>ERZ1066134.21-NODE-21-length-179824-cov-28.351390_pt1 | contig 179824 bp, 171 predicted proteins | sample MGYA00382781_ERZ1066134 | MGnify/ENA primary metagenome ERZ1066134 (study PRJEB33369, sample SAMEA5778364) | biofilm metagenome | biome: Industrial cooling water; feature: Water cooling tower basin; material: Biofilm | place: United Arab Emirates | collected... | reverse complement strand
TCTTTCGCCTTTTAACTCGTCTTTCGCCTTTTAACTCGTCTTTCGCCTTTTAACTCGTCTTTCGCCTTTTAACTTAAATAGTACAGAGATTATTCGAAAGTTTGACGCCAACAACAGCAGTTTTGTTCTGCTCCTGTCCCGGCTGACCTGACCCTTTCGTTATAGGCACTCATGGAACAGCCATCAACTTTCCACAACCATGACGGAACCACGCTTTCGACTAACGATGGCATATTGCTGTGCTTCCCATTAGCGTGCCCCGGTCATCCGCTTTTGACTAACCCTGGCATGGCCCGTGGCTTTTGGCTCAGAATGGTCTAGCCATTATTGTGCTCCGCCAGCTCTGTTCATTCATCTTCCTTGCGAAAGGCAAATTAGACTTAAACATATAGCAACCCTAAATGGGTTGAGAAAAAGGGGGTGTGGGGTTCCCCCACAAAATGGGTTCCACCCCTTTACCCCGTTTAGATCTCAAATAGGATTGCTATAGTTGAGTTTGGCAAAACTTTGGCAACAAATTCTGGCAAAAATATAGCATCTTCAGTCTTGCGTGATTTTCCCCTGCTCCCCAAGGATCAGCCCACCCCCCGATCGGGTTCCTTTACATGGGCACCCTAAAATAGATACAGTGCTGCGGGAAGGGTTTTGGGCTGCGTAATCGTTATCCATTAAACAGGTTAAGCCTGCCTCGACCTCCCCACGTAAGATGAAGCCAATCCCTCAGATTCCTTAAGATCCAGTCCTCTATGACGCTACTGCAGTCTCGCCCTAACCAACGCCAGCAGTCGTTTCGTACCGTTGGGCAGGGATACCGTACAGTTGTGTTGCTTGCACTGGTCAGTGGGTTGTTGTTACTCGGCATCGGTAGCCGTCTGGTTTATTTACAGTTGTTAGAGGGCGATCGCAACCGGCAGATGGCCGATGAAAACCGAATTCGTCTGATTCCCAAACAGCCGGAACGGGGCAAAATTTTCGATCGCAAAGGGCGGGTTTTGGCCGGAAATACATTTTCCTACTCCCTCTTCCTCTGGCCGATCGCCAACACTAAAGCGGAATGGCCCCGGACGCTGGAACTGCTCTCCCAGATTCTGAAAATTCCTCAGCAAGAAATTAAAAGACGTTTGGAACAGGCGGGCTACACGTCTCCCTCTCTGGTGCGGGTGACCAAAGGTTTAACACCGGCCCAAATTGTTGCCCTGGAAGAGCATAAAAGTGAACTGGCTGGGGTGGAGGTGGATCGGGAAGCAATGCGAAACTATCCCTATGGAGAGGTTGCTGCCCATGTCTTGGGTTACATCGGCGAGTTAACTGAAGAAGAACTGGACCGGAAGGAAGCAGAGGGGTATCGGCTCGGCGATGTGATTGGCCAGGCCGGCGTTGAAGCCTCCTATGAGAAAAACCTGCGGGGCACCTGGGGCGGCCAACAGGTGGAGGTGGACAGTACAGGTAAAGTCCTGCGAATTCTAGGGGAAAAACCCTCCCAGCCCGGTAAGGATATTTATCTCACCCTCGATTTGAAAGTGCAGCAAGCGGCCGAAAAAGCTCTGGGCAACCGCAAGGGGGCGATCGTGGCCCTCGATCCACGGACAGGCGGTGTATTGGCGATGGTCAGCCGTCCTGCTTTTAACCCCAACTGGTTTGCCCGCCGCATGACCCAGACCCAGTGGCAGGACTTACAAAAACGGGAATTTCCTTTCGTTAACCGAGCACTACAGGGTTTTCCTCCCGCCAGTACTTTCAAAATCGTCACCACCGCCGCTGGCCTCCAATCGGGAAAGTTTGGCCCCGATACTGTGTTAATGACCTATCCGGCTTTACATGCGGGTGGGTTCGCCTTTCATGACTGGAATAATGCCGGATTTGGCCCGCTCGGATTTGCGGGAGCCATGGCCTGGAGCAGTAATACCTTTTTTGGCCAGGTTGGGCTGGGAGCGGGGGAAAAGCAGTTGATTTCCTGGGCCCGTCGGTTTGGGTTTGGCCAGAGAACTGGGATTGATATTCCGGGGGAAGCTGCTGGTCTTGTTCCCGATGAGGTCTGGAAGCGGAAAGTGCTGGGGGATGACTGGTACGCAGGTGACACCATTATTATGTCTATTGGTCAGGGGGCCTTACAGGTCAGTCCCCTCCAGGCGGCGGTGATGTTTGCCGTACCTGCCAATGGAGGATATCGGGTTAAACCCCATCTGTTCAAGGAGAAGGACAAGCTGCAAAACCAGCGGCAGGCGATCGGCTTAAAACCGGCGACGGTTCAGGTCTTACGGCAGGGGTTACGCCAGGTGGTCACCGGAGGGACGGGCCAGGTGTTGAATGTGCCACAGTTGCCGCCCATAGCTGGTAAAAGTGGAACAGGTGAAGATCCCCCCCGTCCTCACCACACCTGGTTTGGTGCCTATGCCCCGGCAGATAAACCGGAAATTGTCGTGGTTGCCTTTGCAGAAAATTCTGGGGGTGGGGGAGGAGCGATCTGTGCCCCCATGGTGTTGCAGGTGATGCAGGCTTACTTCCAACCCAACCCCCCAAAACAACCGAAGCGTTAACTGGGGATAGCTCTCAGCTTTGAGCTTAAGATAGAAACAGAGTTATTTTTTAAAAACAGCTTAAATTGTTTACCCTTCTCATTACCGGTACGGATACTGACGCCGGCAAGACGGTCTTGACCACAGCCCTGGCGGCCTACTGGCGCACTTATTTTCCCAGCCAATCCGTGGCTCTGTTAAAGCCCCTGCAGTCCGGGGTGGGCGATCGCGAACTTTACAGACAACTTTTTGCCCTCAATCAAACCCCCGAAGAGATCAATCCTCTGTACTTTCAGGCTCCGCTGGCTCCTCCCCTGGCAGCAGAGTTGGAACAGCGATCGATCGATTTAAGTCTGCCCTGGCAAACCCTGGTTAAACTGCGGCAGTCCTACGATCGGGTGCTGGTGGAAGGGGTGGGAGGTCTGGGTTCGCCCATCACCTGGGAGCTAACCGTTGCCGATCTGGCCCGGGATTGGGGCTTAGCCACTTTGCTGGTGGTGCCGGTCAAACTGGGGGCGATCGGTCAGGCCGTGGCGAATGTGGCCCTGGCCCGTCAGGCTGGCGTCAATCTGCAAGGAATTGTGCTCAACTGTGTTCAACCCCGCACTGAGTCCGAAATTGCCCAGTGGGCCCCCGCTGATCTGATCACCAATTTGACCCAAATTCCGGTGCTGGGGGTCTTACCGTACCTCGCAGATCGAACCAACCTGGCCCAACTGGCAGCTGCCGCCGCCCAACTCGATCTGGAAGCTTTTTTATCTGCCTAACGGTGAATGCGCGGCAATGAATAACCTCGAACTTCATAAAATTAGTTGTCAACCGTCCGCGGTCCTACAAGGTTAGGTGGCTGGCAAGAACATCAAGCTATCCCCGCATAGGGGCTTTAGGGCTAACAACAAACTCTAGCTGTGAACGATAGAAGCAAACATCAAATTCCATAAAGAAATTTACTTGACCCAGAATAAGCGGCACATTGGTAGCTTGTGTCCAGGCAAACACTAGTTGCACAGGTTCAAATTGCCCGACGATCGCTTGAGTAACGACAACACGCGCCTCATATTGAGCCAAATTTCCTGTCAAATTTAGCACGGTGATTTGCCGTTCCCAATTGTATCCAAGTTCGGCTCCTAATGAATGCGGCAGCACATTGACACTTGCACCTGTATCTAGCAGCCCAGATGTCTTGATAGAAGTTTGATGATGAACCAGAGTAAATGGCAAATAGGGGCAAAAACTGGCTTCCCCTAAAGTTGGATCACCAGAAAGAAATGGATGCCTCTCTGGATTAAGCATCGTCTTGGGCTTTGGCAGCCTGTAGTACCTTTAACATCGTATCTGCTGCTTCATCAGCATCATAAGGTGACCATATTGGGTAAGCCTGGTCAGGTTTAATCAGATCTGCTTCCTGTCGGGCTAATTCTGAAATTAGAAGTTGCATGATATAGAACTTGTCAGAACGGCTCAGCCCCTTCAATATTGAGATTAATTCTGAGGAAACCATTTAAAGTACTCCAGTTGTGACAAGTTTATCTTTCTATTTTAGTTGCCTCAGTCAACCTCTATAAACTGCCAAATTACTGACGCTCGCAAGATTGTTGAGAAAGTGGATAGAGCCGTTCAGTCTTTCACTGTGCTCAAGATGGTTTGAAAACGTGAATTATTGCCAATTCTATCTATGTTTTCAGTCGAAAACTTTCCCATAAATTCTAAGACTAGCTTCATATAGCAATCCTATTTGAGATCCAAACGGGGTAAAGGAGTCGAACCCCTTTTGTGGACGAACCCCACCCCCCCTTTCTCTCAACCCATTTAGGGTCGCTATAGTAGTTATGTAAGGGAAAAAACCATCAATGTCAAAACTTTGTCAATACTAGCAAATCAGAATCTCGAACCACTGTCCCCTTCGTACCATCAAACGCCCAGCATCGTCTTATAATTTTTACCGATAGTCCTGAAGTCCTAAGAAATTATAGCGACCTAACCTTGATTTGTTGTGTAGCCCACAGCAGACTTGGGGTGAAAACGATAACATTAAGAAATGTATCAATCCACTCCCTGCATCGCCAAGCGAGGTTGCTGTGACTCTTTATGCCGAACTGCATCGCCATCTGGGAGGTTCCGTTGTCCCCCGGGTTCTCTGGCGTTATTTTCAGCGCAATCATCAAGAACTGGCCGATCGCTTTCCTGAGTACGAAGACTTTGAAGGGTTTTACACCCGTCCCCGCAACACGCTGGATGAATACCTGGAGTTGCATACTCTGGTGGAAAGGGTTCAGACGGCCCGCACCCTTCCTTACTTCATCTATCGGTTGATTCGGGGAGCTTACATTTTTGAAAATCTGGCTTATTTAGAACTGCGCTATACCCCCTACCTACGCACCGATGAGCACTGTAGCCAGTCGGAACGGATTGAGCAAATGGTGGAGATCGTCAAAATTGTCGGTCAATCCAGCCAGTTAAGTGAGTATCCGATCGTCACCAGCCAAATTCTCTGTATGCACTCCCGTTTGCCCTACGAAGTGAACCGGGCGATCGTTGATCTGGCGGCCCAATTTCCCAACTATGTCTGTGGGATTGATCTGGCCGGCGGGGATAACCATTACCGGGAAAGGCTGGAGGAGTTTATTCGCCTCTACGACTATGCCCGCTCCCTGGGACTGAAGACCACAGGCCATCTCTACGAAACGCGGGAAGGGGACTATCCCGAACTGTTGCCCTACCTGATGCGGATTGGCCACGGCATCCAAATTCCCCTCCGCCATCCTGAATTGTTGCCCCAATTGGCCCGCGATCGGCAATGTTTAGAAGTGTGCCCTACTACCTATTTCAAAACCGGCACCCTGGAGGAGCTGAGCCAACTCAAAACTGTGTTCCAGCGTTGTTTTGAAGCGGGGGTCGATATTGCCATCTGCACCGATAACGCCGGCTTGCACAATGTTCGGCTGCCGTTTGAATACGAAAATTTACTCACCCAGGATGTGTTGGGGTTTGCCGAACTCCAAGCCTGTCAGGAAGCGGCTTTTCGTCATGCTTTTGCCTGGCCCCATACCCAACAACCCGCCTCAATGTTAACTGAATTACTCCAGTCCAGCGGAAGTCGATGATAGGTTGGTAACGGGTGTGCTCAGGTTGTCTCCCCTGACTCAGTCCCGTCGATCTCTCAATCATTTCTATGAGTCAGGTAAACTTCTCGGTTCCCTCCCAGCAGGATCTGCTCAATCCCCACCTGCTTCTCACCACCCTTAAGCATCTCCGCCAGACGGTTGAGCAAGAAGGAGAGGGCATTTTTCAGCAGTGGAGACCGCACATTCAACGGCAGGACTTTCTCTCCAGCGCCTTAAACCTGGCCCACTATCTGATTCTGCGTCGTCAGGATTTGCGCCCGATTCAGATGGCCCTGATGCCCTGGGGATTGTGTTCCCTCAGCCGAGTGGAAAGTCGGGTGCTGGCCAACCTGGATGCGGTGATCACCACCCTGGGACTAATTTGTGCTGAAAAAATGCAGGATTTACCTCCCCATCCCCGCCTGCCTGCCTGCTTTGAGGGCGATCGCCTCCTCCACCAGCAAACGGAAGCTGTCTTTGGTCCAACCCCAGCCCATCGCCGTGGTCGGATTATGGTGACCCTGCCCACGGAAGCCGCTGAGGACGAGACATTGATGCGGGAATTGTTGCTGCGGGGAACGGATTGTGTGCGAATTAACTGTGCCCACGACGATGCCGCCCAATGGCAAAAAATGATTGAACGACTGCGGCAGGCAGAACTGGAAACGGGACGAACTTGCAAAGTATTGATGGATCTGGGGGGACCCAAACCCCGCACTGGAAGCATTCAGGCGATCGAACCAAAACAACGCTTTGTGATGGGGGATTATCTCTTCCTTACCGCCGCCCTGCCGCCCCTGACGAAGAACGATTTAGCCGCCTTTACAGAGGTTCTGCCTGGTCGATCGTTAGAGCAGTTAACTCAGGTAAATTGCACACTGCCAGAGGTTTTACCGCAATTGCAAGTGGGAGCCAGGGTCTGGATTAATGATGGCAAGTTGGGCACGCAGGTTGTTGCGCTCACCCCCCAGGCGGCCCTGCTGCAGGTCACCCATGCCCGGCCGAAAGGGGAACGGTTGCGATCGGATAAGGGGCTGAACTTTCCTGAGACGGCCCTGCACCTCAATCCCCTCACCCCCAAGGATATCCAGGACCTGGATTTTGTCGCCACCCATGCGGATATTGTCGGATATTCCTTTGTCCAATCCGCGGCGGACATCACCCTGTTGCAGCAAATGCTGGCCCTGCGCCGTCAGTCTCTCCCGCCCCTGGCGATCGTAGCCAAAATTGAAACCCCGCTAGCGGTTCAGAATTTACCAGAACTGATTGTGCAGGCAGCGGGTAAACAACCCTTTGGCGTGATGATTGCCAGGGGTGATCTGGCGGTTGAAATTGGTTACCAGCGGCTGGCTGAAATCCAGGAAGAAATTCTCTGGTTGTGTGAAGCAGCTCATATTCCGGTGATCTGGGCGACTCAGGTGTTGGAAACCCTGGTCAAAAATGGCATTCCCTCCCGGGCCGAGGTAACGGACGCTGCCATGGGGGAACGGGCAGAATGTGTGATGCTGAACAAGGGCCCGTTTTTGCTGGAGGCTATTCCCATTCTGGATAATCTGCTCACCCGCATGCAGTCCCATCAACTGAAGAAAACCCCCCAACTGCGGGCCCTCCAGGTCTGGGCAGGGATTGGGGTTTGAGAACTTTTTCCTAACCCCTTCACAAACCCAGTTCCGAAGGTCAAACTAAGAATAATCTCCTTTCTGCACCGGCAAAATGTCAGGGAACTTGACTCAGCCCGACCCTCCCCCTCGGAACTTGCCTTTCCCCCCCCTGCTATTCCTGGCGGGAACTACCGGTCTGTTCATTTTGGGTTTTGACCTTGCCTATCAGCAACTCTCCAGCCAGGCCCTACCCGGTACGCCGCCCCTACGCATTGTGCATAGTTTTAATAGTTGCAGCCAACCCACTCAGTTGTGTGATGGGGCCCTGCCGATCGCTGGACTATTCCAACAGCCCCTGACCGGCTTACTCTATGGCACAACCGTGCGGGGAGGGAGGGGCGATCGGGGCATTATTTTTCGGGTGAATGTCAATCGTTCCGCCTCCTATCAAATGCTGGCGGATTTTCCCTGTACCCCCACCCAGCCCCAACCCACCTGTCGCCAGGGCGCAGAACCCCAGGGGCGGCTGTTGATGCTTTCGGATGGCTATCTGTATGGCACCACCTTTTCCGGCGGGGTCAATAGCCAGCCCACTCGCCCCGGCTCCGGCACCATCTTTCGTATGCTTCCTGGGGGTCAGCCGATCGCCCTGTATCACTTCAAAGGCTGCAATCAGGTTACGGCTGGTAACTGTGATGGTGAAAATCCTGCCGCTGGCTTACTACTGGGGAGTGATGGTAACCTCTACGGCACTACACTGAATGGGGGAAAAGGGGCGGGCACCGTTTTTCAGCTTAGAAATGGCGGGCGGGGATGGATTTATCGCCAGATTTATGCATTTCAGGGTGGACCCACCGATGGATCAAAGCCTTACGGGGAACTGATTGAAGGCACAGATGGGGCGTTCTACGGTACCACCTACCGGGGGGGAACTAATGGGTTGGGAACTCTGTTTCGCTTGCGGCCCACAGGAACGGTTTGGAATCGCCAACTACTTTACTCGTTTAGTGGAGGAAACACGGGCAGTGGGCCCCAGGTGGGTCTGCTCCAGGCCAATGGGCCGTGGTTGTATGGGACAACCCTGGATGATCGGGGGACGATTTTTCGATTTTCTCTCGCCACTAATACACTCACCACCCTTTACCAGTTCCGGGGGACGGATGGGGCCCAACCGCGTTCTCCTTTACTCCTGGGCAGTGATAATTTTCTCTATGGTACGACCTATGTTAGAAGCAACCCGATCGGTGAGAATAACGGCACAATTTTTAAAATTCATCCCGATGGCGGGCGGTTAATTTCTCTGTTCATCTTTAAGGGGAGTAATGGGATTAATCCCAGAGGGCAACTGTTGCAATCTCGCCTGGACGGTAATATTTACGGAATCACAGAAAACAGGAGTTGGAGTCCGAGCTGTCAAACGGCGGGTGGGTGTGGGCAGATTTTTCGGTTGGAGGTCAATCTGCCGATCATTACCAATTTTATGCCCAGAAGTGGTCCCCCAGGAGCAAACGTAATGATTTCTGGGGTCAATCTCGCTTCCCGCTTGGGTCAAACTCAGGTGTCCTTTGCCGGGGTTCCAGCAGAGGTGCTGTTTGCTTCCAATAACCAACTCCGTGTCAGGGTGCCCGAACAAGCTGGCGATGGCCCGATCACTGTGACAACCGTGAATACTCCTAACGATACCACTACCACCACCCCTCTGCCCTTCAGGGTGTTTTGAGCCTGCCCTGTCTGCGGAAGAGCAACCCCACCTGGAGCTTTCTACCCATTTCCTTCCATAAAGAGCAACCGGGGTGATAAGCTTTTAACTCGATATCCCAAATTCTTCTGTTTATTCTGAACATGGTCACCCCCCGCAACCGAGCCTCCCATCAACCCCCCAACCGCAGCCAGGGGAAGGCAAATCGTTTTCGCGTCGCGATCGCCAGTGCCTTACTGCTGTTCACCCTGCCGGCCTGCCAAACGGGTTCTCAATCGGGGTTGAAAATTGGTTCCCTTCTGCCTTCAACGGGGGATCTGGCCGCTGTGGGTCAACCGATCGTCGCTACTGTTCCGCTGGTGGTGGAAAAAGTGAATGCCTGTGGTGGGGTGAATGGTCAACCCGTTACCCTGGTGGCGGAAGACGATCAATCCACTCCTTCAGCGGGGGCTGAGGCGATGACGAAGCTAGCGGAAGTGGACGGAGTGGCTGGTGTGGTGGGGTCTTTTGCCAGTGGGGTTTCCAATGCTGCGGTTGATATTGCGGTGCGGAATCAGGTGATGTTGATTTCCCCCGGTAGTACCAGCACCATTTTTACAGAACGGGCTAAAAAGGGAGAGTTGGAGGGGTACTGGGCCCGTACTGCACCCCCAGACAACTACCAGGCGGCCGCTCTGGCCAAGCTGGCCAAGGACCGGGGTTATCAGCGCGTCTCCACGGTGGTGATCAACAACGACTATGGTCGCAGCTTTGAAAAGGAATTTATTACCTCCTTCAAAAAACTGGGTGGAACGGTGGTGAATGAAGCGAACCCCACCCGCTACGATGAGCGTGCCACCTCCTTTGCCTCAGAAGCCGCCGCCGCCTTTGCTAACAAACCCGATGCGGTGATTGCGGTGCTTTACCCGGAAACGGGCAGTTTATTGCTGAAGGCAGCCTACGAACGGGGGTTGACCAGTGGCGTACAGATCATGCTGACCGATGGCACGAAGGCTGATTCTTTTCCCGCTCAGGTTGGTAAAACCCCTGATGGCAAATATATTATTGCTGGCGCGATCGGTACGGTGCCCGGTGCGGATGGCAAAGGATTGGAAGCCGTGAGCAAGGTCTGGCAAAGTGCCCAAAATCAACCCGTTGCTGCCTATGTTCCCCAAGCCTGGGATGCCACTGCTTTACTGATGCTGGCTGCAGAGGCCGCCAAAGCCAATACGGGTGAGGGGATTAAAAGCAAAATTCGCGAAGTCTCCAGTGGACCGGGAGAACCCGTCACGGATGTCTGCGAGGGGCTGAAATTGCTGCGAGAGGGCAAGGCGATTAAGTACGAAGGGGCCAGTGGCGATGTCAGTATCGACGAGTATGGCGATGTGGTTGGAACCTACGACGTATGGCAGGTTAAAGACGACGGTACGATCGCTATTGTGGACAAAGTTCGGCCGGAACTTGCTCAGGCTGCAGCCAAGTAATCCGCAGGTATCAGGGCTTTATTCCGGTGTATCTTAATTGCGGTTTAGTTTAGTGGGGGACAACGATGGCAGCAACCTACTCCTTTGATGTGGTCAGTGATTTTGATTGGCAGGAACTGGTCAATGCGGTCGATCAAACTGAGCGCGAAATTAAAAGTCGCTATGACTTGAAAGATACGAAAACCACTGTTGAACTGGCAAAAGAGGGAATTACGATCAATACGGATAGCGAATTTACCCTGGATGCCATCCAAACCATTTTGCAAACCAAGGCGGCAAAGCGTAATCTATCCCTGAAAATCTTTGACTATGGCAAGGTGGAATCCGTGGGTGGGAACCGGGTGCAACAGGTAATCAAACTACGCAAAGGTATTGATAGCGAAATTGGCAAAGAGATCAGCAAGTTGATTCGAACTGAATTTAAGAAGGTTCAACCCTCCATTCAGGGAGATGCGGTGCGGGTGTCTGCTAAATCGAAGGACGACCTGCAGGAGGTGATTCAGCGGCTCAAACAGGAAGACTGGCCGATCGCTCTCCAGTTCACTAACTATCGCTAATTGATATTTCTTTCAACTTGAATCCTGCCCACTCTTCCTTTTCCCTCTCTTCACGCTCTAAAAACTATGTTTGGTCAACTTTCTCTGGGAACGCTAGGTCTGGTGGTAGGTTCAATTCTGACGGTGATCGGTGTGATTGCCTATGCGACAAACAATCCAACCCTGAACCTGGCTGGTTTCTTTTATGGCATCCCCTTAATTCTGGGTGGACTGGCTTTGAAAGTGGGTGAACTCAAACCCGTTCCCTTCAGCCGCCCCAGTGCCCCGGAGATGGTCAAATTACGCAATCAGCAGGCGACCGTCACCCAAACGAAACTGCGTAAGGATGTTACCCGGTATTGCTATGGTCAGGATGTTCACCTCGATCGGGCGCTGGAAAAGTTAGGGTTAAGTCCTACTGATGACGATCGCCCCGTGCTGACGGGTTTAAGGGAAGAAGAGATCGATAGTGCCTATGCTTTAGTACTGGAATTTGATTCCCCTAAACTGCCCTTAGCCACCTGGCAACAGAAACAGGAAAAAATTGAACGTTATTTTGGCCCCAATATTCGGGCGACGATCGCTCAACCCGCAGACAATCGAATTGAGCTAGCCTTAATTACAACGAACAACACCGTCAGTGGTTGAAATCAGTCCCATTCAACAGGATCAGAGTGAGCAAGCTAAACAAGCGGCAGGGGGTCTACCAAAAAGATAGTTCCTATACTGTCTTTATGGCAAAGGTTTTGGCCAATTAATCTAAAGAAGAATCCGGTGGATAGGGCCCCATGACCTTATAGGCTGATAACAAAACGATATAAGCCCTCCAGCTCGAACCATCTGCCGTACAATGCACCAGATATTCCGATGGATGATCAAAATGTTTGCGGTATTTGTAACGGCTACAATTACGGACGTTTTGTCCAGCTAGGGCGTTGCGAATCTCGGTAGTAGTGCTTTCCTGATTAGAGCTTTCTTTCCAGAGGCCAGGATAGGCTTCTGCCATCGTCATTTCCCGGCTGAATTCTCTTACCACCCAACCCCCCGCTACTACTATTAGTATGATTACGATGACTAATTTTCTCATTTCATTGATATTAAAAAATAATTTATGGATTTGTTAGAACCAAATTGGGAGCAAGAACGGCCCGATGACAAAGAGATCGACTCAATGGGGAACCAGCTCCAAATTACATCAGCACCCATTGATTCTCCCTCCATACATAGAGTAATAGATGCCTTCAGGGAAACCCACAGCAACGGTGGTGCATTGTTTGGGCGTTATTCCCTGTCCCCTGATCCGGTGCTCCATTGGTTTGGCTCCCGTAACCGCTGGGATGAGATTGACTTTTTTGATTATTTCTTCCAATCACAAGCTATTGCAGACACGTTAGCCGATCTTAAACCGGCGCAAGGAGAGGCCATTACCCCTGCTTTTCAAGAGGGTAGCCCTTTCACTCTTGATGGTGAGATTGCTCAAGCGCTTTGTTTTGGTGGAGCTTATGAACGGTTCCAAGGCTCAGCGCGAGAAGCTAAAGAACTCGGAGAGTACTTTTGTCAGGCTTTATTTGATCACCGATTTGATGAAGTGATCGTTTATAAGTCTTTTCAGCCCTGGTCGCCCTGGTTCCACGGTATCGCTTGGGATTTCAGTTGGGTGATCATAGACAAGAGATTGATGGCGATCGCAGTCCTATGTGTGACTGACACAGATTGATACCTCAAGTCCAACTCCTGCCATCGGCATTTTGCGCCGAACCAATCAACCTGTCCACATCTACGATCGGTAATTTATGCCAAGAATACTCTCCCTATCACCAATTGTTCAGTTGAATTCTGTTATGACTGCAACTCATTGACCTGCGATCGCCAACTCTTCAGGTGTGTGTGACAAATTAAGTTGCCAGGTTAGCCTGAAAACCCATTACAGTAAAAGATACAGAGCAACGGTTAAGCACTATGGCGGCCAAAGTTGAAATTTATACCTGGGCAACCTGTCCCTTTTGCATTCGGGCCAAGCGGCTGTTAGACCAGAAGGGCGTGGACTACATTGAGTACGGCATTGATGGTGATGAGGCGGCTCGACGGGTGATGGCGCAACGGGCCGGGGGGCGGCGTTCTGTACCCCAGATTTTTATTGACGATCGCCCCGTGGGAGGCTGTGATGATATTCATCGGCTGGATGCGAAAGGGGAACTCGATCGCCTGCTGCAACTGAACTGACTCTGCTCTTCACTTCAGGACTACACCTGTGAAACTGGCTTTTATTATTGACCCGATCGCCCGACTCGACCCCGGCCATGACACCAGTGTTGCTTTTATGGAAGCGGCTCAGGAGCTGGGACATGAGGTTTGGATCACGGAGATCGATCGCCTGAATGTGCTGGAGGGGAAAGCCTGGGCCCATCTCCAACCTGTGCAACTGGAACCCGTGCAACTGATTGAGGGACGCTGGCGGGCCATAGCGGAGTGGTACAGCCTGGGGGAAAGCGAATTTTTGCCTCTAGAGTCCATGGATGCGGTCTTTATGCGCAAAGATCCGCCCGTCACCACTGCCTACCTCTACGCCACCTATATCCTCGACTACATCGATCCGCGTCGCACCCTGGTGATCAACGCCCCCACGGGACTGCGTAACGCCAACGAAAAGATGTATGCCCTGCAGTTTCGTGAGGCCATGCCCGCCACCATTGTCAGTCGCGACAAAACGGTGATTCGTCAGTTTGTGGAAGCCAAGGGAGCCGCTGTGCTCAAACCTCTGGGAGGCAAGGCGGGGGAGGGGATTTTATTTCTTGACCCAGGCGATCGCAACTTTAACTCTCTGGTGGAAGTGAGCACCGATCGGGGATTGCTACCCGTGATGATCCAGGAATATTTGCCCGCTGCTAAAGAGGGGGATAAACGGATTATTCTGCTGGATGGCGAACCGATCGGAGCGGTCAACCGCGTTCCCACAGGTAACGAGTTTCGCGGCAACATGGCCACGGGTGGACGGGTTGAACAGTCTGGTTTAACAGAGCGGGAAAAACAAATTTGTGCCCAGCTTGCCCCCACCCTGCGTCGGGATGGTCTGATCTTTGTTGGCATTGATGTCATTGGCGGTTATCTTACAGAGGTAAATGTCACCAGTCCCACTGGAATTCGGGAAGCCGATCGTCTGGATCAGACCCGTCTGGCGGATCGGGTGATCGATTGGATTAAACGTTCCCTGGCTGAATAATTGCATCTATCATCCTGGGAGATTTCTATTCATGACCGGAGCAATTTTAGTCACCGGGGGAGCTGGCTACATTGGTTCCCATGCGGTGCTGGCCTTAAAACAGGCAGGTTATACCGTTATCGTGCTGGACAACCTGGTCTACGGCCATCGCGAACTGGTGGAAGAGGTATTGCAGGTAAAACTGATTTGCGGGGATATTAACGATCGGGCCTTACTGGATCAAATTTTCACTCAGCATCCGATTGAAGCGGTAATGCATTTTGCCGCCTACGCCTATGTGGGTGAATCCGTCACCAATCCGGCCAAATATTATCGCAATAATGTGGCAGGCACCTTAACCTTACTGGAAGCGATGGTGGCCGCTGGGGTGAGCAAGCTTGTGTTTTCCTCCACCTGTGCCACCTATGGGGTGCCCCAACAACTGCCCATTCCCGAAACCCACCCCCAGCATCCGATCAATCCCTACGGCATGTCCAAGTTGATGGTGGAAGCGATGCTGACGGATTTTGATCACGCCTATGGGTTGCGCTCCGTCCGATTCCGCTATTTCAATGCCGCTGGAGCCGATCCGTCGGGTCGTCTGGGAGAAGACCATAACCCGGAAACCCATTTGATTCCGCTGGTATTGTTAACGGCCCTGGGCAAACGGGAGAGCATTTCTGTCTTTGGTCAAGATTATGACACCCCAGATGGCACCTGCATTCGAGATTATATTCATGTCACCGATCTGGCCGAGGCTCACGTGCAGGGATTAGCGTATTTGCTGCAGGGGGGGAGTACGGAAGTCTTTAACCTGGGCAATGGCAATGGCTTTTCAGTTCAGGATGTAATTGCCACGGCAGCCAGGGTGACGGGTCGATCGATTCCAGTGGTAATGGCCGATCGACGTCCCGGTGATCCGGCAGTTCTGGTCGGTAGTGCTGCTAAAGCTGCCAAAATCCTCAACTGGAAACCCCTCTACCCGGAACTGGATGTAATTGTGGAACACGCCTGGAAATGGCATCAAAACCGGCACGGTTAGAATAGACAAAATAATCCGATTGCAGTCAATCTCTAAACTGTAATTGTTGTTATCTCAAGATAAACAATGCTTGCGACACCGATATTGTCTCCCCCTGTCCCCCCTCCCAGCCTGGAAGACTTTCTCGCCCATCCTCAGGATTATTTTGAGTGGGTGAACGGACAATTAATTGAAACCAGTGATATGACCTGAAGACATGGGCAAATTCAAGCTCGGCTTGGCACCTACTGCAGAAATTATTTACAGAGTAGTGGTCTAGGAGGTGACGTTTACATTGAAACCCTGTGTCGCACCCGTCAGCAAGCCCGCCGCCCCGATCTGGTCTATCTCACCCCGGACTTATTTAGCCAGTACAGTCGAGCCACAGCTTTACCCCAGAGTTTTCCGTTAATTGCCGAGATTACTTCTCCTGATGATAGTGGTGAAGACCTTTTTATGAAGGCAAAGGAATACCTGGAATCGGGTTGTCAGGAGGTCTGGTTAGTGTTTCCTGAAAGCCTGTGGGTCATTGTGCTGACTGAAGCAAAGCATTTCTTGCGTTCAACTGGTGAAGAGATTGAAACTCAAACCCTGTTGCCGGGCTTTAGGCGATCGCCGAGTTGCTTGCTTGAAGAGCCGACTTAGCTGAGCTTGCTGACCTAGCTGAGCTTGCCGACTTAGCCTAGATTGCAGCCTCAGCCTTTGTGATCTTATTTTGAACAATCTGGTTAAGCTGAGTTCAAGGTGTAAGCTAGGGGTATAAGCTCAGGAGTTTGTTTGAGGGCAAGCTTCAGGTGTTTGTCGTTTCAGGAAAATTTCTGACGAAAATAGGTTGCGCCATGACCACCGCTATGAATCACCCGGATGTTACCACTCTGACTGAAGCTGAGGTTGCCCAACTGGCCCAGCGGTTAGAAGAGGATGACTACGAAACTCCCTTTGCGGCATTGGAGGATTGGCATTTGCTGCGATCGCTGGCTTTTCAACGCCCGGAACTGGCCGAACCCTATCTCTATCTTCTGGATTTGGAAGCCTTTGACGAGTCTTGATCTCGCTCCAGTTAGACCCATCAGGTAAGTTAAAAGCCATCAACGCTGAATGAAGTCATTGCTGTGCTAGTCATCCTCTGCCAGTTCCTCCAGGTTTTCCACGGCTGTTTGAGCGGCTTGGCGAACATGGGTGTTTTGATCAGTTAAACATTCTTTAATGGAAGGTATTGCGTGAATCACCCCAAGCTCATCTAATTCGTCAATCGCATTTTCTCGAACAATGGGATGAGGGTCTGCCAGGGCTTCAATCAGCATTACTGAGGCAAGTTTTCGATCGAGCTGGCTCATATAACGCAATACACTTCCTCGTACGTAGTGAGACGGATGGTTACGCAGCGCATAAACTCTGTCTCGTATCCACCAGCTATGTTGCTTCCGCAGACCGTCGATCGTACTTGCTACAATCTCTGGTCTGGAATCATCCAGAAATCGCTCCCAGATCTTTTCCATTGTTTTCCTGGGGACTATAGGCGGCAACATTTCTAGAATGGCTGCTAGCTGGTCAGTATCAGAGTTTCCGACCTGGCTCAGTAAAAACTTGATTCCTATCTCACCCTTTTCCCGCAGCAACCAGACCAACTCGTCATAGTAAGAGGCAGCGTATTCTTTTGCGCCTTCAGGTCCCTTATGCCATCGCTGCATCAAGCCATCTAACGGGAGTTGGCCTAGCTCTGGATAGATACTCATGATCAAAGCCCCTGCCGACTATTTCGCTCTATCTCCCTGATATCATTCTCTGCCAGACGCTCATACTGGGTCAGCAGCTTAATCGCTGTTTGGCAATCTTTTTTAAGACTTCTGGGGGGCATGGGCTATTTGACCCCAGGGCCAAACAACTGCGTTGTCAGTTCCTCTAGCACCTGTAAGCCCTTCAGGGAACCCTGAATCAGTTGGATAGCTGCCAGCGGTTGACGCAGCATTGCCAGAGCCAGCGGTAGGGGGAGCAAAGCACCCTCAGGACTGAAAGCCCCAGAGAGGTCGGGAAGATCAGCCCTACAATCGTCACTCACCACCCGCAGCATTGCCACTGCGATATCAGGGGAATTTAGCTGTTCCAGAATCGCAAAGCCTTCCATATCCACGACCTGGGCTGGAAACTGGGCCGCTAGAGATCGTTTTTCTGCCGCTTTACAGATCACCCGATCGCTGGTTACAGCCTGTACCCTTTTTAATCCCAATTGTTGGGCTAAAACATCAGTGAGTTCGCGATCACAAAACTGTTCTGTCCCCTGTTTAACTGCACTGGCGTTAATACAGCTATCGTAAAGAACTGCATCCCCAACGGCAAATTCAGATGTGAGACTGCCGCAAAGCCCCATCACTAACACCCCTATGCGTCCTTCTAGAGGTTGAGATAAACTGGGATTTTTTAGCCCCAATTGCTGTTGAGGATGACAGCTTTGAAAGTGGCACCTTATGGCTTCCATTCCAGCAGGAATTGGACTAACAACAGGGATAAGCAGTTTTGTCCGGTTTAAACCCCGGCATACACTCTCGTATTCTTGTCCCTGAGGAACGTACACAATCTGAATGAGTAATTCTGGTGACAGATTGAACATAGGGTGGAAGTGGAATTGTAGTCGCCCAACAGGAGGTGTCCCAAAATTGCATGTTTGGGTTATAAAAAACGATGGTGATGAAAGAAAATCTGAATTTTAGTTCTCACCTATGGTATCTTCCTCAAAGGCAGTTATTTTCAGCGATTTTACTGCTATTTTGGGGTTCTAGGCTGAAAACCATCTGCTGTATGAGGGAGGAGCTGCTTTTTCTCAATGTGGTGTGTTGTAGCTGTTGCAGTGTTCTAAGTGTCAGGAGTGAAGATTTTTATGATGGTACAGTTGGCACTAGAGGCCCCAGTTGATCAGCGAAACGTAGAGCGGTTTTGCCAGGAAATTCTGCCTGAGGTTTCCCGCACCTTTGCCCTGAGCATCCGCTTCCTGCCCGGTAATCTCGGCCGTGCTGTCCTCTGTGCCTACTTGCTCTGCCGCATCGCCGACACGATCGAAGATGACCCCGTGGCTACGGTAGAAACAAAAATATTCCTACTGGATCTGCTGTTAGACTGTTTTGATAGTCCGGTGGATGCCAACGCCTATCCCAAAGAAGCAGAAAACGTTCAGGGAGAGGCGGCCCACCTCCGTCTGGTCCAGCACACAGATCTGGTGTTTGCCCTATTTCGTACCCTGCCCCCGTCCACCCAGCACCATGTCTATCGTTGGGTGAGCGAGATGGTGCACGGTATGAAAAAGTTCGTTGCGCTTCACCCCCAGGGGATTAGAATTCAAACTCTGCCAGAATATAAAGAGTACTGCTATTACGTGGCTGGTACCGTTGGTTACTTACTCACAGACCTTTGGCATGAACATTCTCCCAGTATTGGGGATGGGGAATACAAGGTCTTGTTACAACGCTGTGCCGCCTTTGGGGAAGCGCTCCAGACCGTAAATATTCTCAAGGATATTGCCTGGGATGCGGAACACGAAAATTCTATCTACGTTCCCCAAAAATCGTTACTGGAACAGGGAAGTAGTCATCAACTGCTGCTCAGCCCCGCCCATTTGGGCCAAAACCATGCGGCAATTAAAGAGCTGGTGCAGCTAGCCTGGAATGATCTGGATGAAGCTCTGGAATATCTGCTCTCCATTCCCAAAGCTGCAGTCCCGATTCGGATGTTCTGCGTTCTCCCCCTGCTGTTTGCCTATGCAACCCTGCGAGAGTTGACCCAAACCACAGCAATGTTGCAACCCGGTGGTAGCGTAAAAATTTCCCGTTCTGAAGTCAAATCTCTGATCTTGATGGGCCCCCTTTCGATCGTCAGTAACCATAGCCTGCGCTGGTTGATTACCCAGGTGCGTCAAAAACCCTTTATTCTAGGGGCCAAAGCGTTACCTCTGAACCAGCCTCAGTAATTTCCCCGATCGGCAAAGCTGCCCTCAGGTATCTTTTGCAGGTAGGCAGTGGCCAGGGAAGAGCCAGGGCAACTTCAGGGCTAACTTCTCAACATGGGTTAAAGAGGTGAAAGACAGAACGAAGGGTCACTGGTTTAAGCGTGGGGCTGATGGAGAAACAGGATTAGCTACCAGGGATGGATTCATTCTGGGGCTGCTATGGCTAGCAGTGGTGGTGGTTGATCGGTGCTGGTTTAGCCTGGATCGCAGTGTGCCCGCCTGGGATCAGGGGGAATATCTGTCTCAAGCTCTGGCCTACTGGCGCGTGTTGCAGACACCGCAGTGGTTATCGGGGGAATGGTGGACGGAACTCTGGCAGACCACGACTAAATCTGCTCCCCTGACGTTTATCGCTACGGTGCCTTTTCTGAACCTATTTGGGTTGGGGATTGGGCAAGCCACGCTGGTGAATTCAGCCTACAGTGCCGTTCTGCTGGGCAGCATTTATGGGCTGGGCCGTTGTCTATTTGGTAGAGCCGTGGGGTTATGGGCCGCGGGGTTATGTTTGCTACTGCCAGGATTGTATCGTATCCGCCTGGACTACCTGCTTGATTATCCGCTGGTTGCCATAATCACGCTCTGGTTTTGTTGTTTGACCCTGTGGTGGTGGAGCAGTCAGCCGCGATCGCAGTGGGGTTGGGCTTTGGCGGTAGGGGTGACCCTGGGACTGGCTTTGTTGACTAAACAACCGGCTTTGTTGTTTGTCTTCTCCCCTCTGGTCTGGGTGGGTGGGCTGCTACTCTGGCAACGACAAGGACAGCGGTTGCTGCAATTAATCTGTGCTTTGGGAGTATCCGTCCTGATCTGGGGGCCCTGGTATCGGACCAACTGGCTGTTAATTCTGACCGGCAGTAAGCGAGCGACGATCGACTCTGCCTTAATTGAAGGTGATCCGGGCCTAAATAGTCTGGGTGCCTGGACCTATTACTGGCAAATTTTGCCCCAACTCGTTTCCTGGCCCCTGCTGTTGATCCCGCTGGTGGGTTTGTTGCTCTATGGTTTGTTGCCCCGGCTGGGGTTCAACTGGATTGCGGCGACCAAACCCACGGCACAAATGCCCAACTTAACGTTGCGATCGTGGCGTTGGCTGGCTGTTTTTTTACTGGGGGCTTACCTGCTCAATTCCCTTAATATCAATAAAGATAGCCGCTATATTACGCCCTACTTACCGGCAGTGGCGCTGATTCTGGCCTGTGGTCTGGTGTTGTGGGGGCAAAGGGTGCGATGGGGAACGGTGGGACTGGCGGTGCTGGTCGGTTTGTTCAGTCTGTTTCCCCTCCAGAATGCCCTGGCCCTCTCCATCTGCCGTACCCTCTCCCCTGCCGGTGAACATCGGGTCTACCTGGGTCCAGCCTGGCCTCATCCTGAAGTGATCAAGACGATCGTCCAGCAGGCTCCCTATTTGCGCTCTACGATCGGGGTGGGGGTTTCCAGTCCTGGGCTTAATGCCTTCAATCTGGGATTTTACGGTGGGCTTAATTACTTTCAGGTCTATGCCCGTGAGTCGGATGCTAACCCCCGGACACTGGTGCAGGATAGCCGTTCCTGGGACTGGTATGTCACAAATCCTGACTATCAGGGAAAAATGCGCTCTGAGCGGGTGATGTTTCAGGCAGAAATTCAGCAAAACCCAGCCCTCAACCTGGTGAAAACCTGGAGTTTACCGGATCAGAGCCATTTGCATCTCTACCATCGCCGCACCCCCACGGTAGAGGTCCAACCCCTGAGCCAAACCTTCGATCGAGTTCAGGTGGAAACCATTGAGCTTCCTACCTCTGCCCCCGCCGATCGCCCCATCCCCATCACCTATCAGCTCACCGGGCCCTGGTCTGCCCTGGCCGATGGCATTGTGTTACTGGACTGGCAACAACAGTCTGGTGCTGAAGCAACTGGAGAAGCCCGTCAGCAACTGGACTGGGTTCACGACCACGGGATTGGTCTGGGTAACTTAATGGTTGGCAGTACCCCACCTCCCGCCAGTGCTAGAGTGACGGAACATCTGGCCATGTTGCTGCCCACAGGATTGCCGGCTGGAACCTATCAACTGCAGGGTCTGTATCTGAACCGGCAAACGGGGGCCACCTATCCCTTAGCCCTGCCCACCACCACCCTGACCCTTAACCCCCAGGCTGACCCCACCCCTGCCCCGGAACCCGATTTACTCAGCCAGTTCCGCCAGATGATCCCCGGTTTTCGTCAGGGCAAACTGGAGCCGATTTTTAAGACGATCGCCCGAATTCATCAGTACGACCCCAACCAGGACTATTTGGTGCAACTACAACAGGCGGTGAAATGGCGGTTGACCCAAACCCCTGCCGATCTGGAGCTGCTCTATACTCTAGCTTTAGCCCAAGTGCTGGAACGTCAGCCCCTGGCAATTCCCACCCTGAACCAAATCACCCGCCTGGATGCCCGTAACCCTTACCCCTGGCTCTATTTGGCCGTTGTCCATCTCTACTTCTGGCAACCGGGCCAGGCACAAACCGCTCTGGAGCAAGCGGCCCAATTAAACGCTACCTTACCGGAACTGCGTACGCTGCAGGGAGTGACGGCTGTGATGCAATTGCGATTGTTCCGAGCCTGGGAATTGCTCCATACCCCTCAGTCCTCGTGATCTTATGGCTAACCTGCCTGCCGCTCGCTGGAAAACCGTTCTGGCTGAACAAATCCGCAACCGGGCCAAGTGGGACTGGCTGATTTTATTGCTGCTGGCCCTGCTACTCTATCTGCTCAACCTGGGGGGAGTGGCGCTGCGGGATTGGGATGAGAGTACCTACGCGATCGCCGCCAGAGGGATGTACCGCACGGGGGATTGGCTCCACCCGACCCTGCTCGGCCAGCCCTATCTGAATAAGCCTCCCCTGGGATTGTGGTGGATTGCCAGTAGCTATACCCTCCTGGGGGTGAATGAATGGGCCACCCGTTTACCCTTAGCTGGTTTCAGTGCCCTGGCAGTTCCCCTGCTCTACGGGGTAGGTCGGCAGCTTGGTGCCTCTCAGGAGCGTCGTTTACCTGCCCTGCTGGCCGCCCTGGTTTACCTCACCCTCCTGCCCGTCACTCGTCATGGTCGCTTAGCGATGCTGGATGGCACCATGATCACCTGGATGCTGGGTATGCTGTTTTGTTTGCTCCAGGGGAGACGGCGGGCCCTGTGGTTAGTGGGGGTGGGGCCCTGCTTCGCTGCCATGATCCTGACCAAGGGAGTGCTGGCCCTGCTGCTGGGGGGAATTTTGCTGGCTTTTTTGCTCTGGGATGGCCAGGTTAAACTGCTGCGCCACCCTTTGCTCTGGATCGGAGTGGCCCTGGGTTGTGTCCCCGTTTTGCTCTGGTATCTCGCTCAGGCGGATTACTACGGGGCGGACTTCTGGCAGATCCATTTTCTCAATCAAGCCTTCAGCCGTGCCTGGGACAACGTGGATCAAAATCGCGGCCCAGTCTGGTATTACCTGCTGGAACTACTGGAGTCTGCCTGGCCGTGGTTATTATTTTTGCCAGGGGGATTACGCTTATGCTGGCAGCAACGGCACACTTCCTGGGCCAAGCTGATTCTGAGTGGCACGGTGCTGTTTCTGGTCACCATTTCGCTGATGCGGACAAAACTCCCCTGGTATGTGCAGCCCCTCTATCCCTGGCTAGCGATGGCGATCGGAGTACAGTTGGCCCAGATCTGGCAGGGTAAAGTCAAACCCTATCCCCGTTTCTGGTTGGCGTTCGTCCTGTTGCTCTTACTGGTGAGTGGGGTAGGCACGATTGCTGCTGCCGTCACTGGGCAACCCATTTTACTTGGGGTAGGGGGAATGCTGAGTCTGACCCTTGCAGGAGCAGCCTGGTGCATTAATCGTCAGCATCGTCAGTTCATCCCAGTCCTCCTGGTGGGAATGTATCTGGCCCTGGGGGTCTTTTTCCTCTCCGATCAGTGGGTTTGGGAACTGAATGAAGCCTTTGCGGTTAAACCGGTGGCTAGCCTGATTCAGACCCATACCCCAGCCGGTACCATCGTCTATACGTCCTTTGACTACGATCGCCCCAGTTTGAATTTTTACAGCGAGAGGCGAGTGCTGGCCCTAAAAACGGGAGACCTCACCCGACTGTGGGACGGACAACCCTATCTTTTATTGAATCAGCAGACTTTACAATCTCTACCTTCACAACACTACACCCGTCTGGGTAATGCCGGAGAATTTACCCTGATCCAGCCCCACTGAAGTCCGGCACCCCTGGCGCAAGCAAGATGAGGTTTTGATTGTAGATATTAAGCTTTTTTGTGTTCTGAAAATCTTGCTAAATCTTGGTTTAGGTTAGAAGTAGGAAGACAATTAAATTTTTGGTTGACGTTAAACTTTTTAACTCATTATTACCGGCTTTTAAGTCAACAATTTGCACAAACGTTTTCACCCTAAGGAGATGCGTTATGGCTATCACTCGTTGGCAATCCTGGCGTGAAGAAATAGATACATTGCGCCACCAAATGGATCAGGTTTTAAATAATTTGGGAGGTTGGTTACAGGGGGAACAGCGGTTTCATCCCTTGGCTAAGATTGGAACTGCGGATTGGGGCCCCTCCGTTGAATTGAACGAAACAGAGACGGAAATCGTTCTGAAAGCTCAAATCCCTGGTGTAGAAGCTAAGGATTTAGAGGTTCAGGTTAGCGAAGATATGGTTTCGATCGCTGGTGAGCATCAAGAAGAGACGCAGAAGCAGGAGGGGGGATTTTATCACTCTGAATTTCAATACGGTCAGTTTCAGCGCATCATTCCTCTGCCGGTTCGGATTCAACATGAGCAGGTGAAATCACAGTTTAAGAACGGGGTGTTGACCCTGACCCTGCCCAAACTTCAGGATGCTACCCGCAATGTGGTCAAGGTAAATATTGAAGAAGCGGCCCGGGAAGAATTGACCAAAGACCGTCAGACTGAACATCACCGGCAAGAAACGATGCATACCCGATCGGAGCAGGACTTAAATACTCCTCCAAATCAGATTTGGGAAACAGCCCGTGAGGATGCAGTTGAGCAACGCCATGAGGTTGAGCAACGGGAAGAAAAAATGAGTACCCGTGCCCTTTAAGAGGTTGATAGGTTGACTGGAGCAAGCATGGCTGTTAGTTATCCAGTAAAAGTGATTACCCTCTGGTCAGTTTTTCTACTGGGGTTACTGTTTCACACTGATTTAGGGTTGATGCCCCTTTTCCATGGTCTGAGTGTGGCGGAGGGGCAGGCTGACCCCAATGCAAATATTGCTGGCATTCTCTGGCTGATGCTGGCTTTTTTTGTCTTACCCATGCTGGCGATCGTCCTGACCTTATTTTTCAGTTCTCAACGCTACCGCAAACTACACTTTGGCCTGACAATTATTTATACGGTGTTGAACGTTGCCCATTTAGGGGCTGATTTGTTAGTTTCGCCGATCGCCTGGTATCAGATTACTCTGATGGCGATTCTGCTCCTGATTGGTCTGCTACTCAATTGGGTGAGCTGGCAATGGTTACGGGAAAGCAAAGCACACCGGCTGCCAGTACACTGAAATTGATAGCCCGAACGCAACCAGTGGTACCAGGATGAATCCAGACGTGCTCGACACCGCCTCTGCCGCAGAAGAACCCCTTGCCCTCACCGATGAGCAATACCGGCAGAAAATGCAGCGGCGCAAACAGGTGCAGGAACAACGCCTGGCCACAAAAACCCTGGAGAAGGGGTTGATTATTGTCCATACGGGCAATGGCAAGGGTAAGACCACAGCGGCCCTGGGTATGGTCATGCGATCGCTGGGGCACGGCTATCGGGTGGCGATCGTCCAGTTTATTAAAGGGGCCTGGGAACCTGCCGAAAAAGCGGTGTTGAGCCATTGGGGAGAACAACTGGCCTTTCATGCCATGGGGGAAGGCTTTACCTGGGAAACGCAGGATCGGCAGCGGGATCAAGAGCAAGCGTTGTCGGCCTGGCAGTTGGGTTTGCAGTACATTCGTAACCCGGAATTTAGATTAGTCTTGCTGGATGAAATCAATGTGGCCCTGAAGCTGGGTTACCTCAACGTTGAGGACATTCTGACAGGACTAGGGCAGAAACCTGGGGATTCCCATGTGATTCTGACGGGGAGAGGGGCACCCCCGGCCTTAGTTGCTCAAGCGGATCTGGTAACGGAAATGACCCTGGTTAAACATCCCTTTCGGGAACAGGGGGTAAAAGCCCAGGCCGGAATCGAGTTTTGACCGAATCGCTGCCCTTTCGAGGTTGTTACCAGGCATTGGCTGCGATGGGGAGGGCTGCTGTTGTTAGGTAATCGGGTTAACCTTCCCACGCCAACCACTATGGACTTGACCGAACTATGCCGACAGCAGAAGAGTTTGCTATCATGTTGCGTCGCCATGTGATCGATGTCTGGTTTCCCCGTTGCCTGGATTCAGTTTACGGTGGTCTGCTCTGTGATTTCGATCGCCAATGGAAACCTTGCGGTTCTCACCATAAGTTGCTGGAGTTTCAGGCTCGTCAAACCTGGTTAGCGGCTGAACTGCTTCAATTTGCTCCAGATCATCATTGCTTGCAACAAGTGGCCAGGCAGGGCTTTTACTACTTGCGCGATGTCATATGGGATCAACAGTCTGGTGGTTGGTTTCATTGTTTACAACGTAGGGGCGAGCCCCTGGAAGAATACACAAAACATCTCCATGGAATGGCCTACGGAATTAGTGCCTGTGCCGCCGTCCATAAAGTAATCAAAGAACCGGGTGCCCTGGAGCTATCGTTGAAAGCTTTTGAATGGATTGAAGAGTTCGCTTACGATCGTGAACACGGTGGTTATTTGAGTTTTTTCAAAAAAGACGGCACTGTTATTAGCAAAGTGTCAGAAAATCCATTACAGGCTCCCATCGATACTTTGGGGTTGCCTTTAGGCATGAAAGATGCAAATGTACATAGTGATCTCTTAGTTGCTTTGATCAAGCTTTATGAGGTCTGTTCTGAGGCAAAAGTTAGGATAAAACTCAATGAAATTGTACAAATCATGGCTCACCGAATGTCCCTGACTTCAGGGGAATTCTTTTATCTTTGTAAGCGTGACTGGGTACCTGTACCGCATATTATGCGTTATGGCCTGGCATTGCAAACAGCAAGCGGTTTGTTAGAATCGCAGAATATTTTAGGTCTCGATACAGGAATTACCAAAATTGCTCAAGCTTTAGTTGATTGTTGCTTGCGCTATGGCTGGGATAGGCAGGTCGGCGGTTTTTTTTATGCTAGCCCAGCGTCTCTTCCGATGGCAATTGAAGACCATGATTTGATTGTACGTCGCAAGGTTTGGTGGGTGCAGTTTGAAGCATTAAAGGCTTTACTATTCCTGAGCAATGTAGTTGAAAACAATAAAATCTACTTGCATTATTTTGATTCTCAGTGGGACTATATCAAGCATTTTATATTTGATTCTAAATATGGAGGGGTCTATCCTTTGGGGTTAGATATGCTGCCACCCTGGCAACGAAAACTACAAGCCTGGTTGGCTCCTGGTCAGTTCACCTATAAGGGCAATACCTGGAAGGATTGCTCCCATGAAGGGCGGGTGTTGCTCTATTGCTTGGAAGCTCTGAAAAATGATCCGATAAAGCTGAAGGTATATCAATGAATCTTGCGATAAGATTATTTTTGAATTAACCTGCGTTTAGACCTGAAAACTGCACATTGGATGGAGCTTATCTAGTTTATTGACCTGGCAATGGTGATGACGTTAGTGGCTTTTGCCTAACACTACCTTTAGGATGGACTCAGTTCTTTTACTACTGCAGCGGATCATTGTGCCCCACTTGTTACCTATCAATCAGCTCAGTCTGCTGTTAGCCCAATCCGTTCCATTAACCTCTGGAAAAGTTACAGACTTTGTCAGTACTGTAATTGTCTTGCTCCTGGTTGCAACGGCTGTCGCTCTGGTGACCCGATGGCTGCGAATTCCCTATGTGGTTGGCCTGGTCTTAGCGGGCTTAGCAATTCCCACGCAGGCTTTGCCTGAACCCATTGGGCTAGATCCCGATGTGATTCTAAATTTATTTTTGCCCATTTTAATTTTTGAAGCTTCTATTAATACGGATATCACTCGCCTGCGGGGGACGATCAAGCCGATTGCGTTACTTGCAGGCCCAGGAGTGATTCTATCCGCAGCCATTACCGCCGTTCTGCTGAAGGTGGGATTAGGTTACGTCTGGATTACCGCCTGTGCCGTCAGCGTGATCTTAACCATTACGGATACGGTTTCTGTGATTGCCGCCTTTAGGGCCGTTCCCGTTCCGAGTCGATTAGCGACGATCGTTGAAGGTGAGAGTCTGTTTAATGATGGGGTGGCGTTGGTGCTGTTGAGCCTTCTGAGTACCATTCACCTGCAGGGATCGTTCACCCCTGGCCAGGGGATACAACAACTCTTGATCGCCTTTGTGGGGGGAGGTGTTCTGGGGCTGGGGTTAGGCTATTTGTGTGTTGGGCTGTTTCGGCAGTTGGATGATGCCCTGAGTAATATTTTGCTCACAATGGCGGTCTCCCTGGGGACGTTCCAAATTGGCCAAGCGTTACAGGTTTCTAGTGCGATCGCGGTGGTGGTTGCGGGGCTGGTGATTGGTAATTTAGCCTTTCGCCAAACCTCTGGATCGATTAAAGTAACGCTGCTCAATTTCTGGGAATACGCTGGTTTTGGTGTAAATACTTTTATTTTTCTGCTGGTTGGGATTGTGGTTGATCCCCGCATTCTCTTAGCCACGATTCCAGCTGCCCTCCTGGCGATTTTGGCCTATCAGGTTGGGCGCATTTTTTCAATTTATCCTTTACTCTACCTACTACGTTTTTTCGATCGTCCCCTGCCCCTGCGCTGGCAACACGTTCTCATTTTTGGCAATGTTAAAGGGTCACTGTCTATGGCTCTAGCCCTGACGTTGCCGTTTACCTTACCGGCCCGGACCGAAGTTATTACCCTGGTCTTTAGCACAGTGCTGGTCTCCCTGATTGGGCAGGGATTGAGTTTACCGTGGTTAGTTAAACGCTTGCAGTTAATCAAACCCTCCTCAGCCCGCCAAAAAATTGAAACCTTACAACTGAACCTGATTGCAGCCAAGGCAGCTCAAGCAGAGCTGAAAAACCTGCTCCAGTCCGGCAGTTTGCCCAAGTTTTTATACGAAGAACTGTTCGCTGCTTATCAAGCTCGAATTGCTACCTCTGAAGGGGAACTGCGGAACTGGTACAATCAGCGGGTTAGCCCTCCATCTAGCGCATTGGAAGAGCAAGGGTATCTGGACAGTCTATATCGCCGTCTTTACCTGGCGGAGAAGGGGGCCATCAATGAGGCTGTTTTGAAAGGATTACTCCCGGATGAGATTGCCGATCGCTATCTGCAAGAACTGAATGAAAAACTGCTCTCCCTCAACGATGACTAAGAGGAACATAACCCCATAAAATCGATCAGTTGCCGCACAAGTTCCGGTTTGGTAACAGCTAATATGGTTGATCCGCTTTCTAAAATAGTGCTGCCATTGGGAATGTTGAGTGCCTCGTGGGGATGGGCCTGATAGCCAATAATCAGCGTACCAGCAGGAAATTGAGGTGCTTGGGCAATTTCAGCCACACTGCACCCAACAATAGAGCAATTTTGCGGAATCGAGAGTTTTAGAACTTCAATTTGCCCTTGCTCAAAATGCATCATGGCATCAACCTGGGGATATTCAATCGCATTGATAACCCGGTTAATCGCTAAATCGGTGGTACTGATGATATGCGTTGCCCCGGCCAATAGATAGGGTTCAGCAAAGTCACGATCGCTCATGCGTACAATAATTTGCGGTACGCCATAGTGTTTACAGAGGGTGACCAGGGCCAGGTTGAGCGCATCTTCCTGGAGTGTGGCAATGACGGTACTGGCTTTACGAATTCCAGCTTCTAACAGCACCGTTGTATTGACAGCACTCCCCTCAAAAGCCATAACGCCAATCTTCTCACGGGCATATTGACAGGCTGAGGGATCAGTATCGACTGCCGCGATGGTATGGCCCATCTGTACGAGGGTTTTGGCCAAATCTGACCCCATCCTGCCAACCCCGCCAATCAGAACGTACATTCCGTCTCCAACTGATCAACTGCCATCGTCTTCAGTATGTCCTATCCCTGGCTAACCCGTTCCCCGACGTTCATCAATCAATCCTTACGTCGCCTAAATCTCAGCGATCAGAGGGTCCGTCCGGCATGATTGGATCACCAGTGTCCCAGCCCTGCCCTGATTTTGAGATGGCTAAGGTGTATCAGCGCAATAATTAAGGTCACTGCTCCCACTCCTAATCGGTAGGATGGCAGGTGGGGAGATGGCAGGTGGGGAGATGGCAGGTGGACAGGTGAAACTGATTGTTGAGATGGTGACGGTGTTGGGGGCTGCCACCACCGGGGGATACGTGGCCAATCGCTTCGGCCAACCCGTGCTGCTGGGTTACTTGCTAGGAGGCATGTTGGTTGGGCCGGCCGGGCTGCAACTGATTCCTCTGGATAGTGACATAGAGGTGCTGGCCAAACTGGGGGCGGCCTTGCTGCTATTTGCCCTGGGAGTAGAGTTCTCTCTGCAGGAATTACTACGGGCGATCGCCCTGGGGGGTGGCTCGTTGCAAATTCTGCTCACCATTCTCCTGGGGGGTGGACTGGCTTACCTAACCGGCTGGGTGGAGACATTGCCGACAGCGATTTTTCTAGGGGCGGTGCTTTCCCTCTCTTCGACCGCGGTGGTGCTGAAAAGCCTGATCGAGCGCAATGAGGTGCAGACAACTCACGGACAGGTGATGTTAGGAATCCTGATTGTTCAAGATCTGGGTCTGGGATTGATGTTAGCGGTTTTACCCGCCCTGACTCAACCTGCCGATGTGATTGGCATGGCCCTGGCCAGCGCGCTGCTCAAAGCCCTGTTATTCCTGGGGGGCGCAATTCTGGCGGGGATCTGGGTGATTCCCTGGCTGGTGCGCTTACTGGTGCAAACTCGATCGCAAGAGCTTTTTTTGCTGGGTGTTTTGTCTCTCTGTCTGGGGATTGCACTTCTAACTTCAGCGATTGGTTTGAGCATTGAGATGGGGGCCTTTGTGGCTGGGCTGATGATTTCCAATGTTGAGTATGCCGACCATGCCCTCGATCGGGTCTTACCCATGCGGGATGCCTTTGCCACCCTGTTTTTTGCCTCGATTGGTGTCCTGATTAATCCAGCGTCGCTCTGGGCTAATGGCTGGGCCTTGCTGGGGCTGGTGTCCGTAACCTTAATTGGTAAAGCCTTAATTGTTGCTGGCATTGTTCGCCTCTTTGGCTTTCCCCCCAGAGTTGCCCTGATTGTTGGGATTGGCATTAATCAGATTGGTGAATTTTCCTTCGTCCTGGCCAGAGTGGCTCAGAGTCAGGGGTTATTTTCTGCCGAACTCTATGCTTTGACGGTGGGTACCACTGCTGTGACCCTGCTCATTACCCCATTTTTGCTCCGGGCCACACCGCACCTGTTGCTTTGGCTAGAACAGTGGCCGATGGTGCAGCAATATCTGAATCCGGGTCAGTCCCGTCTGGTGGGGGCAATTACACCGCCGAGCAACCATGTGGTGGTGGCGGGCTATGGGCGGGTGGGGCACACTCTGGTCAGAATGCTTTATTTTCAGGGGCATTCGGTTCTGGTGATTGACAACAATGAGGCGGGGCTGCAACCCTTGCGCGATCGGGGAATTCCTTACCTGTTTGGCGATGCCTCCAGTTCTCTTGTGCTCGAAAAAGCTAACCTCTGTCAAGCCCGATCCCTGGCCATTGCTCTACCTGACCCCATGGCCACCCGCTTAACCCTGAAACGGGCTTTAAGCCTGGCTCCCGATCTGGATATTACGGTCAGAGCCCACGGCAACGATGAAATTGATGTGCTCTACCAACTGGGGGCCAAGGAAGTTGTGCAGCCGGAGTTTGAAGCTTCTCTAGAAATGGGGGCTCACATTCTCTTGAATTTAGGGGATTCCAGCTATGCCATCCAGCAGGTGGTCAGCCGCTATCGTACTGGCCGTTATCGTGATGTCATGCCAGAACGGTCTGAGTACTGGGCTGGTCTGGATCTGGAAACGGCGATCGAGGGTCTGCAACACCGCTGGTATCTTCTCCCACCGGACTGTGCCCTGATCGGACTGAGCCTGGCCCAAGCCAATATCCGTCGAATTACGGGAGCAACCATCATGGCGATCGATCGCCATCACCAACTCCACCGCTACCCCCTGGGAGCAACCCGGTTGGAGGAGGGCGATCGCCTGTTCGTTGTGGGTAACTCGGAGGAACATCAGCGGTTTGCCAGCCTGCTGGGAGGAGAGTCTGAACCTTGATGCCCATTGGTTCCTTCAAACCTGGGTAAGTCGATCCCTGGCGGTTTTCCTGTTTTGCCTGGAGCTAAAAAACCAGAGGAGAGGCTGTTTAGTTTCCTTCCACCAGACGAACTTTAGTGGCTAGACCCAGGAACTGTAAGACCTGAATCATTATCCAGGTGGTGTCAATTTCCCACCATTTCATGCCGTGACGGGCCGAGTGCGGATAGGCGTGGTGATTGTTATGCCAGCCTTCCCCATAGGTGACCAGGGCAACCCACCAGCAATTGGTGGAACGATCGCCAGACTCATAGGTGCGGTAGCCAAATTGATGGGTGGCACTATTGACAAACCAGGTGCAGTGATAAACCAGAACTAGCCGGAAGAAAATCCCCCAAACGACGAAGGGCCAGCCGCCCAGCAAATACAGCAACACTCCGAACACCACCTGGATGGGGAGGAAATACTTATCTAAAAAGACATAGACCGGATCAGTATTAATATCTTTAGTCAGGCGTTCAATCTCCGACTTGGCGGGCACTTCGTATAACATCCAGCCCATGTGACTCCACCAGAACCCCCGATTGGCATTGTGATGATCGACCTCCTGGTCTGAGTGCATGTGGTGATGACGGTGCAGCCCAATCCATTCAATCACTCCCCCCTCGCAAGACAGAACTCCACAGAAGACGAGCAGATATTCCAGCCACTTGGGGGTCTGAAAACTACGGTGGGTTACCAGCCGATGCCAGGCCAGCGTAATCCCCAACCCACCCGTGATCCAGTGCAGGAGCAAGGCTAAACCGACGGCTGTCCAGCTAAAGTTCGATGGCAGTAAAACGAACAGAGCGCCGATGTGGATTGCAACCATAAAGAGAATTACTGCCCAGTTGAGGCGCAGTGGGGTTGCGGTTGTTGCGATCGTCATTGAGTAAATCCTTTGAAATGTGGGGTTTGGAGTCTGATCTGGGGGACAATGGCCTGCGCGCATGGAATTTGGAGAATCAGGCAGTGAGCAATAGCCAGGGCTGGCTAACAACAGCAGAACAGACACTATCCCCGATCTTTTCTAAGATCGACGCTCAAGTCAAGGAAAACTTGTTGAGAGTTTTACAGGCATTCCGGGAGCATCGAGTCGGTTCCCATCACTTTAGCAGTGTTTCTGGCTATGGCCATGATGATTTGGGTAGAGGGGTGATGGACCAGGTCTTTGCTCAGGTGATGGGGGCAGAAGCTGCGGCAGTCAGGGTTCAGTTTGTCTCTGGCACCCATGCGATCGCCTGTGCCCTCTATGGGGTGTTGCGTCCGGGGGATGAAATGCTGGCGGTAACGGGTGCTCCCTACGACACCTTAGAAGAAGTGATTGGCCTGCGCGGGGCAGGGGAGGGATCGCTCCGGGATTTTGGGATTAGCTATCGTCAGATTGAGTTAACGGCGGCAGGAACCCCAGATTGGGCAGCGATCGCCAGGGCAGTTCAACCCCAAACTCGCTTGATCCATATTCAACGATCCTGTGGCTATTCCTGGCGACCCAGCCTCAGCCTTGCGGAGATTGGCAAAATTGTCCATTTAGTCAAACAACAAAACCCTGAGGTCATTTGCTTTGTCGATAACTGCTATGGCGAGTTTGTCGAAACTCAGGAACCCCCCCATGTGGGTGCAGATTTGATTGCCGGTTCTTTGATTAAAAATCCGGGGGGCACGATCGTGACGGCGGGCGGTTATGTGGCCGGTCGAGCGGATTTAGTCAATGCTGCGGCCTATCGTTTGACGGCTCCGGGGATTGGGATTGAAGGGGGAGCCACCTTTGACCAGAACCGTTTGTTATTTCAGGGTTTATTTCTGGCCCCGCAGATGGTGGGGGAGGCGATGAAAGGCAATCACCTGACCGGCTATGCGTTTCAACAATTGGGCTATCCGGTCAATCCCCTGCCCGATGTTCCCCGCCGGGATGTAATTCAGGGGATCAAACTGGGCTCCGCTGAAAAGTTAATTGCCTTTTGTCGGGCAATCCAGCAGCACTCGCCGATCGGAGCTTACCTTGATCCGGTGCCTGCCCCCATGCCCGGTTATGAAAGCCAGTTGGTCATGGCCGGGGGAACCTTTATCGATGGCAGTACCTCAGAGTTTTCCGCGGATGGCCCCCTGCGAGAACCCTACGTTGTCTTCTGTCAGGGAGGAACGCACTGGACCCATGTGGCGATCGCTCTGGAAGCCGCCATTACAGCGGTGGGCCCGGCCTAGTTGGTTTCGCTGAACAATTTCAACGGCTTACAAATGGCTCTGGCTATCCTGGGGGGCAGAGATGGGATCAACACCCATTGGGGAAACAATATTGCGGAAGAGGGTAATCTGCTGGTTGAATTCCAGACCCACAATCTGATCGAAGATGCCCTGGGCCTCGGCAGACATCTGATAATCCTCCGGCATCGGGATCACTGAGCCTTCTTCCATCCCCTGGGCCAGCAGGTACCAGAATAGCAGTTTGGTTGTGTCACTCAGTGCGCCGTATTCCCGACTGATCAGCGTATTCTGACCCATGATCAAATCTCGCTGGATTTGCAGTTGATCCTCCTGCGACATGTCTTGGACCTGGTTAAACAATCCTTCCGCAATCTGGGGGGAAACGGTGCTGGCAGCGGGGGCGGCGGGAGTGATGGACTGCCCCATTTCTGTATAGACAAACCAGAATAGGGCTAACTGCTGATCAACCTCCAGACGACGGAAGGCATCGGCAAGCTGTTGGGTTGGCTCGGAAGTAACGTAGGTCATACAAGTTTCCTGAATGCATCTTCCGCACCTTAGCAACTGCGATCCCCCCTCTTAACCCCACCGGAGACGGAAGGAAAAGATATTCCCCTGGGTCATTAACGACTTTTAACGCCCGGTAAATCCGTTACATTCCCCAGGTTCCATTCGATCGGAAGTTATGCTGTGGTGGCTATTGAAATCAGCAATTTGTTGTTGATCATCGTTTACAGCAATCCTATTTGAGATCCAAACGGGGGAAAGGGGTGGAATCCCTCTCTTTTTCTCAACCCATTTAGGGTTGCTACAGATGGAGCTGCAATTTTAGTTATTAGTGTCCTGTTTGGGTTTGAGTTGTTCTGGAAAGTCAATAAACACCCGCATCCCCGCTTCTAACCCAGTGAGAATCTGAGTCTTTTCCTCAATTGATGCGCCAATCTCCACCGGCTTAAACACGGGCTTTTTATCATTTCCCGGCACATAAACCCCCGTTTTCCCCTTCTCCGTTGCAATCGCCACCGTGGGCACCACAAGGGCATTGGGGAGCTTGCTGCCAAGAAAGACTAAATCTGCATTCATGCCTGAGCGCAATTGATCCAAACCCGTGACAATACTGACCCGCACCTGAAAGGAAGTCACGTTTTGTTCCACCACGGCTTCTGGGGAAACCAACCGTACCTGCCCCTGGAATGTGCGATCGGGATAGGCATCGGCCTGAATTTCAACCCGTTGACCCCGCTTAATCTGAGCGATATCGACTTCAGGCACCTTAGCCAGAATTTCTAATCCTTCGGCGATCGCCACAATTGAAGTAGAAGTCGCAGAAGAGGTACTGGAAGCAGAAGTTGTCGGGGTGACAAACGCACCTTCCGTAGCATACTTCTGGGTGATCACCCCATTAAAGGGAGCGCGAATAATTGTATCGTTTAACTGGACCTGGACTGCCTTCAGTTGGGCCGCCGCCGCCGCCACCGCTGCCCGAGCTTGAGCAATCTCTTCAGGACGGGAACCAGCACGGAGCAGATTTAAGCGTTGTTGGGCTTCCCGTAAATTAGCTCTGGCACTGTTATCATCGGCAATCACTTCATCCAGACGATCGCGGGAAATGGCACCTTCCTCCGCCAGGGGACGATTACGGGACACCCGCCCACTGGTTAGATCTACCCGTGCCTGGGCTGCATTCACCTGAGCCTGAGCCTGAGCAATTTCTTGAGCACGATTACCGGCCAGGATTTGGGCTTGACGGGCCTGAGCCTCGGCTAAATTAGCTTGAGCCTGAGCTAGCTGAGCTTCAATATCACTACTGTCCATGCGGGCAATAATTTGACCCTGCCGCACCCGATCCCCTTGCTCCACTAGCAATTGCACCAACCTGCCTGCTGTTTTAGGACTGATATTCACCGTTTGAAACGGCACCACGGTTCCACTGGCTGACACCCGCACCGTTAAGTTTTGCTCCGCCTGAACCGGAACGGTATAGTTTTGCAGGTCAATCTGGTTGCTCGATCGCTGCAGGATCAAATAAGTAGCTGCAGAAGCGGAAATAATGCCGGCACTGATTAAACCGACAATGAGAGGTAGGGGTTTCTTAACTTTACCCAGCAGCGGTACAAACATGGGCATGTCAACTTTAACTCCTAGCTTCATCATTTCTTCAAATTTAACAGCTTAATCCCAGCCTGGGTTGTTTCAGAGGAGCGAGAATCCCGTCCTGTTTAAGGGAAGATTTTTCCCTTTCCGCCTTCCCTCTATCCTTTAGACCGGGAGATGTTCTGGTCTTGTTCCGTGTTCCACCAGGTTCGCTAAAATAGGCAAAATTATTGAGAGGTTGGGACAAAGTCTTGACAAGCATGATCGGCAAACCGAAGGATCGGACGATCGCTATTCTGCTGGCCTTTGCTGGCCTCGCCCTGCCTGGCATCCACAAGTTCTATCTGGGGCGGCCCGCCTGGGGGTTGGTTTACCTGCTACCGGGCTTAATGTTCTGGGGCTTCCCCATTGCCACCATTCCCCGCATCGCCAGCTTAATGGAGGGTGTCTGGTATTTGTTGCAGGGCCAGGAACAATTTAACCATCACTTCAACCCGGACTGGGCAGCGCATCCTATCCTGAATCGGGAACCAGAACGAGTCGAAGCGATCGCCCAGGCCCTGCGTCAGTTGGAAAGCTTGCGCCAGGAAGGATTAATTACGGAATACGAGTTTGAGCAGCAACGCCGCCAACTGCTGGGATCTTAAGTTGATGCTGCTTGCGCTGAGATTGCTGCAGTTGAGCTTGAATGGTCCGCCACTCCTGCTCGGAAAGGGGTTGGGGCACTAATTCGATCTGGAACCACTCAGCAGCAGCCGTCAGCAGGGTTTGGATCACCGTTGCCGCTGGAGGCAGTAGGTTTTCAGGTAGGGGTTGATCAAGGGGGCCAAAAACCTGGCGAAACAGGTAAGCATCGGGGTTTAAGCGCATCGAGCCATGCTGTAAGACCGCTCCCCGCTGCCAGACTTGGGCACTGCCAATCAACTTGTACCCTGTGGATGTGACCAAATCTGCAGCCGTTGCACTGCTAAAGCAACCGGGATGGTGCTGATAAATCCGTCCAGGCTGACCATAGTCCAGGGGATAACCGAGGAATTGCCAGCCGCACCGTAGAAATTCACAGATATGGTGATAGGTTTGCAGCCGCTGCCCCCCCCGTCCCGCCATGACGATCGCATAGGTCAAATCCCCCTGGTGGAGCACTGCCCGCCCGCCGCTCGGTCGCCGTACCAGTTCCAGGGGTTGTCCCTGCCAACTCAAATCATGCCAATGCACCGGATAGGAGCGCTGATGATAGCCGAGGGAAATCGCCGCAGGAGACCAGGTATAAAACCTTAAGGTAGCCGGATGTTCCCCCCGTTGATACTGGTTCAGCAACCACTGGTCGATCGCCATCTGCATAGCCCCGGAAGCGGACAGGGGGGGGATCAGTCGCCAACGGTGGCCAGGGGCAGAATTCATTGGACGGCAGGAGAAAATTCAACCCGCAGGGAATCATCGTATTCATCCGCCAGGGTGGCCACGATCGTAATGCCACGGGAAATCTCACTCGTGGTCAAACCTTCCAGCGTTCGGCTGGCCACAACCACAATCTGCTGATTAAAAATACTGAAGCGAGCTTCCAGGGTAGTTAACCAGTTCATTTCCATCAGCTTACGCAGGAGGGCGGCCTCATTCTGGACTGGCAGAGTCAGCACGGGAGCCCAGATCGTCAGCGTATCCTCACTATTAAAGCCCGTCAGCTGGACAAACACATCGACACTGCCATACTTGAAGGTCCAGAGGTGTTCTGAATCCGCCTGGCTAACCAGGGCACTATTGAATTGATCCAAGCTGGAAATGACCGTTTCAATCGTTTCCACATAATTGAGGGCAGGCTGTTCCCCCAGACCACCGTTGGAGGCAGGCTCGCTCACGTAAAGGGTTGACATAAGGGCTACGATGATGAGTGTCTTTACTTTTCAACTTTAACGGCTTTATCCCCGATCCAGTTCGCTATTGCTGTTCTTAATTACGGGGTCGTCCCCATGTTTTTTATTGTTATAGGAATCAATTTGAGTATTGCCCTGATCGCACTGTTCGCCGCCTGGAAGGTGTGGCAACTGCGACGGACTCTGGCCGGGATCAGACGGGGAATTGATGGGGCGGAACGGGGAACCTATAACGTTCTGCACGGCGCACCAACCGCTATTTTGCAGGGACAAAAGGGAGCTCGACAGGCGCGGCAACAGATCGACCAGCTTTCTCCCCAACTCCAACGCTTGCAACAACTGCTGGGATTATTACGCCTGGGACAGAGGACATGGCAGCAGCAATCGCGCTTGAGTAAGGGGAGCAAACGAATATCCTGAGGGGAAAGCGCTCCCGCAAGGTGAGGGGATTTTGAGGGCAAGGGTTGTGTGGAATTACTGTTAACAAGCTAAATTAGCACTGGGGTGTTACAGCACTGACCAAACTGGGCATATTATTCAGGTATCTGGGAAAGTAAATATGTCAAATTCTCGTTCCGGATCATTCATAGGTGGACTATTGCTGGGTACAGCCCTGGGAACCGTGACAGGTTTACTCCTGGCCCCCCGCTCAGGGCGAGAAACGCGAAACTTGTTGCGTAAATCTGCCGATGCGCTACCGGAACTGGTAGAAGATCTCTCCACGACCCTGCAACTCCACGCCGATCGGCTGTCTGACTCCGCCAAACAAAGCTGGGCCGTAACCCTTGAGCGGCTGCAGGTTGCGATCGCTGAAGGGATGGAAGCCAGCCAACAGCAACGTCAGATCCTGGAACAGGCGAACAATGTAGACGAAACACTCTATCCTACCCCCTCGGACCACCCCCTTCCCCCCGATTGAGACTACCGTGACTGAACCCCTCTTCTGGTTGGGACTATCGATTCTGCTCGTTGCTGTTTCTCTGGCAGCAGTACTCATCGCTCTTTTGCCGGTTCTGCAGGAAATCACTCGAACCGCCCGCAGTATTGAAAAGTTAGCGGATACCCTCAACCGGGAACTCCCCCCCACCCTGGAAGCCATTCGTCTCACAGGTTTGGAAATCAGCGATTTGACCGACGACATTAGCGAGGGGGTGCAAAGTGCCGGCAGGGTGGTTAAACAAGTGGATCAGGGACTGAGCGGGGCCCGTAAACAGGTCAAAGAAGCCCGCATGACAACCCGCAGCGTGTTTGCTGGTGTGAAAGCCGCCTGGCGCAGTTGGGCCCGACCGACTGAGCGGCGTCGTGATCTGCGGGCAGGGGGGCGTTCGAGCCTGCGGGAGGGAACCTCAACGGGAGGGGAGCGCGTGACGATGAGTGAACGGATCAGCATCGATCTCCGCTCCACCTATCAGGAATACCAGGAACATTCCCCGGCAAACCCATCTCTGGATTTAGACTCTGCTAATAGCTTATCTACGGAAACCGCTGCTGAAACCCCTGAAGGGAACGCGGAGCAAATTTAAGCCTCGATAACCCAGCCAGATCTGTGACATCCAGGCATAGACCAGACCCGTAAAATTCGTCATCCTGAATACATTTTGCCCAGGCCAGGCATTATACTATTCGTCATAAAACTTACATCTGGAAGAAGTTAAAAGCTGCCTTAAGGTTCAAGTATAATCATTGAATTTATAAATAGATCCAAACAGGGTTTAAAATTTTATCTGGTATTTCTCCTTCCCCCAATGGCTGATTTCCTCTCCTAGATTCCCCTTTGACTCGGTAATATTTGCTGCCCCTGTACTTCTATGGCTGATTCTGCTCTCCCCACAACTCCTCCAGCCGCCCCCAAAAGTTCTGGCAAAGTTGTCGCGCTTCCTGCAAAGGTATTGCAAAAATTTGCAATTGATAAACTGTCTGGACGGCTCACCATTACCGATCCCAATGATAGCTCTGTTGCCTGGCGAATTTATCTGGGCAACGGTCAGATCCACTATGCCAGTAGCGCCATGGGTCAGGCAGAGCGGCTTAGCTATCTGCTACAGCGTTACTGCCCGGAATTGGCGAATTCTTCCCTACCGGCAGACATCACTGATTATCAGTTCATCTGTCAGCAGTGGCAATCGGGGTACTTAAGCCTGCAACAATTACGCCAGATCCTGCTCCAGTTTAGTCAGGAAGCTCTGGTGCAACTGCTCTCCCTTCCCCAGGCTACCGTTCAATTCGAGCGTACCGTCGGACTCGATCAACTGATTCTTTCTGTTCCCCTCAAGCAATTAATTCTCCCCCTACGCACCCTGATTAACCAATGGCTGCAGATTCGTCCAACGGTTAGTTCTCCCTTCCAGCGTCCCCATATTATCTCTTCCGAGCAATTCTCCCAAGTGTTGTGGCTGCAATCTGAAAAGCTCCATTCCTTACAAGCCCTAGAAGAAGCTCTGGGTCAGAATGACTGTCTTTATCAGGTGGCACGGAAAACCAACTTGGAAGTTGTGGAACTGATTGCCTTACTGCAGCCGCTGATCCAACAGAAAGCCGTAGGACTGCATCCCTATGTGCCTGCTCAGGATGAGCGCCCAATCGTTGCTTGCATCGACGATAGCAAAACGGTGCAGCGGAATGTTCGTCTCATTTTGGAAACCTCCGGCTATCATGTTCTGGAACTGACTGAACCGGCCCGGGCCCTCACTACCCTGGTACGCCAACCTCCAGCACTGGTCCTGATGGATATTTCGATGCCAGATATTGACGGGTACGAACTCTGCCGGATGCTGCGTCAATCTAACCTGCTCAAGGATGTGCCAATTGTGATGCTGACGGGTCGGGATGGGTTGATCGATCGGCTGCGGGCCCGTATGGTGGGAGCAACGGATTATTTGACGAAACCGTTCAATCCCCAGGATTTACTGAGCGTAGCCGAAAGATTAATCCATCGTTCACAAGTGGAAGTGAGTTAAATGAAAACCGTTTTGGTGGTCGAAGATTCCCGCACCGAGCAACATCTAATTATTTCTTTACTACAAAAGTCTGGATTGCAGGCTGTACTGGCAGAAACGGCTGAGTCTGCCCTGGACTGGCTCGCCCACAATCCACCTCCCGATCTAATCTTGATGGATATTGTCATGCCAGGAGCGAATGGGCTAGAGCTGTGCCGGGAAGTGAGAGCACAGCCCCAGTTCAAAGATATTCCAATTATTTTTTGCTCCTCTAAGGATCAGGAGTTCGATCGCTTTTGGGCCCTGCGGCAGGGGGGCAACGCCTACATTACCAAACCCTTTGAACCGAACGAACTGATTCAAACGGTCTGTGAATATCTCAATCAGCCTGCCGAATAACAATTATGATCAGTGACTACTTCCAGGTGCAACTGCGGCAGGGGGTGACCTTAGCGGTGCCGCTCTACTCAGTGGCAGAAGTGTTCGCCCTGAATCTGGGGCAAATTTGTCCAATTCCCGGTGTGGCAGCGGTGCTATTGGGAGTAACAAACCAGCGGGGAAGATTGTTGTGGGTGCTGGAGCTCGCGGATCTACTGGGTTTGCCTGCAACTGGGGAAGGACGACGGCCCCAGGATCGGATTACACTGCTCGTGCTATCTGCGGGAGAGACAGACGCTGCTACAGGACAAGCCCGAATCCAGCTCGGCTGTGGTGTTGCTGCCCTCAAAGGGATTGTCACACTGGATTCTAGGCTGGTTCAACCTGTAGTAGATTCGATGCCCGGTTTGCCCGCCCATCTCCTCAGTGGAATCCTGGAGGTTAATCAACAACCCATCGCCCTACTCAATGTCGAGGCCGTGCTGGCAGCAATCCATAGTTTTACGGTTCCGGCTGCAGCGATCGGAGCAGGATCAAGTCCTCTCCCGCTTTGACACAATGGCTTGGAAGAAACCTCACAAGTTTAGACCAGCTTAAGAAATAGATCACAAGTTTTTTATTATATTGGTTGGGAATTGTACTCTGGCAAACAGCAATGGCTGGCTCCTCTTGACTTAATTGTGTAGTGCAGTGAAATTTTGGTGAAGCTCTGTTGTGGCAAATTTCTAGTTCCATCGTTAATACCTGGTTCATGATGACTCGTGATGTATCCCCTGACCGCAAATGGTCAAAGTTGAAATTTAAGCAGAGCCGGTCCTGGCATCGACTGCTGGCCCTGGCGATCGGTGCAATGGTTCTGGCTGCCTTTGGCCCGACCATCGTTCATGCCGCTCCCCCCACGCTGGAATCCCTTGCAGCTAATGACGGCAAACTGCAGGTTTCCATTGACACCACCTGGGTGTTGCTCAGCGGCTGTCTGGTATTTTTCATGCAATGCGGCTTTGCCCTGCTAGAAGCAGGATTGGTGCGGCAGACTTCAGTGGTGAATACCCTGATGGAGAACTTTATTGACGCGGCGGTCACTATTCTGGCCTGGTGGGCGGTGGGCTTTGGGTTGGCCTTTGGCACCAGTGCCGGTGGTTTTTTCGGAACCGATAATTTCTTCCTGGCCCAGGCGTTGACAATTCAGGACGGCGTGGTTTCCTATGCTACAGGAGCAGGGGGTTCTAGCGCCCAGATCGACACCTTTGCCCTCTTCTTCTATCAGTTCTGTTTTGCAGCCACCGCCAGTACGATTACCACGGGAGCTTTAGCAGAACGCACAGATTTTGTCGGAGACCTGATTTACACCACGATCATGGGAGCCATCAGCTACCCCATTATTGCCCACTGGGCCTGGAATACGGGGGGCTGGTTGTACAAACTGGGTTACCACGACTTTGCTGGCAGTGGTGTTGTCCATGCGGTCGGAGGGGTAACTTCTCTGGTGGGAGCCTGGCTATTGGGACCGCGGCCCAACCGGGTTTGGGGAGATATTCCATCACCCCATAATTTATCCCTTGCAACCCTGGGAACGATGATCCTCTGGTTTGGCTGGTATGGCTTTAACTCCGGTTCAACCCTGTCTATGGGTACACCGGGGCTGGCCAGCCTGGTAAGCGTTAACACGACTCTAGCAGGGGGGGCTGGGGCAATGTCGGCCCTATTTTATGGGTTCTGGCGAACGTATGTGTTCTGGCGAACGGGTAAGTGGAACCTGTTCTGCGCTCTCAATGGTTCTCTAGCCGGATTAGTCGCCGTCACCTGTCCCTGTGCCTATATCATGCCCTGGGCTGCAGTGGTGATTGGGCTAATAGCCGGTGTGCTGGTGATTGTGGTTGTGGACGTGGTTGAGGGGTGGAAGATTGATGATCCGGTGGGAGCAGTAGCAGTACATGGCTCCTGTGGCACCTGGGGAGTGCTTGCCCTCGGTTTATTTGGCCAACCTGGTCTCGTTCGGGTTGACGAAGCCACAAAACTGCCCTTTGCTCCGGGTGGTTTGTTTATAACCGGAGACTTCAAGCTACTCCTCATTCAATTTATTAGTTGGCTAGCCATTGCCGGTTTCACAGCGGCTTTTGGGTTTGTCATGTTTGCTTCCCTCAACGCGATCGGTCGCTTACGGGTCCATCCTAAAGCCGATGCCCTGGGTATTGATGTTTATGAGCATGGCGCTTCTGCCTGGCCCGATGTCTATCCAATTGACCACCTGGTTGAAGCGGATCAACAAAGCTCTGAGGATCAGTATCCGAAAGAAGGTAAGAGTTTCGGATAGTTGTTTGGTTCTTGCAGTCTGTGAGTTTGTGTCTGGGGTTGGCTTTATCAGTTTAAGGGAGGATTATGATTGAAGGATTGAGAGCAGAAGTCAAACGTAACCCCCTGAATTGTCTGGCTAAAATCAACCTGGCCTCAGCTTTGGTTCGATCTGGGGAAGTAGAGGAAGCCCAAGCTCTCTACCAAGAGGTTTTACAGCAAGACGGTACGGGTTATCTGCGCCAGATCGCCAGCAATGCTCTAAACCGGATGGGAGCGAGTCCAGTAGCTCTGTCCGCCGGTTCCCCCCCTGCCCTACCGCAACCGTTGCAAACCCCTACGTCAGTTTCTACTACCGTTCCTTTTCCCCTGGGGCGGCGACACAAGCAATTGATGTTAGACCTGGCCCAATTGCAGGCGGCCACCGAACAATTTCTGGCGGGTAACCTGGCAGTTAAAGCCACAGTAGGCACAGATTCTCAACTAGCTCCTCTGGCTAGAGCATTCAATGCCATGAGCGAAAGAATTAATGCTCTCTCGCTCCAGATGGCGGAACAGGAACAACAACGGCAGTCGGATTTGAAATCGCAGAAGCAGGAACGATCGCGGATGCAAGAATCTGTGATCAACCTTCTTCTGGATATTGAAGGGGCGCAACGGGGGGACCTGACCGTCCGGGCCAAGGTGGATGAAGGGGAAATGGGTTCTATTGCCGATGCCTTCAACGCTACGGTGCGGAGTTTGCGGGAAATTGTGGTCCAGGTGCAGGGGGCAGCGGATCAGGTGCAGAGGGCATCTCTGACGGGTGAAACCTCAGTACAAAAATTGTCGCAGGATGCCAAGACCCAGGCAGAAGAAATTGCCGCAGCCCTGAATTCGGTGGAACAAATTAGCAAATCCATTCAGTCCGTAGCTCAATCAGCCCAGGAAGCGGCGGCGATCGCCCGGGATGGACTGGAAGCTGCCCAGGAAGGGAGTACAACCATGGACCTGACTGTGGGTAGCATCGAAAATATTCGCACAAGTGTGGCGGATACCTCTAAGAAAGTAAAGCGGCTGGCAGAATCTTCCCAGGAAATTTCTAAGATCGCCAGCATTATTTCCGGGATTTCTGAACGGACCAACCTGCTGGCGTTCAATGCTTCGATCGAGGCGGCGCGGGCGGGTGAAAACGGACAGGGCTTCCGGGTGGTGGCAGATGAAGTGCGGCGACTGGCGGAACGGGTCACAGAGTCAACCAAAGAAATTGAACAACTGGTGACCACCATTCAGCAGGAAACTGCCGATGTGTTACAGACGATGGAAGGCAGTACTACCCAGGTGGTGAAGGGAACCAAACTGGTGGCCCAGACTAAACAAACCCTGCAAGGTTTAGCCCAAATCAGTCAGAAAACCGACCAGTTGCTCCAGAACATTTCCGCCAGTACCGTTTCCCAGGCAGAAGCCTCCCAACAGGTCAACCAGACCATGCAGGAGATTGAGTCGATCGCCCAGACCACGTTTTTTGAATCAGAAGCAGTGTCCGCGGCGATACAATCTTTAGTCACCGTTGCGGAACAATTGCAAAGTTCTGTCTCCCGTTTCCGTGTAAATTAATTGCTCCCTGTTCATTATTTGCTAAGAGAATCCAGGCATATGGGCTTAAATGCAGCAGACTTAGATGCCATTACCCAGGAGGCACGGACTTGTTTTCTCTACGAAGATGCACCGGAGTATCTGACCACCCTGGAACAGGGGATGAACCAGATCCATGCCGAAAATCAGGGAAATCTGCACAACACTTACACTGAGTTGATGCGGGCCGCCCACTCGCTTAAGGGAGGAGCCGGGATTGCCCAGTTATCGGTGCTGCAGCAGGTTTCTCACCGGCTGGAGGATTTGCTGGAGGCTCTACAAGGGCAACGGATTCAAAATCGCGCCGACCTGGACACAGCCCATGAACTTCTCAGCCTGGGGGTCGAGCAGATTCAATTTCTGGTGGCTCAGGCCAGGCAAAATCCGATTCAAGAAACAGATGAGCACAGCTTACAATTAATGGCTTTGCTCGATCAGTGCCTGGAACAAATTCCTGCCCCTGAGGTACCGACCTTCTCGGAGGGAGAACTGCAGAGCGCTGTGCCGATCAAAATTGTGCAGATGGCGCTGGAAACTGACTTGGAAGACTGTCTGCAACGGATTGAAAGCAATTTAACGGCTCCACCCGCCAGCTTAACCCAAGCTCTAAACGGATTGGCAGAGGAATGTAAGTTGTTGGGGCAAACCCTTAGCCTACCCTGGTTGACGGAACTGGGTGGTGCGATCGCCCCTGCATTGAGCCAACCTGGTTTTGCCCTTCAGGAAGTTGCTACAGCAGTTTTGGAGGAAATTCGTCAGCAACGGCGGGAGTTTCTGCAGCGTTTAACTCCGTCCCCAGTTCCCATCGCTCCTACCCCCCAACCCGCTGCCCCCGACCTAGTCATTACAGCCGACTTGATCGCGGAAGTGCCCCAGGTAGCCGACTTGATCGCAGAAGTGCCCCGCCTAGCTCCAGAAGTTGAGATCCCCGCTGCTGCCCCGGCCGTTACCCCCGCTCAGCCAGCCCCCCTGCTCAACCTGAGGATTCCCGTCGCCAAACTGGATCGGCTCACCAATACGGTGGGGGAATTGTTAATCAACCAGGAACGCCTCAGCCTGTATCAGTCTCAGTTTCACCAGGTCAGTACCACCCTGAAAAAGCGGGCAGAGCAGTTCTCTCCCATCAAAGAACAGGTTCAAACCTTTTACGATCGGTTGGCTACTCCTCTCGCAGCCATCGTTGCCAATTTAGTGGATACGAGCCCGAGTGGCGAGAAAAGCACGGGCAGCCATCCTGAAGAATTTGATGCCCTCCAGTTTGACCGCTACACCGAACTGCACAGTACATTACTCGATTTCCAGGAATTGCTGGCCCGCATCCAGGAAGTGGGTGCTGACATTGACCTGCTCAACCGTGACCTCCAGGACGGTTTGGATCAACTGCGGCAACAATTGAATGGTCTACGCAGCGAATTGACCGACTCCCGCTTACTGCCCTTCCGCTTTCTGGCCGAGAAGTTTATTCCTGCCTTGCAAACCCTGAACCGTCGCTATGGCAAACAGGTGGAACTGGACATTATGGGTGGGGACACGCTGATTGATCAGGTGGTGATTGAGCAACTCAAAACCCCCCTCACCCATCTGTTCCGCAATGCCTTTGACCACGGGATTGAATCGCCTCCAGAGCGACAACAGGCGAATAAAGCTCAAGTTGCTAAAATCCGCTTAGGTGCCAGGGTGCTGGGCAATCAGGTGATGGTGACGATCGCTGATGATGGGCGGGGCATTGATCTGGAAAAAGTTGCACAGCGAGCCGTACAGATGGGACTGGGCAGTGCTTTACAGCTAGAACGGTTGAGCCGGGATCAACTACTGCAGTTTATCTTTACCCCTGGTTTTTCGACCGCCACGGGGGTCACTGACCTGTCGGGACGGGGGGTAGGGCTGGATGTGGTCAAGCTAGAAGTAGAAAACTTGCGGGGAACGGTACGGGTTGAAACTATGTCTGGACTGGGAACCCAATTTACCCTCAGTATTCCCCTTACCCTCAGTATTTTACCCCTGCTGCTCTGTCAGTGCCGGGATGTAGTCCTGTCCATTCCGTCAGTGAGCGTGCTGGAAGTGATTAATCTACGGGACTACTGTAACCTGGAACAGTCCCCCCAGCAAATCACCTGGAAAGACCAGACCATTCCCCTGCGAGATTTGCTGCAGCTTTTACCTTACCAGCGATCGGTGAGCAATCAGGCTGCATCCCTGGGCAAGGTGGGTCTGGTGGTGGAAGCGAATGGTCAACCCCTGGCCCTGGCTGTCGATACCTTACTGGAAGAGCGGGAACTGGTGATTAAACCGTTTGATGCCACGGTAAAAATTCCCCCCTACCTGATCGGTTGCTCCGTACTGGGAACAGGCCAGGTGATTCCGGTGTTAGCCCCCACCCATTTTGATCAACTCCTCCGCCAAACCGCCGCCCCCAGTGTTCCCGTACCCACGGCTGTCAGCGAAAGTCTGACCGAAACCATTTTGATTGTGGATGACTCGATCGCTGTCCGTCGCTTGCTGGAACGGGTGCTGACTCAGGGCGGCTATCAGGTGACGGCCTGCCGGGATGGTAAAGAAGCCCTGGAGGAACTCAATCGCTCCCCCGGCAATATTGCCATGGTCATTTCTGACATTGAGATGCCCCGTCTGGACGGTTATGGTTTGTTAAAAGAAATCCGTACCCATCCCCGCTGGCATCGTCTCCCCGTCGCCATGCTCACCTCCCGCAGTAGTGATAGCCACCGTCAGAAAGCAATGGATCTGGGAGCCACCACCTATTTCACCAAACCGTTCCAGGCAACAGAACTGCTGGCTACCCTGGATGCTCTGCTCCATTAAATGATTTGAACAAGGTGGGAAGGAGCTAAGCATTATGGCTGAGGTTTATCTGGCAAGGGATTTTGCCAATGTAGATGGTGCCGATGGGGTACAAAAGTTTACCCAGTGTCTGCAATTAATGGCATCATTGGAGTTTTTTCAGAGCTACAAGCAAACGACCTTTGACTGGCTGCAACTGTTTGAGGGGGCCACTGTCCTGGAGGTGGGGTGTGGGATGGGTGCAGACGCGATCGCCCTGGCCCGCCACGTAGGTTCAACTGGCAAGGTTGTTGCAATCGATCGCAGTCAAGCCATCCTGAATCACGCGATCGTCCACGCTACAGGGTTAAATTTACCGCTTGAATTTGTTTCTGCCGACGCTCAGTCCTTACCCTTTGCAGACAACACGTTTGATCGGGTCAGGGTCGATCGGACGTTACAGCATATTGCTGATCCCCAAAAAGCGATCGATGAAATTGCCAGGGTTCTCCGTCCGGGGGGATACCTGGTGGCAATGGAACCGGATTGGGAAACCTTTATTGTGGAATCAGCCAACAACCTGCTCACCCGTAAACTGCTCAATTTCTGGTGTGACAGCTTTCCTACCCTTTGGATCGGACGGCGGTTGCTCAAGTACTTCCGTCGGGCTGGGCTAATCAATATGCAAATCCGCCCCGAAACCCTGATCGTTAATGAACTGAAACTGGCAGATCAGATTTTCGATCTGGTTCAAACCGCTCACGGTGCCGTTGCAGCCGGAATTGTTAGCCCCTCCTCCGCCCAGGATTGGCTCCAGGAACTGCAACAACTGGATCAGGCAGAGGAATTCTTTTGTTCCTTTACCGGGTTTATTGTGCGGGGAGAAAAGCGGGGATAGCGTTGCATTAGTTCGCGCACCTGTTCAGCATGGTAGGAACTACGGGTGAGGGGAGAGGCCACCACCTGCAAAAATCCCAGTTCTTCTCCAAACCCTCGCCAGGCATCAAACTGTTCAGGTGGGGCAAAGCTGTTCACCTGCAGATGTTTTTGACTCGGTTGTAAATACTGCCCGATCGTCAGAATGTCACAATCCACTGAGCGCAAATCAGACATCACCGCTCTGACTTCGGCATCCGTTTCTCCCAGGCCCACCATCACACCGGACTTGGTATACATCCAGGGGGCCAGTTGGCGGGTACGCTGGAGCAGATCTAAACTGCGCTGGTAATTGCCCTGGGGACGCACGGAACGATAGAGGCGGGGCACAGTTTCTGTATTGTGGTTTAACACCTCTGGAGCAGCCTGCAGGATCGTTTCTAAAGCAGCCCAGTTGCCACATAGATCAGGAATCAGGACTTCGATCGTCGTTTGGGGTGAACAGGCCCGCACCTGCTGAATGCAACGGACAAATTGCATCGCGCCCCCATCCGCCAGATCATCCCGATTGACCGAAGTAATCACGACATGGTTCAGACCCAAACGCCGCACCGCTTCCGCCAGGCGATCGGGTTCCGTTGGATCTAAGGGTTGGGGTTTTTTGTCAAAATCAATATCACAGTAGGGACAGGCACGGGTGCAGGCGGGCCCCATGATTAAAAAGGTGGCGGTGCCATGGTGGAAACATTCGCCAATGTTTGGGCAGGAGGCTTCCTCACAAACCGTGTTGAGATGCAGATCCCGCAAAATTTCCTTCACCGAGCCAACCCGCTGCCACTGCGGTGCCTTCACCCGTAACCACTCTGGTTTAACAACCACGTTCTAACCTTGAAATCCGTCTTTTCATCTTAACAAGGCTGTTACATTCTGCGATCAAGGTCGATCTAGCTATCCCAGTCCATTCCGACGCAGCACATTGTTTAAACTGCAACTGAGACGATCGGCACATTGGTGTTTAATCTAACTTAAAGTAATTAGTTAAATTTTGCTGAAACTGATCTCTGCTGACAAATCATCCCGTTACACTTAACTAAGATAATTAGGATTTCGCAAGTAAAAAGAAAAGCGGTAAGTCGAATCTATGACTTTTGGGACTAAGCATCAGGAGTAATAGATGATTTCCCATGCCTTAACCCGATTGATTATTACCCTGCTCAGTGTTCCAGCCCTCGGTCTCTTGAGTAGAACTCAGACTGCCCAGGCAGCAATTACTTTTACCAAACTGGCAAACCTGGGCGTTCCCGTGCCCGGCCGTCCCGGTGAAGTGTTTGTCCGCTTCTGGAACGTTGGTACAGATGGCACAACGGTTGTTTTTGTTGGTGAGAGTAATGGGCAAACGTATGGGGTTTATACGATACCGATCACAGGCGGTTCGATTGTCAAAATTGCTGATACCACCACAACTGCACCGGGGGGAGGGGGACGATTCATCCGGTTTGGCACTCCCAGTCAGGTTGATCCAGTAGTAAGAAATGGCAGAGTAGTTTTCTGGGCAGGACTGAGTACCCCTGGAGCCGGAGGAATTTATTCAGCTCCAGCGAGGAGAGGAACGATCATCCGGGTAGCAACTTACAGAACCCCCATTCCCGGCGGTGCCATTCCAGGTTGCCCCCAAACTACACTAGATTTTATTCAGGGTAGTCCCTTTATTTCAGTCTATCAAAATAAAATAGCTTTTTCCGCTGCTAGTTGTGGTGGAGATGGCTCGTACACGGTCCTGACGGATGGTAACCAGAAACAGCGCGTGGGCAATGGTAATACCCCGATCGACTTTCCCAATGCCAATTTTCCATCGTCCCGATTTTCTTTTCCCGCTATCTTCAACAACACCATTGTTTTTACGGCCGGGAATGTCTTTGGCCCCACCGGAGTTTTTGTTGCTCCAATTGTGAACAGACAGGCTAAAGCACTGGCCACGATCGCTACTCCCTATCCCGGTGTGGCTGGCAAGTCATTGGCTCAATTTAGTGGTGCCAGAGTCTGGAAGCAAGCGGTTGTGTTCTCCGCTACAGGGAATAATGGCTTCTCTGATCTACCGGGCCTGTTTCTAAGCAGACTTTCCGCTACTCCATCGACTGCCCCCCGCCTCATTGCTAACACGAACACCACAGTGCCAACTTACGGTGGGAAGTTCTCCAGCGGATTTTTCGGTTATAGCCTGAGTGGAACCAGCCAGGGTAGCAGAGTTGTGTTTCAAGCTGGCGGAGCAAGCATTCCCCAACCTCAGCAGGCAATTTTTCAGTATTATCGCAACCGGCTGAGTAAGGTGGTGGCCCCCGGAGACACGATCGCTGGTCAGAAGGTCTGCTTGTTAAACTCGCCGGGTTATCTCAGTTCTCAGGCTTTAAGTGGTGACAAACTGGCCTTTGCAACCCAACCCTGGGGCGGATGTGGCATTGGAGGTCTATTTGTAGCGGATCTGGAGAATTAACTCAGTTGGGGTTTGAGGGCACGGATCAGGTCACGCTGACTGCTAATTCCCACTAATTTGCCTGCATCAATGACGGGAAGGCGATCGATGCATTGGGTACTCCTGGAGCAGGAATTTAGGAAAGAAGCCACAAGTTTTTTGTCACAAGTTTTTTAAGAAACAGCCTTTGCACCAGACAGGTAAAGCCGGGTAAGAGTGGAGAGGTCAACGCGTCATTTACAAATTATTATATGGCGACCCTAAATGGGTTGAGAAAAAGGGGGTGTGGGGTTCCCCCACAAAAGGGGTTCCACCTCTTTACCCCGTTTGGATCTCAAATCGGATTGCTATACTTGGTCCACTGCAATAGTGCGATCAAACAACAACTTCAATCAAAGCAACGATGTTACTGTTGTAAAACTTGATTTACAGTGAGCGATAGTTCAGGAAATATTTGTGACTCAAGTGCTTCATTGCCCCGGTATGCTTTGTCTTCATAAAGTCCGTCTACCAGTTGCAGCACCATGACTTTTTGTTCTAATGGATCGATGATCCAGTATTCAGGAATTCCAAAAGCAGCATACTCAGTTCGCTTAAAACGATAGTCTCGCTTAACTGAATCAGGGCTGACCACTTCGATCACCAACAACATTCCTGATTCAACAACCGCAGACGTATTCAAGTATTCTCGAACAATTTCTAGAGGAATCACACATAGATCTGGCAGGCGGGCACGACGGGTCGCAGTGCGAACTCCCAGCAATTGTAAGGTAGCCCAGGTGAGATTTAATTGTTTGATCTCTGCCTCTAGGGTATTGCTGAGAAATCGCAGAATCAGCGCATGAAGACCAATCGGCGGATTCATCAGAATCAGTTCTCCATCTTCTAGCTCATAATAGTTATCTGTACCATCGTCATAGTTCAGGTAGTCTTCAAAGGTGAGCTTAGGGATGATAGGGGATGTAGTCATGATCCAGTGTTACAGGTAAGTAGTTTAAATAAATTTTCTAAACAAATAGCCTCTGCACCAGACAGGTGAAATCGGGTAAGAGTGGCGAGGTCAATGTATCGTTTACGAATAGGGTACAGGCTAATTTCAAGCGAGCATGATCTCGCCGATAGACTTCCACCTGCTGAGATTGCCAGCCTAGAATCCAATATTCCTGTACGCCTCTCTCTGTATAAAGTTTGAGTTTAGCTTCACGGTCACGGCGTTCATTTTGAGTGCCTGGAGACAAGACTTCGACAATCAGATCCGGCGCAATCGTGAGATGGCCAGCCTCATCTAAACCATGGGCCAGTCGTTCAGTACTGATCCAAACCACATCGGGAATCACATTATCCGTATCACTGAAAATCACTCCCGGTGCTTGAGCAGCCTTGCCTGAGCCTGTCGCAAGAGACCAGTTCCTCAGTTCAGCATAGGCATTACCGCTAGCTGTTTGATGACTCCAGTGGGGTGCTCTGGTGACAAATAGCTCTCCATCAATAATTTCATAGCGATTACTGCTCTCCGGCAGCAGTTCCAGGTCTGAGGTCGTCCAGCGGACACCTACCTTAGGGCTGTTTTCAGCATCGCTCACAGCTTGGCTCATAGGGTTTCCTTTGGAGAGCGTGGCATTGATGGTGTATAGGCAGCAGATCTGAGCAACCCGCTTAATTCAACTAACTGAGTTGGGGTTTGAGGGCACGGATCAGGTCACGCCGACTGATAATCCCAACGAGCTGGCCTGCATCAATGACGGGAAGACGATCGATGTGTTTTTCGACCATGAGATGGGCAACATCGGCGATTGGCGTTTCAGGAGTGGTTGTGGTGGGATGGGGGGTCATCACATCCTGCACTAGCATACTGAGGGATTTTTTCAGGTGTTGATGGAAGCTTTCTGGTGACTCAAAGTAAATCACACTGCCCAGGAAGGTGAGGTAGAGCGGTGCCTGCAGGGGGGCTTCCCGCACCAGTAAATCGCCCTCAGAAATCATGCCCACAACTTTGCCATCGTCATCCACCACAGGTAAGCCCCGCACCCGATGATCTTCGATCAGCTTGACGACGGTGGCGATCGAGTCTGTGGGTTTCACAGTAATCGGGTTAGGGGTCATGAAATCCTGAACCAGTGCGGTTGCCATAACTCACCTGTGTGTACTTAATTTCAGTCTACTGAATCCGGGCAGTGGAATGGAAAGCGGGGGCAGAGGCAGCATCCCAATCCGGGCGTAAATCTCGGGCCTGGCGCAAATAGGCGTGATGGATAGGAGGATGGGGAACGGGGGTATTGAAGTGGATCAGACAGCGAATACAGCGGGGTAGAGCACCTTCCACATGCATTTGCTGCACATCCAGCAGAGCCACATTCTGCCAGTGGGGACGTTCACGGGCGATCGCCGCCGGAAAGATCCGATCCAGATCGCTGGTGACGGAAAACGTGACACTCACCACTTCTTCCAGGTTCAGATCGTTGTGGGTTTCGATCGCATCCAGAAGTTCGTGAACTGCTTCCCGAATGGCGGGGATAGAATTTTCTGAAACTGTGGTAGCGCCCCGAATAGCCCGAACACGCCAACCAACGATGCCATCCTTCATAACCGTGCTGTTCGCCTGGCTTTTATTACCTCATCGTGTACTCTACCAGGAAAACCCGCTCAACTCCATCCGCAACAACACTGAGGCTGCTTTTTTTGACGATACAGGCTATTTATCTAAGGGCTGTAATTCAAACTGAGGCTAGCTCCAGGCAAGTCGGCATACAATCCGGAGAAGAGACAATCAACGAGGCGATCGTACACCGCTGTTCCCATCAAATCTCTCACTCGCCAGATTCTACCTGCTAAATCGTCCGTAGTTGAAGGTTTCAGATAAGTTACATTGGCAATGTCCTAACTCGGAAAGTATTATCGCTTACTGAAATGATTGCTCCAGTTTCAAGGACATCTACACATTGAGTCAAAACCGCGCTTAGTCGGGCATTTAATCTCTCACGAGTAGAATTATCGAGCCGAAATAAAATTACACTTGGTAGCCTTTCTCTGCTGATAGCTAATAGCTGAGCAAAATCCAGATCAACGGTTAGCAATATCCGATTTTCTGAACGGGCTTTTTCTAAAATCTGGCTGTCTGGCATTCGAGCTAAACCCTGCTCCCCTAAGTGCGCGGCATCATAACCCTGCTCCCTCAAATCGGCGATTGTGCGGGGTGAAATGCCCATATCTCCCAAAAACTTCATGCAGGTAGGGTAGGCTGCCGCTCGAAATACACTCGCTCCTGGGCTAACCAGGCAGCATATTTGAGGGCTTGGGCAATATCCTGAGGTTCGAGGTAGGGATAGTCTGAAATTATTTCGTTAGCTGTCATGCCATTGGCAACCAGATTGAGAATCAGAGCAACGGGAACACGCATTCCCCGGATACAAGCCTGACCGCCCATGATTTGAGGGTCAAAGGTAATTCGATCTAGCTCTGGGAGTTGCATCATCAACCTGAGTGGTTAGGGACGGTAAAGCCAGAGGGGTAAACCACTGGTGGACAGTTCAAATTCCAGCCAGGATAAACCTGCCCCCAAGGTCGTCTGGGAATTGCCGGGCACAAATTTGTTCCAGAAGGGTTTGCGTTCTTCGATCGTAAAACAGCGGGTTTTTTCTGGATCTAAGCCGACGAGTTCCGCTGCCCAGCGCCGTGCTTCTTCTTCAGTACCCAGTCGATCCACCAGTCCCAGGGCTAAAGCCTGCTGTCCCGTGAACACCCGCCCATCGGCAAAACTGCGTACGGTTTCTTCTGCCAATTTGCGCCCCTCAGCCACGGTCTGGACAAACTGCCCATAGCTGGTATCGATCAATTCCTGCAGGATGTGCTTTTCCGGTTCCGTCAGTTCGCGATCGAAGGCCAGAATATCCTTGTAAGGGCCAGACTTGATCGTTTTAAAGGAAACCCCAATTTTGTCCAGCAGCCGCTCCAGGTTATTGCCCCGCAGGATTACCCCAATACTGCCGGTAATGGTGCCCGGATTGGCCATGACATGTTCCGCCCCCATGCCGATGTAAACCCCACCGGAAGCCGAAATATTACCAAAGCTGGCCACAATTTTGACCTTCTCCCGTAACCGTTTCAGGGCAGTATAAATTTCCTGGGAGTCTCCCACCGTTCCACCGGGGCTGTCGATCCGCAGCAGCAAGGCAGGGAATCCTTTCTCTTCAATCGTTTTGAATGCCTGGAGCAGACGCTTGCGGGTGGCAGCAGCAATCACTCCAGTAACTTCAATCCGGGCAATCTGTTTACGAGCGGGTTTGAAGGGCCAGACCATAGGAAAAACTAACCTGCCAAAAGTAATGTGAGTATGGGCTGACAAGATGCGCTTTTGCGTACCGCGCTCCTGTATAGCCTGAGTAAGCTGCTATCCATTCTAGGCTCTTTCAATCCTGAGCCGTTCTGCCTGGATGATCCCCACCCCTCCCAGATTAAGCCGCCAACCTCATCGATGACCTCTGTAACCTCGGTGATCGTCCTCTGCGCTCGAAAGGTCAAGAGATTTTCTTGGAAGTCCGACATCTGCGCTTGAAAGGTCGAGAAATTTTCTTGAAAGTCCGCCTTCTGCGCTCGAAAGGTCGATCGCTGGACTTCTGAGCTTGGACAATCGACAAAATTAGTCGAAAGTCCGACTTCTGAGCTTGACCGGCCAGGAAAAAAGGTAGTTGGCTTGCCTCGCAGACTGAATTGCTGAACTTCTCAGGTCGATCGTTAGGCATAGTGGTTGACCCGAACACCATCCCGCATCTGAGGCAGCAGTTTTTTCGATGGAACCGTAGATATAGTTTGTGAAGGAAAAGTGACAGATAAAACTCCATTTGTATTATTTATGTCCGCATTCTGAACCTTTAGACCCCTCAAAACCCGGCAAAAAAGTCCTTGAATGGCCGGAATAGTAAGAATCCTGGTCACTTTACCTCTGAGTTTCTATAAACGAGTTTTGCTCCATTGACAATCCCTGTGTCGTATCGTAGGATAAAGCAAAATAATTGCAAGTCTTAAGTTTTGGTTGATTAACAGCGTAGTTACTTAAGTCTCAAAACGAATACTAATTATAGTTATGTCGCCTACTCCTTGATTGTGACACCGTCGAAGCTTAACTGTTAACGTTCAGGCTAGAACAAGCTTGAGAGCAGCTATGAGATAGTGTTTTGATTGAGAGTAAATCAACTGTCCTTAAATGTATCGCACTTGATTTTGCATTTCATCCGCAGTGACATGATTGAGAATTGCAAGCAATCGTTGTGCGATTTCTTGAGGAGGGTGACGAACAGCAAAGATTACGCCGTAGTGCATTTGTCCTGAATCAAAGTAACTTTGAACAAGTCCCTCAAAGTCAGTTCTATTGTGAGTTACTAAAGTTCTGGCTTGACTGACAGCATAAGCAAGTTGTTCCGCATCAGTTGCATGAAGCTGTTTTGCATCGCGTACAGTTATGACATCAAAGCCTCTTGCTCGGAGTAAGTCAGCAATCAAAACATTGACATCTTCGTCTAAGTACAAGCAAATAAATAAACTGTTCACAAATCTCTAACCAATGGATCGATTAACTCATCAGGAATACGATTTTGTTCAATGTAATGATTAATTTCCTCTTGATGGTCACTGTAATAGGTTAATGCTCCAAAAACCTGTCCTAACGTCAGATGAGGCATTCCTTTGGGAATTTCTTCAGGTGCAACACCCATTCGCCAAGTCTCAACAATTGCTCTAACAGGTGTGCGGGTTCCTCGGATAATAGGTTCCCCGTGTAGAATCTCATCGTCTCGTACAACATAAAGATATTCTGTCGTTTGAACCATTTTCCCCTCTCAAACTGGTTATTCTATATTGTATCGTTTATACCAATCGTCTCCTCGCCTATTCTCAGTTCCATCTCCCCATAAACCAGTGCAGCGGACGGCACGGAGATCTCTACCGTTGTGGCCTATTTTGGGAGATCGCTACTGACCATTTTCGTTATGCCGTTCATCTCTCAGTTAAGGCGCAGCTAGAATCTTATCTCTTGACGTTAGATAGCACAGCACCTTGAGCTAGAAGTGTTTTCAGACGATAACGGCAGGAGAAATCTACAATAGATCAAGAGTTATTAGGAAAGGGCCGATGACGTTACAAGAAATCCAAAATCAGGCATTACAGTTGCCTACTAGCGATCTCTTGTATGCGGTCTATTTTTTCGCTGCCGCCAACCAGAACCGTTAGGCTGCTTAAGTTACCTGTGGGGCGTGGTTGCAAGGCTATCTGTTGGAGTTGGAGTTGGAGTTGGAGTTGGAGTTGGAGTTGGAGATTGATATACCGCAAGGCGATCGGTAGAACAGTGCTTTGTCATTCTTGGTGGATGCATGTCAAACTTCTCCAGCTTGTATTGGTAGCGATCCGCTATGATCTAGAGCATGGAGTTTGAGTGGGATGAGTCAAAAGCAGCGGCTAACCTGAAGAAGCACGGTGTCAGTTTTGACGAAGCTGAGACCGTCTTTGACAATGTGCTAGCAGTTATTTTTGATGATGAAGCTCATTCAGAGGGTGAGAGGCGAGAGATTATTATTGGGCACTCCCGGAACAATCGCTTGCTATTGATCTCTTTTACCGAATGTTCTAACGTCATTCGCATTATCAGTGCCCGTTTAGCTACTCGAAGAGAGCGTGAAGATTATGAGCAAAACGCCTTTTGAAGAGTCACATAGTCTAGATGATGAGCTTTTAGCTGAGTACCAGTTTGATTACAAGAAGGCGAAACCCAATCGCTTTGCTGCTCGTGATGGGAAGCAACTGTTAAAAGTTGTGGTTTTAGATGAGGATGTCGCTCAAGTTTTCACAACGCCAGAGTCGGTCAATAAGGTTCTAAGGGCGTTAATTGAGTCGATGCCGCAAGCTATAACAGTGACACAGCCTAACAACCCTGCTGGAGCGGACTGATCTAAGATCTTGGTGGTAATGCGAAAGCTACTTGCAGACGCTCAGCTAGAAAGTTATGCCGCTCATCTCTCAGTTAAGGCGCAGCCAGAATCTTATCTCTTGACGCTAGGTGGCACGGCACCTTGGGCTAGAAGTGTTTTCAGGCGATAACAGCAGGAGAAATCTACAATAGATCAAGAGTTATCAGGAAAGGGCTGATGACGTTGCAAGAAATCCAAAATCAGGCATTGCAGTTGTCGATTGGCGATCGCTGGCAGTTGATACAAGTTCTTCTAGACTCTCTGAAGCAGTTACGCGATCTAAACATTTTTACAGTCGAGTTAAACGAGGTTGAGGCATACTTTAAATGCCAGATACAAGTCATTAATTAATGTTGCTTACTAGTATTTCCACCTCCGTAACACTTCCTGAGGTAGATAATTTCTTTCTGAAGTTTCTCTTCTGCTAGATTTTGATACAATTCATCTAGGACTCAGCTTCCTGCGAGAGATTGGTATTATGCGGTCAATTGAGCAACTAACTGAGGAAATATTATCCCTGCCTAGTGAGTCCAGAGCGCTCCTAGCAGACAAGTTGGTGGAAAGCTTGGAGTTCGATAGCGACTCAGCAATTCAGGCAGTTTGGGTAACTGAAGCTAAGCGCCGACGAGATGAGGTGCGAAATGGTTCTATTCAACCAATTTCAGGCGAGGATGCTTTAGCGCAAGTCAGACGACTGATTGAGCCATAAGGTACGTATTTCACCCTGAAGCGCTGAATGAATACGCCGAAGCAGTTTAATACTATACAAAGCAGAGGATTGAGGTTGCTCAGGCATTCATAAACTCAATTGAGGATGCAGTCTATCGGATTAGGGAAGCCCCAACCCACTATGCTGCCATTGATGAAGATGTTCGGCGGTGTATGGCGCGTAAATTTCCTTATGGTGTTCTCTATACAATTGAACAAGACTACATTTTGATTTTGGCGGTCATGCATTGCAGTCGTGAGCCTGGTTACTGGAAAAGCCGCAAGTAATCGAAGCTGCCAACCACCTAACATAGGCCCTCAGAAAGACGGGGTCCATCAGTAGCTTCTTTATCTGGAGCGGCAACTGGGCACAGAAGGAAGTTGTTAGAATGAACAAACGGAAATTTTTGTTAACTCTACCTCTGCCCTGAGTAAACCTATGGCCTCCAGCCTGCTCCTCTCCAGCCAACTGCCCAGCTTAAGCTATACCCCCAGTCGAGATCGGTTTGATGCCACCTGGGAAGCTCCCCTCTCCACCCTGTTAGGACTGGGACGGACTGCTGGAGCAGATTTCGTTGAGTTTTTTCTGGAGCACACTAATTACCTCAGTTGTCTGGCAGAGGAAGACACGATTACCAGCATTTCCCCTCGTCTCTCCACGGGAGCGGGTGTGCGAGTGTTTAAGGGTAAAGCCGATTGCTACGTCAGCACCAACGACCTCAGCTTTAATGGCTTGAAAGCGGCTCTGGAGAAAGCGCTGGCAATCATGGGGTTACATTTGCCCGCTGCCAATGCCTATGTGCCGGATATCAACCTGGAATTGCTGCGGGACTATGCGAGTACAAGAGGAAAAGAAGCCTGGTTAGCCAAGCTCAGTTCCATGCAGGAAATTGGCGAGGTTTTACGCGATGCTACAGCAGTCTTAAAACAGGCCAACCATATCCAATCTCGTCGCGCCACCTATTTCCGGGATTGGCAGGAAGTTCTCGTCGCCGCCAGTGATGGCACCTTTGCCCGTGATATCCGTTTAACTCAATCCGTAGGTTCCAGCTTACTCTGTGCCGATGGGGTACATCGCAGTTCGATCGGCAAGCGGGCCGGGGATACCAGTAATCCAGACTTTCTCAGAACCTGGAATTACACAGCCGATGGGGCAGAAGTGGTGGAAGCCGCCGGAACGATGCTCTATGCCGATTATGTGGAATCCGGTAGTTATCCGATCGTCATGGCCAACCACTTTGGCGGGGTGATCTTCCACGAAGCCTGCGGTCACCTGCTGGAAACCACTCAGATCGAGCGTAATACGTCTCCCTTTATCGAGCAAAAAGGTGAAAAGATTGCCCACGAAAATCTCACCGCCTGGGATGAAGGGCTAACAGATCAAGCTTTTGGCACGATCGACATGGATGATGAGGGTATGCCAGCCCAGCGCACCCTGCTGATTGAAAATGGGATCTTGAAAAATTTCATTAGCGATCGGGCGGGCGAGTTGCGTACAGGCCATCCCCGAACTGGCAGTGGACGGCGGCAAAGTTATGCCTATGCAGCAGCTTCCCGGATGCGGAATACCTACATTGCACCCGGCGACTACAGCACGGAAGACATCTTTGCGTCGATCGACAAAGGAATTTATTGTAAACGCATGGGCGGTGGCAGCGTTGGGCCAACCGGACAATTCAACTTTGCGGTGGAAGAAGCCTATTTAATTGAAAATGGCAAACTGACCAAACCGCTGAAGGGAGCCACCTTGATCGGAGATGCCAAGGAAATTATGAACAAAATCTCCATGTCCTCTCAGGATTTAAGCCTTGCTGCTGGATTCTGTGGTTCTGTCAGTGGCAGCATCTACGTGACAGTTGGCCAACCCCATATCAAGGTGGATTCCATTACCGTGGGTGGTCGCTAAAAACCATGATTAAAATCTACTGGTAAATTCCATGAATGCTTGTGGGATTAGCAATGTAGTAGTTTTTCTAAAGAATATTTTGATGAGGACTGGTTCAATAACCGGATAACAACTTGTTCAAAACATCCAGCCTGATTGTAGGGTTCAGCCTCGATAAAGGACTTAGCATATCCCAAATCGGAGACCGCCAGCATGATCAGCAAGACACCAGGACTACCCTCTTCGTCCAAAGTAACGCCACTACTGAGAATCTGCTCTTTGTGCGCTTCCAGATAACGCAAATGATCCTGCCGTACCGCAGTGTACTGATGGAAGGAATGACTGGCGAATGTACAACGAAGCGCAACTTTCATGGCAATAGGGCAAATCCTGCTGCAATACCTACAGGTGGATTATGAAGCGAGAAAAAACAAAAACTCTCTACCTTTAGGTAGATTAATTTTCGATTTCCATGTGCAGAGCGATCGCTTTAGCTTTTGTGATAACATAAAAATGTTGAATTTGGGGAAAGCATTGATCCAACAGCCCTACAGCCCCTTCCCCCCTGAAGGTTTTCTACCCGATAAAAATATTCATACAACCCCTGGTCAAAGCTGGGGGTTTCGTATTTAAGGAGGCTGTTATGTTCAGTCAACGTCTTAACGATGCCCTGGAATTCGCTGCTTGGCTGCACCGGAACCAGAAACGCAAGGGAACGGAAACTCCCTACATTACCCACCTGGTTGCAGTTTGCCTGATTGCTCAGGAGTACGGTGCCGATGAAGATGAGGCGATCGCGGCTTTGCTCCATGATGCAGTTGAAGATCAGGGGGGACTCGCCACACTACATCTGATCCGAGAACAGTTTGGGGAACGGGTGGCGGCGATCGTCGAAGCCTGCTCTGATTCGGTCGCTGATACATCCCAGGGAGAAAAGAAATTACCGTGGCAACAGCGAAAACTTGCCTACATTGATCACATTGCTACGGCCAGTCCCTCTGTCCGGTTAGTTTCGGCGGCGGATAAGCTGCACAATGCCATGAGTATCCTGCGGGATTACAAAACATTGCGGGATGAACTGTGGCAACGCTTTAACGGAGGGAAGGATGGGACGTTGTGGTACTACCGATCGTTAGTGAATGCCTTTCAGCAGGTGGAAGCCACCCCGCTGGTGGAACAGTTGGATCAAGTTGTGACAGAACTGGAGCAGTTAGCCACAGAATCAGAGAAATAATATCTCAGTCATTATTCCTGAAGGTCGCACCTCTTCGTTCTCAGGATGGAGCCATTCGGAAAAATTCATCGTCTATCATTATCACAATAAAATAAAATACATCCCAATATGCAGTGAGATGAAGAAATGACATGAAAAATCTGAATTTAATGAATACCTTCTTGTTAATGACTCTGCTTGCCCTGACCGCTCCAGTTCAATCCAAGTCTGAAAAGGTCAAGCTGGAATATGATCGCAACAAAAAGTACGATCGCAGTAAGAAGTACGATCGCAACAAACTTGAAAATACGTTTGATTGGAGTTGGTTGGGCTTGTTGGGACTGTTAGGACTGGCAGGACTATTAGGGGCTACCGATCGTGGACATAAGACCGCGTATCGTGATCCCTACCTCACCGAACCAATCGCAAAAACCATGTCCCACTCCGTAGCTGAACCCAGCAGGTCTCGCAGAAACTGATTAACTGGTTGATGCGGACGGAGGGACTTGAACCCACACACCTTGCGGTACTAGAACCTAAATCTAGCGCGTCTGCCAATTCCGCCACGTCCGCTGAAAGTTTATCCCCCGCCCCCCATTCTACTGGTTCAGCAGGGGTTTGGGGCCCGATTAAATCACAGTGTTGTCAGGAATCACTGCATTTTTCAACACCACCACAATGCCATTGCGGATATAGAAACCCTCACTTTCTCGATTTGCCTCTTCAACGTGGTCTTTGTTGACGATCTTGACGTTTCTGCCAATACAGGCATTTTTGTCAACAATGGCCCGCCGCACGATCGTATCCGCTCCAATTCCCAGGGGAACACTATTGATTTTAATTTTGTGGTCCCGTTCAGCAAACGGCTGATAAAAATCTGCCCCCATCAACAAGGCATTATCGATCACACAACCGGACTCAATCCGCGATCGTACCCCCAGCACCGAATGCTGAATCTGACAATTCTTCAGGATACACCCTTCCCCAATGATCGATTCCGTCACCTGACAGTCCAGCAATTTAGAGGGAGGGAGGTAACGGGGTCGAGTATAGATGGGAGCCTTTTCGTCATAAAAGCTGAAGGGGGGTTGGGGTTGACGGGTCAGGGCCAGATTGGCTTCATAGAAGGAGGAAATGGTTCCAATATCTTCCCAGTAGTCGTTAAACAGATAGGTCTGCACATTATGATCCGTCGCGGCCATGGGAATAATTTCTTTACCAAAGTCCGTCGATTGCGGCGATTGCTTCAGCAGATCAATCAAGACCTGGCGATTAAAGACGTAAATCCCCATTGAAGCCAGATATGGTTTATTGGCTGCTTCGGCGGGAGTTAAGCCAAAATCCGTGGTATCGACCCGCATCCGGGTTAAGGCTTCTCCTTGCGGTTTTTCGCTGAAAGCCGTGACTCGACCAGAGTGATCCACCTGCAGCAGGCCAAAACTGGAGGCCACCTGTTCCTCAACGGGAAGCACCGAAAGGGTAATGTCCGCGTTCGTATCCCGATGGCGATTAACGAATAGTCGATAATCCATGCGGTAAAGGTGATCGCCAGACAGGATCAGGTAATAATCTACCTCCCAATCTGAGAGCAGCCAGAGGTATTGCCGCACCGCATCCGCTGTTCCCTGAAACCAATCGGGATTTTCAGGGGTTTGCTGAGCCGCCAGGACTTCGACGAAGCCATCACTGAAGCCAGAAAAGTTATAAGTGCGAGCAATGTGGCGGTTGAGAGAGGCAGAATTGAACTGAGTCAGGACGTAGACGTGGGTAATTTCTGAGTTAATACAATTGCTAACAGGAATGTCAATCAGACGATATTTGCCCGCCAGAGGCACAGCCGGCTTAGCCCGTTGTTTGGTCAGGGGATACAGGCGAGTTCCGGCTCCGCCCCCTAAAATAATTGCCAGTACTTTTTTCATGGACACATCCTCTTAACTGCCAATTTAACCCCACCCTCAAGTTTACAGCGGTTGTTCCACGCGCTTACGGTTCACCCGCCAGATCTCTCCTCAGTTGGGAGGGGGAAATCATCAATGTCCCGCTATCTATAGATATTCGATCCAATTTACCCATTGACATCCGCTCAGTGTTAAGCTATCTGTTCAGACCTGTAGGCTTCAAACCTGAAGGCAGACCCTTTATGACGTAAGTAGAATCACGATCTCCTCCATGACCCTTGTGCCCCTTCCCCACCCATCCTTTCAGCCGGGTGATCCTGTGGCTGACCCCCAGAGAACTCCAGTTTTAGCCCTTAAACAACTGGTGGCCCGTTTACAGCGGGAACGGAGCAAAATCCAAGAACTGCTGGTCTCCCTGGGCTTTGCCCTCCGCAGTTTTAACAATCTGAATCAATTTCTGGAACTGATTCCCCTAATGGCCTGCCGGGTCACGGATGCCGATGCCGCCGCGCTGGTGCTCTTCAAACCCAATGGTCAGGTGCGGTTAGAACAACTTCACTGTCATGAAAGTGATCAATGCCCGAATATCCGCTCGGCTCTGGAACTGGCCACCGCCAGCCTCAGCAATGCCTTCCCCCCAACTTTGCCCAAACCCCAACAACTGGATCAACAGCTCAGCCATAACCTGGTGGGTGAACTGCGCTATTTCAGCACCCCCATTCTGGTCAAAACTTCAGAGCAAAGTGAACGGGGCCGGCTTTATGTGTTCACCCAGCAAGGAGACTACGAGTGGACCGATACCCGGCAGCAACTGATGCAACTGGTGGCGGATCAGACAGCGGTCGCCATTGCCAATGATGAACTGACGGTGGAATTGCGTAAGAAGGAACGGCTCGATCGGGAACTGGAAATTGGGGCAGAAATTCAGGAACGGTTATTACCCAGTGAGTGCCCCCAAATGCTGGGGATTGAATTAGCGGCCTGTTGTAAAACTGCCAACCGGGTGGGGGGAGATTACTACGATTTCATTCCAATCACCTATGGGCAACCCAACGTCAGAACAGCGGAGGATCTGGCAGCAGTGCGCTGGGGCCTGGTGATTGGGGATGTGATGGGCAAGGGGGTTCCCGCAGGCTTAATTATGACGATGACGCGGGGGATGCTGCGGGCAGAAGTGCTGAATGGGCATCGACCGGCCCGAATTCTGCAGCACCTCAATCGGGTCATGTATGCCGACCTGGAAAATTCCAACCGCTTTGTCACTTTATTCTATTCAGAATATAATCCCATCACCCATATTCTCTCTTATAGTAATGCCGCCCATCACCCCCCCCTGCTCTGGCAGGCAGCGACGGATACGGTAAAACGATTGAACACCTACGGGATGATGATCGGTCTGGATGCCTACACTCAGTATCAGGAGGCTGATGTCAAACTGCAGGCAGGGGACACGATCATTTTTTATACAGACGGGCTAACGGATGCTGTCAATGCAGAAGGGGAGCGGTTTGAGCAAGATAATCTGACGGAAACCTTTCGCCAGGCCTGCCATACCTGTTCGGGGCCGCAGGAAATTCTGAATGATCTATTTGAACGAGTGCAGCAATTTACAGGTGCCCAGACCGAATCCAGTGACGACATGACGCTGATTGTGATGCAGGTCAAGCCGGATGGCCAGTTGCATCCCCACCAGACCCCTTCAAACTATTCCCGTTAGGACTTTTTTGCCAGGGCTAATTTTCTATCTGCTGATTCAGTTCCTGCTCGAGCCAGGGATCTACGGGTTGGCCATCTTTGCGTCGCAGTTCAATCCGAATTTGGTAGACTAAACCAGAATTGGGCGGGGCCGGTTGTTTGTGAAAGCGAATCTCGTAATCAGCGGGGTTGTGCTGCCGTTGCCGTAACCAGTCTTCTACTTTAGTCTGGGCAAAGAAGGACTGGCCCTCATTGAACATGCGGCTGATCTGCAATTGCAGGCTGTAGGGATTGAAGCGGGGCACGATCGCTGCTTACCATTCACTTAGTTTCCATCTTAACCTGCTATCCCCCAGGCGATCGAAGCTAATTCTCCCGGTTGATATTCAACCCCTACCGATCCTTATATGCTAAAACGGAAAACTTATAGCGGAATCTAGCAGCATCCAGCCATGAACTTTAACTTTTTTGACCTATTCTGGCTGTTATTATTGTTTTCTTCCCTCCAACCTCTGTGGCAGCGGTATTCGATGGAGTATCGGCGGGTACAGATGTTACGGCAAATTGAACAACAACGACGCAGCCGAGTCATTTTTCTGATTCATCGCCAGGAGTCAATCAGTTTACTGGGCATTCCGGTCAGCCGCTATATCAGTATTGAAGATTCAGAACAGGTGTTACGGGCCATCCGACTCACGCCTCCCGATGTGCCGATCGACCTGATTTTACATACCCCTGGTGGTCTGGTTCTTGCTACAGAGCAAATCGCCCGCGCCCTGATTCGCCATTCCGCCAAGGTCACGGTCATGGTTCCCCACTATGCCATGAGTGGCGGTACGATGCTGGCTCTGGCAGCGGATGAAATTATGATGGATGCCAATGCTGTTTTGGGTCCGGTTGATCCCCAGTTGGGTAACTATCCCGCCGCCAGTATTCTCAAGGTCGTGGAAGATAAACCGATCGGTGAGATTGAGGATCAAACCCTGATCATGGCGGATCTGTCCCGCAAGGCCATGCGGCAGGTGCAGCGGTTTGTTCGCACTCTGTTAGAGGATAAGAACCCGGTTCAGAAAGTCTCTCCTGAGCATATTGATGGCATTATCGATGCTTTAACAACCGGCCGGGTCACCCATGACTATCCGATTACGGTAGAAGAAGCCACAGAACTGGGACTACCGCTAACGGTGGGCTTACCCAAAATTATCTATGGACTAATGGAGCTCTTTCCCCAACCCCAGGGGGGACGGCCCTCCGTGCAGTACATTCCCCTCCCCTATGAACCCCGCATTCCCTTGCCGGAACCCAAAGGTAGACCGATTCCCGAAAGTGGACAGGGCAGGTAGGGGCAATGGTACGGCTAAGTCTGGGGCAAGGGATAGTGCTGGTTCTGCCGATCGCCCTGGTGGTTGGCTTTATTATGGTGGCTGCGGGGCGGCAAATTCATCACTGGCAGTTGGACTGGCTCTGGGCTGTCTTCCTGCTGGTTTTCCTCGGTTGGCGCTGGTTACTGGTGCGCTGGTTAAAACCGCCGGAGTTGCCCCCCACTGAAGTACCCCCGGCCGTCACTTCTGCACAGCCCACCCAGACAAGCGATCCGGCACAGCAAGTTGAGGTGCAAATCCAGGCTATTCTGCAACAGGCCAGGGAAGATCCGCCGATCTGGGAGGACTGGCGCACGTTCTGGCAACGTTGTCTGGCCATTGTCACGGCGATCGCCCTGGTTTATGCCCCCCAGGTGAAACGGCCGCTTTTGCATATTTACGTTCCCCAGGCTTACCGCCTGCTGCGGGATACGGTGGATGATGTCGATCGCTGGATGGCAAAGTTATCTCCCGTCCTGGGGCAGGTAAGCGTCGGCCAGGCTTACACGGCTTACGAAACCTATCGTCAACTGGAACCTACCGCCCGATTGGCCTTAAAACTGTGGAACTGGGCCCAGTGGGTCTTAAATCCGGCGGTGGCGATCGCCCGCACCACAACGGAGGGGTATAGCACTCAGGCCAATCAACAACTCCTGGTCAATCTGGGGCAAATCCTGCGGGAAGAAACCTTGCGGGCCCTAGCCAACCGTGCGATCGCCCTCTACAGTGGGGAAGCCAAAGTGTTAGACCTGCCCCCACCCCAACCCACTCAAACCCTGCGAGATCTGCTCATCCCCAGCAGTGGCCAGGAAACGCTAGCCCAGCAACCTGTGAACTTGATGCTGGTGGGCCGGACGGGAGCGGGTAAAAGTAGCCTGATCAATACCCTGTTTGTGCAACCGTTGGCAGAGGTAGACCTCCTACCCAGTACCGATCGCCTGCAGGACTATCACTGGAGCAGTCCGAGTGGGGAAACCCTGATCCTGTGGGATACCCCCGGCTATGAACAGGTGGGCCGCCCAGAGCTGCGTGAAGAGGTTTTAGACCATCTGGAAACCTGTGATGTCCTATTGCTGGTGACCCCCGCCACTGATCCCGCTCTGCAAATGGATCTGGACTTTCTCCAGCTCGTCCGTACCCATGCCCCTGACCTACCCATCCTGGTGGTTGTTACCCAGGTCGATCGCCTGCGCCCCATCCGGGAGTGGCAGCCCCCCTACAACTGGCAAAGTGGGAACCGGCCAAAAGAAACAGCAATTCGAGGCGCGGTGGAGTACCGGCAATCCCGCCTGGATCAGGTTCAGACCCTTCTGCCCCTGGTTACTGCTGATCCGGCCACCGGACGGACGGAATGGGGAACAACGGCCCTGGCAGAAACATTACTCACAACTCTTGATCCAGCCAAACAGTTTCGTTTAGCCCGCTTTCTCCGCGATCAGGAAGCCCGCCTCGCCGCTGCCACCCGGATTATTGATCACTATACATTTCAAATGGGCACCACCCAGGGGTTAACTGCTTTACTGAAAAGTCCCATCCTCAGCTTTATTTCCACCCTGATGACCGGCTCTCCCGCCCTGGCCATTTTGCTAGCCCAAAAGCTACCGATCGAACAATCCCCCGTGGTGCTGGGCAAACTGCAGATGGCCTACGAGTTATTTACGCTGCTGGCTGACCCCAACCAGAATCGCCCCTTTGATCTATTGAATCTCTGGCCGCTGTTGCTGGATAACCCCGAACCCGTTACCCGTAATGCCTGGGCGTTTGGGCATACGCTAGCGGAATACTGGTCAGGGAATGCTGAAACCGACCTGATAGGAGCCGATCTGACCGAACAATTGCGTCAACGCTTTCAATATTTTCTTAACCAGAAGAGCTAATCTATACACTCCAGTCCACTTTCTAGATCAGCTTGCTTCTTATCGCAAAAGCTCACGATTTCACTCGTAATCAAGGGAGGGACAATTTTAGCTCGATCAAACATGGATCTAATCCACCAACCTGACATCAAGTCATTCTAGTCAGCCCTAAGTATTGACAATGTCAGATAAATTCGTTAGCTTGGAATAGAAAAAAACGACTGTAGCAGTCAACTTTTATCACATTCTTGTTTATCTACCAGTGGGTAACTCTGAGGTAGAGCAATGACCACCAACATTCTTGATCATGTCGATCTATCGCAGTTAGGGGAACGGCTCCAGCAGGCTCGCAAACAGTGCGGTATGACTCAAGCTGATGCTGCTGAAATCATTAACGCTGCCCGCACAACTCTGGTGGCGATCGAGAAGGGTGAGCGACGCTTGAAACCGGGAGAACTGATTAAACTAGCCCGGGCCTATGGTCGCTCTGTCAGTGATTTTTTAGCCCTGCAACCCCCAGTAGAGCCATTTGATGTGCAGTTTCGGGCTAGCTATCGCCGCAGTGAAGTTGAAGAAGCGGAAATCAAACCTGTGCTCCAGTGTTTTGAGCAGTCCTGTAAGGATTACCTGGAACTCGAAGAGTTAGTGGATGCCCCTCTACCCCGTAACTATCCCCTGGAATATCAGGTTGCAGGAATGCCAATTGAAGCCGCCGCAGAAAGTATTGCGATCGCTGAACGTGCACGCCTCGGTCTTGGCGATGGACCCATTCCTCTTTTGCGGGATACTTTAGAACAAAGTGTAGGACTCCGTATTTTTTATCTGGAGATGCCTGCTAAATATTCTGAAATTTACAATTATAATAATAAAGTCGGCGGATGTATAGCAGTAAATGCTCAGCATCCCGAAGAACGGCGGCGTTGGTCTCTAGCCCACGGCTATCTCCACTTTCTGGCCCATCGCCACAAACCCGTTTATGACTATGATGGTCAGTACCAAAGGATGCCAGAGAGTGAGCGCCTAGCCGAAGCCTTTCCTAAATACTTCTTGATGCCAACCAGTGGATTGCTGCAACGGTTCAATGATATGTACCGTATCCACGGCAAGTTTACCCCTACTAACCTTTTTACCCTGGCCCATTACTACGGAGTTGCAATTCAGTCCCTTGTTTACCGTTTGGAAGAATTGCAGCTTTTGCCCACTGGCACCTGGGACAAGCTGAGCGATCGCGGCTTAAAAGTGAGAAAGGTGCAACAGGAACTTGGATTGAAGGATATTCCCCAGCGAACTAACAGGTTCCCGATTCACTATCAACATCTGGCGATTGAAGCTTTAGATCAGGGATTAATTACTGAAGGGCGATTTGCTGCTCTGTTAGGAGTGGATCGCCTGGAGTCCCGTCGTCTTGCAGAAATCTTACGAGACTATTCCAGCGGCATGACCGAGTCCACGACTCATCTTGATCTTCGTGTAGCGCAGGCATAACGACAACCCTGTAGAACTTATGCAGATTGTTCACTCTCACCTGGTGCTTGATGCCTGTTGTCTCCTGAATTTTGCTGCTTCGGGGAATTTACTATCTATTCTGGAAGCTCTACCTGTTCAGTTGGTGGTTACCCAGGTTGTCCAGGAACGCGAACTGATCACACTTCAGCAATTTAGAGAAGCCAAAAACGATGCTGTATCTCAGTTTGAGGAAGCGATCTTTAAAGGAGTCATTCTGGTTGTAGACTTTGAAACTGAAGCAGAGGAAGAATTATTCGTGAACTGTGTATCTGCCCTTCTGGATGATGGAGAGGCGGCAACCTGTGCGATTTCTTTTGAGCGGGGGTGGGCGATCGCAACTGATGATAAACGGGCCATTTCCTTTATTAAGCAAGAGGCCCCTCACCTTCAACTGCTCTCAACTCTGGACATTATCAAGCTTTGGTCAGAGCAAGTGAGCCTTGACCTAATAACTCTTCGCAATGTTCTCCATGCAATTAAGGTTGATGGACATTACATTCCGCACAAAAGTCATCCGCTGCGACCCTGGTGGGAATCCGCACTTCAGCCATAACTCTGGACTGCGCTCAGTTGATCGTTGTTAAATTAAAAGTCCCAACGATTCCATCATTATTTGCAAGAACATCAGGCATAGCCATCTGCGTTACTCTTCATTCCAGTCTGGATATTGTTCGGGGGACTGACCGCGCCTTTCTAAAACTTTATTGCTGTTACGCTTGGGCTGGCCAGGCTGAATCTCTTCCAGCAGTAGTTTAAACTCCCAATTGTCGCCAAAGTCAAACAAGTAGGTCATTTCTACGCCCGGCTTGAGGGGAAGATCGCCGACCTTCACCTCATCGGTGTACTTGATCTCACCTTCAAAATAGGGATGGTGAACCTCCACCGTACGCCCCAACGGGTCTTTGAAAGAAAACATATCCAGGTGATCGGAGTCAAAATCGACGGATTCCCGAATCAGTTGCCCCAAAATTTCTAGGGTTGCTTCACTGGAAATGGATAGGCGTCGCCAGATTTTACCCAGAGAGACCTTGAAAATGTAGGTTCCGGTTTGATGCTCTACTGGCTTGGGTGCCGCTAGCGTGCATTGCCACTCTGGGAAATAGGGCTGAACATAAGGCTGCAATTCTCCCCAGGGTTGGCTGAAGTCTTGCTCTGAGGCCCAGACATAGCCCTGTTGATCATAGGCTTTGAGCAGAAGGGTGACGATCGCCTCTCCCAGGGGTAAAGGTTTCACCCGTTTGACCCGCCAGCCCTTACCTGCTTCCGGCTTGGTCGAGTTAATTTCAACCCAGCCAAACATTTCCATTAAGGCTAAATTGTGCAGTCCCGGCCAGTAATTCAGGTCGATTTGTTCAGCATAGGTCTTAAACGTTCTGCCTTTAGACAGTCCAACCGCCCAGGTTTGGAGCACCCGTGTTCCTTCTTTCAAGGGATTCCGTTCCACCCCCAGCAGTTCAGGCGTTGCCCGGAGGCTCCAGGCTTCTAACAGGGTGAAGTACTTTTCCGTTGGGTTCAGGGTTTGCCAGGCTGCATAAACCTCTGGATTGCGCTGCAGGACAGCGGTTTTGCCAACGGTGACGACCTCAGTTATTCCTGTAGCTCGTAGTAAAAGGTAGAGACCATGCAGGTTAGGGTAAGACTTTTGCTGCGGTCGCTGCAGAGCCGTCCGAATCGGATGACTGAGCTGCTGATTCAGATCAGGTAATAGTTTCAAGGATAAATGATGCAATTTGCCGCTGACCGGTAGACCGCGATCGCCCATGGCCTCTAGCAAGGTTTGAAAATCCCTAACAATCGTCCCAGGTTCAGTCTCTGTAATTGTTTGCTGCTGGAGCAGGTTCATCGCAGACTCTGATAACTCCAAGTCGTGCTGTTGAATCGCCAGTTGGAGCATATTTGCCTGGAGTTGCTGCAGGAAGTCTTCCCTATCCTCTTCAGCATCCTCTTCAGCATCGTCTCGCAAGGTCACTTCACCGGAGTCAACCAGATGGCGGGCGATCGCCTCAGCTAACTGCTGTGGATCAGTGGGCAAATGTTCCAACCCAGGCACGGAGCCAAACCCCATTTTCTGACTGAGCAAGGCCACAAATTCTGGCGGAACATCCTGGGGAATTGGGAAAGCAGCGAAAGGATTCTGGCCAGCCTGTGGGGAACCCATGGGAGGTGAGAGGGCAGGAAAACCGGGGGGCGGGTTGCCCGTCTGTTGCAGTTGCTGATTATAGTGTTGTTGATAGGCTTTTACCCCTGCCTCAGTTGTCATATCAAAACCGGCCGCCTGTCCTGCCATCATGAACGACTTGGCAAGGCCAAAATTTTGCGGGTCGGTCATTGTGGCTTGGAAGGTGGGTTGAATTTTATGCAAAAAGGCCAGGATTTTTTCGCTGTGCCGCTGCTTGTATTGCCGGTGCAGGAATTGCCAGAAAGCAATCAGCTCTGGAATAATACTATCGGCATCACTCGGTTCAAAGAGGGATATCTTGCGGGGAAAAAGCCGCAGCAGCACCTCCTCGACATCCCGCTCCTTCATCTTGGGCAGGGTCACATTCAGATAGGCATAAGCGAAATAGAGAAAATCCCCAACCCACCCTCCCATCTCCTCTTCTTCGGGGTGAGCCATGAGATAGGTCTGCCCTTCCGGAGAATCAGTAAAGGTTTCTATCAAGGCTGGAATGTATTCCTCCTCCAGTACCTCAATGCCCCGGTCAATATCTGTAATCTTATCGAGCTGATTGAACTGAAAAGCCATAATCTTTTGTATCCATTTTAAATTTGTTTACAAATTGTTATTCTTAAACCTGGCAAAATTGGCTGGCTGCGAAGCTCCATCCTTAAACTCTATATTTACTTTAGCGTGCAGACATTGAACTTGAAGTAGAAGGATGATTCGCGAACAATAACACCATTTTTTTATCAGTACCTATTCTCCGCCAAACTGGGAGACAAAGACCCTTCAATAATCGTCCAGGGCTACCTCTATTGAGTCGGTTCAGTTAATATATCCCCAATCGTCCTCCTCCAGAAAGAAGTTCATGAGATTGTCCTGGCTCTGGCTCAGCCTACTGAGTAGTCTAATGAGTATTGTTCTGATTCCTTTCCCCACTGCAGCAGCCCGATTGCTCACCTGGAAATTCGATCCCCAAGCAAATCGATTGCAGATTGAAACAGATACAGCCATTCAACCGACCGCCCAACTGGTTCTCAATCCTACCCGTGTGGTGATCGATCTGCCGGGAATTCAATTGGGACAACCCAAAATCAATCAGCCCATTAACGAAACTATTAAAGCGGTACGGCTGGCCCAGTTCACGCCTGATACAACTCGTCTAGTCATCGAATTAACTGAAGGCTACAGTCTTGATCCCGCCAAAATTACGATTCAGAGTAGTTCTCGCAATCACTGGGCCGTGAAGTTACCCCAACCTCAACTGCTGACCAACCAACCCGGTTCTCCTGCCCTGACAACACCGGCAGATCCCATTCCCCTCAATGTGATTACTCCCCTGACACCGCCACGCTTCAATCTGAATAATTCCAGCGCTCAGCCAGTGAGTTCCCCAGCGACGGCAGGGCAACCCTTAACCTGGTTACAACAACGGCTGGCTGGCTATCGCAAGACCTATCCTGCTTTCCAATCCGGGATGTTTTTTCTGGATATGGATAACGGTAACTATGTTGACCTAAATGGAGATAAGATTTTCCCCGCTGCCAGTATCATCAAACTCCCCATTTTAGTTGCTTTCTTTCAGGCAGTGGATGCGGGTAAAGTTCGCCTGGATGAAAAACTAACCCTGCGTCCGGAGCTTTTTGCTTCTGGATCAGGAGAAATGCAATTTCAGCGTCCCTGGACTCAATTCAGTGCTCAGTATACGGCTGCACAGATGATTATTATCAGCGATAATACAGCCACGAATCTGATCCTGAAACGGTTAGGAGGACCGGGGGTACTAAATCAACAATTTCGCAGTTGGGGGCTAAAGCAAACGGTGATCCGTAATTGGTTACCGGATTTGAGTGGGACGAATACAACCACAGCCAGAGAGCTGGTAAACCTCTTAACTTTACTGGATCAGGGAAAGTTACTCACCCCTAGCAGTTGGGAAAAGGCTTTAGCAATTTTGCGTCAAACAAAAAACCGTAAGTTACTGGCTGCTGGGCTGGGTCCGGGTGCTGTGTTTGCCCATAAAACTGGGGATATTGGTTTCATGCTGGGGGATGCGGGGATGATTCAGATGCCCACCGGGAAGCGTTATATGGCAGCGGTGATTGCTAAAACGCCCTACGATGATCCAGCAGGATGGACGTTTATGCGAGAGATTTCTAAAATCGCTTATACCTATTTCAATCAAAGCCGAACTGGCTCTCTTCCCTGAATAAAAACGGAATATCCAGTTCTCGTTCCAATGCAATTCATGCCTTAGATTCCTCCATAATCCTGCGCGAGGCTCAAATGGAGGAACTTTGACCAACTGAATCTCAACAAGCTTTCTAATTCATGGTAACATTATTAGGGCTAAGCACTGAATCCAGACTACCCTCCCACCCACTATGGGAGCAGAGTTGCCGGTGTTTGTTTCTTCCAGCTTCGATCGATGAAGAACTGTGCTGCATCCTTACAACCCGTCCTTAGCGTGTGACATGGAATTATGACTATTGAGGAAATTGTCGAGCAAGCTCTACGAAATGGCTATTTAACACCGACAATGGAAGCCGAGGTGGGGCGCATTTGCGATAGTGCTGCCGAGCTTTCCGTTGAGGAATATATGGCTCTGGATCGGCTGATGGGGGCTCTGCTGACTGGCCAGGTGGTAGCCGTTCCCCGTAAGCAATTTATTAATGTAATGGAAGAGCTGGTTTTAACAGAGGCAATTACACGGGTAGCAGCGATCGAAGCAAAAGGTGAACAAGCTTTGGATCTGGGGGATATTGCTGCCTATGCCCTTAACCGCTTACCTCCCCTCTATGCCACCACGGAAGATGGCGCAAACTTTCAACGTAAACATGCCCAGGAAGAATTGATGGATTTAATTATCCAGCAAGTGGAAGAGGCTATTCATCGCAACCTGGCTCGACCCGACTTTTTCCCGGAGCGGGAGGTCTTGGGCAAGAAATCCGGCAAGGATGTGCTGAACCAGGTCAGCTCGCTGTTGCAATCCTATGCGCCCAATTTTGAAAACCCAGTTCATCAATAGCCTGCGTGCCGATCAAGTTCTGGCAGTTTCAGGGAAGAGGTCTTTAAGGGGAGGAGGTAAAATTCCTTTAATATCCTCAATTTCTCCAGCCGGAATGCGATCGCTGAGAACCCGAAAAACGCCCCGCGCTACAATTTCTGGTTCGAGTGGTTCATTGTTATTCTGATAGCGGCTTAGATTGGCTCTGAGTGTGTCTAGAAAGTCCGCTTTTGTGCGAATTTTGGTTGGAGTGCTCTCTGGTTTCCAGCCTTCATAGTAAAAGCCAGCCAGTAAGATTGGCAGTTGCCCGCCCAGGTTGGCCGCTTCACCCATCGTCAGACGATCGCGTAGAACGTGCAGGGTTGCTCGGAGTTCTTGAAAGGCCTGATGTTGATCCGTCAGACCCAGTGTTGCCGCAACGTCATTTACCCACTGATAGGTCAGTTGGGTGGTATGTTCAAATACTTTCATCTAAACCTTCATCTCAAACTGGTAGTGACTATTACTGATCATGCTAGTCAGTTGATCGAGTACGATAGTCTGTCTAATTACAGAGATAGAGGTCAATCACAGAGATAGAGGAACACTGAAAAAGATGACAGCCACCCAGTTCAGTTGGAGCGGTTCTGGGGTTTCCGGTAAAGCGATAGGCAAATTAGAGGTCATGAATATTTCCTCAACCACAGGCAGTTGGATCTCGTTGGTTTAAGCAGGCCAGGGGTTAGACGATCGCCGGTAGTAAGGCAGCAAGGCTGGGATCGTGGTAGCTGCCCTGACGATGGGTGAGCCGCACCGCTTCTGCCAGTTGGGCAATCGGGGCATCTTTGCGGCAATAGGCATCAACTCCCGCTTCCAGGGCGGTTGCCAGCAGTTCAGTTTGTTCGGGTGTGACCAGCACCAGAATACGAGAGGGCAGCACGTAGGAATGCGACTGGACCTTGCGTACCGATCGCAGGAATTTCACCAGATCCATATCCGGCAAATTCGCATCGACCACGGCCACATCTACATCGATCGATTCCAGTAGCACCAGCCCCGTTTCCCCATTGGTGGCTTCGCTGGCCACTTCAATCCCCGGTTGGGCCCGTAAGTTCACCCGCAGATCCACCCGTGTTTGTTGATCCGCTTCCACCACGGCCACCTGGACATCATCCTGGGGTCGATGGCTGTTAATGGGGGTTTGCCATTCCGGTAGATCATTGGGAGCACCGCAGGCGGAAATTGTGCCCTCAAAGTTGACATCAGCGGGCCGCTCCTGTTTCAGTTGGGCCATCTGTTCGGGGCTAAGAATGCGGGTTTCATCAAAGCCAAATTCAATTTCCGTGTGTAATCCTTTTTGTTTCACGCGCTTCAGGTTATAAAAACGTTTATTCAGGGTGGTTTTGACAAAAGCCCAGAGGCAACCGAGTAGATAGCGGCGCTTGAAGGGATTCGGTTCAAACCAGTATTCCAGGGTTTTCCAACCATAGAAGCGGGCATAGTTGCGTAAAACCCCCTTCAGCACCTCCTCCCGCGTCATGTTTTCCGGTTTGATGATCGGCGTGACAAAGTTGTAGTGGGAATAGTCGCGGATTTCCACCTTGTCTGCTAAGTCCTGGAATAACTCTGAGAACGGCCAGGGGGTGTACATATTCCAGTTGGTCATGTCCGCCTGCCAGTCCCGCGCCATCCGGTAGGTTTCTTCGATCGTTTCTGGGGTTTCGGTGGGCAAGCCCATAATGAACTGCACTTCTGCCAGAATGCCGTTTTGACGTAGCAGTTGCACCGCCCGTTTGTTGTCGGCGATCGTCGTTTCTTTACGAAACAGGTTGAGGTTCAACTGAGCAGCGGCTTCCGTCCCCAGGGAAACGTGCACCAGTCCAGCTTTGCGATAGAGCGGCAGTTCCTTTTCATCCCGAAGAATATCTGTCACCCGCGTGTTAATGCCCCAGTGCACCCCCAGGTTGCGATCGATCAACTCTTGACAGAGGGCGACAAAGCGGGGTTTGTTAATCGTCGGTTCCTCATCCGCCAGAATAAAGAAGCCAACGTTGTGATCCTTGACCAGCCGCTCAATTTCATCGACAAAGTGCTGAGGACTGCGGGAGCGATATTTACGCCAGAATTTCCATTGCGAACAGAATCGACAGCGGAAAGGACAACCCCGCGAATAGTTGGGCACTGCCACCCGCACGTTTAGAGGGGTGTAGATATATTTATCCCAGTCCAGCAGGCTCCAGTCCGGGGTGAGGGTATTTAACTCTTTAATCGGCGGATGGGCCGGGGTGGCCACCACTTTGCCCTCTTCCAGAAAAGCAATCCCCAGAATATTACGGCGATCGTTCTCCACCCGTCCTTCCGCAATGGCCCGCAGCAGGTTGACGGTAATTTCTTCCCCCTCCCCGCGAATGATGTAATCAATCCAGGGGGCTTCTCCCAGCACTTCCCGGTACATGTAGGTGGGATGCACACCACCCATGATCGCGATCGCCTGGGGACAAATCTCCTTCACCAGTTTTAAGGTGGCCTGGGATTTGTAAATCATTGGGGTAATGGCCGTACACAGCACCACATCGGGCTGATAGTCTCGCAGGATCTCTGCTAATTCCGGGTCGTCAATGTTGTTACTCATGGCATCGACGAAACGAACCGTCTGGAAGCCTGCCGTTTTCAAAGCGCCACCGACGTAGGGCACCCAACTGGGCGGCCAGTTACCGGCGATCTCCGCTCCTCCAGAGTGATAGTTAGGTTGAACCATCAGGATACGCATTAGCGGCTGCTCTCCTTACGTTTGGGGTGATGGGGTAATGGGGGGATGGACTGAGTTGGGCTAAATCGATTTAGAGAAATTGGCGGTGATTTTGCGCTTCAGGTAGGCATCAAAGACCGAGGCAATATTGCGGATCAGTAGGCGGCCAGTGGGGGTGACCTGAATCCGGTTGGGGGAATGTTCAATCAGCCCATCGGCTTCCAGGCGGCTGAGTTCAGATTGCTCGGCGAAGAAGTAATCATCAAAATCACAATCAAAGCTGAGGTGATACTTCTCTTCCAGCGCCGGTTTAGACAGTTGGAACTGACACATCAATTCCATGATCACTGTCCGCCGCACCACATCGTCCTGATTCAGACTCACTCCCCGTTCGATCGGCAGTTGACCGGCATCGACCGCCCGATAAAAATCGCTCAGTTTCTTATGATTCTGGACATAGACATCGTGGAGCATACTGATCGAGGTCATACCAAAGCCCAGTAGGTCAGATTCCGGCTGAGTCGTATAGCCCTGGAAGTTACGGTGCAGTTTGCCCTGCCGCTGAGCCACGGCCAGTTCGTCTTCTGGTTTGGCAAAGTGATCCATACCGATGTACTGATAGCCGTTGTGGGTCAACTCCGCGATCGCCATCCGCAGGATTTCTAGTTTTTCAGCCGGCGGGGGGAGATCTTCCTGGGAAATTTTGCGTTGAACCGGCTTTAACCAGGGTACATAGGCAAAGTTGAACACGGCAATGCGATCGGGATTCAGGTCGATCGTTTTGGCGATCGTTTCCCGGAAGGTTTCTAAGGTTTGGAAGGGTAAGCCGTAGATCAGATCCACATTCACACTGTCAAACCCAGCTTCGCGAATCCAGTCCATCACATTGAATAACAAGGCTTCCGGCTGCACCCGATTGACTGCGGTCTGCACCTGGGGGTTGAAGTCCTGAATGCCAAAGCTGATTCGGTTAAATCCTATGGCTTTAAGCCCCAGCACATAGTTGCGATCCAGATAGCGAGGGTTGACTTCAATTGAAATTTCAGCTTGATCGGCAAACTTAAACCGCTGAGCGATCGTCCTCCAGAGTTGTTCCACCTGACCCAGGTTGAGATAGTTGGGAGTGCCACCGCCCCAGTGCATCTGCTGTACCCGCCGATTTGGATCCACCAGCTCGGTTAACTGGCCGATGTTGCGGGCTAAATAATCCAGGTAGGGATCGACCATGCCTTTACGCTGGGTGATCACCGTGTTGCAACCACAGAAATAACAGGCGGTTTCACAAAAGGGGATGTGACAGTAAAGCGAGAGAGGGGTTTTCTTGTAGTTGCTGACGGCGATCGCGGCCCGGAAATCCACTTCCTCAAACTCTGGCTTCAGCTCGGTGGCGGGGGGATAACTGGTATAGCGGGGCAGGGGCTGATCGTACTTTTTCAGCAGAGCAGAGTCAAATTGAACGGTGGGCAGCACAATACTCATGGGTCAGGGGATTCTCCTAAGGGTCTGCTAATGGCTATGTACCTAGATGCTGTATTCCGGCACGGAGGATCGGGCGGCGTGGGGATGGGGTGCTGTACTACCGGGCCGCTCCTGGCGGGTGAGCAGTTCAAACACATGCTGACCAATTACCGCCCTAACGTCGTCTTCAAGTTCATGCACCACATCGCGGTTGAGTTGGAAGGCATAGTTCGCTTCCGCCACAATCCGGGCGATCGTGTCCTCGTCTACAGGCAGAGCATTGAGCGCATCCCGGTAGGTTTCTTTAAAAGCCCGCTTGGCTTCTACGGTCGGGAGCTGCTCAAATTCGTGCAGATTGGTTCCTTCCCCCTCCGGCAGGTTCAGGGCAGAGCGGATGATATTTTTTAAGGCCTGACCACCGGACAGATCGCCCATATAGCGGGTGTAGGCGTGGGCAATCAGCAGGGCCGGGTCCGTCTGGGAAATGGACCGGAGGCGATCGACGTAGATCTGTCCCGCTGGCAGGGGTTTAATCTGTTCCCGCCAATTCTCACCGTAGTAATAGACTAAATCCCGTTCCAGATTGGCCGTCCGAAAGACCTGGGGAAACACCATGGGCCCGACAACCAGATGGTCCTGATGGCGTTGCATTTCAGCTTCCAGGGTACTGTAGACGTAATACAAATTAGCCAGTAGCTTACGGAACGGTTCACGCTCAACAATTCCCTTCAGAAAGCATTTCATGAAGGCGGTGTTTTCGGCGGCGGTATGGGACTGTTGCGTACCGGTACGTAAACGCTGGGCGAGATCCTGGCTCATCTTTAAATCCACCTCAATTCGGATTAATGACGACTATATAACTAATCAGTGATTGACTTGACAGGCGTTTGCATAACTTTACTCAGTTTTCCGACCCACATATCTCTTTACATTTCTTAGTCAATATACCCCTAGTCAAAGCGGGACAAGTATTATAACTTGATGGTTATTAAGTTCAGAAACATGGATGACGGATGATGGTGAACGCTCCCCCCAAGCCAGCAACAGCAGTTCAAGCCAAGGCTTTGAAAGAGAATATTCTCACCCCCCGCTTTTACACCACGGATTTTGAAAAGACGGCCCAGCTGGATTTATCGGCGCAAGAGACTGAGTTACGGGCCATGCTGGCGGAAATGCAGGCCGACTACAATCGCCACCACTTTGTCCGGGATGAAAGCTTTGATGCCTGCTGGGATCAGATCACGGGAGAAGCCCGCCAGGCTTTTATCGACTACCTGGAACGCTCCTGCGTATCTGAATTCTCTGGTTTTCTGCTGTTTAAGGAACTGTCTCGCAAGCTGAAAGACCGTAGCCCACTCCTGTCTGAGATTTTTAGCTTGATGGCTCGGGATGAGGCCCGCCACGCTGGTTTCCTCAATAAAGCCATGGGCGACTTTGGCGCAACGATGGATCTGGGCCATTTAACCAAGAACCGGGTCTACACCTTCTTCCCGATCGAGTGGGTGCTCTACACCGTTTATCTATCTGAAAAAATTGGCTACTGGCGCTACATTATTATCTTTCACCATTTGCAAAAACACCCCGAAAACCAGTTTTATCCACTGTTCAAATATTTTGAAAGCTGGTGCCAGGATGAAAACCGCCACGGGGATATTTTTAAGGCATTATTGCGATCGCAACCCCAGCTCTGGAACACCTGGCAGTCCCGCCTCTGGAGCCGCTTTTTCCTGCTTACTGTATTTGCCACCCACAGCTTAACCGTGCATGAGCGCCAAGGTTTTTATCACTTACTGGGCATTGATCCCACCCAATTTGATACAGAGGTGATTCGCAACACGAACGAGACTGCAGCCCGAGCCTTTCCGTCGATTTTGAACACGGAACATCCTCAATTTTTCCCCCGTTTACAGCGCTGCTCTGATCTGAACCAGAAAATTAGCGCCATCGATCGCTCTGAGCAACCGCAATGGTTAAAAGCCCTGCGTAAGTTACCCTTAAAATTGGCGATCGGCGGTCATTTGTTTCGGATTTACTTCACCCCAGGCATTGATGCTGAAGCCTTACGGGGAACCGTACGCTAGTCTGAAATTGGCTAAAGACCTATTTCTTAGGGATGAAAAAATCGGAACTGAGCTAGAGAACAGCAATGGAACAGATTAGTCGTCAAAAACCTAATCCTCAATTGCCAGCTCAAGCCAGTTCCGCATTCATAATAGCCTCAACTACATTCCGCCCGCTGCTTGGGAAAGTAAAGCTCCCAGACGCTGCACCTTATCAGCAATATCCCCAGGTAGCTCCGCCGCCATCGCAGTGGTCTCTTCCCCCAAATCAGACAGAATATTGATAATAGAATCCGTATCTCCGCTCTGAATTGCCTGCTTTAATTCGCCCAGATCTTCAGCAATATCATTGCCCTGGAGCTGTTGTTGCCAGCTTTCAATAATTGCCATTGCATCATTCATAGGAAGAGCGGTGAGATCCTCCTGCAGGGCAGAAATTGTCCTGTCTAGATCGGCAGATTGAGTAGAATAAGTCATTGTCAAACTCCTGTGTAATCTTGATGTCAGCCAATTAGAATTACGACTTGGCCTTAAGCAACCTCACAACACACGTTTCTACTGTTTCTCAACCTGGCGATAAGAACCTCAGCCCCTAGATGTAGATGGTTCCACCAGGTCTAAAGATGCCCTTGATAAACCTCCGAAAGCTCACCAATATACAGCGTTTTCCACTTGGATGAGGCAGATCAGAAGCTCTAGCTAGGCGTTGCAGTGCCAAGCCTGGGTTTCACGATCTCGGAAAACGCTGTAGTGCTTAATATGGATTTAAGAGCGCCAGATTTTAAAAGCAAAAGATGGTTTTCAGCCAGTAAGCCGTTTACTTTAGTAGGCCAGAGCTAACCCATCGGCACGGGGTTCCGTTGCAACCATGAAGACCCCCTGCTGTTTAAGAATCATCTGTCCTTTGCCAAACCGATAGGAATCAGTTGTTCGTTTTGCCCGGTGGCCGCGCTCCTGCAAACTGCTGACGATCGCCCCTGAGACGGCTTCCTCTAAGAGCACCTGCCCATCCTCCATCACCTGCCAGCGGGGAGCATCCAGCAATGCCTGGGGATTGAGGTGATAGTCCACCAGATTGATTACCATCTGCAGATGGCCCTGGGGTTGCATCGGCCCACCCATCAGGCCAAAGGCTGCCAATGGTTGACCTGCCTGGGTCAGAAAACCGGGCATCAGGGTGTGAAAGGGTCGCTTCCCCCCCCCAATTTGATTCGGATGACCCGCAGTTAAGTTGAAGCCCCGCCCACGATTATGCAGAGCAATACCCGTACCGGGAACCAGCACCCCACTGCCAAAGCTCTGATAGTTGGATTGAATCAGGGAGACCATCAATTCCTGATCCGCAGCCGCCAGATAGACGGTTCCCCCCTGGGGTAGGTGAAATCCCTGGTAGGGCCGCGCTTTGCTGCCGATTAACTGCTGTCGCGATCGCAGGTAGGCTGGGTCCAGCAAACTCTCTGGGTCAATCTGCATCTGCTCCGGCTCAGCAATATGGCGATAGGCATCATCCAGAGCCAGTTTCATCGCTTCAATCTGGTAGTGATAGCTGTCAATGGATTCCCGTGGCATGGCCCCTAGATCAATCTGCTCCAGCAGCTTCAACGCCATTAAGGTACTGATGCCCTGACTGTTCGGCGGTAGTTCCCACACGGTGATACCTCGATAGTCGGTTGCGATCGGCTTTACCCACTCGGCAGTATGGGCAGAGAGATCTGCCAGGGTTAAGGCTCCCCCGGTCTGGGTGGCAAAGGTAGCGATTTGCTCAGCCAGGTCTCCCCGATAAAAGGATTCCCCCTCTGAAGCCGCGATGCTCTCCAGGGTTTGGGCGTGGGCAGGACTGACCCAGAGTTCTCCTGCCTGGGGGGCGCGCTGGTGGGGAAAAAAGATCTGTTGAAAGGGCCGAAATTGTTCCTCTTCTAAATGCAAATAAATAGGTTCAGCCCGTTGCCAGAGGTGGGCCGTTATGGGGCTAATCGGAAACCCATGGGAAGCATAGTGGAGAGCAGGGGCGAACAATTGCTGAAAGGGTAACTTCCCCCATCGTCGCCACAGCGCCACCCAGCCTGAAACCGCTCCTGGTACCGTTACCGTCAACCAACCAACCTGGGGCAGGGGGGAACCAGGGGCAAACTGCTCGGCCCGCCAGGCTTGGGGACTGCGACCCGAGGCATTCAGTCCATGTAACTGCCCATCCCAGACCAGGGCAAAGCCATCCCCACCAATACCATTGGAGGTTGGTTCTACCACCGTCAGCGCAATCGCCATAGCCACCGCTGCATCGATCGCATTGCCGCCCCGCCAGAACATTTCCATCCCCGCCAGAGCAGCCAGGGATTGACTGGTGGCCACCGCTCCCTGTTGTCCCAGAATCACCTGTCGCGAGGAAGAATAAGGATAGGAGGAGAGAGAAAACAAAAATGCCTCGGATAGGTTAGGCTGAATTCAGGTATCTATCATCAGTCTGATTTATATTATCAGTGAGTAGGTAATGTAAAGATTTATGAATGAACGTTTGTGTACGTTGTTACATTACGATAGGTACAGGAGGGATGAACAAACCACTGCAAGTTTGGGAACGCGCAGCAGGTTTTCCTCAGTCTGAGATAACAACGTAGAGAATTTTATCTGATCAGTTTGTAATAGGGCTGGTCAGATTTTTTATTTTAAGTCTGTTTCAGGCCCCTAACCCAGGGCAGAGGGGGGCATCACAGTGAACTCCAGGTGATTCAGTCCCAGGGTTAACCAGGGCTGACCTAACGCCAGACTGGCAAAGTTACTCTCAGGCGGAACCGTTAATCTCCCCTGACTCAGACCCCATTGACTGCTCCCCGCGATCGCAAAACGGATGAACTGAGCATTATCTGAATCCGGGGGTTTTTGACTGAATGTCTGCACCGGAGGAAGAGATTGCCGCCATAGCCACCAGGGGCGATCGGGTTGGAAACGGCATAGCAAATGATCCCCCTGGAAGACCTGAATTTGCTCAGCAGACCAGTCAAACACTGCCAGTTCTTTCGGTAACCCCCAGATTTCCCTTCCCCCCGCTACGGAGTCCGGCAGATCGACATAAATGTGAGAAATCCAACTGCCGATCGCCAGGGGATGTTTGTGGCCGATCGTCCCTCCAGGCTGAACCAGACCTGCCACCACAATTAATTCGTGATAAGACAATGCCGATCCCTCGCCGTAGCGAGCCAAATAGACCCCTCCCAGGGTTTTACCGCCAAGCTGCAGGATATCGAGAGCAGGGGGAATCAGGGGGCGCACTCGCTCAACCTCTAACCAGTGTAAACACAGCCAGGCAGAACCCCGTAGAGTCCAGGGAGGAGAGGGATAGGTCATGGCAAGAGACAGCTCAGGGTTCAATCACAACTTTAACGAGTTACGACCCTGGCAAGTAGACCATTTGGATAGAAATGCTGGTGGGGGCAGTTACCTGTACAGCCGCTTGTTCAAACTTGGGGGGTGCGGTACTGACCATAGGATTGCGGGAAAAGCCAAATCCTTCGATCGGAATACCCAGAAAATTGCGGTTATCCTTGCCATCGCCATTAACATCGTGGAGGGCAGCAACGGCATAGCTACCGGGGGCTAAGTTCTTGAAGGTAATTTGCATCGGAACCTTAGTGATTTTGACACACTGAGAAGCCAGAGAGTTTTCCGGTTGCATTGGAAAGGTCTGGGGCCGATTAAACAAACTGACACACACCTGTCCGCGATTACTTTTCAGACCACTAATATTTACGACGAGGGTTTCACTGGGCCCCGCACTGACCTGGCCAGGGAGTAAAAGAATACCCGAGGATGCCAGGAGCAAAAGATTAAACCATCGATGTCTGGACATAAGCTGTACCTTTGTGAAATCAGGAAGGAGTGTCATGAAAGCAGGCTATCCGGTCAATAGTGCCCGTGGCAAGATTGTTTCCGTCTGTAACCCACCCGGTTATTTTGCATTCTGTCGGACGCAACAGCAAAGATTATAGTTCCGCCAGCCCAGCTTATCCTATCGATTTGGGCAAGAATAACATACAGGCAGAGAGTTAGGTGGCAAGGGATGTTGTCTGTGGAGCATCCTACAATGGTTAAGCGCTCTTATCACTACCGTCAAGACGGATGGTAGAGAAGCTTTGACTCCCTTAGTTTCCAGGCAAGCCTCAGTCCTTACCGCAATGTCAAAACTGGATTCAGGAATTTACCAGCCTCACCGCAGCCTACGATTGGCTTCAAAGTGAGGTTTTTAGACCTGTAAAGAATATACGCTTAAATATAATTTCTTGGCTCTCTTAGCCAGAGATTAGTGGTTTTTTTCTACTAAAAGTAAGCCAGCTTTATGGAGATTTTGCAAGCAAGTAGACACTCGATCGCTGCTTAAGCCGGGAAATTCTGCAAAAACTATTGGTATAGGTAGTACATAGACGATCGTTTCCAGACTGATAAAGCCAGCATAGTAAAGCTTTTTCAGGTCCGCTAACCATTGCTCATTTAAGCGTGGATTGACCCTCACACTCGTTTTATGAACCATCTGAAGAATTTAACTTAAACCTCTAGCCATGACTCCTGAAGTAGAAAGCCCTCAGTAACCCAAAGTTCACTTCTCGCGGCGATCTAGCCATTTAACGGAAAAATAAATTTGGAAATAGGAGTAAAAATGATTCGGAAAGGTACGGTAAGCCAGGTGGGAAGGAGCTACCATCATTATGCTCAAGCTTAAGGAGGGGATTAAGGTCGCTGTTGGCAAAGCTCCATTAAGGTTCCCTGATTACACCTGAGGTAGCAGCAAAGCCCACGCAGATACACCTGGCTTACCATGAATTCAGGTTAATTAAATTTTATCAGCAATTTAGTTCTGATAGAAGTCAAGCTTAGTCGGAATAGGTCTGGAAAAAGTCGGAACTTGTTCCTCTTCCCAACTCCTCGACATCATTAAAATGTTTCTGCCCTATATATGAAATAGACTTAGCAGGAACTGAGAGCACTTTAAAACTCAGAGGTGAAAGTGCCATGCAAGCCATAGGGGATGTGATGTTTTAAGTGCAGACGAGCTACAGGTCCTTGAGCGAGGCAGGTGCCGTCCAGAATCACAACATCCGTCCGATCGTGGGCAGCGTCATAAACCAGGGTGATTACCCAGCCCTCTTCTTCTAAAGCTGTAGAGTTTCTATCCTTTTTCAGGCGCGGTACAAATAGAGGTTCTCCCACAAACCCTTGAGGCGCAGCGCTCCAAAAGTCCTGCTGCCCTGATTCTGGATGCACTTTTAATATGGCTTGAAGGGGGGCATTGCCCTCAGCATGATGAGCAGATCCCAGAAAAATCCATTGATGAGGTTGACCAATTCGTGCAGGAGAAACTTGGGGAAATTCAACACATCGAGGACTAATGAGCTGACGTTTGGCAGTCTTCTGATTCAAATTCAAGTGAAATCGCCAGAGCTGGCCAGGAGGCAACTGATCGAAGTCAGTATTGTCTGGATAAGCCCGATCGCGATCAAGACCGACAAAATCTTGATAGCAAACCGAGTCTACAATGACACTATCTCCCTGCTCAAAAGCATTAGCGTGATGAAAGACAAAGCAAGGATCGGTCTCTACGACCTGTAGTGCTTGACCGGGGTGACGAGGAATCAACCAGATTCGAGTCGAGCGATTTTGCTGCAACTGAATACATTCGGCTGGTCCGCGCAAGCCAAACACATAGGGTAAAGGATTGAAAAAGACCGGGGGTTGAAAAAAGATGCAGTAATTGGGGGTAACCGCAAAGTCATGGATAAATGCAAACCCTGGAATTCGATGAACCAGATGTTGAATCACCTTCCCTTGCCTATCCAACTCGTAGGTATCAATTTTTGAACGCAGACCAGCTTTTAATCCAAAGGCAACTAAACAGGGAGTTTGAGCTGAATCAAAAATAATTTTGGGATGAGCTCCGATCGCAGCACTCTTACCCAACAAGCCATCAAAAGTTTCAAGGTTCAGCGTTTCTAGGGTGTGCGGGTTAAGACAATGGGGCAGGGCTGCTTCCCACAATGCCAAAAGTTTTTCTCCCCAATAAATCACCTGGGTATTTGCAATATTTTTAAGTCTAAAATCAAAGATATTGGCTAAACAGCCTCCTGGTTTTTGGGTACCAAATACACCTCGATATAAAATTCTTTTAGCCTTTTGTTCAGCTAAATACCCCTCGGTTCTAACATAACGGTTACGAAAATGAGCCTGCCCTTGCTTAAACGTAATTGCACAAATCATGCCATCGCCATCCCAGGGATGATGGAGTTGTTGACCATTAACATCCAACAGCCCGGGTCCATTGCGGAACAGGGTACCGTTCAATTCCGGTGGAATTTGTCCCTCCACATCATCGATCACATAGTCAAATTCCTGATTAAGCGATCGTGCCCCTCGCTTCCAATCTTCCAGGGAGTATGACCGGGATTTTTCTGACAAAGAACCAGTTTGCATAGACATTATCTCTCGATGGGTTTCCGAATGCTTTTGCCGCTGTAATTTTAAGCGGAGGATTGGACAAAATCAATTGATTCGCTCTAAACTCACTCTTTATTTTCGGACAGCAAAGATTTTTCAAAATCCTCTTCTAAAGTTTGATTAATAAAGTTGGGATAGACGATGTCCTGAAATAAGGCACGGACGATCGCAGATTTATTTTGTAGCAGACGATCATAATCTGTTTTAATTGATATTTCCCGTTTCTGTTGCCGCTCCAGCACCGAAGGCGGCTCTGATGGAAATTTTTCTAGCCAGGTGGAATGAATCGTCATAGCGAGATTCAAAGGCGGATCACCGGATTGGGCACAAAGGCGATAAACCGGTTTACTGAAATCATCAGCATGGAAAACCCAGAATTCATCCTCAGGGTGGCGAGATTCTTGCCTGTCTGGTGGATCGAGCAAGACCGCACAAACAATAAAGCCGTGCATGGATTCATCTAGACCATCGGTACAGGGGAGGGAACTGGAAATAAACTGGATTGAACTGACAAAGGTTCCCGCTGGAAAGTGATAGGTGTCGGCAATCACCATCCTTTCTGTATCTAAACGCAGCAGCGTAATTGGTTTGTTACCCTCTGGCAATTGCTCAACTGCAACAATTCGATTGGGATCAGCTTTGTAAGCTTCATAAATCCGTTGGGGAATCAGTTCCCAGGTAAACCCTAACGACAACCAGTAAATGTTTTTCACTTCCCGATCTGTTTCCCCCATAGAATCGCGGTTAATATCTCGATGGGTATACACAGATAGAGACCAGGTCGAGTCGGTATCCGCAACCGTTTTGCTACTCAGAATTTTGCCGGTTTCACCATCAATTACGTATCGTCCCAGGGAGCCTAAATCCGTCGCACCGACCATCATCCCCTCCAAATCTGGACGAAAGACCCTATCGGCAACAGGGCGATCGTACCGGGTGATCCATTCCGTTACATCCCAACCGTTAATGTGACCGGCCTGAAGGGTGATCTGCTGGTCGGGATTACTGTAGTTGACAGCAAAATGAGAGGTTTCTCGCGGTAATTTCACAACCTGCACCGTAATCTCTGGAACGTTTTCAGGCACATCTGCTGTGGGCGCAGGCTGCTCCGCTCTGTCTAAATCCTCACGCTTAACGATATATAGATTGGTATAGGATAGCGGTTTAACCTGTTGCAGGAAAATAGATTGAATCAAACTCCCCAACCAGTGCATCCTGTTGAATACAGGCAGTCTAAGAAAACCAAAGATAAATGGCGAGAAGATCTGAGAGAACTCCATTCTGAATGTGATGTCACCGAGAATAATATAGCTTTCCGTGATCCCCAGTTGGTGCAGTGATTGATTAACCAGTAGTGGCTTTTTCCCGCCAGGCAGTAATAAACGCCAGCGTTCTACTGTAGGCTTTATTTCGTTTTGTTCATCTGCAAACCTGTAGCGAACCAGATAGGTAAACCGACCAAATTCTCGCTTGATTTCAAATCTTTGCTGAAATACTGCATAGATTATTTTGACAATTTTACGAAATAGCTTACTATCCAAAATCCAGTTAATCAGCTTAAGACTACCGTTGTAGCCAGTTGAATAATTCGTAGTAAATAGCTCATCCTGCTTGCCCACTGTACGACTTACATCAGTGACGTAATGGGCTGAGTTAATGTAGGTTTCAAAAATATTGATCCAGGTTAATCGGGAAATTACTGGAAAAATACTGAACCATTGCTGGGTTGAACCTACGGGTTCTGTTAGTTCCATGCTCTCTGGATCTAGACAGTAGGGCCGGCCAGCATCGATCGTTAGCAACAGATGATCTCTGGTCTTTAAGAACGCTGTATTAAGCTGATTCCGGGAACCCAACAGCAGGCTGAAGCGGCTGGGCCCACCATTACGAAAAGCAGCAAAGTAGCAAAATAATTTATATTTTTCTACGAAATACGAAGTTATCGGGTTAGAGGCAGGGGGTGGGGGTTCGATAACATTACTTCCTAAGTAAAACTGGGTGGGGGGATCGGCATAGTAACAGGGGGTTTTGGCAATTCTGGTTTTAAGGATAGCTTTGCCTGATTCAAACCCTAAGCGATAGATCATGCCATCCCCTGTATAAAGCTGAGTGCCGTATTCTTGCGGTTTATTCTCTGCCTGAAATAGAGCACCGACAATGAAGGCATACCCATGCAAACCGGGGGGGAGTTCCGCTGCCGGGAGGTTAGAGGCGGGAACAATGTAATCGGTCGGCTGCTCCTGTAGATGAACATCAAGTGCCCAACAGCCTTCTTTTCTGCTGGTTCTGACAACGGATTTGGGGATAAAGCTCATGATATTTGCGCTTGATAGTTTCAGGATGAAATTATCATGGCATCACAATTAAGTCAATTCACGAAATATTAAGAGCAATCACAAGAGCAAGGAAGCTTAAGCACCTTAGACGGCACCCAATTCCCTTAGCATTGCAATCTGGGCCGGGGATAAACCCGTTGCACCCGTAATGTTCATACCTTCGTAGGGCCGCTTGGCTTTGAGGATGCGTAGGCACCTACCTGAACCCAGATCCCATAGCCGGATGGTTTCGTCTTCACTGGCACTGGCCAGGAGTAAGCCATCCTGAGAAAAAGCAACCGACCAGATCCAATTGGAGTGTCCCCTGAGGGTCTGCAAGCAACGGCCGGTTTCGACTTCCCAGATTTTGACGGCTTGATCACAGGAAGCACTGGCCACTGTGTGCCCATCAGGACTGAAGCTAGCAGCCATGACCCAGCTTGAATGTCCCTGGAGGGTGTGCAAGCATTCGCCAGTAAGAATATCCCAGACTTTGAGGGTTTGATCGAGGCTTGGGCTAACCAGTAAGTTACCCTCTGGGTTAAAGGCGATCGGACCTATTCTGGCGGTGTGTCCCTCCATTACGTTGATACAGCGGTATGCCTGTAAATCCCACAGTCTAATCGTGCAGTCATCACTACCACTGGCCAAAAGGTTGCCCTCAGGGTGAAAGGTGATAGCAGAGATCCGATCCGCATGGCCCTCTAGGGTTTGATGGCATTCTCGCAGATTAAGATCCCAGAGTTTGATCGTCCGGTCATAGCTGCTACTGGCTAGGACTTGACCATCCGGGCTGAAGCACAACCCCCAAACTTCATCGCTATGGCCGATGAACGTCTGAATACATTCGCCAGTTTGGAGATGCCAGAGCTTAATGGTGCTATCCTGGCTAGCTGCAGCAATGATCTCGGCATGCGGATGAAAGGCCACGGCAGGCAAACCATCTGCATAACCGTTGAATTCACGCAGGCATTCACCACTGGTTCGATCCCAAATTCTCAAAGTGCCATCTTTGTGACCACTAGCCAGGAGGTGATCATTAGGACTGAATGCAACAGCTTTAATCCAGTTCGTATAGCCCTGAATCCGAGCTATACACTTTCCATTACTGACCTGCCACAACCGGATCGTCTGGTCTTCACTGGCACTGGCTAAAATCTGGTTATCCGGGCTGAACGCCACCCCCCAAACCTGATAGTTGTGTCCCTTCAGGGTATGCAGGCAAGCGCCCGTTTCCACCTCCCAAATTCGCACAGTTTCATCAGTACTGCAACTGGCAATGAGGCGATCGTCCCGGCTCCAGATAGCCCGCCAAACCCAGCCTGTATGCCCTCGTAGCACCTTAAGGCATTGATAAGTTTGGGTGTCCCAAATTCTGACCGTCCCATCACAGCTTGCACTGACGAGCATTGCACCATTAGAGCTAAAATTAGCTGCCCCAACCCAGTTTTCGTGGTCTGTCAGCGTATAAAGACAACTACCCGTTTCAATGTCCCAAATTTTAATCTGGTTATCAAAGCCAGCGCTGGCGATCTGCTGACCATCCGGGCTGAAATGAACCGCCATCAATGGGGCATTATGACCAGACAAAACTTTTTGACATTTGCCCTCTGACACTGACCAGATTCTCACAACTGAGTCACTACCGCAGCTGGCCAGTAACGAACCATCCCAGTTGAAGACAACAGCATAAACACTAGCTGTATGTTCGGATAAGGTATACAAGCATTGTCCGGTTTGGAGTTGCCATATTTTTACAGTTGCATCTTCACTCGCGCTGGCCAGCAATTGACCATTAGGGCTGAAAACGACCCTGCGAATCCAATTGGTATGTCCTTTTAGGGTTAGCAGTCGTTGCTGATCGACAACTTGCCAGAGATGAACCTCCGAATTAGTATTACCACTAACAATAGTTCGGCCATCCGGGCTGAAATCCACCGCAAGCATACCTCCAAAAGCTTGTGTAAAGATGGATTTGGAAAAATGGCAGTTAGAGAAATTAACATTCTGAAGCTGAATATTCTGTAAATAAGCCTGACAAATGGTAAGACCAGAAAAATCATAGTTGCTGAAATCAGCTTGAATTTGTCTCAAGATATTCAGGATATTACCTGGGCCATATCCACTATCAGCTAAAGCTTCTATCTTCAATTTATCTAGAAGTTTCTGCAAGTGCAGCTGTATCTGGTAACAATTTCCCAGAGCCAGCTCCAAATTATCGATGACTGGCTGCAGGATCAGACGAATTTGAGCCTGCCTAACATATTCTTTAACTTGAGCTTTAATTAAAGCATAATTCCTGAGCAAGTCGTATCTCTGGCTGAGCATTTCCTCAACAGTACAGGCTACTAATTGATCCGTGACATATTCAAGCAACACCGGCTGCAGGGTGAAGCGATTACCTGTCTGTTCGAGGGGAATTTTACGTTGCAGTACACCTAAAGTTGCAGGTAAGGCCGCTTGAGCTGTGGATGGGAGCAGATCGTCCCGCAGCTCTGCCAGGGAAATGGGTTCCCGATTGATTGCCAACCAGTACAGTACCTCTTTACAGACAGCAGGAAGCCGTTGGAAGTGCCAGGCCAGAAGTTCTTGCAGGTCATAAAAAACAATTTTACCCTCTTTAAGAAAATCACTAACACTGCCAAAAAAGACTTCCAGGATGTGTTTGCCCGCAAGTTGAAGGGCGAGAGGATTGCCATTATAAAGTTGGATTAACTCCTGCCAGTCTTCTTCTGTTGCGATAAAGCTACCCAGTTCATTGAGAACCTGTTGGCCTGCGGTTAAGTCTAATCCTTGCAGAACGAGGCTGCGGACTGGGCGATGGGGACCATCCATCAGAATGAGTTCATGCAGCTTTTCCCGGCTGGTTAGCAGTAAGCAACTTTGGTGAGAAACTGCGCCAATTTGTTTGAGGAGCTGGCCATAGTCTTCATAATCAGCTCGATATCGCCCCATCGAATCCCCAGCTTGCAACAGCGTTTCTGCATTATCCAGGATCAGGAGACAGCGATGCGCTTTTAAGTACTGGATTAAATAAGAGATTCGTTCACTAATAACTTCCGGTAAGTTGGTTTGCTGCTGTCTGGAAAGAACTTTAATTAGATCAGCAAGTAAGTCAGCCAGGGGTGGAGCGTTGAGAAGCGATCGCCAGATCACAAACTCAAAATTTTCCTGTATTCCTTGGGCTAGCTTTAGTGATAAATCTGTTTTGCCAATCCCTCCCAATCCCAGCTTTATTGAAAGTTGAGTCTTCCCTATTCCCCGCATGCCAATAATGGCGACACAACGACAACGATCGCGAATAATCCAGTTCTCAAGTGTTTCTAGTTCTTCTGTCCGGCCAAAGAAAACAGGCACGTCTGGTGCATCTCCCCAATCTTGGCAGGGATGGGCAATATCCAAAGTCTCCTTTCGCTGTGGAATTCTCTTGAGTACTCCAGACAGATTATTTTTGGTAACCTTTTCTCCTAAAGCTTCCGAAAGCGCTCGCCACAGGTCTGATCCTGTATCTTTGAGATATCCAATATCATATTGATGGTTTTTAGCCATCTCCGCATAGGTTTTTCCTTCCCAGGCTCCTCGGAAAACAATTTCCTGAACTCTGGTTAACCGCCCCCACGCTAAAAGTCCCTCAACTCGTTCGATCGCTTCCTCAACCGTCATATCCCTGAACAGTTTCCCTACAGTTAAAAGCTCCCCTTTTCTATCCGTGCCAAAAAAGGTTATAAGTGATTTTAATACCTAAAAACCACCTTTTTACGAATTTTGGGTCACTATATCTAGAAATTTACGTTAATTTTTCGAATGCGACTGCAGTGGGCAAGTTGATTAAACTCAGTATTTTGTACCACATCCGTTTTTCTTGAAAATGATATTGATAAAAATATGGAGGATAAACTGTGTATGTTTGCACTATGGCAACCCTAAATGGGTTGAGAAAAAGGGGGTGTGGGGTTCCCCCACAAAAGGGGTTTCACCCCTTTACCCCGTTTGGATCTCAAATAGGATTGCTATAGAAGCTAAACTTTAGATCCACAGTTGCCCTGAAAAGGTAGCCCGATCAAGGTTCTTAAACAGCCATATCCTCAAGTTGTAAGTTTTCAGCCAATTGGGTCAGGTATTGGAGTGCTTTGGCGATAAAACTGGCACAACAGTGGGGGGAACTATCATAGAACGATCGCCAGGCTTCGGCTTTGTGCTCATCGTAACTGCGGGCCAGATCTGGGTTTTGTTCCAGAAAGGCTAAGCGCACGGCATGACCAATTAAAACATCCAGCACGACGTAATCTTCAATCCGCAGATCCGGGTTGGCTTCAGCGATCGCCGCCAGTTCCATCAGGGCTTCAATATTGATCTGCCGGTATTGAGGCGCAGTAATCTTATTCAACAGATGTTCGACCTGGAGGGCAAAGTTTTTCTCACCTGGGGTCATTTCAGCTAACAGCAAGTCGCTATCCAGACGATTACGCCGCTCCAGTTTATCGCCAATCACCAGCCCCCGACAGTGTTTCATCAAATTCCAGATGCGGGGATAGAAATTTTGGGGAACACGGTTGACCATGCCCTGCAAATGGCGTTTATGGCTCCAGTTTCCCGGTTGCTCTTCGGCGGCATTACTATCCGGTTGGACAATCCAGGTGATTTCCTGTTCTGGCTGTAACAGCACCAGGGATTCCTGTTGAATTAATTCACGATGGTGCTCTTCATAACCCACTAAAGCTTGCCGTAACCGTTTTTTGATTTCGTAGGGGCTGAGGTTCATCACGGCTTCGTAGGCTTCATCCTGGGTCACATTCAGTTCTGCCGCCAACTCACTGGTGATCAGCAGAATGAAATAGCCCACTCGTAGGGTCAATAGGCCTTTAAATAAATCCGGTTCAGCTTTAATCAGCAAACCAAAGTAAATTAGAATTTCCTGACTGAGAACGCGATCGCGAATGTCTTCTCGGCAAAACAACTGCAGTTTGTGCATGATCTCCAGATGGGACATCGGTGCGGTGATCAGGGAATCTTCGGTATAGGCTTTACCAACAGCAATCTGCTTGCCCCGCACCAGAATATCTGTCACCGCATCAGACAAACCAATATCTACCTTGTTCAATAAACCAGCGGCGCGGCGGACAATTCCCCAGAGTTGTTTCTGGCTGGCCAGATTATAGATTTCGTCCAGCAGATCCCCTACCATTACAGGGGTATAGGGAGCGCCAAAGCCAGAATCAAACTGTAGTCCGCGCAAACGGTGCAGAGTTTGTAACAGTTCAATTTGCTCATAAATGTTGTTGGATTGCCGCAAACTCTTGAGCAAGAGGGAAATATTTGTTTCACACTCTAAACGAAATTCCTGGGTATGACTGAGGGGGCCACTTCGGCTCAGATCAATACTCAAATAGGTGCATTGGGGAATTGTTTCCTGGCGGGGTTGATCTCTGAATTTGAAATCATGCAGAAAATCAATCCGCTCCTGTCCCGCCGTGCGCCAGAACTGGGCCAGGTTTCCCAACTGCACCCGCACCCCATGACAAATTCCACTGTCTAATTCCTGAATCAAACTGAATAACGCCTCACTACCAGCATCGAGCATGGTCTGGGTGATCAGAATGGTCAGGGTGGGGCGACCCAGGTGATACCAGTTGCGCTGAATATAGGCCAGCTCACTCCGCAGTTGATCGACGAGAAAGTGATAATCCAGGGTAAGGTAAAACTGCTTCTGGTCTAAAAAAGCGGGTAGAAAGACGGTCATTTCACCCCGAATCCGAAACACTCTGGCCGTTGTCAGACTCCGTAACCGCCGCATTGGCCGACCCGTGAGCTTGAGCTGATCGTTGCGGCCAATCTGGGTATAAATCCGAGCCAAGGCAAACGCATCCCGCACCTGAATGGGTGCTACCTGCCGGGGGGTTTGACTGGCAATCCCAACGGTTTCCAACTGCTGTTGCACCTGCTCAGATTCCGAAAGCAAGGCAATCTGCACAACAGGATGAGTCTGCCGCCCCAAGCGCAAATGTCGCCCCAGGGGATCAATGTCACCGATCGCCACTAGCCCTTCTGCCAGCATTTCTCCTAACAGATAAAGGCTCTGGGCCCAGACCAGGGGAACATTGAGGTTGGGCAGCCGGGGTTGACTGTGGGGATTGGCTCTCTCAGCCTCGACTCGATCGGCGGGAACATAGTACAACTCTGGCAGCAATAGCAGGCCGTCCCGTTCCACCAGTAGGGTTTTCAGCCGATCGCGGTAGGTAGTGACCTGCTCCATATCACCGCGAAACAGGCCATCCAGCACCAGGTAGGTAAAAAAGAGCGGCCATTCACACTCAATATGCTCAAATTGTTTCAGTTCCCAGGGTTCATAGTGCAGCCGCCGTGTATCTTCCAGCACGGTTTGGTGCCCATCTCGAAGGAAGCGTTTACAGCCGTAGTTGCCCTGCAGTTTGTTCACTACCGCCTCACGGGTGCGCTCCACCAGGGTGAGATCTTCCACCGCAAAGGCCGGAAAACTGATCACGCTTAACAGGGCTGCATCCACTTCTTTGGAGTTGGATTCCCGTGGCAGTAAGGATTTTAGCGTAATCCGCGATCGGGCAATTTCATCGGATAGAACGTGCAAAACCGCCGCCTGTGACCCACTGCCAAATAAGTCGAGGCCATTCAGGGCTTCCAGGGCCGCTTTGGCCATACCGACGGAACTGGCATTGAGTTCAGCGTGACCGTGGTTAATTTTGTTACCCCGTTCCCAGATCCCGTAGTCCGGGGTGCGGTAGGTGCGACCGATGTAATAGACCAGGTTTTGAACAAAATTCACCTCATCGATCGTGTAGATAATGGCCAGACCGGAGGCGGTCATCTGAGCCAGCATAAGCAGATACAGCGAGGTGGCATCCAGCTGGAGATGGCCCCATTCGTCATCCCCGACCACCACATCCCCGGTGCGGGTGTCGTACTTGGCGTGCATGGCATCCCGGAGCGACTGGGTGTGCTTAAACCGTTCCACCTTATGGGCCTGTTGCATCATCGCTATAAGCAACCCCCGCATCAGCTTGACCACACTGTGTTCCAGTTCGTAGGCCCGGCCGCGATCGTGATCCAGTTTGCGATAGGCCAGCGCCAGCCCCCAGACCGCCAGAATGCTATAAACGTTATCCCGCACCCAGGCATCGGTATAGTCTCCGTGGGCCGTCACTGCAGTGCTGGCGGGAAGCAGGCCGGTAATCGGATTCTGCCGGGACAGGATCACGGTCTTGACCTGTTGATAGTAATCGTCTAAGCGGCTATGGAGTTGCTCAGGTTTAATCATTGGAAAAAGAAGAAGTGCCTGGACATAGATCGGGATTGGTCAAAACTATGTTAATTCTTAGATTGAACCACAAATGTCATATTCAAAAAACAAACCGAATTAGTAAAATTTAACTATCTTCATGGGAAATAAGGCTATGGATTATCAAGCTTTCATGTCTCACTTACAAGAATATAGCGATATTGATGAGATTGTTTCAAATAAATTAAATTCAAGTCAAATCATTAGTTTAGCTCAAAGGATTTCAGGATTTGCCACTTCAATTCAATTGACATTGTTAAATATAGCAGTAAATTACCTGGAGTCTAATGAGATCTACTGTGAGGTGGGCTGCTATCAAGGCTTATCGCTAATTGCCGCTCTCCATAACTATCCAGATGTAATGGCAATTGCTGTTGATAGCTTTGCAGATCTCAACCCACAAAAGAATAATTTGGGCAAGTTAATAAATAATCTAGAGCAATTTCAACTTATTGATCGAGTGATAATTTGTGATCAAACTTTTGAATGTTTCTTTGCTGAATTAGCAACAATAGAAATCTCAGATCGGATTGGCATATACTTTTATGATGCAGTCCAAGATTATAGATCTGTGTTATTAGCATTGCTATTAGTAAGGCCGTTCCTTGCTGATCGTGCTCTGATTATTGTTAATGGAACTAACTATATTCATGCTCAACAAGCAATCAAGGACTTTCTGACTGTATCTTCTCATGCAGAACTACTGCTGAACTTTGATCAATTACTCCATCCTACCTATTCATTTTTGGATGGAATGATATTATTAGGCTGGAATTTCAACCAGAATAGTCAACTGCAGGGAGAGACTCAACCTTTGCAGCAATCGATCGAAGTCTTCCAAGAGCTATCACTTCCATTTGTATCCTTCAGGAATCAGGAATTAGAAAAACTTTATATTCAGGCAGTTAGTCTGCATAATAGTCAGCATCTTGTCGAGGCAGAAAAGCATTATCTTAATTTTTTACAGTGGGTACATGACAGCTTCCAGGGATGGTTATTCCTAGGCAAATTATATCTACAACAACAACGATTTGAGCAAGCTCTTGACACATTTCTGACAGCTTTGGATCTGGATCGATCACAAGCTCAACTGCACCTGAACTTAGGAATAACTTTAGAAGCTTTAGGAGATTATGAGAGAGCAATTGTAGCTTATGAAGAGGCTCTAGATCTTGAACCAAATTTATTAGAAGCTTTAATGGGTCAGGCAAAATTATTTATGATTTTAGGGGAAACCACGAAAGCGATAAATAATTTTCAGCAAGTAATTGACTTAGAACCTCAAAATTTTGCGGTATACCTGGAACTGGGAGATGCTTGGCTAGCTAAGGTTGAGATTGAAGCTGCCATTGCGGCCTATCAACAAGCTTTAACCTTACAACCTGATAGTTTAATCGCAACCAATAAACTTAAAGAAGCATTTACGCTTAAAGATGAAGCTTCTTGTCTACATCGCCAGGCAGCAGCAATGGCATTTAAAAACGGAAAATATACTGAAGCAATCTTTCACTGGCACTCCCTCTTGGCAAAAGAACCGGGACACCCTATAGTTTCAAATCAGCTGGCAACCTGTTATATGAACAGTAACCAGGGAAATAAAGCAATTGAAATACTAAAAGATAGTCTTGAACTTTATCCTGACAACCTTGAAAACTGTCTTTATCTTACTTTTATACTGCAAGATCTAGGAGAAACTGAGGAAGCGATTATAGTTTCTAAAGAATTCTCAAGGGCATTCCCTGATTGCTTACCCTTATACATCCAATATCAATTGTTAGTACCTCCACTTTACAAGCAGTTAGGGGAAAAAGAAAAATATCGATATAGATTTAGCAGGGGTCTTAACAATATCTTGCTTCATTGTCGAAGTGTTTCGAGCATCAAGGACAATCAACAATTAATGCAGCGTGTTCAACCTAATTTAAGCCTGGCTGTCATCGCTCGAAATATGTTCTATTTCAGCTACCAGGGTGATAGCGATCGATCGCTCATCCTTAAATATGGTGAAATCGTTCAGTTTCTCTGTCAACTGGAATATCAATCTATTGATAAATCATTTATATCAGAAAGAAATTTATCGGAAAAAATCCGTATAGGGTACATTGCTCCTGGGATGGCCCAGTTGTTTTTAGGTTGGCTGCGTCATCACGATCGGGAACAGTTTGAAATTTACTGCTATGTTCTCAGTAATGATACAGCTAAGACGTTTACGCCTTTTCACGAATATACTGATCACCTCTTTTGCTCAGATACAACAGATGTAAAGGCTGTCCAAGCAAAAATTTTGGCAGATAAACTGCATATCCTTGTTTTCCCGGCAATCGGTATGGAGCTTCATATTCTTCAACTTGCCAGTATGCAATTAGCCCCCATTCAATGCACAAGTTGGTGCCATCCGTTCTCAACCGGATTGACTACAATTCAATACTTCATCTCCAGTCAGTTAATGGAGCCCCCCAATGCCCAGAACCATTACACCGAAGAACTTATTTGTTTACCTAATATTGGCATCGCTTATTCATTACCAAAAGTACCATCTCTCAATAAAAGTCGGTCTGACTTTGGAATATGCGAACAAAAGTTTATATATCTTTCCTGCCAAAATTTAATGAAATATTCACCTGAACATGATTATGTTTTTGTAGAAATTGCCAGAAGAGTGCCAGAATGTCAATTTGTTTTTATTTCTAATAAATTCGATCAAATCACTAACCAGTTTCGTGATCGCTTGCATGGCTGCTTTACTCGTCATAACCTGGATGCAAATGAATACTGTTTAATTCTTTCGCGCTTGCAGGAGCAGGATTATCTCCAAGTTAACTTACTTGCTGACGTGTTTCTTGATACTTTCACTTGGTCTGGGGGAATCACAGCTTTGAAGGCAATTGCCTGTAATTTACCGATCGTGACCTGTCCTGGAGAAACTATGCGAAGTCGGCACTCCTACGGAATTCTCAAGATGTTGGGTGTAGCTGAAACAATCGCAAGTACTCCCGCCACATATATTGAAATTGCTGTTAATCTTTATCTTAATCCAGAGTTTAGGAAAAATATTATCTCACGGATGCAGCAACAACTTAATTATCTATATGATGACACGAGCTGCGTTATTGCTCTGGAGAATTTTTACAAAAATGTGGTTGATAGTTTATAAATCATTTGCTCTTGTCATTAAAATCAACAACCATTGTCATGATATATAGCAATCCTAAATAGGTTGAGAAGAAGGGGGTGTGGGGGTTCCCTCACAAAAGGGGTTCCACCTCTTTACCTCGTTTGGATCTCAAATAGGATTGCTATAGCGTCTGGGATAAATGAAATATAGGCTTGACGTTGAAACGCTTGCTTGCTAAAGCTTCTAAAGTGCCTCATTTAAGGGGAAAACGCTGTAAGAGTATGCAAAGACACAGAGAAAAGCAGGAAAATCTTAACTTTTTATGCTTGCCTGGTGTTTCAGGATTGCGTATGGTATTAAAAGATACGAAAAGTTGGTATTGGATCAGTTGATGAGTTTATTCGTCTATCGCTCCACTCCCTGCGTGAGTACAGTTGAGTACAGATTATCCCCCTATCTACATGTGAGCTGAAAAGGGAAAAGTCTTCTGGATTGAGGGTTTGAGCAGGGATTAGCTAACCCGGCGAAATACCTGTTCCCCTGCTCCAAAAATACTCGTACCCTGACGTAAAAATACCCGTACCCCCATCCCCAAAAATAGTTCAATCGCCACATTGATCAGGCTTTGTGGGGCTGAGTACAGTCCTAACTAATCCAATAAATCTTATCCGGGTTGCCCCCAAGGGCGGGTGGATTGCTGCTGCTATAAAGCATGGAAACAGGCTTGATTCTGTCTGGCAACTTCACCTTAATTGCTAAACCCATGTTGCTGCCCCTCCCCTGCTCTAGCGATTCCGCTCCCCTGCACCCCCGGTCAGAGTGGGTGAGACCCATTCCCGGACTGGCAACCGTCTGGAGCGATTTTCAGATCATTTTTCAGCGGGACCCGGCGGCGAAACACTGGCTGGAAGTGCTGCTGTGCTATCCGGGCTTCCATGCGCTACTGCTGCACCGTCTGGCCCACTCTCTCCGGGCGCTGGGAGTGTTTCTCCTGCCCCGCCTGATTGCCTACGTTAACCGCGTGTTTACGGGGGTCGATATCCATCCGGGCGCAACGATCGGCAAAGGGGTGTTTATCGATCACGGCATGGGGGTGGTGATTGGGGAAACGGCGATCGTTGGCGACTATGCCCTGATCTATCAAGGGGTCACCCTGGGGGGAACGGGGAAAGAAAGTGGCAAACGCCATCCCACCCTGGGTAGCCATGTGGTTGTGGGAGCAGGGGCCAAGGTGCTGGGCAATATCTGCATTGGCGATTACGCCCGAATTGGAGCGGGTTCCGTGGTGCTGAAAGAGGTTCCCGATCACTGTACGGCGGTGGGGGTGCCGGCCCGCAATATTTGTCGCTGCAATACGGAAACCCTACCCCTGGAACACGGCCAACTCCCCGATGCCCAGGCGGAACAGTTGAAGGGTCTACTCCAGCGTATTGCCCAACTGGAACAGCAACTGAACAGTTCAGTCCCTACACCACTCTCTTGAACCCTTCCATCCCCTGAGGTCACTCCCATGCCCCCCCACCTATCCACCCGCACCGGCAATGCTTACCCCCTGGAAGTTAACCGCAGCGATCGCAGCCTCCTCTATCAGCGTTTGCAAACCCTAGAAATTTCCTGTTGGCGTTTGGACGATGGTTCCCTCTGGGTTGAAGTCAACCACGCGATCGAGGCTGTGTTAGTCCGCAGTGTCGTCCAGCAGATCATGACGGAGCGGCGGGAGTTGGTGGGCTGGTTAGAACGCTGCTGGCGGTTAAGGGAGCGACGAATGTGAGTCCATAGGAAAAAACTGATCAATCAAATTGACACATAAAAGGCAAACGTTAGCCCGTCCATCAATTCAGCAAGGAGACAGAAATGACACAGGCATTGTCCAAACCCTTTGGTGTAGTAGAGGCGAACCCGGTTGGGTTTGAACTGGATGTTACAGCCCTAATTTGTGAAGGCTTAAATTTAGCTCTGGCCAGTTTTCAAGCCCTCTATCTTCAGTATCAAAAGCATCACTTTGTGGTGGAAGGGGCTGAATTTTATCAACTGCATGAATTCTTTCAATCTGGCTATGAAGCGGTCCAGAGCCATGCCCATGAGGTGGGTGAACGCTTGAATGGCTTGGGAGGAGTACCGGCGGCCAGTTTCGCCAAGCTAGCAGAGTTGTGTTGCTTTACCCCAGAAGCGGATGGGGCGTTCTCCTGCCGGACGATGTTGGAAAACGATTTGGTGGCAGAACAGGCGATCGTCAATTTACTGCGGCGACAGGCCACTCAGGCAGAAAGTGTCGGCGATCGAGCCACCCGCTACCTTTATGAACAACTTCTGCTGGCCACGGAAGATCGAGCCTTTCATCTTGCCCATTTCCTGGCCGGAGATAGTTTGACCTTCCGGTAAGGGTAAACAACTGCCTGATGGTGATTGGTGAAGAGTGGTTCGTGTTCAAAGTGACCTGATCAAAGTGACCTGATCAAGAATTGGCAAACTGCCCCCTCTGACTTAACTAAGGAGAACAACATGAATCGCTATTCCCATCACCATCAACTGATTCAGTTTTTACAAAATGAACTGGCGGTTTCTGAAGAAGCGATCGCCCTGGCCATTAAGCACTCTGAGCTGAAACATGCTGAAACCGCTGCTCCCCTGCACATGGTGCTGTGGCAATACGGGCTGGTTTCCCTGGAACAATTGGGACGAATTTTTGATTGGTTGAGCGATCAGGCGGTCAAAGCCAGTACCTCTCTAGCCAGTCCTGCTTTTCTCGACCCAACGGTTCGCCCCCCATCCCCCCAAGTTAACTGATCCCACCGGGCAGGTGTTCTTTTACCGTCCCCCCTCTTATCCCCGTTTAGCCATGACAACCCTCACCTCTATCCCCCCCTCTGGCAACGATTGGCTCACCCCCCTGCGGCGCTGGCTCGATCGCCTCACAATTTCAAATCCCAAATTTGCCCATCTGATCTGCCGTCTGATCCCCTGCACCTGTCCGTTTGAGCGAGACATTAACCTGTGGGGCCAGATTTACCATATTCCCCCCCTTTGTAAACTCAATCCTCTCTATAACGAACTGATCGGTTTGCGGTTTCGGGCCCTCAGCTATCTCACTGATGTCTGCCATGAAGATGTAGGTCGATATTTGTGCTGAACCGATCGCAGCAGCAACAATCCTTCTGTATCGCCTGACAGAGCTTCTGTATCGACCAACAATCCTTCTGTATCGCCTGTAAGAGCTTCTGCATCGACCAACAATCCTTCTGTATCGCCTGCAAGAGCTTCTGTATCGACCAACAATCCTTCTGTATCGCCTGTAAGAGCTTCTGTATCGCCCAACAATCCTTCTGTATCGCCTGTAAGAGCTTCTGTATCGCCCGACAATCCTTCTGTATCGCCTGTAAGAGCTTCTGCATCGACCAACAATCCTTCTGTATCGCCTGACAGAGCTTCTGCATCGACCAACAATCCTTCTGCCGTAACTGCCATGAAAATCACCCAGGGCAAAATCAATGAACTCCTCAGTGAGTCCGCCTGCGAACACAATCACAAAAAAGAGGGCAAAGGCAAACATAAATCCTGTACCCAGCAGGCTCAACCCGGTGCGGCTCAGGGCGGTTGTGCATTTGATGGGGCAATGATTGCGCTGGTTCCCATTACGGATGCAGCTCATCTGGTGCATGGTCCGATCGCCTGTGCGGGGAATTCCTGGGGCAGTCGCGGTAGTTTATCCTCCAACGCCCAACTCTACAAAATGGGATTCACCACAGATTTAACTGAAAATGATGTGATTTTTGGGGGTGAAAAGCGGCTATATAAATCGATTCTAGAAGTGCAACACCGCTACAACCCGGCTGCCGTTTTTGTCTATTCCACCTGTGTGACGGCCTTGATTGGCGATGATCTGGATGCGGTTTGTGCAGCGGCCAGTCAGAAAACCGGCACCCCCGTCATTCCCGTTCATTCTCCCGGTTTTGTGGGTAGTAAAAATCTGGGTAATCGCCTGGGGGGAGAAGCGTTACTGGAGCATGTGGTCGGAACTGCCGAACCGGACTATACCACCCCCTACGATATCAATTTAATTGGCGAATATAACATTGCCGGGGAGCTGTGGAATGTCTTACCCCTGTTTGAAAAACTAGGAATTCGGGTCTTAGCCAAAATTACCGGGGATGCGACCTATCAGGAGGTTTGCTATGCCCATCGGGCCAAATTGAACGTGATGATCTGCTCCAAAGCCTTGATCAATATGGCCCGGAAAATGCAAGAAAAGTATGGCATTCCCTACATTGAAGAATCCTTTTATGGTGTAGCGGATATGAACAACTGTTTACGCCACATTGCCGAGCAGTTAGGCGATCCAGAATTACAGCTCAAAGTTGAGGCCTTAATTGCCACTGAAACTGCCCATCTGGATCAACAACTGGCTCCCTATCGCGATCGGCTGCAGGGCAAACGGGTGGTGCTGTACACAGGTGGGGTGAAAAGCTGGTCCATTATTTCGGCAGCGAACGATCTGGGCATCGATGTGGTGGCCACCAGTACGAAGAAAAGCACCGCCGAAGACAAGGCCAGAATCAAAGAACTATTGGGCAAGGACGGCATCATGCTGGAAAAAGGCAATGCCCAGGAATTACTGCGGGTGATTGCCCAGACCAAAGCCGATATGTTGATTGCTGGCGGGCGCAACCAGTACACCGCTCTTAAAGCCCGTATTCCCTTTCTGGATATCAATCAGGAACGCCATCATCCCTACGCCGGTTATGCCGGTCTGGTGGAAATGGCCCGGGAATTAGAGGAAAGCCTCTACAGTCCAATCTGGCAACAGGTTCGTAAACCCGCTCCCTGGGATGCTCTAACCGAGGAGGTGCTCTAATGGCTACCGTACTGACCCCCAAAAAAGCCGTTGCTGTTAATCCGCTCAAACAAAGCCAACCCCTGGGAGCGGCCTTAGCCTTTCTCGGTTTGAAAGGAATGATGCCGCTATTCCACGGATCTCAGGGTTGCACGGCCTTTGCCAAGGTGGTTTTAGTTCGCCATTTTCGGGAAGCCATTCCCCTCTCCACCACCGCCATGAGTGAGGTGAACACGATTCTGGGAGGTGAAGACAATGTGGAGCAGGCCATTCTGACGCTAGTTGAAAAATCCCAACCGGAAATCATCGGCCTGTGTACCACCGGGCTAACGGAAACGCGGGGAGATGACATGGATGGCATTCTTAAACAGATTCGTAAACGCCACCCCGAACTCTATGACCTGCCGATCGTGTTTGCTTCCACCCCGGACTTTCGCGGGGCCCTACAGGATGGCTATGCCGCTGCGGTTGAAAGCATTGTCAAAGAATTACCCCAACCCGGTGAAACTCGCCCCCATCAGGTCACGGTTTTACTCAGTTCCGCCTTTACCCCTGGGGATGGGCAGGAGATTAAAGACATGATTGCGGCCTTTGGCTTGAGTGCGATCGTCCTTCCCGACCTATCGGCTTCCTTAGATGGCCACCTGGAAGATAATCCCAGTGCCGTCACGGCGGCCGGAACCACACGGGCCCAGTTGCGGGAAATCGGCAGTTCCATTTTTACCCTGGCCATTGGCGAAAGTATGCGGGGGGCTGCGACGATTCTGGAACAACGGTTTGGCACCCCCTACGACGTGTTTCCCCACCTCAGCAACCTGGATGCCGTGGATGAGTTTATCCAGACCTTAGTGGTGCTCAGTCGGCAAGCCGTTCCGCCCAAATATCGCCAACAACGCCGCCAACTTCAGGATGCCCTGCTGGATACCCATTTCTTTTTTGGTCATAAACAAATTGCCCTGGCCCTGGAACCGGATTTACTCTGGTCCACCAGCCAATTCCTCCAGTCGGTGGGAGCAGAAGTTTGTGCAGCGGTCACGACCACCAAATCTCCCCTGCTGGAGCAACTGCCGGTGGAAACGGTGACGATCGGCGATCTGGAAGATTTTGAGCATTTAGCCAGAGGGGCGGATTTGCTGATTACCAATTCCAACGGCAAAAGGATTGCCCAGCGACTGCAGATTCCCCTTTATCGTCAAGGATTTCCCATTTTTGATCGCCTCGGTATTGGTCAATTTAGCAAGGTCGGTTACCGGGGCACGATGCAGCTTTTGTTTGACATCGGCAATCTCTTGATTGAACAGGAGGAAAACCATGTCAAACCCCACACCCACACCTTACAGCCGATCAATTAACCAGGATAAACAAATGGAGTAGGAGCCATGAAAATTGCCTTTACCACGAACGATCGCATTCACATTGATGCTCACTTCGGCTGGGCCCGCAAGATCGATGTCTATGAAGTTTCAACCGAGGGCTACAAATTTCTGCAAACCCTCAACTTTGATGGCGACCTCAAAGAAGACGGTAATGAAGACAAGTTAGTCCCCAAAATTGAGGCCCTGCACGACTGCACGATCGTTTATGTTTCAGCGATCGGGGGCAGTGCAGCGGCGCGGCTGATCAAACAACGGATCACCCCAATCAAGGCCCGCTCAGAAGCCGATCAAATTACCGATATCTTGCAGCGTTTAGTCGAAACCCTGAAGGGCAGTCCCCCCCCCTGGCTCCGCAAAGCTTTGCAACAACGGCAAACCAGTTTTGATGAACTTACTGAAGAGGAAGAAGTAACCGTATGACCACCAGCACCCCCACCCCGACCGTTAATCCTGACGTTTTAAGCCATCCCCTGCTCAAGGCGATCGTGGCTCAAATTCGCGCCAATGATCCCTATGGCACCTACCGCAACTGGTCCGATGAATTGTTGCTCAAACCCTACATCGTCAGCAAGGCCCAGAAACGGGAAATTTCCGTCGAAGGCGAGGTTGATCCGATCACCAAAGGGCGAATTATGGCCTTTTACCGGGCGATCGCCCATCAGATTGAAGTGTCCACGGGTATGCTCTCCCAGGTGGTGATCGATCTGAGCCATGAAGGGTTTGGCTGGGCTTTAGTTTTTTCTGGACGGCTGTTACTGGTCTCTAAAACCCTGCGGGATGCCCAACGGTTTGGATTTGATTCCTTTGAAAAAATGGTTGCCGAAGGAGACAAATTGATCCAGTCCGGTATTGCCCTGGCCCAACGCTTCCCTGAAGCCAGCAATTACTAGAGCAGCGGAGGTTCTGAAGTATGGCCATCAGCCCGATCGTCGATGCTACACCTGCACCTACCCATTGCCCCAGTGCGGAGGAGTTGCGATCGCAAATCAAACGCCTGAACAGCAAAGCCGGCCAGATGAAGATGGATCTGCACGACTTAGCCGAAGGGTTACCGACTGACTATCAGCAATTGATGGAGGTCGCCGCCCAAACCTACGCCATTTTTGAGCAACTGGATCAGTTGAAGCAGCAACTAAAAGTTCTGGAACAGAAGGAGAAGAATTAACATGGCAAACTCGCTGACAGAATTCAACAAACTCACCGATGCAGAGCAGTATTTTCAATTCTTTGAACTGCCCTACGATCCCCAGGTTGTCAATGTGAATCGACTGCACATTCTGAAGCAATTTGCCAATGCCATGGGCGAGATTGATGCCAGTTTTCCCTCTCTGGCAGAAGCCGATCGCCTGGCTAAATACCAGGAGGCCCTGGCTCAAGCCTACAACGTCTTTCTGACCTCCTCCGCTGTCCAGACCAAACTGTTTAAGGTCTTTAATGAAAAACCCCAGAACGTTGTTCTCCTGAGCGAAATCGGCCAAGCCTGAATCCCATCCCCTACCCCATCACCCATTGCCATCGCACCATGTTTAACCTTACCCCCACCGAACTCGATCGCTACCGCCGCCAGATCCTGCTGCCCGATTTTGGTGTAGAAGCCCAACAGCGACTCAAAGCGGCCACCGTCCTGGTGACTGGCGTGGGCGGATTAGGCGGAACAGCGGCCCTCTATCTAGCCGTGGCTGGCATTGGCAGGTTGATTCTGCTCCGGGGTGGAAACTTACGCCGGGATGACATGAACCGCCAGATTCTGATGACTGAGGATTGGGTCGATCAACCCCGTGTGTTCAAGGCAAAAGAAACCCTGGAGCAAATTAACCCGGATGTGCAGGTCGAAGCCATTTGTGAGTATGTCACCCCAGACAATGTCGATGCCCTGGTGCAACGGTCAGATGTAACCCTGGACTGTGCCCATAACTTCATCGAACGGGATCTGCTCAATGCGGCCTGTGTGCGCTGGGGCGTTCCCATGGTGGAAGCGGCGATGAATGGGATGGAAGCCTATCTGACCAGCTTTATTCCAGGAGAAACCGGCTGTCTCACCTGCCTCTTTCCGGAAAAACCGGATTGGGATAAGCGGGGTTTTGGCGTGCTGGGAGCAGTTCCCGGAACCCTGGCCTGCCTGACTGCCCTGGAAGCGATCAAAATCATCACCGGCTTTGCGCCCCCCCTGGCTGGCCAACTGCTGACGATGGATTTGACCCGCTTAGAGTTTGCCAAACATCGAACCTACCACGATCGTCACTGCCCCGTGTGCGGTTCTCCTGCCGTTCCCGCTGTTACAACCCCTGCCTTAACTCCCAAATCTTTAGTCACTGCTTAAAAAACCACCTGCACCCATCACCGCCAGAAAGGAGTGTGCCATGACCGTAATTTTGACTGAAAAAGCTGAATTTCGCCTGCGGGCGTTCCTGCAAAGTTCTGCCAATCCCTCCCCTGATAAAGGTATTCGTATCGGGGTGAAAGATGGGGGTTGCAGTGGCTATCAGTACACCCTGGATCTGACTTCTGCCCCTGGCAGCGAAGATTTGATTGAACAACAGGGTAGAGTGCGGCTTTACATTGATGCCACCAGTGCGCCCCTGCTGAATGGGGTTGTAATTGACTTTGTCGATAGTCTACTGGAAAGCGGGTTCAAATTCAGTAATCCCAATGCCACGGGCAGTTGTGGTTGTGGACAGTCCTTCCAGGCAGGTGATTGTACCCCGGCGGGCCAACCCTGTAGTTAAGAGTTTGCCGTTTGATCGGTAAGTTAATAGTTTGTTCTGTTCAGTTTTATCCAACTAAATTTGGAGGCAATATGACCACCTTTAACGTTCGCTTACTCAGCAAAAAATATAATCTCGACATCACCCTTCCCGTGGATGAAGAGACCACAATTCTAGATGCTGCCGAAGCCGCCGATCTGGACTTGCCCTTTTCTTGCCAATCGGGAGCCTGCTCCAGTTGTGTGGGCAAACTGGTAGATGGACAGATCGACCAATCCGAGCAAAGCTTTCTGGATGATGAACAGATGGCTAAAGGGTTTGTCCTACTTTGCGTCACCTATCCCCGCTCCGACTGTACGATCCGCACCCACCAGGAAGCTTATCTGGTCTAGGGGGCTACTACGATTCTTTCCACTGAAATTCCAATCATCCAGGAGGCAAAAGAAATGACAACATTAACAGGTATAACCCTGGGGGGTAACGTTTGGGTTCCCCAATTTGTCCAGGCGATCAATCAGCTTAAGTGTATTGGCTGCGGTCGTTGTTTCAAAGTCTGCGGTCGCAATGTGCTGCAACTGCGGGCCATGAACGAAGAAGGCGAGTTTGTCGAGGATGAAGAAGACGATGAAATTGAGAAAAAGGTGATGACCATTGCCAATATTGATAATTGCATTGGTTGTCAGGCCTGTGCCCGAACCTGTCCAAAAGCCTGTTATACCCATGTACCTCTGGCACTGGTTTAACTGCCCTGAACATCTCATCCTGCAACGTCATGGCAACGGTGATTTTTTACGAAAAACCGGGGTGCATCAATAACACCAGACAGAAAGCCCTATTGCAAGCCGCCGGGCATCAGTTAGAAGTTCATGATTTGCTCAGAGTAGCCTGGACCTCCGATCGCCTCCGCCCCTTTTTTGGCCAGCACCCAGTGGTGGAATGGTTTAACCCCAACGCCCCACCGATCAAGTCCGGGGAGATCATTCCTGAGCAGTTAGATGCCGACACCGCGCTGGCCTTAATAGTAGCCAATCCCCTGCTGATTCGCCGCCCCCTACTCCAGGTGGAGGAACACAAGGCCGTGGGGTTTGACCCAGTACACATTGATGCCTGGATTGGCTTAAGCCCAGCTACCCCTGAGCAACAATCCGTTTATGATCGATTCATCACTGCAGATCTGCAAACCTGTCCCCATTCGTGATCCAATGCCCTGTGATGCCATGAGCAACTCTGTGCAGCGGGATTGGCTGGCGTACTATACAGCAGTAACCGGCCGCCCGCCCCGTGAAACCCTCTTGTTTGCTCTCGATCGGTTTGAGGCCCCCGGTTTTGCCGTTGATCTCGGTTGTGGGGATGGTCGGGATACGGTGGAATTGCTGCGGCGGGGCTGGCAGGTGTTAGGCATTGATGGGGAAGTTCAGGCGATCGAGCGTTTAGTGAACCGGCCTGATCTCCAGGGTGAAGGGCTGCAAACCCAGGTGGCTAGATTTGAAAGCTTGAGTCTCCCCCCCAACGTTGATCTGATTAACGCCAGTTTCTGCTTACACTTTTGTCCCTCTGCCCATTTTCTAGAATTGTGGGAAAAGATTGGGATGGCTCTGCGATCGGGAGGACGGTTTGCCGGACATTTAATTGGTGAACGAGATAGCTGGGCCCTCAAACCTGAGATTTCATTTCATACCCGTGCTCAGATTGAACAGTTGCTGGCTCCCTTTGCCGTGGAATATCTTGAGGAAGAAGAGCATCCCGGTACAACACCGTTAGGTGAGGAAAAACACTGGCATCTATTTCACCTGGTCATCCGCAAGATTGGGATCTAAATAGTAACTCCAAATCAGTTACCAACTGGGATTTACCTTGGATTAGAGCCTCTAGAAGTATATTGAGCAAAATTGGTTTTTACTTCCTGCATATATTCTGGGTGAACCCAGAGCAAGTCTTCTGCCGTCAGTCCTAAGTGAAGCATTGTTGCAAGCAAAATTTGAGGAACAGCCGGTGTATCAGGAGCGACACAGATCTCCGTTCCTGGCGCAGGTGAGCCATGATGACGTACCAAGGCAACAGACACATCGTTAAAAAATCTAGATCTCAAATTATATATAGACTGCCTGGATTTCAAGTTATATATAGAGTATCTAGATTTCAGATTATTAATAACTAAAGGTAAACGCGCAAAAACTAAATAGTCCAGGTCATCATAACCTTCAATAAATTGGATCGATGACGGTAGTTGCTCAGGCTCTTGACGAATTACGGCGATCGTTTTAGTTTCACGATAGCTTTCGTCAAACCGCAATAGTGAACCATCCTTGTGGACAATTGTCATTTTTGATGGTTGGCAATAGACAATACCTTGATTATAAGGTAGGTTTTTTCATTTTTCTCAGTAAGTCTTACGCCTGTCCGAGGATGATCTGGGTCGTAGCTCCAACTAGCTCTACCGGGTGGCGAGCCGGGATCAGGTTCTATATCAGTGGTAAATTCAATCCCTCTAACTCCTGTGGGTAGGGGGCCACAGTATGCTTGTACTTTTGGAATGTCACTCTGATAAATATTCTGTGGCGGACTGCCCCATATTTCCATACTCGCCTCTTGCAACGCGGCATCAGCAGGTGTTTGGGTTGGTGATTCGCGACGATGATAAGTTTTCTCTGCGGGCACAGACATCCTTCTCCTACCTATTTCTCCCGATTTCCCAAAAAGCCTGAATCTAATAATGACTCAAACACCCGCCGTTCTTCTTCTGGTAAACTCAACAACACTCGCCGCCGCTGCTTCTCATCCTTAGCTTCCTTGTACTTCACTGCCGTAGCCAGTAACCGTAAAACTACTTGAAACTCTTCATACTCGCCTGCAAGCTCTTGCCAGGTTTCCAGTACAACTTGAACCTTTTTAAGACTGAAGATTTCGTTCACCAAAATTGAAATCGTATTTACTAAGTTAATGGCCAGGAAATCCAAGATTTGCTTCCGATCAATATCACCAGAATTAATTGATAGGTAGAAAGATTTTTGATAGTTCTGTAAAGCTTCTTGATAGTAGCCTAATTTCCAGAGTACAAATCCTCGTCCTGCCCAAGACCAAATATCATTAGAGTTCAGCTCAATCGCTTGGTTATAAGATTCCAAACTCTCTTTATAGTAACCAGAGTTTCCTAAAGCTGTTCCTCGAAGTCTCCATGAATAGAAGTTTGAGGGATCTAGCCTTATTGCGTGCTCAAAAGATGTTTTCGACTCAGTATAAAATCCCAATTTTCCTAGGGCTAACCCTTGACATATCCAAGCTGTTAAGTTGTTAGAATCAAGATTAATGGATTTTTCTATGGCTTCTAAAGCTTTCTCATAGCAGCCTAAGTTTCCCAGGCTTGCGCCTTTATTGTTCCATGCATTAGAATCATTGGGATCAAGAGCAATAGCTCGATCGCTAGCTTCTAATGCCTCTTTATCCCGGTGTAAAATAAGCAATTCTGCTCCTCGATTAATCCAGGCATTAAAATTATTTTGGTCGAGATCAATAGCACGGTCACAAGACTCAATGGCTTCATCATGGCGGTTCAAATTACCCAAAATGGCAGCACGATTACTCCAAGCTAATGAACTTTTTGGATAAAGATTGATAGAGTAATCGATTGCTTCCAAAGCTTTCTTATAGTTCTTAGCAAAGAGAAGAATACGGCTTTTTTGAAACCAATCTTCCGCACTTCCCCTTAACTCAATCAACTTCTCAGCGATTTTTAGAGCTTCAGTCCAGTTTTTCTCTTTTTGCAGGTGCTTCAATGTATCCCAGTAAGCAGCTACACGCGGATCATCTATTTGAGTTTTGGTCTGGTTGAGGGCATAGGATAAGTAGGTTTGCTCCAGAAATTGCTTGGGATTAGGTAAATCTTGCGTCATTAATTGAGCATAGCGTTGCTCTAGTTCAAAGCGCTCATACCAAATTCGCAAGAAATCTACAAACAATTGAATGGGTTCACCTCGTTGTTTCTTCACTTCCAGGCAAAACCGCATCAGGGGTTCTCGCAATTCATAAAAGGATTCGCGTCCTATAGTATCTGCAAGGATGACATAGCCTTTTTCGACTAATTCTTTTATTTGGCTGGAAGCAGTTTGATGGGTAATAAAACACTGTTGAGCAATTTCTTTTACAGTTGCAGTTCGACGGACATCAACTAAAAACTCTACGATTTTGCGCTGTTGTGGCGATATCCAACCCATCCGGGATTGATAGTAGGGAGTTAACTCATCCAGAGTTTCCATGAATGCTGTGACTAGCGAATCCAGGGATTCCCGTGTGAGAAACTGAGCAAATATTACATAAATCCGTGGGTTACCCCCTGCCAGATGATGGACTGCTTTAACCCGTGCCTGTCCTGTAGGTGTTTTAAGATAATCAACTAATTCCTGGTCATTCAACAAGTCGGCAATTTGCTCCAGCATTAACACCACTTCTTCAAAACTGAAGGGTTCGAGATAGTCCACCCGAAAAAAGCCATAAAATGCGGCACTTCGATCGCTCACGCCTGCAAATAAACTTTGAGCCGTAGCCAGAATAGTAATAAAGTTATAGGTCTGAATGTAAGCTCGAAGATCTTTCTGCCCAGAATCGCCTAAGCCATCAAATAAATCTCCCAAATTTTCCGCAAGAATTAATAACGTACGATCGCCAACAAATTCCCTCAGTAATCCTTTTGCCTGGTGCTCCGCCTCACGAGGAGATAAACCGTATAACTGTTTTACACCTGTACTTAATTTCTCCTGATACTCCTGGGGATACTCTGCTGCTAAAGCACGAAAAATCCGTATTAATAAATCTAAAAATGAAGCGACTCCCCATTCTTCTTCCCGTAACCAGGCAATACAGAGCTTTTTTCCTAAAGTTTCATTGGCTTGAATTGCTGCCTTAACCCGGTGGTAAACTAGCGTAACCATGTGAGTTTTGCCGATTCCCCTTGGTCCAATTAGTAGCCGGAAATGCTTGGCTGGAGTTAATACACTGGTTTCGATCGTTTCTACCAGATCTGCTGCCAGATCGTGTCGCTGCACCAGAATTTTCTCCAGGGTTTCAGGAGCCATCAAACTGGGAGTGAATCGAGATAGTAATACCTGATTTGTCATACTAACCCTCGTGATAGTTGCCAGTACCGTTTAATCAGTGGAAATTGAAATCGATACTGCGTACCTTCCTGCACCAGGTAATGATCTCTCTTAAGTAAATCTATAACGGCTCTGGTTAGCTCTCGATCGCTATTTTTTCCTAGTTGCACCTGTAAGCGATTCATCAACTCATTCAAAGTTAAAGGCTGAGCCGCTTCTGTCAGGGAATCTAGAATACCCAAAGCATACTGATATTTATCCTCCTCACCATAATAGGTTTTCAGCCTATCGTAGTAATGCTTGAGTTGCCATTGATCCTGGCTATCTGTCAAAGCAGCTTCAATGACAGTCGCCAAAGCTTCCAGATCTACATATTGACAAGACTTTAACCGCACTACTACATGATGAATATAGAAAGGAACATAATCTACCGCTACGGCGATCGCCCCTGCTACTTTCGTGCGGCTATCAGCATCAGTAAATTCAAATCCTCCACCCCTTAGTAATTCTTCAGCCAGGCTTTGAGCAGATTCAGCATTCAGAGCTGGCACATTTACAACATACATATCATTAGTAGCTGCATTACTATAACCAGATGCGCGGAAATCATCCAGTACATGATGCAAGCCGATCGAGCCTGTGAACACCATCCGTACTGTTGCGTAAGTCTGACGGATAGATCGTAATGTGTCCAGAACTTCAGTGGCGATGGATTGGCTTTCCTTTTGGGCAATCTTCTGGAGCATCCACGGCACTTTATCCCATAACAAAATGATCTGCACCTGATCACCCTGATGCTCGATTAAATCCTCAAATGTTGCCGTAACAATTCTCTTCCAGTGGGGAGCAGCAATACTCGGCACTTTAACCCCCACACCACCCCCTGAGATCTCAGTTCCACTCAGTTGACGTAAGAAATCCCTCGCTTTTCTGGCTGTTTGGTTAAATTTGCTCAGATATTGTTCTACGTCCTCAAGTAAGACCTCGGCAAACTCAACCGGGGACCCTACATTTTCCAGATCTCGATACACAACTAATTTTCCTCTCCCCTCCGCTTTCATTTTGCGAATGATTGAGGTTTTACCAATCCGCCGCTCAGCACTCAAGACAACGCTTTGCTGCTCTAATCGTTCCCATAACTGGCTAATCAGAGAGTCCCGGCCAAAGACCTCATTGGGGGCAATTAATCCACCTGGATTCGCTTTCATGCCACTCATACCTTATACGCCAGCTTTGACATACGTTACTTTTATTGTACGTTGGTTTTACTGTATGTCAATATTGCTGTTTGTCAAAAGAGGTATCTTTCCCTTCCGTCTCCGGTGGGGTTAAGAGTGGGGATCGCAGTGTAAATCCACATCCATCACGGCTTTACAAATTTACTGTGGTCATGGATTGAGCAGGATAGCGATCGCCAGCGGCACTGCCCTTGGGTGCAACTTCCTCAATCCGGCGCAGATCATCAGTTGTCAAAGTAATTTCAGTCGCGGCAATGTTTTCTTCGAGATAGTTTCGCCGTTTCGTACCGGGAATGGGCACAATATCGTCCCCCTGGGCCAGTAGCCAGGCTAGAGCCAATTGACTGGGAGTTACTCCTTTTTCGCTGGCGATCGTTCGGACCCGCTCCACCAGTTGCAGATTTTTGGCAAAATTCTCACCCTGAAAGCGGGGCGATCGGTGGCGATAATCGTCTGGGGGCAGGTCTTCTGGACGAGTAATAGCACCAGATAAAAATCCTCTTCCCAGCGGGCTGTAAGCGACAAAGCCAATCCCCAACTCCCGCACCGTTGCCAAAATTTGATCTTCCGGGTCCCGGCTCCAGAGCGAGTATTCAGTTTGTAAGGCAGTGATGGGGTGAACGGCATGGGCGCGGCGAATTGTATGGGGAGCAGCTTCTGACAGGCCCAGGTAACGCACTTTTCCCTGCTGGACTAACTCGGCCATCGCCCCGATCGTCTCCTCAATCGGAACCGTTGGATCAACCCGGTGTTGATAGTACAGATCAATCACCTCAACGCCCAAACGCTGCAAAGAAGCATCACAGGCTTGGCGGACATAATCAGGTTTGCCACTGATCCCAGCAAAACCACCATCTGGGGTGCGGACATTGCCAAATTTGGTTGCAATAATGACTCGATCGCGCTGATTCTGAACCGCCCGACCCACTAATTGTTCATTCGTAAAGGGACCATACATATCCGCTGTATCGAGGAAGGTAATCCCCAGCTCAAGGGCACGATGAATGGTCGCGATCGACTCGGCTTCATCCCAGCCACTGTAAAATTCCGACATCCCCATACAACCGAGGCCCAACTCCGAAACCACCAGTCCTTGATTGCCCAGTTTTCTCGTTTTCATTATTCCAACTCCAATGCTTGGCATGATCACTACCTTTCTTGTTAGCTAAACCGACATCATTTGCTGTAGCCGTTGTGGTTCTTTTCCTAATCAGTCAGGATGCTGGGCAGTGCCTTACAGGGTGGGGACGAATGCCCAAATTGATTACCGCCACGATCGCAAACCCTCGCTACCGTCATAGATTTGTAGGGGGAGCGACAGGTCTTTTCCTGGTCCAGTTATCTGCCATGATTGCAGAAATTAAAGAGAAGCAATAAACGATCAATGGCGATATATTGAACGACAAGACTCACCGCCAACCCACAGCTTTTAATCACAGCTTTTAATCACAGCTTTTAATCACAACTTTTAATCACAGCTTTTAATCACAGCTTTTAACCATAACTTTTCAATACAAAGCTAATGCAGAGATATTTCACCCTACATTAGCTGCGATCAGTCTTACCGAATTGTTCTAGCCCATGGCTTGTACAGCACTGAGCATGAAGTTCACCCGTTGTTCAAAACTTAGCTTCTGGATCATGGCCGTAAATCGATCCGTTTCTGCAGGCAGGCGGTAGTTAGAGGGCATGGGAATGATCGTACCATTTTCCATTCCTTGCGCCAGTAGCAACCAAACCTCCAGACGAGCATTCGCGATCAGGGCATTATAGGCACGGGTAATGGGCGTAGAGGCACCATTAATAATATCCCGCTGGGCTTGCAATTGCTCCTGATGAGATAAAACCCGAAACTGGTCAAACACAGCTTGGGCAGTTGTATCGACACTTTGAGGGGGAGCGGGCTGAAGTTGATCTTTGAGATCCAGATATCCATACCAGAGCAGGGCCAGTTGAGTATCGGCATCAAACTGCTCAAATGTTTCTAAAGCCGGCCTCGTAGCGTCATCAATTGTGTAGGTCATCAATACCTCCAGATCCTTCACTTTTTTGTTTTTTGAATTACTGAAAACAGGTTCTTTCAGTTCTTGGAACCAAGCTAACGGCTCAAGGGAAGTGAATGATCCGACAAAGGTTAGAAATGGTTAGAAAGACTACAATTTAGTATTTGCTCTGTTGCTTGATCTGCCATCCCCAGGTTAGACTCAACCCCTCAGACAGATTTACCGCCCTGAATAACCATCCCCACTCTCCAAACTGCAGCCAGTGTCATGAGAGGATTAGAGCGCTCTCTAAGGGTAGGTTCCCCAGCCAGCAACGCTAATCTAAGCCTGAGGCAGCCAACCAGGTCAAAATTTCTGCATTCACCCGATCGGGGACTTCATCGTGGGGACAGTGCCCAGCCCCTTCCAGTTCCACTAATTTAACTCTGGGATTGTAGTTGGCAAACTGTCGGCCTAAAAGGGGGGGGATCATCCGATCCTGTTGTCCCCAAATTAATAAAATTGGAATTTCCAGACCGGGAAGAACAGCTTTCACTTTTGGACCAAACCCGCGACTGGTCATGGCTTTGATGATGGCGGCGAAGGCTCCCGCTGCTCCTTTTTCCTGGGCTGGCCCGACCAGAATCTCCACCAGTTCATCCGTCACCGCCATCGGATTGGCATAGGCGATCGCGGCCCAGGGGCGAACAATTTTGGGACGGCGAACATAATAAAAAAGGGCTTTGAGCAGCAGGGGGGAGGTAAACAACCCTTCGATCGCCGCGACGATCGGCCGCACAGTCGCAGGTAGCATTTCCTCGCGAATCGAAGTGTCCGGCAGACTGAGCATGGCAATTCCCGCCACCATCTCTGGATACTGGGCTGCAGCGGCCAGACACACCAGGGAGCCGATCGAATTGCCAATCAAAACCACGGGCCGGCCAATAAATGCTTTCCAGAACTGATAAACCTGCTCAACCCAGAACTGAACACTGTAAGGAGCAATCACTTTTTGTGAGGCCCCAAACCCCAGCATGTCCAGGGCATAAACGGGATGGGACTGAGCCAACACCGATAAATTATGCCGCCAGTGGCCGATCGAGGCCCCAAACCCATGCAGCAGAATCAACGGGGGAGCCTGACGACGGTCCAGATCAGCAGGTTGCAGATAGGTATAGCGCGTTTGCCACCCCCGCCAGAACCAGTTCCGTTCAGAACCCAATCGGTCTCGCCAGGAGAGTACAGGGATGACCTCAGCTGGGGTGGCCGAGCCGCTGCTCTGGGGCCTTACACTCGCCGAGGCTGAAGCCCTTTCCTCTTGCTTAAACGCAAAAATAGCCACGCTACACCTCAAGTTCCAGGATTTGCACCAAAAGAATTTGCAATAAAATTTTGCAATAGACTATTTTGTGAGCGGTCCACAAAACACTGCTCCCATTTTAAGCCGATCGCTGAATCAGCCCGCTGAAACCCTGCTCAATGGGAGAATTCAGGCAATCCGGTGGGGAAAACCCTACCCCAATCTCATCGCAATGGACAGAAAATTAAACGGGTTGCAGTTACACTTGATGTCAGATTCATGGCACAGCCAGAGAAAACGCTAAAATTAGGTCATTCCAAATCGATCGTGGATTTGTTCCCCCAACGTTGATTTAGTTTCGTGCGGATTTCATCCCGTTCCTGGCTTCAATGCCTTCCGATGGATGTTTCCCAACCTGTTTTCCTGATTCGATTAACCTTTAGTTCTGCATTCCACTGCTTTAGTTCTGTTGTTAACCAAACGATAAACCACCCAACATGCCAACGGTCCAAATCAACAAAAAAGCACAACAAGACTTACCTAACATCAATGAGCGTATTCGTTATCCCCAGATCCGTGTCATCGATACCGATGGGGCCCAGCTCGGGATCATGACTCCCCGCGAAGCCTTGAGAATTGCTCAGGAGAAGGAACTGGATCTCGTTCTCGTGGCCGAAAAAGCAGAACCACCGGTCTGTCGGATCATTAACTACGGAAAGTATAAATTTGAACAGGAAAAGAAAGCCAGGGAAGCGCGCAAGAAACAGCACACCGCTGACGTGAAGGAAGTAAAGATGCGCTACCGGATTGATGAGCACGACTACAAAGTCCGGATCAATCATGCCGAACGCTTCCTCAAAGATGGGGATAAGGTGAAAGCAACCATTACCTTCAAGGGGCGAGAAATTCAGCACTCCCACCTGGCTGAGGAATTGCTCAACCGCATGGCCGCCGATTTACAAGCTGTGGCCGAAATCCAGCAGGCCCCTAAGAAAGAAGGGCGTAATATGATTATGCTACTGGCTCCTAAAAAATAACCTGATTGGCTCGCTGCCCAGTATGAGTTGAATCAGAGATTGACTGATGAATTCCAGACCCGGAAGCATTATCGCTGAACTGAAAACCCATGCCCAGATTTTGCTCGGTTTAGTCGGGCTAATGTGGGGTCTGGAAATCATCAATCAACTGTTCTTCCGCAATAGTCTGGATCGGTTTGGGATCATTCCCCGCACTGGGATTGGACTACGGGGTATTCTGTTAGCCCCCTGGCTCCATGCTGACTTTGCCCATCTGCTGGCCAATACCCTGCCGTTTTTGAGCTTGGGCTGGTTAGTCATGGCGGGAGGCATCAGTGACTTTTTCATGGTCACGGTGATCACTATGCTCGTCAGTGGAGCGGGGGTGTGGTTGTTTGCCGCCAGTCACACGGTTACCGTGGGCGCAAGTGGGCTGATCTTTGGTTACCTGGGCTACCTTCTAACCAGAGGATACTTTGACCGGCGTTGGGGCTCCTTGCTCTTTGCCCTGTTTGTCTTCTTTCTATATGGTGGCTTGATTTGGGGGGTGTTGCCCCTGGTTCCGGGAGTCTCGTGGCAGGGACATTTGTTCGGTTTCATCGGTGGGATCATTGCCGCCCGCTTCCTGGCTAACAAACGCTCATCCTTCTAAATTCAAGATTTAAGCCTGATTTCAGCCCGACTGGGGGAGTTTGGGAATTTTCTCACTGAACTCTCGACTTGAACCGTGCAATTGAGTTAAACTAGGAGGCCGTGGATTTTGGAAACCCTATGAACGCGCAGGAAATTATCCGTTCTCTAGAAGCAGAACAACTGAAATCGAACCTCCCTGAGATTCATGTTGGCGATACGGTCAAGGTCGGTGTCATCATTCAGGAAGGGAACAAGGAACGGACTCAGCCCTATGAGGGGATTGTGATTGCCAAGCGCAATTCAGGCATCAACGCCACGATTACCGTACGGCGGATTTTTCAAGGAGTTGGGGTAGAAAGAGTCTTTTTGCTGCACTCCCCGCGGGTAGAAAGTATTAAGATTATAAAACGGGGTAAAGTGCGGCGGGCCAAGCTTTACTATCTGCGTGACCGCGTCGGCAAGGCTACCCGTGTCAAACAGCGGTTCGATCGCGAACTGTAGTTTTTACAGGCGCTCTTAGTTCAGTTGGTAGAACGCAGGTCTCCAAAACCTGATGTCGGGGGTTCGAGTCCTCCAGGGCGCGTTAAACAAAGAAGCTTCAAAGCCCTTGGTTTCAAGGGTTTTTTAGTATCTGTACTTCTTGTGGTCACCACTATTATCTGGCGAGATTGAGGTAAAAACTGTTTTTCCTTGGACGAATTGGGGTAAGTTTAGAGACTGAAAACCTGGAGGTTCTTGAATTTCCAGAAGCAGCTCGACGATCGCTCCTGGGTTTTCAACCTGAACAGCCCCCTACAGAGAGCCAAGAGTAAAAAGTAGTGAGGGAAGTGATTCGACCTCAAAAAGAGCACTTACACTCGGATAGACCCAGAGTGAAAGCCGATATTCTTCACATTATTAAGGATGCGGTCAGATGAAACTACCTCGATCAAGCTGTTTAGCTTCCGACAGTTCTGGGGGGAGGTGGAAACCGAACTGGCAGGGCGATCGGAACGTAGCGTTACATAAGCACAAAGGACTAACCCGATTGCAATCTAGCCAGCAAGGGGGCTGCCTGGAGCAGGGTTTTGGTATAGGGGTGCTGGGGTTGGGTAAATAATTGTTCGGTTGGGCCAATCTCCACAATTTTGCCCTGCTGCATCACGGCAATGCGATCGCAAAAAAAGCGGGCCACCCAAAGGTCATGGGTAATGAATAAATAGGTCAATTCAAATTCCTGCTTCAAATCCAGCATCAAATCTAAAACCTGCGCCTGAATACTGGCATCGAGCATACTCACAGGTTCATCACAAATTAACAGTTTGGGCTGGGTAATTAAAGCGCGGGCGATCGCCACCCGTTGTTGTTGGCCACCGGATAACTCTGAGGGATAGCGATGATAAAAGTCTTCTACAGGAGTAAGTCCCACCTTTTCCAGCATTTGTTTTACCTGTACAGTGGCGGCAGCAGGACTGGCTAAGCGATGGATCAACAGGGGATCGGCAATACTTTCTCCGATCGTCATCTGCGGATTTAAACAGGCATGGGGATCTTGAAAGATCATTTGCATCTGCCGTCGTTGTTGACGAATTTGCAAGCGATTCAATCGGGTTAGTTCCTGACCGAGAAATTGCACTTCCCCAGCGGTGGGGCGAAGGAGTTGCAAAATCGTGCGAGACAGGGTACTTTTTCCACAGCCGGATTCACCGACGAGTCCCAGGGTTTCTCCCTTAAAAAGGGTGAGGTTAATTCCATCCACCGCTTTGATCAGTTGTTTTTGTCCCGGTAAGAACTGTTTGAGTAAATCGGATTCTAAACTGTAGTGCTGCTGCAGATTACGAATTTCCAGCAAGGGTGCAGCGTTAACTGTTTCCCCAGTCTGATCCAGGGGTGGAACATTTGAAGTATTTTGTTCCGGGGAGGAAGACTGAGCGGCTGGCTTGACAGTTTGGAGATGGAGGGCAGCTCGTAGCAGGGATTGCGTATAGGCATGCTGAGGATTTTGCAGTAAGGTCTGGGCTGGGCCTGTTTCGACAATTTCCCCCCCGTACATTACCGCCACCCGATCGCAGTATTCACTCACCAGGGCCAGATCGTGGGAAATCAACAGTAAACCCATCTGCCGTTCCTGACACAGGCGGGTTAACTCCTGCAAAATCTGAGCAGAAACCGTCACATCCAAACTTGTAGTCGGCTCATCTGCCACAATTAGCTTCGGATTTAATAGTAAAGCCAGGGCGATCGCCACCCGTTGCCGCATCCCACCACTAAATTCGTGGGGATATTGATGCCAGCGATTACTGGGAATTTTCACGGCATCCAGAGCCGCCATGATCTGCAAACGGGCTTCCTGTGCGGAAAGATGGGATTGATGCGACTTGAGGGTTTCCAGACAGTGATCCTTAATCGTCATCAGTGGATCTAATCGCGTCATCGGGTCCTGAAATACTAGAGCCACCGCCTCGCCCCGGAATCGCCGCAGTTGGGGCCCATTCAAGCCCAGCACCGACTGCCCCTTAAAGTTGATCTCACCCTCCACCTGGGTTCCCGTCGGCAATAAGCGCACCACCGCCCGTCCGATCGTTGACTTGCCACAGCCGGATTCCCCCACAAAGCCCAGCCGATCGCCTGCTCCCAACTGAAATGAAATACGATCGACCGCCCAGGTTCTTCCCCCCGATCGTGCCCACTGGCTGGCATAGGCAATGCGTAGATTTTCTACCCGAAGCAAAGCATCATCCATAGGAGCCTGAAAACGATAATCCAACAATCTTAAAGTTAACCGTTTGCCTCTGGTAGCCTTTAATAATCCTCATCCCTGTCTTTATAGTCCAGCTTTGTCTTGCTCAGCAATGGCATCCCCGATGCTAGAGAGTTTTCTTGCAGACGCAGAGGCCAGTTAAGTCGCCTGGGAGATCACTTGACTACGGAAAGAACTTAACATACTCCCGCACGGGGATTCTAAACAGCCTCGCGGACTGTTCTTACTGGCTCAATGACAGCACTTAAATTGGCAGGTTGCCCTGCTAACCCAGCGGTGCTTATCTCCCAGTCGTTCCCTCTTTCGAGGCAGTTTCCCTATGCCCTACGGTACTGTGATTTTCATACGCCACCAAATCGTTAGACTTGACCACGCACCGGGCTAACTTGATCGCCAGTCTTTACGCTAACGTTGAATTTTCAGATGAATCCTGGCAACTTTCCGCTGCTGTTTATGATAGTTATTACCCTGTCGTTTAACTCCTTTTTTTAATCGCTTCGATAATCTCTGTTGCGTCCGCCTCAGTCGCTTTTCGGATTTTTTTAAGGGCTTGGGGCAGGGGACTTCTTCACCGTTAGAGTCTTTGGTGAAATACTTCAATCCCAGATCAATCCCAACAACTGAACCTGTATAGTCTCCCTGCTCCTTTCGTTCGGTATCCAGACCAAACTGAACGTAGTAGCCGTCAGCACGACAAAGAACCTTTACCCGGTTGATCTTAGAGTTAAGAATCACTTTAAGCTTTCTAATCTAGGGCATTAAAGGGTCTTTAGCCGAAACAGCGCACAATTTTTGCAAGTCGTTCTTGCCCACGCCCTGATTGTCCATCCAGTGGCGAAGGCAGAGATTGCGGATACATTAAGCGGTACGAGTTGCCTCGTCTAATTGAGCGTACTGCTCAGGGGTTCCAATGATTTTGGCTTCACGGACTAGCATGACGTTATCCTAGCGTATTGCAGGATAAAAGATGAGTTCGCCTCTGCTCACGCGGCATATATCCCCATGCCTAAAATCAGTGGCTCTACGCCGACTTTTTGGTAGGTATATGTACATGAGTTACACTAAGCTCATCAATGTAACGAAGAAATTGGAAAACAAGATCTTCTGAGATTCTTTCCGGATCAGCGGTTGATACAAGTGCATTCCTAAGCACATCAAATTTTTCATTCTGATGGTTTCTAACTGCAATGATCGTTGCTTGGTAGAGAACTGAAATAAATAAGCCGTCTTGTTCTAATAATTCTGAAAGACGCGAAAATCAATCTTGAATATCTGTAATTGCACGAGAAACTTCGAGCATCCATCGTTGCTTACGTTTTTCCAAAGGATTCAAATAAAGATTACTTACTTCGGATATAAAAATCCCTAATACAGGAATCGTAGACACAGTTCCTTTGATTAATGCAGCCGCGATCTCTGCACGAGAACTTGTTGGAGGTTCCATCGCATAAAAAATGAAAGATGCTGATAGATAGGCTTCTGATTAAATCCTATCTATAACATACTCCAAGGAGAATTCTTAGCGCATGTTCTCTTTGCGCTCTTTCTTAAGATCGCGGGCACCAGCAGCGGCCAGTTCGGCATCCATCAAGGTTTTGCCCGTGGCAGCCAGGTAAACATCATCCAGACTGGGGCGAGATTGGGCAATGCCAAAGGTAGGTAGATCAGAGTCTTGCAAAGCTTTTTGAATCGTCAGCAGGGCTTCACTCTGTGGCGTAACCACCAGGTTTAAGGAGTTGCCCTGGGCTGTGTTAATAATCACATCCTGCACAAAGGGCATCCCCTCCAGTAAGTCTCTGGCTTTCTCAGCTTCTTCCAGAGGGGCAAATTCGCGAATTCTTAAGGTAATTCGATCGCCGCCAATCTGATCTTTGAGCTCCCCAGGAGTGCCACTGGCGATCACCTTACCCTGATCAATAATGGCGACACGGTTGGCCAGGGCATCAATTTCTTCTAGGTAATGACTGGTTAGCAAGACGGTGGTGCCGCGATCGCCAAGTTGGCGCAGAAAATCCCAGATAATCATCCGGCTTTCAATATCCAGACCGACGGTGGGTTCATCCAGCACTAGCACATCCGGTTGATGCAGCAGCCCTGCCGCCAGATCCAGACGCTTACGAATTCCACCCGAATAGGTGCCCGTTTTTTTATCCGCCCAATCCTGGAGACCCAGTAAGGAAATGACCTCGGCAATTTGGTCCGCAATTTGGGGGCGGGGGAGATGATAGATCGCGGCTTGCAGTTGCAACAACTCCCGTCCAGTCAGCACCTTATCTAAGGCCACTTCCTGGGCCACATAGCCCAATCGCTGTCTGGCCGCTCTGGGATAGCGCGTCACCGAAATGCCAGAAACTTCGATCACTCCCGCATCAGGGGTACTGAGGGTGCAGAGACAGCGGAGAGTGGTGGTTTTACCTGCCCCATTTGGGCCCAGGAGACCAAAAATCTCCCCTGGCTCCACCTGAAAGGAAACATCCCTGACCGCTTCGACCTTGCCGTAGGACTTCTTTAAGTTCTGGATCAGTACAGCAGGAGCCATAGCCTTGTCCCTCAATGGATTGCATTGCTTATCGTATTTTAATAGTTCTTCATGGAGCAGGTGACGGCAGATCGAAATAATTCTGGCTAATTGCAAAACGAATCAACAAACCTGAGTCTGTTTTCAATCAGCTGATCATGTTGCATATAGCAATCCTATTTGAGATCCAAACGGGGTATAGGGGTGGAACCCCTTTTATGGGGGAACCCCACACCCCCTTTTTCTCAACCCATTTAGAGTTGCTATAGCTTCAAAATAAGAAATACTGCGATCACTTTGCAGGGCAATTGAAGATATCAAACTATAATAGGAGGAATTTTCATAGTGAGTATTAATCTCCGCTTCATTCAAAACCTTTGAAAAATCAATATATAGAAACTGGCTGAAAGACTATAAGGTTTTCTGTTGATAGATTATAATCCTTCATGCTCTCCCATTGATAACTCTATGGGTACCTCATCTAAACCCGACCTGACCTTTCACATTTCTATCTCAGACTGCATCTATGCAACCACTATCTGTCTCCTGCCTCTCTGGCTGGTTACCTTACCCATATTCTTTTTCCTGTCCCCTCGTGTTCGCTATCTTCTCTCCTGGGTTATTGCTGGCTGGACACTGATTCTGGTGGGTATGGTGATCGCCTCAGTCTGTTACGTTGTTCTGCAACCTTCAGTGGTGATCAAAACCGGGGGAATTCGCGGTAGAACCTTCTGGGAAACCCCCTTCTTCGTTGGTTGGGAAGAGATTACGATGGTCAAGGGATTTAACCTCCTGGGTTCCCATTACTGGCGGGTTTTTTTCCACTCCGGCTCTCCACCCCTCTGGATACCTCTATCCCTTGTTCATTACAACCGGTTTGTAGCAGCGGTGATAGAGCGCGCCCCAGCAACGAACCCCCTGCGACAGGCAGTGGAAACCGGAGATTTGCGGCGGACTTACTCAAGTCAGACCAGCACAAAAAATTTATCGGTTACTCCAGTTGTCCAACCGTCTGAATCCAAGCTTAATTCGGGTGAAGAATTGCTTACTGCCCCGGTAAATGACAGCCAACCCTGGATGCAGCCGCATGCTTTTCCCGTTTGTCCCGACCCAAATAGCTATGGTTACCTGACGGGGGGGCAAATGCGATCCTGTTGCCAGGTCACCTTACTGGAAAATCTTCAGGGTGACACCAATAGAGCTATTTCCTTGGTCTGGGTGCCCCACGCTACCCATCTGGTTGTACCGGAGGAGGTGCCCAATTTGTTTGAGGCCGTTACAACCCGCGATCGACAACATTACCAGCAAGGGCTAAAGATGGCTCTGGGGCTTTCGTTAGGTTGGGGAGTGCTAATGCTACTGTCTCTCAGGCAGGTACTTCAAGTTCAATTCTTCCTGTTAATGCTATTTTTTCAGGGATTGATGCCGCTGGTGGAAAATGGCTGGTTGCTCTACCGACTCCGCTCAGACACACCAGTTAAGATGGCCCGCCGTGTCTCGGAAAAACGTTACTGGGTCTGGGTGGGACAGGCTAAGGCCCCCTGGACGAATGCCCTGGTTAATTGCATTACACTCGTGGGGCTGGCTCAGCTCATTGGGGTCATACAATCTTTGACCGGCCAAACAAGTGGCTCAATTGCGGCGGCAGGGATTGTTAAAGAGGCAGTAAGACAGGGAGAAACTTGGCGTTTGCTCACTGGCACTCTCTTGCATGGCAATGTGCTGCATTTCATTTTTAATATGAGTGCCCTGCTGGCTCTGGGTAAATTGCTGGAAATCTCTCTGAACTGGGTTTATGTTCCGCTGGTATTTATCATCAGTGCCTGGAGTGGCAGCCTGTTCAGCCTGTATTTATTGCCAGGTGTAACTTCAGTTGGAGCCTCCGGAGGTATTCTGGGGTTGCTGGGCTTTCTACTAATTCTGGGTTGGAGACAGAAACATGTGCTTCCTCCCAATTTTGGGCGAACACTGCTGTTGAGTGTGATCTACATTGCCGTCAGTGGGATGATTGCACACCAGATCATTGATAACGCGGGTCACCTGGGGGGATTTCTGGCCGGGAGCGGGCTGGGAATGCTCCTGGTTCCGAAAAACAGCCCTTCTTCAGATACACCTGCCAGTCTACGAACTGCTGGAATTGGGGCAAGCATTATGATTGCAACAACAGCGATTATCTGTCTGTGGAAGATCTTTGTCCCAGGGTAGTTATCGGGAATATTACAGAATCCCCACCAGGGTTTGCAGATTAGCTGTCACCTGACTGACTACGGCATGGGTGAGGGGCAGGCTGTCAATTCCCATCGCCGCACACAGGATCATCATGTAGAGAATGGAGAATTTAAACACAGCGCGGGCCTGATCTTTATCCTCTGGGGTTTGCACCAGTTCCCAGGCTTTGCGAATGAAGACAATCCCCAGGACAAAAGCGATCGCCCCATAAATTAATCCACAGGCGTGAAGCGGATAGACCAACAACAGGGTTGTGGGCAGCAACACCAGGGTATAGCCAAAAATTTGCCAGGCCGTCGGCCGATCGCCATCCACCACGGGCATCATCGGTACATTAACTTTGGCGTAGTCTTCCTGGATCAACATGGCCAGGGGCCAGAAATGGGGAGGGGTCCAGATGAAAATAATCGCAAACAGCACCCAGGCCGCCCAACTCAGTTCCCCCGTCACCGCCGCCCAACCGACCAGGGGAGGAATAGCTCCAGCCGCTCCACCGATGACAATATTTTGGGTCGAAGACCGCTTTAACCAGTGGGTATACACCCCGACATAAACGGCAATACCAGCCATTTCCAGACAGGCACTGAGGAGATTGGCATAGAGGGTTTGCAGGCTAAAGGCACCCACCGCCAGGGCGATCGCGAACACCAAGGCCTCCCAGGGCTGAACCCGACCCGAAGGCAGGGGACGATGACGGGTACGCTCCATGATGTAGTCAATATCGCGATCGTAGAGGCAATTAATCGTATTGGCCGATCCCGCCGCCATAGCTCCCGTCAGCAGGGTGATCAGGGCGAGGACGGGATCAACTTCTCCCCTGGCCGCCACCCACATTCCCGCTGCCGTGGTAATCAAAAACAAGACAATCAGGCGGGGCTTCGTGAGTTGATAGTAGTTCAACAGGATTTGACCCAAACTCTGTCTGGGGCTGACTGCTTTTGTCAAGCTTGTTTCTTGCATTGATTTTTTCCAGAAGTTTTTAATTACAGTTTTTCAGGCGTACCCTGCCTATCTACTACGAGGAAGCCAGCATTTGACCAGGGTCGCGATCGGCACCGCCATCCTGGGAATCAGCATCCAGGGCAACGGCAGATAAGCTCCGAGCTTGACGGGCATCCCGCAGTCCAATGACCGTAAACGCTACCAGCGTTCCCAGTAAAGTTGCACCGATAAATTGATGGGCAACGGTCACAGCGGGGACATGGAGTTGGAGCCGGAAGGTGCTGTAACCGAGGAGCAATTGCAAACCCAGGAGTAGAAAAGCAAACTGGCTGAAGCGTCGGAGTAGAGGGTGCAGGGCGGCGCGACGGTAGGCCAAAAAGACCACTAACAAGGTCGCCAGGCTGGCTGGCACAATGCCCAGCAAATGACTATTCATCACCCCACAGAGGCGAGAGCCATTCAAACACTGGTGTAAGGCCCATTGGGAAGCAACTAACCCGCCCAATAAACTCTGCAGATAAACCAGCACCGCTGCGGTCAGGCTGAACCAGGGGAGTTTACCCGCCACGCCGGTTCCCTGATAGGGCAGCAGCATTAAGCCGATCGTCAGTAAGGTGGTGAAAAAAAGCAGCCCCGTGCCCAGGTGAGCCGTAACGATGTCAAACCGCAGCAGTTCCGTTACGGTGAGTCCCCCCAGCACCCCCTGCAGAATCACGAGGAAGAGGCTAAAACTTGCCGCAGCAGGCAACCAGTTAGGCAGTTGTCGTCGCCAGGCCCAGGCCAAACCAGTCAGGGTCAGGGTGAGTAGCCCCAGGCTGGACGCAATCAGGCGATGAAACCATTCCAGAAAGACCTGCAGGTTCATTTGCTGGCGGGGAACCAGAGTACCGTAACAGAGCGGCCAGTCGGGACAGGCTAAACCAGCATTCATGACTCGGGTTGCACTCCCCAGGGCCATGAGAAATAGGGTGAGAAGGGCCATGCCCAGCACCAGACGGCGCAAAATTAGCACGGCAGTCAAGGGACGTGCAGGTTCTAAAGAGGAGTTTGTCAAGGAAGAGTTAAACAAAAGATTGGCCATAAGTATTACTGCTCCAATCCCAATCTAGGCAACCAACATTATTTCGGGCACAAGTATTATCGACATCTATGGCTTTTCATTAAGATTCAGCTACGAAAATCGACAAACCTTGATTTTCTTAACAAAAACCTAACTTTTCTACCCAGTTTGACCAGCGATCCCAAATAAATTATTAAGCCTGTGTCATCAAAAACAGACATTTAGATTTGTGAATTACCGTGGGTTATAGAGATGTTGCGAAGCTCTAATACTGATTCGAGCAATCAAAAATAGCCGTGAAAATTCCAGGTAATATCATCACCCTTTTGATAGGGATTATTATTACACTGCTCAGCCTATGGTTCAGTCAGCACAATGGGTTGCTGCCCCAAATTGCCTCGGCAGAAGCGCCACAAATCGATCAACTTTTTAATGCCATGCTGGCAATTTCGATCGGTCTCTGCCTGGTGATTGGAGGGGCACTAATCTACTCTTTGTTAGCTTTTCGCCAGAAACCGGGGGATAACACCGATGCGGTCCCTGTCCACGGTAATGTTCCTCTGGAAATTCTCTGGACTGCCATTCCCTCGGCGATCGTCCTCTGGCTGGCCATTTACAGCTTCGATATCTATAAAGCTGTAGATAGTGGGGCCTACGTTGCTTCTCTGCATGAGAGCCATCACGCCACGGAACAGGTGGTTGCCAGTCAAGAGAGGATACAACCGGGAGTGGCTCTGGCCGCTACATTACCGGAGACAGAGCTAGCCCAAACCAATCTACCTGCTACTGCAGCGGGGCTGGAACCGGGATCAGAACAGGTCAAACCAGATACCGTGGGCATCTCAGGTAACGAAAATCCTTCCGCCCCCAGTCAGGATACGGCTACCCGCACGGTTCGTAAAGCTTTACCCCAACGAGAAGAATTAACGGCTCCCCGGATTGGTCCGACGACCCTGGAAGCAGCTACCCCCGCCGACTTAGAAGTGAATGTGACCGGCCTGCAGTATGCCTGGATTTTTACCTATCCCGACAGCAATATTGTCTCCGGTGAGTTACATTTGCCCCTGAATCGATCGGTGAAACTGAACATTTCAGCCAATGATGTGATTCATGCCTTCTGGGTGCCACAATTTCGCTTAAAGCAGGATGCCATTCCCGGTCAGCAAACCCGGATGCGCTTTACCCCCACCGCCGTTGGTGAATATCCCGTCATTTGTGCCGAGCTGTGTGGAGCCTATCACTCTGCCATGAAAACACGGGTGATTGTCCAATCTCCACAGGAGTATGCGGCCTGGATCCAGAGTCAAGTGGCCCTGGCAGAGAGCGGATCGGTGGTGGCGACCTCTCAGTAGCTTAAGGACTTGGGATCTCCAGGAATTGGGCAGAAACGATTAGCAAGTTTTGATTCAGAAGAAGTTTGATTCAGAAGAAGTTTGATTCAGAAAAACCCTGCAGGAAGTTAAGTTTACAGGTTTCTATGACACAAGCACAGCTTCAGGCTGAGGCCAACGCGGCTGTTACTCCTGAGCACTCAGGCAAACCCAACTGGCGAGTTTACTTCAGCTTCAGTACTGACCATAAAGTGATCGGTATTCAATACCTGGTCACCGGGTTCTTTTTCTACCTGATTGGAGGGGCTTTAGCCACGGCGGTGCGGACGGAACTGGCCACCCCAGAAGTGGATTTTGTCAGCCGGGAAGTCTATAACGGGCTGTTCACCATGCACGGCACGATCATGATCTTTCTCTGGATCATTCCGGGGCTGACCGGCGGCTTTGGTAACTACCTGGTTCCCCTGCTGATTGGGGCGCGGGATATGGCCTTTCCCCGCCTGAATGCGATCGCCTTCTGGATGATTCCTCCAACGGGGCTAATGCTGATCCTCAGTTTCTTTACCGGGCCCGCCAGTGCCGGATGGACCTCCTATCCCCCCCTCAGCCTGGTGATCAATAAAAGCGGGGAGGCGATGTGGATTCTGGGGGTAATCCTGCTGGGAACCTCCTCGATTCTGGCGGGGTTAAACTTTCTGGTCACGATCTTAAAAATGCGGATGCCGGGGATGGGTCTGAACCAGATGCCACTGTTCTGCTGGGCGATGCTGGCCACCTCGGCTTTACAGTTGATTGCCACCCCAGTGCTGACCGGCGCAATGATTTTGCTGGCCTTTGACCTGCTGGTGGGAACGGCGTTCTTCAATCCCACGGGGGGCGGCGATCCGGTGGTTTATCAGCACATGTTCTGGTTTTATTCCCACCCAGCGGTCTACATCATGGTGTTGCCAGCCTTTGGAATGATTTCCGAAATTCTGCCGGTCCATGCCCGTAAACCGATTTTTGGCTACCTGGCGATCGCCTACTCCAGCCTTGCGATTAGCTTTCTGGGTCTGATTGTCTGGGCCCACCATATGTTTACCAGCGGAACGCCCGACTGGCTGCGGATGTTTTTTATGGTGGCGACGATGGCGATCGCGGTGCCGACGGGAATCAAGGTGTTGAGTTGGACTTCGACAATCTGGGGTGGAAAACTGCGGTTACGCACAGCGATGTTGTTTGCGATCGCCTTTGTGGGGATGTTTTTACTGGGCGGCTTGAGTGGGGTGATGACCGCTTCTGTTCCAGTGGATATCCATGTTCACGACACCTACTTTGTGGTGGCCCATCTGCACTATGTGTTATTTGGCGGCAGTATGTTTGGCATCTACGCAGGGCTGTACCACTGGTTTCCCAAAATGACCGGACGGATGCTGAATGAACCCCTGGGAAAAATTCACTTTGCCTTGACGTTTATTGGCTTTAACCTGGCCTTTTTGCCGATGCACTATCTCGGTTTACAGGGAATGCCACGCCGGGTAGCGGAGTATGCGCCTCAGTTTGGCACCCTGAACCTGGTCTGCAGCATTGGAGCCTTTTTGCTGGCCATTTCGACCCTGCCGTTTCTGGCTAATGTGGGCTGGAGTTTAGTTGCCGGGCAAAAGGCAGGGAATAATCCCTGGGAAGGTCTGACCCTGGAGTGGATGACCACGTCCCCGCCCCCTGTGGAGAATTTTGAGGGGGAACCTGTGCTGGCGATCGGTCCCTATGACTATGGCGGTAGCGATCGCGACCTGGAAGTAGACGTACCTTTTTCGGATAGCACATCGCCGGCCTTAGCCGCTGGACCCAACTCTGCACTGCGGGCGGAACCCGACCCAACCGTTGCAGTTCATTCCGACGATCGCCACCCCGACGGCACTGAAGAGTAACGGCAGGTCAGCCCACCCCCCTCGTAAATGCATTAGCGATTAAAGTACCAAGCGAGACACCATGCAAAGTCCCACGATCGACGAACAGAAAGCAGCCCTGAACTATTCCGGCACTAGCCCCGCCGCCAGCCATCACGCTGAGCATCCCGATTTGCGACTGTTTGGATTTACCGCCTTTCTGATCTCAGAGTCGATGCTGTTTCTGGGCTTATTTACCGCCTATCTCACCTTTCGAGCCGTCACTCCCACCTGGCCCCCCGCCGGTACCGCCGAAATTGAGATGCTTCTGCCAGCAATAAACACGGTTATTCTGCTTTCCAGTAGTTTTGTTGTGCATCAGGCAGATAAGGCGATCAAACAGGATCAGGTGGCCCAAATGCGCCGCTGGTTTCTGGCCACAATGGCGATGGGAGCCATCTTTCTAGCAGGACAGGCTTACGAATGGGGGCATCTGAGTTTTGGCTTAAAAACCAATCTTTTTGCCAGTACCTTTTATGTGCTGACGGGCTTTCATGGACTGCATGTTCTGGCTGGACTAATATTGATGACGATCGTGCTGTGGCGATCGCGGCTCAGTGGGCATTACACCAGCAGCAAACACTTTGGTGTGGCAGCGGCAGAAATTTACTGGCATTTTGTCGATGGCATCTGGGTGATTTTATTCCTACTGCTGTACATCCTGTCTTGAGTAGCACCAGTCTATTAACACTTGAATATGATAAATCTAACCACCTGATCATCAATGGAGTACTCATCAATACTCAGCAAAATTAGATCAGGAGGATGCCGTTGGGCTAGCTGATCAGCAGTGGTAATTTTTGTGGTTAAGCCAACCACATGGTAGCCCCAATCCATTAACTGTTCACCAATAGACCAGGCAATTAAGGCTTCACTTTCAACAATGAGAATGCCGGTCATTCTTGCCTCCATTGAAATAGCTGGGAGGATGGAACGGTGACTTAGGGATTTAACCTTTTTAAGTTGCTTATAAAATTCATGATCAATCGCTCTCAAGGGGAAGCCACATTACTTTTATGCATTCAATCCAGGGGATCAGCCATCTTGATAGTAAGGCATAGGTACTTGACCGTAAGAACATCCATCTTGTCGTCTAAAGCATAGAAAATGATTGCATATTGCCGAATCTTAGAGCTGGCCAATATAATATTTGTTTATCAAGCATAGGAATAGGACTAAAGGGCACATAGAACTTAACTAACTCGACCAGCTTGGGATCGCGTTCAAGATTTTTTGCAGGAGCAGTCCTGACGATCGGAACAGCTTATGACTCAATGGGTCATCAACGTTAAGCGAAAAGTTCTTGACTGTGAGAGAATTAAATCCTGAATGGCTGTTCTGCTCCAAGCTTGACCTGGAATGATGTAATTCCTGCACAAAAACCTATGATGCGGCTCCTTTTACCCCTGGCAGGCATTGTCCTCAGTGCGACCTCTGTCTCTGCGGTTCCAGACTCATCCCTGCTCAGTCACGCTCGCCAGTCCCTATCGGTTCGCCAGTCCGAATCAAAATCAGCGATCGCAGCCCTGCGGGATCAAGGCAGCCCAGGATTACAGGCTTTTCTGCAGACCTATCCCCAACCCCTACCAGCAGAGCATTCCACCCCAACCCCAGGTTCACAGCGGGCGATTCTGGATCAAATTTGTCAGCAGAAAGATTGTTATGCCTCTCACCTCTACTGGTATACGGACCTGGAACAGGCAAAACAAGCAGCACAGTCCAGTGGCAAACCCATCCTATCGCTGCGGCTACTGGGCCGACTAGACCAGGATCTCAGTTGTGCCAACAGCCGCTTTTTCCGAATTATTCTCTATCCAAATCAGGAAATTGCTCAACTCCTGCGCGATCGGTTCATTCTACACTGGCAATCTGTGCGTCCAGTTCCCACCGTCACGATCGATTTTGGTGATGGGCGACGATTAGAGCGTACCCTCACCGGCAACAGCATTCATTACATTCTGGATGCTCAAGGTCGTCCCGTGGATGCACTACCGGGATTGTATGGACCCACAGCTTTTAAGCGTCAACTGCTGCTGAGTGAACCTCTAGCCCGACAAGCCAGTGGTTTAACTGGATCAGCCCACGCTGCCCTGCTCCGTCAATACCACCGCGATCGCCTGGCCGCGCTGGAAACGGCCTGGAGCCAGGATTTACAACGCTTGGGAGTGAATCTATCCCGCGATCTCCCTCCCCCGTCTGTCAATCAACCTCCCAGTGCCGAACTGGCCAGTCGGATCGCTATCACCAAAGCCGTGGTGGAACTGCCGATTTTGCAGCGGATTTCCCGGGCTGAACTGGCTCCCCTCACCGATGCCGCTGCCTGGCAAAAACTAGCCCAATTTTATCGGCAGGAGGCCCGCCTGGATGCCAACAGCATTGCCCTGATGCGGCAGAAAAATCCAGCCTGGCAAACCTGGACGGGCACCGATCCACTCCAGCCGGTTTTGCAAAATTTTGAACAGGCGATCGCTGTGGATATGGTCAAAAATCAATACCTGCTCCACTCCCAACTGCATGAGTGGTTCATCGCTGGGGAGACGACGGCAGAGGTCAATAGCTTAACTGAGCGTGTCTACAGCCAGCTTTTCCTCACCCCCAGTTCCGATCCCTGGCTAGGTTTGCTCCCGATGGACGGTTATTCTGGTATTGAGCACGAAGGTTTAACTCAATTCCTGGTTCATCCCTGACAAGTTAGCGCCATGGTTAGAGCTACCGTGAACGTCCCGCCAACAAGTTTTGGGCAGGTGGATGCGATCGCCACCCGTCTGGCCAACCATAAACATGAGTGGGTGAAGGTCGATATTCCCCAGCGAATTAATCTTCTGCAACAGTGTATTCGGGGTGTCCTTGCTGTCGCGGAGGAGTGGGTAGCGGCCAGTTGTACAGCAAAAGGACTGGCAACGGATTCTAACCTAGCGGGGGAGGAATGGCTGACCGGTCCCCTGGCCACGCTGATGAATTTGAACCAACTGATCCGGGCTTTAGAAGCAGGTGGGCAACCTCAACCCCCTCAGTGGCGACAATTTGAGGGACAGACTATTGCCAGGGTTTTTCCTACCAATCTAGCGGAAACCTTACTCTGGTGGGGCTGTCAAGCAGAAGTCTGGCTACAACCGGGGCATCCCCCCACCCAGGGAACTGTCTACCGCCACAAAAATCATCCCGGCCGGCTGGCTCTGGTGTTGGGAGCGGGCAACATTGCGGCGATCGCCCCCACGGACAGTCTGTATAAACTGTTTGGCGAGGATCAGGTGCTGCTGCTGAAAATGAACCCGGTGAATGACTATCTGGGACCGTTGCTGCACCAGGCTTTTGCCTCCCTGATCGAAGCGGGCTACTTTGAGCTGGTCTATGGGGGGGCAGAATTGGGGCAATACCTCTGTCAGCATCCTCTCGTCGATACAATTCACATCACAGGGTCCCAGCAAACCCACGATCGAATTGTTTGGGGGGATACACCCATTGAGCAAGCGCAACGCAAAGCCGAGTACAGGCCCCGATTGGACAAACCGATCAGCTCTGAACTGGGTAATATTACCCCAATTCTGGTGGTTCCCGGTCCCTGGTCTGCGGCAGATCTGCAGTTGCAAGCCCGTCATGTCGCCAGTATGGTGGTCCACAATGCCAGCTTTAATTGTGTAGCGGGCAAACTGTTAATCACCGCTCAGGGGTGGGAGCAGGAACAGGATTTTTTGCAGCAGGTTCACCAGGAATTAGCCCAAACCCCGCCCCGCCGAGCCTACTATCCCGGTGCCCAATCCCGCTATCAGCAATGGTTACAGCATTATCCCCACGCTCAACCCCTGGGGCAAGGCAGTGCAGATACGATTCCCTGGACCGTTATTCCAGCGGTGCCCCCCCAAAAGGGCGAATATGCACTGAGTGAAGAAGCATTCTGTGGGGTGCTATCCGAGGTTTCCCTCCCGACCAGTGAACCGGCAGCCTTTTTACAACAGGCGATCGCCTTTGTGAATGAACAGGTGTGGGGCACTCTGGGGTGTACGCTGCTGATCCATCCGGCTACCCAACGGCAACTCGGTGCAAGCTTTATCCGGGCGATCGCGGCCCTACGCTATGGGAATATTGGCATCAATGTCTGGGTCGGCGCTAACTTTCAGCTAGGTGTTACCTCCTGGGGGGCTTTTCCCGGCAATCCCCTCAGCGATATTGGCTCTGGCCAGGGTATTGTCCACAATACCTATCTATTTGACCATCCCCAAAAGTCAGTCCTCTATGCCCCCTTTCATCCCCTGCTCACCCCCGCCTGGTTTCATACCCACAAAAGCCTGCGCCAGTTAGGGCAAGAACTCGTTCAGTACGAGGCCAACCCAAGCTGGGTCAAATTTTTGCGCGTGCTCTGGGCAGGACTGCAAGGATAAGACCCTCAAGAGCAGGGTGGGCGGATCAGGGTTGCAACGCCTTTTCCAGTTCCTCCAGGGGGGGTGCGCCATTAAACAGCCGGCCATTCAAGACCAGAAAGGGCGTACCTTCAATCCCCAAAGCCTCACCCATTTTCATATCCTGTTCGATCGCCGTTGTTGCTGCCTGGCTCTGACGATCGCGGTTAAAGCGGGACAAATCCAGTTGCAACTCCTGGGCAATTTTTAAAAATAGGTCTTCTCCCAACTCTTGCTGCTGAGCAAAGAGAGCATCGTGGTAGGGCCAGAATTTACCCTGTTGAGCAGCGGCCCAGGCGGCTTTGGCAGCAGGCAGGGCCTGGGGGTGAATCGCAACCAGGGGGTAATGTTTATAGACCAGAGCAACCTGATTGCCATACTTTTGCATAAACTCTTTCAGCATCACCACGGTCTGGGCACAGTAGGGACATTGAAAATCAGAGAACTCTAACAGCACCATTTTGGCCTGGGATGAACCTGTGCGGGGGGAGTTGCCGATCGCAGCCCGTGGATTAGCCTGTAGCTGCTGGACAAGGGATTGGCGATTCTTACGGATTTCCTCCTGCTGTTGCTTCTGATAGGCTTGCACCGATTCAATAATCACTTCAGGATGATTGCGGATAATTTGCAACACCTGGGCTTCCAGATTGCTGTTAATAGCCGGCTCAAGGGTGGCGGCCTGCAGGGGTTGAGCTAAACCGATCCAGAGCAAGCAGCAGAATACCAAACTGGTGATCCCCTTGGGGAGCAAAGCGAAGGGGCGCAGGGCAGGGCAGGCAGACAACCATGGGTAAAGCATTGTTTTATAGAATCTTTTTAAGCAACCAATCGAAGGATTAACGCTTGGAGCCTGAAAGCCCTGATGGCTCTCCTCAACTCACCATAACCTGGGGGATCTTTTTATCTTAGCGGGTGTGGAAGGTAAGATCTGACCCTTGGAGTAAATCCTGATCGTACTTCCTGGGGTAATGATTTTGATTGAGTAGCCGTTCAACCCGGATCATTCTCCTCTAAACCGGGGCGGGGGAGGGTAATGGGTGGGTTCCAGGGGGCAAAGAACGGCAATAGAGCCAGACCCGGTAGAGCCACCACTAGACTGAACAAAAAGAACAACGGCCATCCGGTTAACTCTGCCACCTTACCCGCCGGGGCGACCAGAATATCCCGACTAAAGGCCATTAAGCTGGAGAGCAAGGCATACTGGGTGGCGGTAAAGCGCGGATCACACTGGCTCATCAGGAAGGCAACCAGTCCGGCAGTTCCCAGTCCACTGCAAAAATTTTCAATATTGATAGTCAGCACCATTAAGGGATAGCTTTTGCCCCCGATCGCCAGCAGCAGATAAGCCAAATTACTCAAAGCCTGGAGGCCACCAAAAATCCAGAGAGAGCGGTTAATTCCCACCTGGGCCAACAAGGCTCCTCCCAGTAACGTCCCCACAATGGTGGCCAGTAAGCCCATGCCCCCCTGAATCGTGCCCACATCGGTCTGACTGAAGCCGGTCTGGAGCAGGAAAGGCGTGGCCATATTATTGACCAGACCATCTCCCAGGCGATAAATGCAGATGAATAGCAGGATGACCGCTCCCTGGAGGACACCCGCTCGACCAAAAAACTCCAGAAAGGGTTGCACCACCGCGGCCCGCAGCGTTGTTGGCGGCTGAACGTGGGTTTGGGGTTCTGGGGCCCAGAATGAAAATCCCAGACTCAGAGCCATAATCCCGGCCAGACAGAGATACACCAGCGGCCAGGGCAACCGATCGGCCAAGACCAGCGCCAGTCCCCCAGTCAGGAGCAGGGCAATGCGATAACCGAGGATAAACACCGCTGCCCCCAGCCCCATTTCCCGTTCTTCCAACACATCCGTGCGATAGGCATCCAGGGCAATATCCTGACTGGCACTAAAAAAAGCAATGAGCAGGGCGTTCAATGCCAGCAGTTGCAGGGACTGGGTCGGATTTTGCAAACTCATTGCCGCGATCGCCCCCACCAGGGCCACCTGGGTAATCACCAGCCAACCCCGTCTCCGCCCCAAAAAAGGAGGAACAAAGCGATCGAGGAAAGGGGACCAGAGAAATTTGAGTGAGTAGGGCAGGGCCACCAGACTGAACAGCCCAATTTGAGTTAAATCAATCTTCGCAACCGTCATCCACGCCTGTAAGGTCCGACTGGTCAGATACAGAGGTAACCCGGAGGCAAACCCAAGCAGCAACAGGGCTACCATTTTGCGGCTTTGAATGACCTGGTGCAGGGGGGAGAATGCTTTCACGTCGATGGAACTCCTATGGGGGAGGCGGGGTCTCATCAGACTATCTTGCCACAGGCATTGCTCCCGAACGTTTCCCCGGCTCGAAGCCATTCTCTCTGGGAATGAAGCAGAAATCAGGGTTTGGGCAGCGATATAAAAGCACCTGAAAGGATAAAAATTTCCGTGCTTTAACTGATTCCTGATGGCAGGGTGCTGGCTGATAATTTCAGTTAAAGGTACGTTTAGCCTGAGTTGTCCGAAGTGTCTCCCGTTGATTCTCCCGATTGTAAGACCTTGACCCACCCCATCGAACCGAATCGTGTCCCTGCAAGCATGGCCCAGTGGCAGAATGCGGCCCGTTGTGTGCAAATGGGTGCCACTAACACCGCAGCCATTTATCGTTATCTCTACCGTCCAGATGGCAGCCAGGGCTTTGTCTACATCGGTGCTGGCTGTGAAGAGATTTATGAACTTGCGGCTGACCAGATTGTCCAGGATGCCCAACTCATCTGGAACTTAATTCATCCTGAGGAACGCAAGGATGTGGAGGAATCCATGGCCGCCGCCCTGGTCTGCCTCACCCCCTGGTGGAATGAACACCGCCTGATCACCCCCTCCGGTCAACTGAAATGGCTACGGATCTCTTTGCAACCAGAACGGCAAGCGGATGGCACGATCGCCTGTGATGGCATGATTCTGGATATCAGCGATCGCAAACGCCAGGAGGCCGAACGCAAACAGGCCGAACAAGCGTTAATGAAACGGGAACGCTACCTGTCCACCCTGGTCGAAATTCAGCAGCGCTTACTGGCCCTGAACAGCGCCGAGGACAATCTCTACAATCACGTTCTGGAACCGTTAGGTAAAGCCGCTGAAGCCGATCGGGTTTATGTGTTTGAGAATAGTTGGAATGGCCAGGGGCAGCTCTGTACCAGCCAGAAAGCGGAGTGGTGTGCAGCAGATGTTTTAGCCCAAATCGATAATCCAGACCTGCAGTACGTTCCCTATGCAGAGTTTATTCCCCGCTGGCTAACCCTCCTGGGGCAAGGTGGCATTGTGGCGGGGCGGGTGGCAGATTTTCCTCTACAGGAGCGAGCTATTCTGGAACCCCAGGGCATCATTTCCCTCCTGGTTCTTCCCCTCTTTGTCCACCATCAGTTCTTTGGCTTTATCGGTTTTGATCACTGTAAGCAGGATCGGTCGTGGGAACCCTCTGATATTGACCTCTTACAAGCAGCAGCGGCGGCGATTTCCCTGGCCCTGGAACGCCAGCAGGCCAATGCTCAGTTAGTGACGGTCTCGCTGCGGGATGCCCTCACCAGTCTGCCGAATCGTACCCTGCTGTTCGATCGCATAGAACACGCCCTGAAGCGATATCAGCGTCATCCCCAGCAGCAATTTGCCGTGCTTTTCCTGGACATGGATCGGTTCAAATCGGTTAACGATAGTTTGGGCCATACGGCGGGGGATCAGGTCTTGCTGGAAATGGCCCAGCGGCTCAGCCAGAGTGTGCGAGAAGAGGATACCGTTGCCCGGCTGGGTGGGGATGAATTTGTGATTCTCCTGGAAGAGGTGATGAATCTGCAGGATGTCCTCCGCTGTGCCCAGCGAATTCAGGCTATTCTGGCTGTCCCGTTTGAATTGAATGGCACCGTTGTTTCCCTGGATGCCAGCATTGGGATTGCCCTGGCGGATGCCCGTTACCATACCCCGGAGGAACTGTTGCGGGATGCTGATATTGCCATGTATGAAGCCAAGCGGGCGGGGCGGGGCGGGTATCAGGTTTTTGCTCCCCAGATGCATGAACAGGCAAAATTGCGTTTGCGAAAAGAGCAAGATCTGCGGTTGGCCCTGAAAAAACGACAATTTCATGTGGTTTATCAACCGATCGTCAATTTGTTTAACCATGCCCTGTTGGGGTTTGAAGCCCTGATCCGCTGGCAACAACCCCAGGGAATCCAGATCCCGGTGCCAGAGTTTCTGACGATCGCCGATCAGCTGGGTTTGCTGGTGAAGCTGGAATGGTGGGTGCTGCAAACTGCCTGCGAACAATTGGCCCAATGGCAGCGCTTACCTGATCTGCCAGAAAGACCCCTAAGTGTGAGTGTGAATGTCTCCAGTACCCTGTTTGCCCAACCCAATTTGGTGCCAGAAGTCGCTCGGCTGATTCAGCAGTTCAACCTGCCCCCTCAATGCCTCAAGTTAGAAATTACTGAAGGGGTGATTGGCGCGAATGCGGATATGGCGCTGGAAAATGGCCAGGCCCTGCAATCCCTCGGGGTTCAACTCCACATTGATGATTTCGGCACCGGCTACTCTTCCCTCAAACGGCTGCACCAATTTCCGGTCCATGCCCTGAAAATCGATCGGTCGTTTGTCCGCTATCTCGATCAGTCCAGTGAAAATCGCGAAATTGTTCGGGCGATCGTCTCCCTGGCCAACACCCTGGGCATTGATGTGATTGCCGAAGGGATTGAAACCGAACAGCAATGTCACTATCTCCAAACGCTGGCCTGCCAGCAGGGTCAGGGCTACTGGTTTGCGCCTCCCTTAACCATCGCTGAGGTTGAACAGATGCTGTTGCAGAACCAGGCGGATCATCCCTGGGTGCTCAAACCAGGTTTCTTGCCGCGATCATGACAAGAGGAATGGAATATTCCGTTAAAATAGGTGCTTGTGTTCTTAATTCCCCTTTGCAGGACTTGAAGGACGGTTCAGACAAACTGGTCAGCAGGTTGTCCGATCAGCAGATGTATCTATGAGATCAGAGCCATGCGAGTAGTAGCCCTCGTGCCGGGTGGAATTGGAGACCAGATCCTCTTTTTTCCCACTCTAGAGGATGTCAAACGTCAGTACCCTGAGGCCGAAGTGGATGTAGTTGTTGAACCCAGAGCCAGAGCAGCCTATCGGGTCTGTCCCCACGTCGATCGCGTCCTTGCCTTTGACTTCAAGGGTCGCAATGGCCCGGCGGATTGGCTCAATCTCTTAGGCGTGGTCAGGGATGGAGAATATGACATTGGCCTGTCCCTCGGCAGCAGTTGGACGGTGGGCTTCCTCCTCTGGCTAATGGGCATTCCGGTACGAGTCAGCTTTATGAAAGGGACAAAATCCACCTTGCTGACCAACCCGGTGCAGCTCAATCCGGACCAGTATGCGGCTGCCCTGTATCATGATCTGCTCAAGGGTCTGGGGGTTACAACTCCCGCACCGGACCTTAAAGTCAGTATCCCCCGCTCAGATCTGGAGTGGGCGGAAGGGGAACGACAGCGGCTGGGTTTAGATACAGCTGGGGCAGGCTACATTCTGATTCACGGCGGTTCCAGTCAGATGGCCCGCACAAAAGGAATTGACAAAATTTATCCTGTAGAAAAATGGCAGCAGGTGATCCAGAATATCCAGACCCGCCAGCCGGATTTACCGATCGCGATCGTGCAGGGACCCGAAGACCAGGAATGGGCCGCTGCCATGCTCCAGTCCTGTCCGGGCATCAAGGTCACCAGTCCAGATGATATTGGTAAGCTGGCCGCTCTGATTGCCGCCGCCAGTCTCATGCTCTGTACTGATAGTGCCCCCATGCACCTGGGTGTGGCGGTAAAAACCTATCTGGTGGCCCTGTTTGGCCCCACCGATCCGGCTAAACTCTTGCCCTGCGACGATCGCTTTATTGGGATCAAATCCCCCACTGGCCAGATTGCCGATATTGCTCCAGAAAAAATTTTGGAGAAGATCTGGGGTGGCTAGAGCAGCGGTTTTTTTAGATCGGGATGGAGTGCTTAACCAGGAAGCCGGGTACATTTTTAACCTGGCCGATCTGCAGCTGATTCCGGGGGTAGCGATCGCCCTGCGCCAACTCAACGATCGCGGTATTTTTTGTTGTTTAGCTTCCAATCAATCTGGGCCAGCTCGAGGCTACTATCCCGACAGCCATGTCCAGGCTTTACATCAGCGCTTATGTGAGTTGCTACAGCAGGAAGCGGGAGCCTATCTCGATGCCCTCTACTACTGTGCCCAGCTCAGCCCACCGGAAGGGGGAAAAGTGGAAGCCTTTAGTGGCTGGACCACCTGGCGTAAACCCAATACCGGGATGCTGGTGGCGGCGGCCTGGGAACACGACCTCGATCTGCAACGGAGTTTTATGGTGGGGGATAAAGCTACGGATGTGGATCTAGCCCATAATGCGGGGTGTAAGGGAATTTTGGTGCAAACCGGCTTTGGCGATCGGGTCCTGCAGGGGGACTACCAGCACCACACCCAACCGGACTTTATTGCTGCCGATTTGCCTGCTGCCGTTAATTGGATTTTGCCCCAGCTTTAGCGTCGGAACAGTTGTTGGAGCACCTCCCAGCGAGAACAGTCCCAGTAATCGAGGTGAGACACAATCAGCCCAGCCTGGTTCAGGGTTAACTCACTCCGGCCGGAGATGCTGAGCTGGGGGTGCCAGGGTAAAGGGGCAATCCAGCTTAAGGTCCAGCGGGTGGTGATCTGTTGATCCTGCTGTTGGATCTCATGCAACTCCATGCGGGTGTTGATAAACCAGGTCTGGATAAACTGAATCATGTTTTGATAACGTTTTATCCCCCGGAACTGAGTGAGGGGATCGCGGAAATAAACATCAGCCGCATAGATCGAATAGGTCTGATCCTGGGGAAATCGCTGGTAGTCCTGGCACAAAATGCTCACAATATCCATACAATGAAATCCGTACTGAAATTCCGCCCAACTGCAATTTCTCAGAAGGCTTACCTCAATCATGCCCCGCCAAGTCATTCACACCGATCGCGCCCCCGCTCCCGTTGGTCCCTACAGTCAGGCGATCAAGGCTGGGGGTGAATTGTTGTTCGTTGCTGGTCAGATTGCCCTTGACCCCGCCAGTGGTGCAATTGTGGGGGGAACGGATGTAGCGGCCCAAACGGAACAGGTGATGGCTAATCTGGCCGCAATCCTGGCCGCGGGGGGAGCTACCTTTGCAGATGTGGTCAAAACCACCGTATTTCTGGCGGATATGGACGATTTTGCCGCGATGAATGCCGTTTATGCCCGCTACTTTGATGCCGATATTGCTCCAGCCCGCGCCACCGTCGAAGTTTCCCGTTTACCTAAAGATGTGCGGGTAGAAATCGATTGCATTGCCGTTATTCCGCCTCAGCCGCTTAACGTTTTGGATGGTTAAACCGAACTCTCCCCCTGCACAGTTGATTGCAGAGCGGTTAAGGAAACTAACCCTGGGGGAAATTTAAGGGGAAGGGTTGGCAGTTCCAGGTTGAGGTGCTGGCATGGCCACTCCCGGTGCGGATCGCCACAGCAAATCAGTTTCGGAGCGAACCGGGGCAACTCCAGACCAGTCAATATCTGGCATTTCTCTAAAAGCCTTGCGCAGGGATTCTTCCCAGTATTTCCGCACCTGAATCAGAAAGGGATCCCCCGGTTTTAACTGCAGTTGATGGCGCAGCGTAAAACTATCCTTTTCGTACATCACCATATTAATTGGCGGGCCAACGGAAATATTGGATTTCATAGTGGAGTCGATCGACAGCAGGGCGCACTTGGCCACATCGCCCAGGGGAGTTTCGTAACTGAGGGTGCGATCCAGAATCGGTTTGCCATACTTGGTTTCGCCAATTTGGAGAAAGGGGGTTTCGCGGGTGGCCTGCAAAAAGTTTCCCTGGCTATAAATCAGATAGAGGGCGGGTTCTTCCCCCTTAATCTGTCCCCCCAGCAGCAAACTACACTGATAGTCGATCTTGTCCTGCTGTAACCAGGTGCGATTTTCATCCAGCACATGACGGGTTTTATGACCGATATAGCGGGCCACCTCATACATGTTGGGTAACGTATGCAGGCTCACCTCCGCCTGAGCTTTTAAATCCCGCCGCAGCAGGGTCAGAATTCCCTGGGTCATGGACAGATTGCCCGCCGTACACAGCAAAATTATCCGTTCCCCGGGTTGGGACAGATCAAACAGCTTCTGATAATTGGAGACATAATCGACCCCGGCATTGGTGCGGGAATCGGCGGCCATCACTAAACCAGAATGGGTGAGAATACCCAGGCAATAGGTCATAAACGTTCTCCTTCCTCAGGGGTCACTCAAGCAATTTTTCAGAGCCGTCGCCATTTCCATCGCACTCTGATAGCGATCGGCAGGGCGAGGAGCAGTGGCCGTGGCAATCACCTGCTTTAACGACTCCGGCAGACCGGGTAAATCCTCCAGGTGAAAGCGATAACCCTGTCCCCGGTTGCGATAAAACTTAATTGGGTTCAGTCCGGTTAATAAAAAGATCAGCGTTGCCCCGATCGCATACAGATCCGATTGAATTAAGGGATGCCCCAGGCTCTGTTCCGGCGCACTATACCCTTCTACAGAAATCCGCGTTCCCGGAGCTTCCCCGGCTTCTTTAACTGCCCCAAAATCAATCACCACAATTTGTTGATCCCGACTGCGTAACAACAGGTTACTCGGTTTCAAATCGCGGTGAATCACAGGGGGATGTTGTTGATGCAGGTAATCCAGCACCTCACAGGCTTGCAGCATCCAAACGATCGCCTGTTCCGCCGCCAGCACTCCCCGCTGTAGCACCCATTTGTCTAAATCTTGACCATGGATCAATTCCATCACCAGATATTGCTTCTGCTCCTCCATAAAGTAGTCATAAAAGCGGGGAATGCCCTTATGATTGAGAGATTTCAGGATGCGGGCTTCCCGCTCAAATAACTCCTGGGCTTTGGGAACTTCTTCCATGGCCGCATTAATTTCTTTCAATACCCGCAGTTGAGGTTGTTCACCGATCTGCGTGGGAGTGGTGCAAACCAAAAAGGTGGTTCCCATCCCCCCGTGTCCCAGTAAGCGCAAGACCCGGTAGGTGTGAATGGTGCGTAGCACCTGCAGGGGGTCACCACAGTGGATACAAAACAGGTTGCCAGGAAAATTACCCGCATGGGTACAAACATCCGGCGTTGTATCGGCATTGAGATTAGCGGTGAACTCAAACTTCAAAACTGGTCCACTTGGCCCCAGTTGCAATACACTATTGTCCGTCAATCGTCCCTGGGACAACAGCTTGCCATTCAGAAAGGTGCCATTAATCCCCCGGCTCTGCAAATACCACCCCCCCTCCCCTAAAGTGCCTTCCCGATAATGGATCTCCAGATGATAGCGGGAGACGAGAATATCGCTGAGGCAAACATCATTATCCGGGGAACGACCGATGCGAATCCGGGCTTTGGCCTTCAGGTGCCACTGCTTGACTGGAGTTTTCTGCCGGGGGTGAAGCAGGGTAATCGTAACCACATTCTTTAAGTGACTAAAAAACCAGGGGCAGCTGCGATCGCACCTTCACGCGCACCGCCACTACGGTAATGTTATCGTGACCGTTATACTGATTTGCCAGGTCAATTAATTGTTTAAGTCCTTCCTCCAAATGGGTGTGGAAATCCAGGAGGGGTTGGAGGTGGGTTTCCCAGTGCTTTTCCAGCAGGTCGTTATCGGTTAGCCCATCGGAACAGAGCAGCAGAACGCTATCCTCCTCTAATTCCAGGGATTGAATCGATGGATGTAGAGATTCCTGCCGTTTTGGACCCAGTGCCTGGGTTAGCTGATGGGCATCCGGCCGGGCATAGGCAATTTTGCGCTCTACACCACGATCGATTTCCCGTTGCCCCACCTCATGATCCTGGGTAATTTGCTCTAAACCCCGGCGGGTGAGGCGATAAAGCCGGCTATCTCCCACATGGGCAACCCGAGCTTGAGTGTCCTGGATTAAGAGGGCCACCAGGGTCGTTCCCATCCTGGCCAACCCTGTGTTCATCTTCTCCTCGTTGAGATCATAAATAGCTTGGTTGGCGTGCCGAATGGCCTGTTCCAGTAGAGCAGGTTGGGGAAGGGTATCCTGCCAGTGGAGTTGAATCTGTTGATACAGGGTTTTAGCTGCCAGGGCACTGGCCACTTCCCCATTGGCGTGTCCCCCCATGCCATCGCAGAGGACGTAGCACCCCTGAACGTAGACCTGCCGGGCAGAGGGATTGCACAGCTGTTGCAAATGCTGATGGATTAGAAAGAAATCTTCATTGTGGTGGCGATTGCGACCGGGATGGGTTTGTCCCAAGGACTCCAGTTGGATCAATTGATTCGGCAGAATGGCGGTCGGCACATCCCCACAGGTCCAGTCCGGAGTCATTCTCAGGAGTGAGACCAGGCTATCGGGAACCAATGCTGCTGCCTCAGCTTCCTGGCTTTCTGTCTCCCAGTAGGTGGTGACCTGATTGAGTAGCAGATGCAGGTCTTCAATTTTTTGCCAAGAGCTGGATTGGGCTAACTCCTGCAGTAAAGGTGCAAATTCCTGCTGGCGTTGGGTAGAAGCCCCTTGCAACAGGCTTTGCCACACCTGGATCAGATCAGCGAGGGTGGATGGCTCCTCTCCTTCGCTGTATAACCGCTTCAGCGTCAGAAACTGCCCCTGTTCGACCCGTAAATTACTTAAATTCAATAGGCTTGGACAACATCCCCAGGGTTCTAGAGCAATCCAGAGGTCAGTCATTTCATTCAGCCAGCGGAGCAGTTGGGCCGCCGGGAGCGAGTCATTTCGCCACAGCGGGAGTAGTTCTGGGCACGCACTGCGATCTTCCAGGAGCAGAATTTGGGCTTGGGGTCGATCGGCGGACTCCTGCTGATACCAGGCATCGTGCAGGGCAGGAATGGCTCGGGGAAATTGCAGTTGTAAACTCAGGTAAGCACAGGCCTGGGGAGGGATAACCAGACCAGACTGTTGCACATAACTCTTCACCGCGGTGGGATTGGTCATATCTACGGTGCCCTGATGCAGAGTCATTTGTTCCCGCAACACCTGTACAGAGGTTAATTGAGAGGGCTGTCGATCGCAAACCAATCCCTCGACTTCTTTATGGTCTTCTGCTCCCCCCTGCTGGTTGAGAGAAGTGGGCTGGTAGCGCTGTTGTGAATCCAGGCAAAATTCCTGATCCTGAGTAGAAGCGGGGTTGAGACCGGAAATAATTGCCCACCACCGCATTGCTACCGCTGAACCACACTGGGGGCAGAGAGACTGCTCTGACTCAACTTTGGCGAAGCAATAACGACAGGTTTGCTGCACCAGGGAACTGCCACACCGCTGACAGAAATTATGATCGTCTGGATTGAGAAATTGACAATGGGAGCACACAAGCATAGTAAAGTCTTTCCCACTGAAATTGGGGTAAGGGACTTAATGGGCAAACCTGAAACTGGCTCTATTTTAGTGCTTAGTATCCGTTTAGCGGGAAATTGACAGACAGAAGCAGCGTAGCAGCATCAGCGAGATAGACCCGTCTGGCGCAGTAGCGTTTGTCGTTCTACCGGAGTGAGGTCCCGCCACTGTCCTGGAGCAAGGGAGGCTAAATTCATCTGGGCGATCGCCACCCTAACCAGTCTTAGTGTTGGCAACCCAACCGCTGCCGTCATCCGACGCACTTGGCGATTGCGCCCTTCCCTCAAGGTTAGACTTAACCAGGTGGTGGGGATAGACAGACGAAACCGGATGGGAGGATCGCGGGGGGGCAGGTCGGGTTCTGCGGGTAAAACGTCAACCTGGGCGGGGCGAGTACACTTTCCCTGAACCATTACGCCAGTGGCTAACTGCTCTATAGCTTCCGGTGTGGGGCAGCCTTCCACCTGAACCCAATAGGTGCGGGGGTGGGCAAAGCGGGGATCACTGAGCCGATGCTGGAGTTGGCCGTGATTGGTCAGTAACATTAAACCTTCACTGTCGCGATCGAGGCGGCCCACCGGATAAACATCAGCAATGGGAACGTAATCTTTCAGGGTTGATAGCCCCGCTTCTCCACTGAACTGACTTAACACGCCGTAGGGTTTATAGAAAAGTAAATACCGATAATGCACGATCACTCTTGATGTTTCGCCAGGGTTGGTGTCTAGATCAATGTAAATCGCTGGGGGGAAATTGAAATTTCTGAATTCAGGATTTGCATCTCCGGGTCTGAAGTGGTGATCACGGTTCAGGTCCTCCAGCAGGTTATGTTCAGTCTATCTGGCCATCCCTGGCAACCGCAAAGAGACGATGGACTACCCAACCGATCGCCCTGAGGGCGGAGAGGAAGTAAGCTCTGAAATAGAAGTAAGCTCTGAAATAGAAGTAAGCTCTGAAATACTGGTTCTTTTGTGTTGAAGTTGTTTAATGGATTTACTCCGTTCTCTCCCGCTGGGACTTTACCTGGAACACCCGATCACCTGGTTGCACCGCCTGGATCCACGAGTCAAATTAGCTGGTTTAATGACCTTTTTGCTCACCCCTGTCCTGGCAGGCTCGATCTGGCGGTTGTGCCTGGTGGGGCTCCTGATTCTGGTGACTTTCACAGCCCGGATTCCCCTGCGAGTATGGCGGCAACAGATGGGCTGGCTTCTCCTCCTCTGCAGTCTGATCCTGGTTCTCACTTCAGTCATGCCGGACGGTCTGGCCATTTCCACCCAGCCCCGCTTACCCCAGAATGGACTTGGCCTGGCTCAACCCACTCCCTCCGTCACACCGGCCCAAAATCAGCGTCCTTTCTTCTGGCAAAAAAGTACGATCGCTGAGTCCAGGACTGCACTACCCCAACCCACCGGCTATCGCTATGTGCTGTTTGAGCAGGGGCCAGTGCGGGTGACCCGCCGCTCGCTGGAACTGGGCATTCGTCTGAGCACCTTACTGTTTACCCTGCTCTATGGCACTAATCTCTACCTGTTAACCACTGCTCCAGAGGAGATTACCGCTGGCTTAGAAAATTTGATGCAACCCCTGCGCCGCTTAGGTTTACCGGTGACGGAGTTTGCCCTGACCCTCACCTTAGCGTTGCGTTTTATCCCCCTGGTACTGGAGGAAATTCAGAACCTTAGTCGGGCAGTGCGTACACGGGCCATTAACTGGAAACGGATTGGGGTGCGGGGAGCGATTAAAATCTGGTTTATGCTGGCGGATCGCTTGTTGGAAAACCTCTTTTTACGAGCAGAGCAAATTGCCAGTGCCATGCAGGTGCGGGGGTTTACCGGGCCCGATCGCTACCGAAATCCCTGGTATCAATTGCAGCTCAGGTGGGGAGATTGGCTGGTGCTGGCGGGGTTGGGGCTGCTATGGAGCTTGCGTTTGAGTTGGGGGGGACAGGGTTAGCTGGATGGAACCCTTCGCAACTCATCACTGGCGACCCTGGTGCTGGCGATCGCTCCCCCTTAACCATCGCAGTGGATCGGAGATCTTTGCCCGCCTGTTTCTGCCTCCCTCCCGTTCCCATGGGATTGCCACCCTATTGGAAAGTCCAGCGGATTCGCCTTTACCCCAGGCTCGTTATTCCATCTGTGCCGGTGGTCCCCGTAACGATCCCGGTTCTGCCCGCCTCTGGACGCCCTCCCTTGGCCAAATTCTGCCCTTACTCCGCCACCTCCTGGCCCGTCCCCTCGATCCCGACTTACCAGATTTACCCTTTACAGGGGGATGGTTGGGTTGGTTAGGCTACGACCTGGGCTGGGAAATTGAGCGCTTACCCTATTTGCGCCAGGATTCCCTTCCCTTCCCCGTGGCTTACTGGTACGAACCCGCTGCCTTTGCTGTCCTCGACCACCATCAGCAGCAACTCTGGTTAGCCGGGAGCCATCCAGAACAGTTAGACCAGTTGGAGCAAGCCCTCGATCGCCCTCCCCCTGAACCAGACTTGGAGCAGAGCAGAGGGGGCCTGCACTCCCTGAAATTTTGCTCCTCCCAGCCAGACTATGAAGCTGCTGTCCGCCGGGCCAAACAATATATTCGGGCGGGGGACATTTTTCAAGCCAATCTCTCCCTCCGCTTTCAGGCTCAGGGGTACTGTGATAGCTGGTCACTTTACCGCACCCTGCAGCAGATCAATCCCTCCCCCTTTGCGAGTTACTGGCAAACCCCCTGGGGAGCGGTGGTCAGTTCTTCGCCCGAACGGTTGGTGCAGGTCCAGGGACGGCAGGTGCAAACCCGTCCGATCGCCGGTACACGGCCCCGGGGAGCTAACCCCGATCGAGATCAACGCCTGGCGGTGGAATTACTGGCCAGTGGCAAAGACAATGCTGAACACATCATGCTGGTGGATCTAGAGCGCAATGATCTGGGACGCATCTGCGACTGGGGCAGCGTAGAAGTAAACGAATTTCTGCAGCTAGAAACCTATAGTCATGTCATCCATCTGGTTAGTAATATTGTGGGCAAACTGCAGCCGAATGCCGGAGCCATTGAGGTGATTCGCTCCCTCTTTCCGGGGGGAACCATTACCGGATGTCCTAAAGTTCGCTGTATGGAAATTATTGAAGAACTTGAACCCGTTCGTCGCAATCTCTTTTACGGTTCCGCTGGCTACCTGGATCAACGGGGAAATCTGGATTTGAATATTTTAATTCGCACCTTATTGCTGCACCCTCTGCAGCCAGGCAATCCTAGAACGGAGCTACAGATTTGTGGCCAGGTGGGAGCTGGAATTGTGGCGGACAGTCAGCCGGAGCAGGAATGGCAGGAATCGCTCCAAAAAGCTCAGGCTCAACTCCTTGCTCTAGAAGAATTGAGTAATTAGGGGAAAAGAGTTTTAAGTTTGAGTAGCCAAAAGGAATTATAATTCGTACCTGTGTCAGACCTGTAGCAGTCTAGTGTTTAGTTAGGATTGAGCCTAGAGCCGTTTGTTCTTTAATCCACCGGTCACCCACACACCTTATCGACAATCTCCAGGTGCTATTTTGGCCTTATTCGGATGAGCAATGAAATTTACCTGAATCACCCAACCTTTGGGTTGCTCTTCAGTGTTTGTACCATTGATGAAAATCGCGAACTGTATACCACGCTCTATGCCCAGCGACTATTTTTTCTCGTGACCACTGGATCAGAAGGATTGGAATTTGAGCCGATTGGGCGGAATGAAGCCCGGATTGTGGTTGAAAATCGTCTCCGGATTTTACGCCGTGACCGTCAGATGTCAGGGTACGATCAATTGCAAAACGCTTATAAACGCATTTTCCAGTAATGGATCTTCAGGCTTGCTCTATTGTTGACCGCATCCTTAGCATTCGAGCAACGTTACCCGACTCGGTGCGGCTGATTGCTGTTAGTAAGGGAGTGAGTGGGGATGCCATCCGTCAGGCCCATGCCGCTGGTGTACGGGATTTTGGCGAGAATCGGGTGCAGGAAGCGATCGCCAAGCAGGCGGAACTACAAGACCTGAACGATATCCACTGGCATCTGATCGGCCATCTACAGAGTAATAAAGCCCGGATGGCTTTGCAGCATTTTGACTGGATCCATTCCGTTGACAGTCTGAAGCTGGCGCAGCACTTGAATCATTTGTCCCAGGATTTATCTCCCCCGCCAGTACTCCTGCAAGTTAAACTCCGCAACGATCCGAATAAGTATGGCTGGAACCCAGTAGATTTACTGCAGGACCTGCCCCAACTGGCTCAGTGTTCCCACCTTCAGGTTGCCGGATTGATGGTGATTCTACCCCTAGAGTTAAGCGAGACGGAACAACTATCTACGTTTGGGCAGGCCAGGCAACTGCAGTTACAAATTCAAGCGCAGATGCGGGAGCAGCAATGGCAGAATATGCCCATGACGGAACTATCGATGGGAATGTCCGGGGATTACCTGCAGGCCGTGCAAGCCGGAGCAACGATGGTGCGATTGGGGCGGATCTTGTTTGGAGAACGCTGTTAGTCCCACTGGCTGGCACTTCGGCTAAGCATTGTTAGGGGTTTAATTAAAGCTGTAATCCCGCCAGACCCCAACCAGTTTACCCTGCACTCTCACTTTGCTGGCTGTGACTTTAATCGGATCATATCTGGGATTGCCTGGCTGCAGTGTCACCTGTCTACCCTGGCGAAAGAACCGTTTCAGGGTAGTGCCCTCTCCCTCAACCAGGGCCGCTACGATCGTGCCATTTTTGAGGCTGCTGGGATCATTCACAGGTTGCATCACCACAATATCCCCTTCCGTAATCAGTTCCTCGATCATGCTGTCACCGGTGACCCGCAGGGCAAAATACTCAGGTTGGTTAAACAGAGAGCCTAAATCGAGGCGTTCGACTGAATCGGCATAGGGTTCAATTAAGCCACCGGCAGCGATCGCGCCCATAAGGGGAATGCCCTCAAACTGGCCAGATTTACCATTGGGATGCTGAAGAATCCGAATGGTGCGGGCCTGGCCATCTTTCCAATCGATGTAACCTTTCTTCCGCAGATGGTCTAGCCGACTTTGCACGGGGGCAGGGGATTTTAAATCCATAGCCTGCATCATCTGACGGATGGAAGGGGCATACTGATGCCGGTCAATGTAGTCTACTAGCCAATCAAACAACTGCTTTTGGGGATCGGTAAGGGGTTGCATAAATAACCTGCCTGCGTTAGTTGAATTAGAATCACTGGGCTAATAAAATTTACTAAGTCAATCACCAAAACTGACTGAGCAAATTAATACAAGTGTCCAGATTAAAGCTTTACCCATAGAACACTTGTATCGAATTTTTGCCCTCTTGTCTATGCCCCAGCCCCACCCTCGGATTGCCACCTGGAATTTAGAGCGACCCAAGCAAAACAGTTGGGCGAAAAACCCACGTCTGCTCAGCCAAGTTAATGTAATTAATGCTGATCTGTGGATTCTGACTGAAACTAATGCGGCAATTGCCCTGACAGGATACGAACCTGTGCAATCTCTACCCCTGCAAAACTACCACCAGCAAGGGGAAAATTTTGTCACCCTCTGGTCTCGCTGGCCCATTTTGCAACAGTTACCCACCTTCGATCCGGTCTATGCCGTCTGTGCAGAAGTTGATTCTCCCTGGGGAGCAATGATTGTCTACGGTACGCTAATTGTTTACAGAGATGAACCGGATGCCCATGGCCAGGTGATCCAGTGGCAGGAACATCGTCGTTCTCTGCGACAGAACTGCGAAGATTGGGCCCGGCTGAGAAAAGATTATCCGCAGCACAAATTCTGTATCGCTGGAGATTTTAATCAGAATCTGGATGATACGGTCTGGTACGGCGATCGAGAGGCGAGGGAATTTTTATGCACGGCTCTAGAGCAGCTTCAGCTTAGATGTTGCACAACAAAAGATTTCAGAGCCGCAGGCTTCTCCAGGGCTACGATCGATCACATTTTTCTATCAAAAGATCTTGATAGTCATTTTATCGAGATGGCAGCCTGGGAAGGAATAAATCCGGCTAGAGAAAAGATGAGCGATCATAACGGGGTGTGGGTTGAACTCAAGCTGCCTACCCCATGACTAAAAAATCAGCCATTTGATCCAAGCCAGTGATCCAAGCCAACCAATCAGGGACAAAGAATGCTGGCCAGCAATGCTTTTTGAGCATGTAAGCGATTTTCGGCCTGTTCCCATACCCGCGATTGTGGTCCCTCGATCACCGCATCGGTAATTTCTTCACCCCGGTGGGCCGGCAAACAGTGCAGGACGATCGCCTGGGGATCGGCTACCTGCAGCAGGGCTTCATTTAACTGATAGGGTTGAAAAACGGGAACGCGGCTACCCACCTCATCCTCCTGACCCATACTGGCCCAAACATCCGTATAGAGGACATGGGCATCGGCAGCGGCAATGGCAGGATCATTCGTAATCTTCACTTCAGTGTTGATCGCTAAACGTTCTGCCTGGGAGACAATGGCTGCTGCGGGTTGATATTCGGCTGGTGAGGCAATCCGCACATTCATACCCACCAGAGCACAACCGAGCAAGAGCGAATGGGCCACATTATTGCCATCCCCCACGTAGGCCAGGGTCAGGCCGCGCAGACTGCCAAAGGACTCCTGCACCGTCAATAAATCTGCCAAAATCTGACAGGGATGTTCCTGGTCGGTCAGAGCATTAATCACGGGAATCCGGGCATGGTGAGCCATCGTTTCCAGATCCTCCTGCTTAAAGGTGCGAATGGCCAGAGCATCCAGGTAACGATCCAGCACCCGAGCCGTATCTTCCAGTGGTTCTCCCCGGCTCACCTGGGTGGAGGCTGGATTCAGGTCGATCACCTGCCCACCCAACTGGTACATTGCAACAGAAAAGCTCACTCGGGTTCGGGTAGAGGCTTTTTGAAACAACAAACCCAGCACCTTATTGCACTGAAGGCTGACTCTGCCCTGTTTGAGCTGAACGGCCAGTTCAAGCAAATGCATCACTTCTTCCCGACTCAAATCCGCCAGGCTGAGTAGATCCCGTCCTTTTAATGTCTCCATATCACCGCTTACAATCACAACTGGGAAAGATTTAGGAATAATAAGAAATGGTCTATCAATCCTGGCAACGCCGTTGTGGGTAACCCAGGTCAGGCTGCGACCTTCGCCGATTTCACCCATCCTAGACCAAAAGGTTAGCTTATGCAGATTGATCGTCTCCCGGTGTTATCGGACAATTACATTTTTCTGCTGCTCGATCCTGAAAAACGACAGGCAGCGGTGGTTGATCCAGCGGTGGCGGCCCCCGTTCTGGAGCGGCTGCGATCGTTACAATTTCAACTAGTGACAATTTTTAATACCCATCACCATCACGACCACGTCGGTGGCAATCAGGAGTTATTGCAGCACTTTCCGGCTACCGTAGTTTACGGGGGAGCAGAGGATCGGGGTCGAATTCCCGGTCAACAAGTATTTCTGCACCCTGGCGATCGAGTTAACTTTGCCCAACGCACTGCAGAAGTGCTGTTTGTCCCCGGCCATACCCGCGCCCACATCGCCTACTATTTCCCTCCTGTCAATCATTCTTCAGGAGAACTGTTCTGTGGCGATACCCTATTTGCAGGAGGATGTGGTCGATTGTTTGAAGGAACGCCAGCCCAAATGGTTAATTCCCTCAATCAATTGCGCCAGTTACCGGATAACACCAGGGTTTGGTGCGCCCACGAATACACCCTGAAAAATTTGCAGTTTGCTCGGACGATCGAACCTGAGAATATCGAACTGCAAACCCGTTTAGCTCAGGTTGACCTGGCCCGCCAGCATTTTCAACCCACAGTTCCGTCAGAGTTGGGATTGGAAAAACGCACTAACCCGTTTTTGCGCTGGGATGTCCCCCAAGTGCAACAGTCCGTTAAAGGACAGGATGGCATCCAGACGTTTACCCGCTTGCGGGGACGCAAGGATCAGTATTAACCCAGCTCAAACAACGGGTTACCTGTTCCGCTCAACAGAGTTTTGAAATCCAGAATTAGAAACGTTGGGCCAGAGCAGAAAGTGGGCGATCGGCATAAATACCGGGGGCATAGGCCTCAATCACTTTGCCTGTGACGGTGCAGGTGACCATCAAATAGTCACAGGTGGGGCATTGGGTGCGGGTCAGATGGCTGCTGTGGATGTAATGACGCTCAGCAGGACACCCACAATTAGGGCAATAGACTTTTTGTAACCTGGTCATGTTAAAAATCCTTAAACGACTGGGTTGAAATTACTATCAAGGGATAAATAATCTATTAAACTTTGTTACAAATTTGAACAAAAAGTATTGGAATAAAAGGGTGGATAAGCGATGAGCTGTACACTAACCTCTCCATTATGGAAATTTTTTCCCTATCTGGCAATGATTTCCACTGTTAAGAAATCCTGTAAAAACTGCTGGGGATCAAAGGTAAACAAACTGAATTAGATGATCCCCAATTAGATGCGCCTAAAATAAGGATTTCAAGAATCAGGGTTTAAATCAATACTGCCCTGGATAGAACCGCTTTACAATCAATGAGTTTCTATGAGTTTAGTAACAAGATTTACTAAAACTTATCATTGCCTTGAGACCATACCGCAGAACGATTCCGCCGGTTAAAACCATCTCAATAAAAATAAAGCCAGTAGGCAGATGCAGTACCTACAGGCTCTAGATTGAGGACACCGTATTTCTAAAATTTAGGCAGCTGAATGCAGGAAGCTCACCTTAAAGATGGAACAGGGAACAAGTTAGACACAGGGACGCAGGGAACAAAATCTGGATATAGGGAGCTAGAAAGAGGGAACACCGTCGAGCCGGACTGACGCAACTATACGGAACACACACAGAACACACGTTGAGCCAAGCGAAAGACTAAATAACCAGTAGCGAAGACGAAGACCTCCTGGAGTTGTTTATTTACTCTGCACAGAATCAATCAGGAGATAGACACTGAGTCAAGAAAACCAACGAATCTTCAATCTTCACCAGGCAGGAACACCTTTGTTGAAATTAATAGTGACATAGGGACTGGGGATAGACCTACCGTGAAAATACTAGTTTTTTGGATCGTGGATGCTGCAACCTGGAAATTTAGCCGGTATAAATACACAGAGGTAAGGCCGCCAGGCAAAACAGGATCGGGAAAAGGTGCTGACCGCCGCAGTTACAGGTCTAACTCTGGTTTGGTATCCAGCAGAATTTGCAAACGGATTAATTGGCTGGAGGGCTGGCCCGGTTCGCCTAGATAGGCCTGGACAACCTCACTGGCGAGTTGATTTAAGCCCTGCATTAACGATCGCAAATGGGGTGTGCTACTACCGGTTGCGGCATAAAGCTGGTCGCTCAGATGGGTAACCCGTTTCCAGGTGGTGTAGAGTTTGACGATCGTCTGTTCCAGTTGGGCGGACTGGTGGATTAAATCGGCAGCGGTGTTCAAACACCCCAGACGCAGGGCTTCTTCCAGAGCTGTTTCCAGGTTGTGTCCCTCACCTAAGGCCTGCACCTGAGCGGCAGAATTTAAGTATCTGGCCAGGTAACGGGCCTCATTGGTGACCTGTTTCAGTGTATCTACGTTCGGGCTTTCCACCAGGGTTTCCTGCAGGATGGACTGGTGGGCGGGGGGGAGCTTTTCCATTTCCCGCACCAGGGGAGCCACATAGCGGGGGGGAAGGGCCTGGCTTGCTGCTTTTTCCTTAACAATGGGCGGAACCAGATCAGAGGTCACTGCTGTCCATTCCGCTGACAATTGCCGCACATCTCGACGGGTAATCCGATCGCCGCGGCGGGCCGCTTCGGTCACCAGTTGCTGAACCTCCGGGCTGGCCTGGGCGGTTTCAATAAAAGCCTGCTTGCTGAAGCATTCGATCGCCGCCCCATCGAGTTGGCCATCTTCCAGCAGGGTATCAGCACTATTGGCTAGCTCAATCAGGGAATAGGCTTTGGTTTTACTGATATCTCGCTCTTTCAGCCAGTTGAGAAACCCAGTGCCCCGGCCTTCTCCCCGCTGCTTTTCCCGATCCCGCACGGTTCTGAGAATACGTCCCCGCCAGATATCCGTTTGCAGATCAAAGCGATCGCAGACCAGCCAGGCCGAATCAATTTTGTGGAGAAACTCGTCCTCCGAAAGCTGCTGATCCTCTGGCTGCGGCAGATTCAGATTGAAGTTATAGGGTGGGTTATTTCCAAGGGTCTCCAGGGCAACATCCAGATCAGCAGAAGTCTTCAAGTTTTTCTCCATGACAAAACTGAGCCGTCTGTGGACTCAGTAAATTGAATTAAATTTTCAGTTTTTGAATGATAATTGGCTAGCCGGAGGTTTTAACTTGCTTGGCCATTTCGAGGAAGGCATTCATATTAGCACCGGGGCGACGACGGGCAAACTGAGTGTAGGCCGGATCGCCAGAGCTATTGGCAGTTTGAGTAACCTTTGGTTCAGGCAGATTGAGACTAGCGGCTGTAGCTGCGGGGGTAGCGCTGGCCGTTCGACCATTGCTAGATTGATATCCCCGTGCTTCTTCTGGTTCTAGGAAGAACGTTTGTGGTTGGGCTGCAGGGGTGGGGGCAGGTTCAACATCCGGCTTGGCCGCAGGTAATTGCTCTGTTTTTCCACCAAAGCCAAGAACTTTACCAATAAAGGTGAAAATACCGCTGAATAATTTTTTGATTAAACCAAACATAGGACTACCTCCGAGGCCACTGCTGTGAAATTCTGTAAAGTTGGTCTGTAAAGTTGGGGCTGACTGCGATTCTCAACCAAAAGTTTATCATGTAGCCTGCCGTGCCATCTTTACCAAGGGGAGGGCCGACTCAGGCTCCTAACTTTTGGGGTAACCTCAGCTTAGTAAACCTCTGCGTAAGCATTAAGGATGAGCTACTCTAACCCCGATCTGCTGCGCCGCATCCGGCAGGGAGACAGCCAGGCGATCGCTCAATGGCTAACCCAACAATTACAACCCTGGGGGATTACCGCTAAAGTTCAGGTGCAGACTGAAGCTCTCCAAATTATTCTGGAGTCCAATCCTGTGCCCGATCCAGAGTGGGCCGTTGCCTGGCTGAAGCAGCACTTTTTCCCCCTGGAGATGGGTGGCATCCAAACCCTCAAACTGCTGGCCCGCCCCCAGGGAACTGCCTTACCGAGCTGGAGTCGGGACTTAAGCTGGCCCCCACCCACCCTATCTTTACCGCAAAAAAACTCGCAGTTACGGGAACTGGCCGGGCAGGGCAACGCTGCAGCCATGACCCTGTTAATCAACCGCGCCCTGGAGCACAAAAATATTACTGCTACAGTCAAGTACCAGGAACCGGATTTAGAGATCATGCTGTCGGCAGCCACGCCCTGCGATCGCAACATTGTCACCACGCTGATCCAGCGGGAACTGCAACACTGGCAGGGCCTGAACTGGCAAAGCCTGACGCTCAAAACTGAGGCAGAGTCGGAGCTGGACTGGCAGGAAACCCTCACCCCCAGTAGCCTGGGCCAGCCTGCTTCTGTTGCCCAAACGACCCCGATCGCTGGACCAACGAATGCTCATCCCCAACCAGGTGAGGGAGCAACTAAAACAGCAGTTAAGTATGAACTGGGCATGCCGATTCGGGAGATCGATCCCCCAGGTTGGCAGGCCCTGGCAGGGGGAATTTTTCTGTCCCTGTTGTTGATTGCTTCTCCCCAGGTGACGTTTCTACTCAGTCCTCTGATTACCCTGGTGCATGAACTGGGCCATGCCTTCGCCGCCTGGGGGTTTGGTTATCCGGCCATTCCGGCCTTCGATTTCATGTATGGGGGTGGCATTACCTTACATGGCGATCGCTGGCCTGGATTGGTGTTTCTGGTCTATATCGGGCTAGGCTATCTACTCTTCAGCTATCGCTATAACCGAATTACCTGTCGTGTCCTCTGGGTGGTGATTGCCCTCTATAGCCTTTGTGCCTTCACCGAGCTGCATCAATTGATTTTTGTCGGCATGGGGCATGGTTTTGAACTGATCTTCGCTGGCATCTTTCTGTACAGGGGTATCAGTGGCTTTGGCTGCCGCTACGGTATCGAACGTCCCCTCTACGCCATGATCAGCTTTTTCATCGTTATTTATAATCTGCGGTTTAGCTGGGGATTGATGTTTGACTCGGTTGCCCGCGCCATTTATGAAGAAGGCAAAGGTGGGTTGCTGGATCATGACTTTGTTCGCCTTGCCCGCGATTATTTTCATGTCGATCTTTCCATGGTGGCGGGGGGGTTTCTTCTGTTAACCCTGCTGACCCCGATCCTGATCTTTATTCTTTATCGCTACTGGCAGTTAATTCTCTATCTCTTCGCCCGCCTATTTCTGGTCAAAATCGATTAGCTATCTATACCGCAGGAACCACCTGCACCAACGGACTGGCCTCTGAGGGGGAGATGTTTCTCTGGGTAAATTCAAGATCTGCTAAAGTTTGGGGAAAGATCAGGCGATCGCAAAGGCATGGGTGAGGCAGAAAATCCTACAGATCAGCAACCGCAGCAGCGCTGGGTGGACTGGTTATATCGTCGGTTTGAACTGGCGGCCCATCAGACAACGATTCGCACCGAAATCCTGGCCGGTATTACCACCTTTATGACCATGGCCTACATCCTGGTGGTGAACCCGCAGATCCTGTCCAATGCGATTTATCTGCAAAAACCCCAGGATTTGTTTGCCGAACTGGTGATAGCTACGGGGATTTCCGCTGCCCTGGCTACCTTCCAGATGGGCTTAACCACTAACTATCCCTTTGCCCTGGCACCGGGGATGGGTTTGAATGCCTTCTTTGCCTTTTCAGTGGTGCTGAAACTGGGGATTGAGTGGCGCGTGGCCTTAACCGCAGTCTTCCTGGAAGGGTTACTGTTCATTGCCCTCACCCTCTCAAAACTACGATCGCGGATTATTCAAGCGATTCCCGCCAGTTTGAAACAAGCGATCGCCGCTGGAATTGGTTTATTTATTGCCTACATCGCCCTGTCAGGGAATCCAAAGTTGGGGGGAGTGGGTTTGATCGTTGCTGATCCGGTGACCAAAACGGCTCTGGGCCCCTTGAATGAACCTCCGACCCTGATGGCGATCGCTGGTTTAATCATCACCACCGCTCTGGTGGCCCGCCGGGTGAAGGGGGCGCTGCTCTGGGGCATTCTGGCTACGGCCCTGCTGGGTTGGATTCTGGGAGTTTCTCCCTGGCCAACTGCCATTCTGGGAATACCGCACTGGCCCACCCATCTGTTCGGTCAGGCGATCGTCGGTCTGGCTGGAATCAGCAACACCCAGTTCTGGGACTTTGTCACCGTGACGTTTGTGTTTCTGTTTATCGACTTATTTGACACAGTAGGCACCCTGGCCGGGGTCGGCTTACAGTCCGGCTATGTGAATGAACGGGGAGATCTGCCCAAAGCGTCCCAGGCCTTTATGGCGGATGCGGTTGGAACCACAGTCGGGGCTGTACTGGGAACCTCAACCGTCACGGCTTATATTGAATCTGCTGCAGGGGTGGCGGTGGGGGGCAGAACTGGCCTGACAGCGATGGTGGTCGGTGTTCTGTTCACCCTATCGATTTTCTTTATTCCTCTGCTGATCGCCATTCCTGCCTATGCCACTGTTCCGGCCCTGGTCCTGGTGGGGGTATTGATGATGGGGAATGTGCGATCGATTCCCTGGGATGATCCAGCCGAAGCCATTCCCGCCTTTCTCACCATTTTGCTCATGCCCCTGAGCTACTCCATTGCCGAGGGACTGGCGATCGGTTTCATTGCCTATCCTTTAGTCAAAAGCTTTCAGGGTAAGATGCGAGAAGTGAGTGGGTTTGTCTGGGCTCTGGCAGGAGTGTTTGTGCTGCGGTTTGTCCTGTTGTCCCTGAATATTGGTGGCTAAAGCAGGCAGCATCCCTCGCTAGAATTGCCCTGAAACTTGCTGTAAGCAGAGATCAACGCAACGGTCTAAACCTTTAGGTCTGAAGCTTTAACTATGGCTGCATCTTCTTCTCCCCTCGGCATCGCGATCGTCGGAACGGGATTTGGGCAAAAAGTCCATCTGCCTGCCTTTAAAGCCTGTCCTGAAACTGAGGTGGTCGCGGTTCATCACCGGGATTTAAGTAAAGCACAGGCGATCGCGGCTCAACACGCCATTCCCCACGCCTTTGATCATCTGGAACAACTGCTAGCCCTACCCACGGTCGAGGCGATCAGCCTTTCTACGCCTCCCTTTCTGCACTACGAGATGGCGAAAACCGTTTTGCAGGCCGGTAAACATTTACTGCTGGAAAAGCCAGTCACCCTCACGGCGGCTGAATCCCGCGAACTTTACGATCTGGCCCAAGCCCGGCAATTGGTCACCGCCGTAAATTTTGAATTTCGCTATGTTCCCACCTGGATGCGCTTAAAAGAACTGCTTCAAGAGGGCTACATCGGCCGTCCCCGCCTGATCCGAATTGACTGGTTGGTGTCTGGGCGGGCAGATAGCAGTCGTCCCTATAGCTGGCACTGCAGTCAAGCTCAGGGCGGGGGGGCATTGGGGGCGCTGGCCTCCCACAGCTTCGACTATATTGCCTGGCTCTTTGGCCCCGTTAAGCGACTCTGTGCCCGTCTGAGTGTAACCATTCCCACCCGCCCAGATCCGCTCACAGGTCAACCCCTGGCCGTGGATGCAGATGATACCTGTAATCTATTGCTGGAACTGGAGAACGGCATTCCCTGCAATCTCAGTATCAGTTTTTCCACCTATCGGGGCCGGGGACACTGGCTGGAAGTCTATGGCGATCGGGGCACCCTCATTCTCGGTAATCCCAACCAGGACGATTACATTCACGGCTTTGAACTCTGGGGTTCCCAGGCCAGTCGGTCCCTTGAAATTTTGCCCATTCCCAACCGTTTGGAGTTTGAGCAGACCTTCCCGGATGGACGGATTGCGCCCACTTTACGGGTGATTGATACCTGGGTAGAAAACATCCGCAGGGGAACTGAGTTAGCTCCAACCCTACAGGAGGGGATTTACAGTCAACTTTTAATGGATCTGAGCCGAGAATCAGATCTCAATCATGCTTGGGTGGCGGTTCCTAATCTGGTCGATAATCTCAGTCGTTATAGTCAGACGTAATTGAGAGCGAACCGGAGAAGCCCACTTCTAACTCCATCCGTTGTTCCATCTGGCGCAAAAAGTAACCCGTCATCATGGCAGAGGCTAGCAAACCCGCTAAATTGTCTCGATCGGTCGTGATCTGGACATTAAAGGCCTCCGTCGGCAGTCCCCCCACCAATCCTTGCACATTGTGCGAAATGATTTGTTTGATTTCCGGGCTGGCGGATTTAGCCACACGGGCTAACACCTCTGGAGGTTGGCTTTGCAAATATTTGAGTAGCAAATTTGCCTTACCTTCTTCAGCCTGCTCAGAAATAAAATTGGCGTGATCGGGGTTAAAAGCCATAGGTGTCGTAAAGATTTTTTCCATCCTACCCTATCCATTTTGCCACTGCTTGACAAAAATGAACGTGAAAGGGTATTGCGAAAATACCGAACCCGATCGCGCCCCTCTGGTGTAGCCTGGACCGATCAGGGGGAAAGTCGCTCCAGTTTCCATTGGTCACTCTGTAATCGGTAACACAGCCGATCGTGGAGCCGATTGGGTCGCCCCTGCCAGAACTCAATCAAAGTCGGGCTGAGCCGGTAACCTCCCCAGTGAGGGGGACGGGGAACCTCCTGATCGCGATATTCCTGTTCCAGGGCCCGCAGGTTTTGCTCCAGCACCTCCCGGCCGGCAATGACTTTGCTTTGCTCTGATGCCCAGGCCCCCAGACGGCTACCCCAGGGACGGCTACTGAAATAGCGATCGGAATCCGCTGCTGACACCTGGCTGACCGAGCCTTCAATTCGCACCTGCCGCTCCAGTTCTGCCCACCAGAACACCAGGGCCGCCCAGGGAGAATGGGCCAGTTCCTCGCCCTTGCGACTCTTGTAGTTTGTGAAAAAAGTAAAACCGCGATCGTCCACTTCTTTCAGCAACACGATCCGGGCCGCAGGTTTACCTTCCCGGCTGAGAGTGGCCAGGGTCATGGCGTTGGGTTCTAAAATTTCCGCCTCGATCGCCTGCTTAAACCAGGTCTGAAACTGCTGCAGCGGATTTGGATCGACCTCCGTTTCGCTCAAAGACTGCTGACGGTAATCTTTGCGTAGATCGCTAATCGAAATAGTCATAGTTAAAGAATTGCATGGACTTCTTCGATCTTGCCCTGGGGAGTTCAAACCAGGGAACTGGGTACAGGGGTAGAGAGGCGGGATCGGGCTGGACGGCTAATTATGAATTAACTTTGCAGGGCATTTGTCCGTGAACCCCCAGCCCTGAGAATTGGGATAGTTAAAGTTTAAACCCATGCAACCTCACTGCTCCCCTGATTCAGAATCTGCTGCTCTTCAGCATGACCTGGCAGAAGATCCTCGGACGGGACTGAGTGTGGCTACCCTGAAGCGGGACTTGCTGGACAATTTGTTTTATGTCCAGGGCAAATTCACCAGAGTGGCCACCCGGCATGATTACTTTATGGCCCTTGCCTATACCGTTCGGGATCGGCTACTACATTACTGGCTGCAAACCGCGGAAACCTATCTGAACCGCTCCAGTCGCACGGTTTGTTATCTCTCCGCCGAGTTTATGCTTGGCCCCCATTTAGAGAATAACCTGCTGAATTTAGGGATCACGGAGCAGGTGGGGCAGGCGGTGGCTGAGTTGGGACTCGATCTGCAGGAGCTGATCCAGCAGGAAGAGGAACCCGGTCTGGGGAATGGGGGACTGGGACGGCTGGCAGCCTGTTACCTGGATTCTTTGGCAACCCTGCAAATTCCGGCGATCGGCTATGGGATTCGCTATGAGTTTGGCATTTTTGACCAGGAACTGCGGGATGGCTGGCAGGTGGAAGTCACGGATAAATGGCTGCGGTTGGGTAATCCCTGGGAAATTCCCCGTCCCGAGATCTGCTTTGACATCCAGTTTGGGGGGCAGACCCAGAGCTACTATGACGAGCAGGGCCATTATCGAGTGCGCTGGCTACCGGACAAGGTGATCAAAGGGGTGGCCTACGATACTCCCATTCTGGGGTATGGGGTCAAAACAGCGAATTTCCTGCGGTTGTGGAAAGCGGAAGCTGTAGAATCCTTTGACTTTCAGGCTTTTAACGTGGGGAACTACTACGGTGCTGTTCAGGAAAAAATGGTTTCAGAGAACATTACCAAAGTTCTCTACCCTAATGATGAACAGCTTCAGGGCAAGGAACTCAGACTCGAACAACAATACCTGTTTGTCTCCTGCGCCCTCCGCGACCTGATTCGCATTTACCTGCAGACCGCACCTGCTCTGGACAACTTTGACCAGAAATTTGTGATTCAGCTCAATGATACCCACCCGGCGATCGCCATTGCCGAATTGATGCGCCTGCTGGTAGATGAACATTTTTTGGGCTGGGAACCGGCCTGGGGCATTACCCAGCGCAGTTTTGCCTATACCAACCACACCCTGCTGCCAGAAGCCCTGGAAAAGTGGCCGGTCAGCCTGTTTGCCCATCTCCTGCCCCGCCATCTAGAAATTATTTACGAGATCAATCGACGCTTTCTTGACCAGGTGCGCTTGCGTTATCCCGGCGACACCGAGAGGCTGCGGCGGCTATCACTGATTGATGAAACCGGGGAAACCTATGTGCGGATGGCCCATCTCTGCTGTGTAGGCAGTCGGGCGATCAATGGGGTGGCAGCCCTGCACACGGAACTGCTGAAACAAACAGTGCTGCGGGATTTTTATCAGCTTTGGCCGGAAAAGTTTTACAACGTCACGAATGGCATCAGTCCCCGCCGCTGGCTCGTCCTCAGTAATCCCAGGCTGAGCCAGTTAATTTCCAGCCGGATTGGCCAAACCTGGATTACCCAACTGGATCAGCTGCGAGAATTGGAAGTCTGGTCGGGAGATCCTGAGTTCCGCCAACAGTGGCAAGGGGTGAAGCAGCAGATGAAGGCGGAACTGGCAACCTACATTGCTGAGGTAACGGGGATCAGGGTTAATCCAGCCTCCCTGTTTGACATCCAGGCCAAACGCATCCATGAGTACAAGCGGCAACACCTCAATCTCCTTTACATCGTCAGTCTTTATAATCGGTTCAAAGCTAACCCCAGTCTGGCAATTCCCCCCCGCACCTTCATCTTTGCGGGTAAGGCTGCCCCCGGTTATTTTATGGCCAAGCTGATCATTAAACTGATCACAGCTGTGGCGGAGGTGATTAACGCTGATCCAGACCTACAGGATCGGCTCAAGGTTGTTTTTCTACCGGATCACAATGTTAAAAATGCCCAGCGCCTTTACCCGGCTGCCGATCTGTCTGAGCAAATTTCCACGGCGGGTAAGGAGGCCTCTGGCACTGGCAATATGAAGTTTGCCCTCAACGGAGCCCTGACTATTGGCACTTTAGATGGCGCAAATATTGAAATCCGTCAGCAGGTGGGGGCAGAGAATTTTTTCCATTTCGGCTTAACGGCCGCTGCAGCGATCGCCCTGCAAACCGGGGGGTATCAACCGCGAGCCATCTATCAGGCCAATCCAGACCTGCGGGGAGTCATTGACCTGATTAGTAGCGGTCACTTCTGCCACGGCGATCAAACGCTCTTTCGTCCCCTGCTGGACAATTTGTTGAACCACGATCCCTATCTGCTATTTGCCGATTACCAGGACTATCTCGACGTTCAGGAACGGGTCAGTCAAACCTATCAAGATCAGGATAAGTGGACGCGGATGTCGATTCTCAATACAGCCCGGATCGGACTCTTCACTTCCGATCGCGCCATTCGGGAGTATTGTGAGGCGATCTGGCAGGTTCAGCCTGTGAGTATCTAAAGAATCTGCCAGGGCAATTCTGAAGGGATGTCGATCGTTAGGTGCTGCGGGGGCGGTGTCGGCATAAGATCGTTAAGGAACATTGGGTTGAGTTATGGCTATCGATTATCGTAAGGTTTCGGCTCGCTTGGCTAGTCTGCTGGCGATCGTTTTGCTCTGGATCACAACAGGATGTACGGATTCTTCTCCGGGAACCGCTTCAGATGCCAGTGGTGTGCCGGGTGCCCCCTCCCAATCCCCTGCGGCCATGGCCCAACTGCCTCAGTTAGATGGAACCGCGACGGTGGTGCTGCAGGTCAACGGTCAACCCATTACCATTGCCGTGGATGGCCAGGATGCTCCAATTACGGCTGGCAATTTTGTCGATCTGGTCAAGCGCGGAGTTTATGACAATACGGTGTTTCACCGGGTCGTACGCCAACCCCAACCCTTTGTTGTCCAGGGGGGCGATCCTCAGAGTAAAGACCCCAAGGTTCCGGTGGACCTTCTGGGAACGGGTTCTTTTATTGATCCGGCTACGGGCAAACCTCGCTACATCCCGTTAGAGATTGAACCCGCAGGCGCTGACCAGCCCATTTACGGTAAAACCCTGGCTAGTGCCGGTGTGAACAGTCCCCCCAAATTGAAACATACCCGTGGGGCGGTGGCGATGGCCCGTTCTCCTCTGCCAGATTCAGCTTCCGCCCAGTTCTATATTGCCCTGGGGGATCTGGACTTTCTCAATGGCGATTATGCCGTGTTTGGCTACGTCACGGAGGGGATGGACGTGGTAGACAAAATTCAGCAGGGCGATCGGCTGCAGTCCGCTCAGGTGACCCAGGGATTAGAAAACCTCAAAACCCCTGGTGCAACTCCCTCCCCCTGAACATGGCTGCAATCCCGGTCGTTGCCACGGGGATTGGGCTGGTCTCCGCTCTGGGCACAACACTGGCGTCTAACTGGCAGCGGTTATTAAAGGGAGAAACGGGCATTGCTCTCCATCAACCCTTTGCTGAATTGCCTCCCTATCCCCTGGCTCTGGTTGGCGATCGCCCCACGGATTTAGCCACTTTAACGGCTCAGGTGGTTCAGGCTGCGCTGGTGGATGCCCAGTTAGCGCCTCCTTTAGCCGATTGTGGGATTGTGATCGGCTCCAGCCGGGGATGCCAGGCAGAGTGGGAGCAATGGGCCCGCCAATGGCACCAACAGGGAATTCCACCGGATCACAATTGGTTGGATCGTCTACCCCATGCCGCGGCTATGACGGCTGCCCGGGAAGTAGGCACGCGGGGGCCAGTGCTTGCCCCAATGGCGGCCTGTGCTACAGGACTGTGGGCAGTTGCTCAGGGCTATGAGTTACTCCAGACCGGAGTCTGTGAACGGGTGCTGGTGGGGGGGGTGGAAGCTGCAGTCACCCGCTTGAGCATAAGTGGTTTTGCCCAGATGGGAGTTTTAGCGCGGCAGGGGGCTTATCCCTTCGATCGGCAGCGGCAGGGCTTAGTGCTGGGAGAAGGGGGAGCTGTGATTGTGCTGGAAACCGCAGAACTGGCTCAACGTCGGGGGGCGGCCCTCTATGGACAGGTGTTAGGGTTTGGGCTGGCTGCAGATGCGGAACATACCAATGCACCCAGTCAAACCCAAGCAGGGGCGATCGCCGCGCTGAAGCAATGCTTACACCACAGTGGTTTAACCGCTGATCAGGTGGATTATATTCATGCCCACGGCACCGCCACCCGTCTGAATGATCAGTTTGAGGCCACCCTGATCCAAAACTGGTTTCCGCCGCAGGTCGCGATTAGTTCAACCAAAGGGGCGACGGGTCATACCCTGGGGGCCGCGGGAGCGATGGGATTGGCATTCTGTTTGCTCGCCCTAAAGCACCAAGTTCTTTTTCCCACCGTGGGGTTACAGCAACCGGACTTTGCCCTCAACTTGATCCAGCAACCTCAATTGGCTCACTTACAGGCCCTCCTGTGTTTTAGCTTCGGGTTTGGGGGGCAGAATGCGATCGCTGCGGTGGGCAATCCTGCCAGGATAGGCAGTTTCCAGGCTTAACAGAAGTTATGCTGCCGAATAAATATTGAATAAATTGTAAATTTGCCGCTATAGTTGTTTCCTGAGGTTATAGGTGTTTCCTGAGGTAGATGACAAAGCTTTTTTGTTATCTAAATGCCCCTTCCATCTCCGCCCCATCGCTGCCCCTACCCCGAGGAGTGAAATGAGCAGTTCCGCAGACCGCCAGGATGAGTCAGTTAACTCCTGCTTAATTAAACTTGAAGCCGAGCACCTGGTTGATCAACTTTTTCAACAATTAGAACAGGATTTGCAGCAATCCCAGGCTTTGTCAGCAGAGTTGGTCACCCCTCACCCTTCCACCCATCCCCTGCCGGGAACTGCAACCGCTCAATCGGGGCGGAACGATGATTTATTAGTTTCCTATGCCCCCATCTCCGCCCCTGCCCCCCACAGACATTGGTCCTTAAATCCAGCTGCTCCATCTGTACCCGCAGAAGACACCTCCCCAATCCAGCGGGGCAACGACTTCCTGCTCTATGCTCTGGCTGGCACTACGGTTGTCATGTCGATCTCCTTGTGGGCAAGCAGCCAAATTTACTGGCAAAAAATGACGGCGATCACAGCGATGACGGCGACGGTTGCTCCCCCTGTTGAGGCTACCCCCTCCATTAACCCGGCGGATGCTGAATTTGCCCAGTACATTCAACGCGCTCTAGAGATCATCCAGCAGCAACCTGATCCCGCCCAACAACCTGTTGTTGCTAGTGCCACTGGGTTACCGACGGTCAAGGTTCCCCCTGGCAGCCCTGCTGGAAAAAGGCCTGGCAATGTTGAACGCATTTACATTCCTGTTTATCAACCCTCTGCGGCCCAACCTGCCACCGCCGCCCCCCCCTCCGTTCAACCCTTACCCCAACCGCCCCAACTCCCAGTGGCCCTCAAGCCCGCCGCTGGCACCCCCACCGCTGCCAATATCCAACCTCTGGCAGGGAAGAAACCCGTCGATCAAATTCTGGTGGGCGTTTTAGAACTGGGCGATCGTTCCGTTGCGCTAGTGCAGGTCAACGGTTCCACCGAACGAGTGGCCCTGGGGCAGTCCGTGGGGACAAGTGGCTGGAAGTTAAGACAGATTGTTGATCAAAAAGCAGTGGTCGAGCGGGGGGGAGAAGTCCGGTCTATCTTTGTGGGACAACAATTCTAAACTTTTGCGTTCCCTTTGCCCCTCCTTTGGCTCTGAGGAGACGAGCGTCCAGTGTTTAGAATGGAAACGACTGCTGAGCGAAAAACTGCTATGGGCCTATACGAAGATTTCACCACCTTTCTGGAGCAACGTCTGGAGGAATTTCTCCGCACCCATCCCGAACTGGAACTGCAGGTTTTGGATGAGAACTTGCGGGAACAGGAAGAAGATACCCAGCGGCTGATGTCCCAACTGCAGTCTGAACAAAAGCAAATGGAAGCTGATATTCTTTCTACTGCCCAGGAGATCCAGCGCTGGCATTCACGCATTGAAAAGGCCCGCAGTGCTGGACGGGTGGATTTAGCGGAGGCGGCCCAGCAACGGGAAGCGGCCCTCTTGCGCCAGGGCAACCAACGTTGGGGACAAATGCAAGTGTTGCGGGAACGGATTCAGCAAACCCAGACATTGATGGACAATATTCGCACCCGTCGCCAGGAAGTTCAAAAGCAACGGGCCCAGACCCAACCAACGGGCAATACCTCCGCTGACCGCAATCCAACGGGTTGGTACCAGACCGGCTTTTCCAGCCAAACCGATCCGCTGGAAGACCAGTTTCGGCGTTGGGAAACGGACGCTGAACTGGAAGAACTGAAACGCAGTATGGGGCGGTAGTAGCTCAGGACGTTGGGGGCTGTTGACGCTGCCGCAGGAAACGGGTTAATTGATCCGCACTGGAAATCTGATCCAGATTGGAAATAACTGCCAGTCCGGCCGCCAGCAGAAGGGCAACGGGCAGGGGAAGGCTCAGATGTTGCAAGCTGTGGTAAACCTGGAGCAACAACAGCAAAAGAAAAAAACTGGTTAACCAAACTTTCATGGTCTCCACCCACCCCCTCGATCGCTCCAGACCGTTCGCTCTACACTGATTGGAGTTCCCTCCTGCCTCGTTTCGACATCCACAGCAATGGCCACAAACTTAACCGTCTCCAGCCCTGCCGGTAAGGTGATTACGGTAGAAGCTTCCAGCATGCCAGTCTGGGGAACGTAGGCAAAATCAACTAACCAGTGGGGCGGGATCACTTTACTACTCGTGGAGGGTTCTTCCACCCAGAACTTGACGCAGATGGAAGCACAGGAATCGGGCAGGCGCAGATCGATCGTCAGGGGCAACCCCGCCACCAGCAACATGTCCGGTACGATAATTTCTGGGGTGGGTAAGGGATGCAGTAATCTCAGATCCAAGAGTTCCAGTAATGGCTGAGCGGTCTGGGAGGGGGCTAAGTCTTTGCTGTCGGTTTCAGCCTCGCTGGGGGAGGGATGGGTGGGTAAGTTGCTGCACTCTGCTGTTTGATGCTGTTGGGGAACCATCTCTACGTCACGATGGGCCAGAGCACTGAGGGTGAGCCAGAACCGTTTACCCAGTTGCAACGTTTGCACAGCCTGAGCATAACCTGAAGGAGAGGCGGTTCGACGTGAGAGCACCGCTGTTTTTCCCTGGGGCATGATTGGCAATTGGGGAGCCTGTCGTCTGGTGCGGGGACGGTTGGGATACAGTTGGGGGGGAAGGGAAGGGCCCTGACAAACCCGCAGTTCGAGCGGCAGGGGATGAGGATTCAAAACAGGCAATTCCGGTAGCTTCACCCGATCGACCGTCTCAGCCGGGGGAGGAATCACTGGGGCGATCGGGGCAGCAGGGGTGGGCTGGGACTCTGATTCCACTGGAATGACAGTGACCATAAAGGTTTGAGCCTTCCTGAGCGGGGAATGAATAGCAGCAGGCAGAATTAGTTTGGCCTCTCCCAACCAGACGCCTTGATCCATCGGTAGCTTACAGGTGCAACTAAACCGTAGCGGTAAGGTTTGCTCAGGCAAGAGTAGGCTCTGCTCCCAGACAAGTTCCTGAGTACGGGGATTGCGGAACTGGAATGAAACGGTTCCTGCGGCGTAGGCCAATCCAGAAATGGTAATACTTTCCCCTGCCTGGGCTGTGTAGGAGCTTTGATCCAGGATTAAGAGGTCTGCGGGCAGGGTGGGAACTTGGAGCAGGTTATTGAGGGAGTGAATCAGATCCTCAGAAATAGAAATGTTGGAAGACGGGGGTAGATCGATCGCAGCGGGAGGCAGTGTGGCTGGGGGGTGAGGGTCAGCGTTCGGGAGGGAGGCGCTTGGCCCAGGGGCAAGGAGGTCCAGGTCTGCTAGCAGGTCTGCGCTCGTGGCTAATACCTGAAGTTGAATATGGGCCTGTTCAGGGCCAGGGGCAGGAGGCTGGGCCAAACGGCAGGTTAGTTTCCATAGGCCCGGATGGAGATAGGTTGGGGGTAGAACTTCGACCTGACCACACTCATTAGTCTGATGCGATCGCCGCTGGTAACGCCGTTTGGGCAGTCCATTTTCCTCAAACAGATAGCTGATCTGAATTTCAACGAGTGTATCTGCTACACCACAATCAGCCATCACCCGGTAGCGTCCCTCTAAAATTTCCAGGGCAGGCGAGTCCAGGGTTAACCACGACTGATCCCCCTCTTGTTGCAGTAAAAAATCCCAGGTTCCCATGCGTTAATGTTTATGCCAGACTGCGAATCTTCCTAAGAAGATATATCAAAAGGATCGACTTTGACGAACAATCCAGGTTTTGGAAATCCCATTTGAACGAGAGCCGAGATTGTCAACCCCTTTGCTCCGTTGCTCAAACCTCCAAGGGGGTTCGGAGAAAAAATCACTTTTATGCAATTTTTTAACTCGTTGAACCCAGTTTTTGCCCAAAATGTCTGATTGGCGATCCCGCTGGAACATTTGAGCTAGATCAGGCTAGCAGAAAGGGGGCAGTCATGAAGCAGCCAAGATGACAAATTAGCAACCCCTCAATACAGCGCTTCCCACTCGGATGAGGCACATCAGAAGCTCTAGTTAACAGGCGTTTCAGTGCCAAGTATGTGTTTCACGATCTCGGAAAACGCTGTAGCTTAGAAACTCTGGATGCAGGGTAATTCTTGGCCTGCCGTTTAGGCAGCTTTACGCACCAGCACTAAATATTGGTTGCCGTCCCAGCCATTGATCAGCTGCACAAACTTAAAGCCATCCCGGTTTAACTCTTCTATGAGCAATTCATGCCGAATGCCATGCCCACCCCGGTTAGCCGGAACATAATTTAAGGGTGCAAACGTGCTTAAGAGCCAATCTGGGGGAAAATCGACCACTGCCAGCAACCCCCCAGGACGTAAAGCCTGCCCCATACTGGCATTCATCTGTTCGGGTAGGGAAAAGTGATGATAGACATGGCGCATAAAAATTGCATTGCAGCAATCTTCAGGTAAGCCGGTTCCATCAACGGCACCCTGAATCACCTGGACATTGGTTAAGCCATGTTTGCTGACATTCGCACGAATCCGCTCTAACTCCTCCGTATCTAGCTCGGTGGCATAGAGGAGACCGCCGGGTTGGATCTGCTTAGCAATACGCACCGCCATATCCCCATTCCCCGCCCCAATTTCGGCTACGATCGCCCCCGGTTTCAAATTCAACAGTTCCCCTAAACGCTCGGCTTCTCGGTCTAAAGCCCAACTCTGATATAAGCGGGTACCAATAATCAATACAGCGGCGATGGCCAGGGCCAGCCCAATAACCCGCAGCGATCGTTTTACCATTCTGTTCATCGCAATTCTTCCTCTGCAGCCATCACAACTTTCAGCCTGCGATCGTTATAGCCAGCCCTCACGGGGTCAAGTGTGCCCTGAGACTAGACCTGTGGCGTTTGACCGTTGACCACTTCATTGTAGAAGCTTGAATTTAGCAAGGACGATAAACTGTACGTATCCTTCCCATCAGGCTGAAGATGCTCCCAACTTCAGAACAGAACATGCAAATCCTGGATACGGAAATTCAATTTCCCCCCGGTGACTTATGGAGTGATGAACCACCTTTGGAAAGTACTCTACACCTGCAACAGATCATTCTATTCCTCACCTGTCTTGAAATGTGGTGGAGCCATCGACAGGATTTCTTTGCAGCGGGTAATCTCACGGTTTACTACAGCCCTCAGCAACGCAAGTCGGACTTCTTTCGTGGTCCTGACTTCTTTGTGGTGTTAGGGACAGAACGCAAACCCCGCAAAAGTTGGGTGGTGTGGGAAGAGGGAGGACGGTATCCCAATGTGATTGTGGAGATTCTGTCTGATTCAACAGCCCAAACTGACAGAGGCTTAAAAAAACAAATCTATCAGGACATTTGGCGCACTCCCGAATACTTCTGGTTTGACCCCTACACCTTAGAATTGGCTGGCTTTGCCCTGGTTGATGGTGACTATGAACCCCTTCATCCCAATCCCCAGGGGTGGCTGTGGAGTAAGCAACTGGAGTTATTTCTAGGTGTACAGGGTGATCAATTACGCTTCTTTTCACCCCAGGGGCAATTGCTACCCACACCTCAAGAACAGGTGGCGATCGAACAGCAGCAAAAGGAACAGGCTCAACAACAGCTTTTAGCTGAACAGCAGCAAAAAGAGTTAGCGCAACAACAGGTCGATCGTCTGGCTGCCAAACTGCGCGAACTGGGCATTGATCCAGCGGAGCTTGACTAGAAAATGATAGCGGCAACGCTAACCCTCTGAAGACGAGCAAAATGGCTAAGATATAATTTTCACAATTCCATCACCCCCTTTGATACCTATGAGCCAGCAGCTAACTCTGGAACTAAGTGATGAGGTTTATGCCAATCTACAACAGAAGGCTGACGCTGTAGGTCTGTCAATTTCAGAGTGGATTATTGCTGTACTCAGCAATCAAAGCAATGGTGTAAGCAAGGCTTTGTACTCAGTAGCACTACAGGAAGAGGCTCGACAGAGATTTAGAAGTCATGCTGGGGCAGTCAGCCTTGGGTATCCGACAGGTGTAGATAACGAAAGCATTGACGCTGATCTTGCAAAAGCCTATGCAAATGAGTATGAGGAGTAAGGTAAGTTTGTGCTTTTAGATACGTCAGGATTGCTGTGTTATGTTCATCAAAATGAGCCTCAGCATCAGGAAGCAGTGGAATTACTCAACAACACCAGCAAGAAGTCTTTGACGCATAGTTATATTTTAGCTGAGTTAATTGCTTTGGCATTGATACGTCGGTTTCCTCGCGCTGCAATGCTGGCTTTTGTGATGGATTTGCTTGATAACCCAGATATTGAAACCGTTTGGGTGGACGAGTACCTGCATCGAGAAGCCATGCAACTGTTGATTAATCGGCAAGACAAATCTTATTCGTTGTGTGATGCAGTCAGTTTTATTTTGATGCGTCAGCGTGGAATAACAGAGGCATTGACTACTGATCGACATTTTGAGCAGGAGGGCTTGGTGAGGCTGTTGTAGCCAACCCTCGATCGCCTGGCTGCCAAACTGCGCGAACTGGGCATTGATCCAGCGGGGTTGACCTAGCAAATGAAAGCGGTAGCACTAACCCTCTGAAGACGAGCAAAATGGCTAAGATATAAGCATCCAACAACGATAAACGGGTTGTTCTTATGGAGCCATTTGCCACCGCTCTCACTGCTACTGCGATCGCCAATCTAACTTTTGAACTGTTTATTAAACCTGCTACGGGAGAGTTGGCTAAGAAGTTCACGGATGGGGCAATTCAGAAAATGGGTGACCTCTGGAATTTGATTAAAACCAGGCTGGCGGGTAAGAAGGAAAACCTGGATGAGGCTTTACAAAAGGTTGAGGAGGGCGATCAGACTGCACTGAATACTGTCTCCAAGTATCTGGATATAGAAATGGAGGAGGACTCTGGCTTTGCCAATACTCTACGGCTGTTAGCTCAGGAGATTAATGCTGGCAAGCTTCAAGATAATAGTTCTATGTCCCAGAATAACTATGACAGCAGTACGGGTTATCAAACAAAGGTAGAGGGTAGCGGTCCGACATTTGTAGGGGGAGTTCATCATCACGGACAGGGGCATTAGCTGAAGTCGGGGGGACGGGAACCCTCAAAGCAAAGCACCCCACATAACCTACCCTATAGCGGTGTTGTTCAGTTTGTCGGTCGGGAAGCCGATCTGCAAAAGCTGCATGACCAATTACAGCGGAATGAGCGCGTTGCTATTTCTGCCATTGCGGGTATGGGTGGGATTGGTAAAACTGAACTGGCTCTACAATATGCCTTTCAACATCTGAAGCAGAAAACTTACCCCGGTGGGATTTGCTGGTTACGGGCCAGGGAGGATCTGGGTAGCCAAATTGTTGCTTTTGCGAACGTTCACTTAGACCTGAAACCCCCAGAAGATTTAGAACTTTCACAACGGGTCGCCTGGTGCTGGAGCCGCTGGCCAGAGCAGAACACGCTCATTATTATTGACGATGTGCAGCAATACAGAGATATTCAAGCAATTCTGCGCCCTTCTTCCCCTGATTTTCGGTTACTTCTAACCAGCCGAACGCGGTTTGGTAGCCCCGTTCAGAATTATGAAATTCAGGTATTGAGTGAGGATGCAGCCCTTAATTTATTACGTAGCTTGACGGCCCCTGAGCGAATTAATACTGAACTAGAAACAGCTAAGCAGATTTGTCACTGGCTCGGATATCTACCGCTGGGACTGGAACTGGTTGGGCGGTATCTGGCTCGTAAACCTGATTTATCACTGGTACAACTACAGCAACGACTGGAAACTGGTCGGTTATCGGCACAGGCGTTTGAGCTACCTGTTGAAATGCAGGGACAGGATAAACCCTATGAGAATTTGCTGAAGGCATTTGAGTTAAGCTGGCAATCCCTGAGTGAACCTGCCCAGCAGCTTGCGGCCTTATTAAGCTTGTTTGCCCCGGCTGAAATTCCCTGGTCTTTAGTCAAAGCCTGCTATGGAGAGGAAGCCGAAGAAGAATTAGAAAACTGGCGAGATGAAGAACTATTATCGTTAAGCTTGCTAACTCGTACAGGTGAGGGAATGTATGAACTGCATCAGCTTCTCCGCGAGTTTTTTGCTGTTCAGCGTGAACAGATGGAGATTGCTTCTAAACTCAAGAGTAACTTTTGCAGTGCAGTAGCTAAAGTTGCAGATCAAATTCCTCGCAATCCAACTCAGAGTTTAATCAAGAGAAATAAATCTTTAATGCCTCACTTTAAAGAAGCAACTACTACTCTAGAACCGTGGCTATCAGAGGAAAATCTAATTAAACCTGCAACTCGCTTAGGCCAATTCTTTTTCAGTCAAGCAGATCTTGCAAAAACTGAATACTGGTATCAGCAAGCTTGCCAGATTAGTAAACGGCTGAGCAAGAGCCATCCTGATAGGGCAACTTGCCTTCATAACCTGGCAGGTTTTTATTGTGAAATTGGAAAATACAAAGAATCTGAAAATCTCTTTTTGCGTTCAATGGTTATTTATAAAAGGCAATTAGGATGTGAACATGTTGCTGTTGCAAACGTTCTCAATGGATTAGGATTACTTTATTTAAGTAGGAATCTTTATGATAAAGCAGAGCCTCTTTTGGCAGAAGCACTATCAATTAGGAAGGAAAAGTTAGAGCCAAACCATATTGATATAGCAATAAGCTTAAACAATTTGGCCCTACTCTACACTTATCGAGGACAGTATTCAGTAGCAGAAGATTTATTTTTGAGATCTTTAGAGATTCGAGAACGGATATTAGAGAGCCATAATCCTGATATAGCAAATTGTCTCCAAAACTTGGCAAGTCTTTATACGAAGCAGGGGAATTACAGCAAAGCCAAAACATTTTTTATAAAGGCACTTGATATCTATGAGCGTCAGTTGGTACCTGATCACCCAAATATGGCATGTGTTCTAAACAACCTAGCAGAGCTTTATAGATTAGAGGGAAATTTCAATGAAGCAGAAACTTTTTATCATAAAGCTCTACAAATTCGAATATCTATTTATGGAGAGGATCACCCTAATACTCAAACTGTTCGGCGAAATTTCATTCTTTTTCTACGAGAAGTTCTTCAAGCAGGGCAAACAGATCAGCTTTCAGACCATCCTTTAACTCAAGCAACGTTAGAGAATTTGCAGCAGGAGCAAGCAGAGTAACAATTCAAGCAGCATGCACTAAAGTCAGTCCAGACAGAAGCATATTCAGTCGTGTAATTAAGATTCGATCGTAGATCATTAAGTCCCGATCGACGATCAGAAACATATTCAGCCTTGTAATTAAGGTCCGATCGCAGATCATTAGTATCTGATCGTGGATCATTAAGACTCGATCGCGGATCACAAGTACATTCAGCCCTGTAATTAAGATCCGATCGACGATCATTGGCATATTCAGCCTTGTAATTAAGGTCCGATCGCAGATCATTAGTATCTGATCGTGG
>ERZ1066134.17-NODE-17-length-189225-cov-14.689544_pt1 | contig 189225 bp, 210 predicted proteins | sample MGYA00382781_ERZ1066134 | MGnify/ENA primary metagenome ERZ1066134 (study PRJEB33369, sample SAMEA5778364) | biofilm metagenome | biome: Industrial cooling water; feature: Water cooling tower basin; material: Biofilm | place: United Arab Emirates | collected... | reverse complement strand
CATACGGGTACCTCCTAGTACCTGTAGTTCTGTTGCAGTCCTTGCAACGAGGGAGTAGGTAGAATTACCCACTCATTTACTTATGCCATAAATGAGGGTATTTTTTATTAAAAAAAGACAGACTCACTTTGGTGGGTCTGTCTTTCCTTCAGCACTGGTTCCGGCCGCGCTTGAGTCGCCGAAGCGTTGTGCTGAGCCGCTGGATCGCCTCGTTATACGGGACGTTCAGCGTACGAGACAGGTCGATGACGCACCACTCCTCCTCAGTCGGAGCGGGGGCGGTACCGCACGAGGGGCAGATCCATTTGGTCCCGTTCCAGTACCTTCCCCCGTCGGCGATCGCCTGCAAGCGATTGTCTGCCCGAACATGTCGGCAAACACACTCGCTGCCGTCCGCATGCGGATCGGCGTATTCCTCCTTGAGCTCGCGCTCCGATACGTACGGACCGAGCCGGTGACACCACGGGCATCGCAGTTGTGCCATGGATTAGTACCTCCTAGTACTTGTATCCGTATCGCAATCCTTGCGACGAGGGAATAGGTAGAATTACCCACTCATTTACTTATGCCATAAATCAGGCTATTTTTTTATCGGCGGTACTGCAGAGAGCGGTTCAGCGTAAAAAAAAGGAAACAGGTTAAATTACCTGCTTCCTTTTGGCGTCAGCGTCGCAGATACTCTACATCTCTGTGAACGAGTAGCGCCCGGGCAGCCTCCAGACTGAGGCCCACGAACTCTTCATTGACGAACGATAGCTCGTCGCTGAAGAACGAGCCCAAATGGTGCTCGCTTTTGTCCGTGAGAACCACACGAATTTCGTGCGGTTCTTGAGCCGCTTGCACACGTACTTCGCATATTTTCGGCGAAGTACGTTCCTCCCACCCGCGCCAGCTTCCGGCCCCGCGGTAGATCTCACGGAAGTAGTCGGAGGATACCCGATGAGTGGTCCCGTCGTGGTACTCGTATTCTATCCACAGAAAGCCTTCTGTGAATGAATCTAAGTCTACGACTCGTACGAGTTCTTTGGTCCCGTCCCACTCCACGACGTCACAGACCATCCCTTTTACTCGATGCATGTCTATTACCCCTCCTAGGGCTAGTACATGGTTTGGTGGTCGGCACCAATACCGAAGTAGGTAGAATTACCCACTCATTTACTTATGCCATAAAATGGCCAAAAATTTCTCTATCGGAATAGCTTCGGGTCTCTACCGTAGAATAGGAGTGACTTGCTTATCTATCCGTAATGGCTGTTATAACTTCTAGTAATGAAATGGGCGCGCACGTAGACTGTGGCGGCGCCGTAGAGCAGTTCATAGTTCTCGCCAAGCTACAGGTAGATCTCGCACTTTCTGAATTTGGCGTCACATCAGATAAATTGCTCTCCACGTTTGGCGCGTCATCAGAATCATCAGGAAATGTATTTGAATCTGTCCTACAGACAGCTGAGGAAGCACTCAAACAAGAGTTCAATGGTGATCCGGCAGCCAGCTCAGTCGCTCAGTCTAGCTTATCGGCGCCGCTCAAAGCGTTTCCGTTTAGCGGTCTAGTAGGTGATGGCTATGGCGCGCTAGACCCTCTTCTGGAAATAGGTGATGCTACTATCACGTCTCTCTCGGCTGCGTTTAATGGTAAGCCGGTAACCAAGTTCGTAGGGTACGAGCCCGGCCAGAATAGCCAATTCTTCAACAAATCTTCTGTAGGTGTAGGGTGTGCGGATAATCAATACGCGGCCACTGTAGCGGGAGTCGTCAAAGGCGTTACAGGAACTATAAAAGTCGTGACGGGCGAGGTCGCTAAAGCACAGGCTTTCGGCGCGTCCATACTAAAGGGCGAGAAGTACACAATGGACGCGTTGGTCCGGTATATGGCCGGGCTTTTAGACGGTGCTTATAGCACTGAGATTGTCTTCCTCGAGTTGATGAATGACCAGATCAAGAAAATGAATAAGGTCATGGAGGGGATTAAGGAAGACGACCTGAAACTCAAGCATAAAGATGTGGTACGAGCGGCTAGACTCACACTTACGAATGCTAGATTTGCATTCAATAGAGTGTTCAATAAGCTTGAGGCTGCGCAGGGTTTCGACTCCCTGACGTATGACGCTGGCCGTGCACTAATTGCTGAAGCTGAGGACATACTTCAGGGCGCGCCAGGCTTCGCATTTCAGTTTTCGCTGAAGCCGATAGAGCTGTTAGTGCACCTGCAAGGGTTGATAGCTATTCGGACGGCCTGGATAAAAGCACAAAGACAGAGAGAAGAGATCAAAAGAGGACTGTTTGAGTTTGAAACAGGGTTAGATCTGAAGCCGGACAACCTGTTGGCACCTATGTTTGCTCTCATACGGTGCCGCCTAGAGTATTTGATCTCTGATATGTCAGCCACGCTGCAGAAGAACGACCTACTTCTGTACTATGCAAGGGAGCGCGCCTGGCGCGTCGCGTTGCGCGTCCTCAGAGAGACTGTTCGCGCCCTAGAGAGCGTGTTCGATATAGGCGGCAAGGTGTATAAGCCGCTGTTTCAGTTGAGTTTTGACCTTATAAAGGGTCTAAGAACAGCAAAAAACCTGCTCGTGCAGGCTAAACCTCTAGACCAGCGCATCAAAGACTATATCGACAACGTGTACAAGCTCCTACGAAAGCAAACATTCCGCGCACCTAACGTAATTGTTCGTGGCGAGTCGATCATACAGTTTTCGGAGATACGTATAAACGAACTAAAGTCTAACAAAGAGCTTATTGAGAAGTATCTTGGCTCGAATTTTACTGAAATATTATCGGCAATAGCGGCTGTCAATCAATGGACTGAGTTTCTGACCGGTTCTGATATTCCTGGCGTCGTGAATATGGTGCGTTCTGGCCGATTCGGCGAGATTTTTAGTGACTCACCGGTGTTTTATGTAGCCAGGAACCTGAGAAATCTGTTCGATAACACGAGCGAGTGCCTCGTGGCACCAACGGATCCTACCAACTTAGCGCTACAGAGGAAACTTCAGATTCAGTTCATAGACGATGTATCTGAGCGCGCCTACCTCTCGGCACTTAAGAATCCGGATATAGCAGAATCTCGTCGAAATCAATATCGTAGGCGATTAGCTGCAAGACGGAACGAGATTGGACAGGTCTACAAGTCTACGGCGCCGAGTATAGACTTCAATTCGCCGATAGACGCCTCATTGCTTGGAGAAGTACTGTCTCTATCTAATCTCGATATCACCGACTTCCTTGACGGGCTTACACAAGTTGATCCGAATCAGGCCGGAGCTTACGGCACGCCTTCTCCAGAGGATTCATTTGATCTTGATCAAATCGATGCGACAGCTGTGCCTGAGATAACAACTAACGCGCTAGCAACAGGCGAGAAGCCCGTTTGGTGGGTCAGTGGCATTAATTTTCCATTGACGTTTGTGACTACAACGGCCGTACAACTTCCTAAGCTTCGTATAGCCGCTACAGAATACCAGCGACAACAGCTGATTAAGCTGCTAGGTATACCTTCGGGCGCCGACGAATCGGACTTCCTTAACAAAGACCAACTGCAGGCACTTAATAATCTCGCGACCAGTCTAGTAAAATTCTAATATGGCAACCATCGGCGGAAAAACAATCATTCTAAACTCTACAGTTGAGACGTTCTTCACAGGAACTAATAAGGTAGTCATGCGCGCCGTGGATGCGTATGATAACGTATATACGGCTAGTATCTCTCCGAATTTATCAAACAGCAGCTCGTATGTCGTAGAAAAAGCCGGTAGCCAAATGGCTACTGTGAGAACTCACAATGTTCTGTTCGGAACTACGATCACCACTCCGGCCAAGCTTCTAGATCGTTTCTTCGCCGTTCACGCGTTCTGGACATTCATCGCTGGGCGTCCAGTTCTCGAGCTGGCGTTAAATATCCACAACAGTGCAATAGACCCGGCGCAGATAGATGAGGTACAGGCTGCGGGCCAGGCAGTGCTAATCAATCGCTCGACTATGGCTGATCTGTACTTCAAGCGCGTCGAGATCGTGCTTGAAGGCACCACGATGAATAGAGTCCTAACGATTCCGGAATACCTGGATAATGGGGTTACAAACGTTTTAGGTAATAACGTATGGACTATGTGGCGCGAAGAGCCGGGCGGCACACCGTATAGGATCGTAGGTACTCAATCTGACCTAACTGCGCCGGTCGGAACTCTCCATTCACTGCACCAAAATGCAGAGCGGCAGCATAGAGCGGTGTTATATGTCGTTGGCGGCAATAATTTACAAGAAGCCCAATGTCTAGCGCGCCTAGAGGGTTTTGGAGTCGCGCGCGCCAGCGTAAACGAACAACTAGAGCCGACATGGTCCTGGCAAAACCAAAACTGCGCAGGCTACGAAGTTCAACGGCACCTTGTACCATCTCCAGAGTCTGTAGCTAATATAGCATCGACTATCGAAGGCCTTCAGTATACGACGTTTTTCAATGGATTATCTAACGGTACCCGAATTAATCCGACAGCGGGCGGCCTGTCTGTAGATGATGAATCCACGTTAGGTTATAGGTTAGGTATATTTCATCCGGTCGGATTCATATACGGAGGTTCAACTGGCGGTAATGGTATCTTTCAGACGTTCGGATCTGAGATAACGGCCTGTAACTCAACTAAAGGCATACTGTGGGCCATGATGAGAGACCGCTGTGCGAACGATCGAAGTAGTGACGGCATGTATACATATACTGGCGAGCCGCTATCACTCGAGGCGTTAGAGAATCCAGGCGCCGTAGCCGACAAATTCAAATTCCTAAACGCCGCTGGCTACGGCCAAGTATGGAATGGCTTCCGCCCGCTGCGTCAGGGTTTGTTCAACCACTTTGACTGGAACAGCTCTCGCATCGGCGATCTTGACGAACCGTTCGGACACGCATTCGCACTTGCTGGCGCTAGTGGCCAATACCACAGTATTCCGTCTGATAAGATTCCATACTATGTGAACGCGCCGGCCCGCTTGCTGAGCTGCGCATCGGTGCCTCCTAACGTGGATCTGGACGTCCCCGCTAATAAGATAGGCGCGACCGGTGATCCGGACATCAACGATATAACGCCTATTTTGAATGTTTACAGCTCGCAATGGGGTAATAGCTCTGGCGGCGGCGCCAAGATCAGTACGTACGTCTGGTCACACATTACGCGTAGAGTGTTTAGCTTGCGCCCGCTCGTTTACCTACTAAACGATCCGATGGCCAAGCTTAAGATATTGGCCTTAGCGCAACAAGAGCGTATATATCTACCTGATAAGGCTGTCAACTACAAGGGCGCGCCGGCGACGACTCGTAACAAAGCCGACAAAGAGTCTACGTTTGTTAGAGCGTTCAGGATAATGCAAGCTAGCCCAGTGTCTCGCAATAGGGGTTTCGATATTGGGCGAGCAGAGGGCTGGTGGCTGCATCTGGTATCCGAGGGCTTATATCTATCGCCGCCGAGCTCGCCCGCTAGAGCTGCCCTAAAGGAAGCGCTAGACCGCGCGCTTGAAGTGTGCGCACTGATTCAGATGCCTAACGGATTCTTCCAGGGTCGATATAGTCCTCAAATCGGCGGTTATGCTCAAACTACGTATGGGTGCCGCGCCGCTCAGATTATGGAGCACGGCATATTCACGAACGGCCTGTTAAGTGCTTACAAGGCAGCTTACGCTGGCCAGGAAGCGCCTGGAAATATTGCTGAGACCGCGCGTAACGTAACGAAACTAGCGGCAGAGATGATTTGGAAGTATGCGTGGGCATTTAAGAACGCAGACAATACTCAGTTTGTCGCTAATGATAACGGAAGCGAGTCCGGCCGCAGACCGATGGGCGGCCCTTTCACTAATTTCCCAGTATCACCTTACTACAGGTTACAAGGAAACGCCTTTACAAATCCAGTTACTACTCCTGCTAACAAATACACGTTCACGAGCCAGGTGGAGATTCCTCCGCCGGCTCTCGAAGGTAATCTGTGGGGCTACGGTATACCCAGGTCTAACACAGCGGCTGTCACTCAGTTCACGCTACCGTTCATTCCGCAAATACTGCGACCCTATCAAGATACCGGTAACAGCAATAGAGTAGGCTTGGAAGTTGTATTTTCTGCGCCTGGAGACTTTACTAATTCGAACTTGCCGTTCTTCTTGCAGCCGAACGTGCAAAACTATACGGGCCTCTCTATAACGAACACGTATACTGGTAACAAGTCTTGGATAAACTTGTTCTCGTCTGTTGTTGCCGGGCGGCCTATGACGTACGTTAATAATTCGAAAGTGTTTAGCGGCGGGTCGACTACCTTTACCTATAGGTACAGACCCTGGGATGTCACGACGGCGCCCGCGTATAACGCCTCAACCATGGCTGATCTAGTGTTTGGTTTTGATTTCGACAATACGGCGCAACTGTACGCGACTCCGTTGGCACTATATTCGGGTGTTCCTGCGTCTGAGTTCTCTGATCCAGAGTCTAGCTGGCCTTATCCGTTGTCTTCCTGGCAGGATCCGTATCCTTTACAGAACAAGCCGTCATTTCCCAAGAACTTCTCTGTGGGCTCGCTCGCTAATCTAGCGGCGTGCGGGTATAAAGTCGCACCAAAGAATTTCACGCAAGGTTCGTTCCAGCTAGAGCTTGATAACTTCCATATCATGATAGTTCTGGTAGAGGCTGCGAGAGCTATTCCCACGGCTGATCAACCGGCCTTGTTGCGCGCCATCAGAGCTATGATTCGTAACGACGCGAATAACTTCGAAGCTTCACTGGACAGTCTTATTAAGAGCGCCATTTCTAGTGCTGGTGGTAAATACCATATAGCGCAGTTGGCGCCAGCGGCCGCCTGGATTGAAGCTGCCCCGAACTTATTCGCTGGTCTATGACGTAAAAAAAAAGAGAGCCGCGTTTCGGCGGCTCTCTCTATTCATTCAAACTGCGTAGTCATCGTACGGCAGTTTACTCGACGAGCTCGGCACAGCTCTCAGTGTGAAAGGCGCATACGTAGCAAGATACGTGCCGTCGTCTTGCATTTTGAAGTCTCCAGGGCTGATGTCGAACGCCATTTGAACGTTGGCCCCGGCCGGAACGATTTTGGTCGTATCGGCGGCGTCAGCGTCATCGTCATCAGCATTTCTACGGTATCGAGTGAAGTTGGTGACGACGAATCCATGCGTAAGGAGTTCTTCCTTTGTCGTCGACTCCGCCGTGATACCGTATACGTAGACCCCGTTGTAGCGACATTTGCTGGGATTTCCTTCGAGGCTATTCGGAGAAATCACCAATCCTCTGACCAGGGAGATCGACGATTCGAACAACAACCCAAATTCCGCGTATTCGCGTTGAATGTTGAGAACGCTCAGAGCGTCCTTAACAGTGGCGCGCGGGTTGAAGTCGAGCTCGTCGATTAGCGTCATGATTGAGTCGTAACCGGTACCGGTCAGCTCAGCCACGATGTCGTCGAATTCCTCCTTCGTGATCGACCGTTTGAGATTGTCGGTCACGATCTGCAGCAGCTCCTTACCAGACAGGCCACCGTACGAGAAATGGTATCTGGCGCGATCAGGCCGTCCGAAAAACTCGCTTCGGATCTTTTCCTTACTGTTCGCCAGAATGACGTATAGGTTCCCGCCGCCAATAGAGCCGTCAAGGATCGACAACAGCGGCACCTGATCGTCTTCGTCGTAGTGCTTCTCGAATTCATCGAAACACACCACCACCGGCGAGGTCAGGTTGTTGAGGAACGTCTGCAAAGCGCTACCACTGATGGTCGTCGTGATATGCAGGACGGAAATTCCCGCTTTGATCATCCGATCAGCGACGATGTTGGCGGTCATCGTCTTTCCGCTTCCTCGCAGGCCGGTCAGCAGAACACCCATTTGCTTGTTCGGCCGACGCACATAGGCATCGACGATCCTGTCAGCGATTTGCTGCGCGTTTCCGTACAGTTTTGTCGGAATCGCAGCCGGGTTGTTGATCGGGCGGAGGCACACGTTCCCGTCACCGTCGATCATGACTTTGTAGTGTCCGACCGGCAGATTCGGATTCAGGCTGCTGAAGTTGTGGGCGTAGATGTTCCCACCGCTGTTCGAGAAGAGCGCGTTCATGTTTGGTTCGGGGACGGAGGTAGAGAACTGTGTCTCAGTCTGAATTTAGGTTTTGTAGTACGTTGCGCATGGCGGCCCGCTGCAGGTCAGGGCCTTGGCGTCTTGGTCATCAGAAGCTGGATTTCTTTTCCATCCGACAGTATGGTGCAGCTGAACCCGACGAAATCTGGGAACCAGAGCACTCCTACCTCTATGGTCGGTATTGCTTCGTCATATTCAGGCAACTCGTAAAGACAGATACGAGGAGGTCTGTCCGCAGCGAGTGAGTCGCCATCTCTGTGGACGTAATCTATCATTGCGCAGAGCCTGTGGTGTTTCGAGCTAGCCACCTCTAAGGTGAACAGGGCGATGTGCTCTGTACAGTGCTCCGCGTGCGCGTACACCGTTGGTTTGACGTGTTGTGTATCACCCTCCACTCTGATGAGCCGGTATGTTAGCCCTTTTATTGTTTTTGTTTCCATTTTTGCTAGGTTTTCAGACTCTGTATGGCGGGCCTGTCGTTTAGTCGACAGAACTCCAGGTATTCGAATTCCGGCTCGCCGAGTTCATACAGATTACCGTATGCATTCAAGGCGAACCGAGTATCGATACCGACGCGGATGATTGGTCCGGTATACAGAACGTGCGCCTCCTTTCCAGCCGCATACGCGTGGCCACAGAGGAGAATATCTCCCCTGTTACTCGCGTCTTCGATCGGAACGTACTCGCCGTCCTCACTAACCAGACTCCAGTTTTCCATCAGTTTCATGTGACTTAAAGTGGCACCATTCACTTATGCCACAACTGCGCGAGGTTTTTTTCGTTACAGGGAGCTCAGCGGCACAGTAAACGTAACCGGAGCGAATCGACGAACTAAGGCCAGTTGAACTGGCGGCCAAGGCTTCTTGCGTGAGCGTCCACGGGCCGGTGCGAATGAGTGGTCTGTCGCGCTGTGTCTACCAGCACTGACACGCCAACCCGTAAAATCCGGGAAAGAGATAGTGACCTCGTTCGACGGTTCCCTCCCATCTTCGGAGTAAAACCAATTTTCGAAGGTGGCCATGGCGCGCTGACGTTCGATCGGGAGATGGTTGTCTGCGTTCATGTGAGTACTATCCAGATTCAGGGTGTAGCCGTGTTCGGAGAGATCTTCTAGGTGAAGATACACGAGGTTGTCTGTGATGTGCTCCGGAAGAGCAACTGCGTAAGAACTGATGATGTTCTCATGCCCATGTACTTCGAAAAGTACATACTTTCGCGATCCGATTGTGATTTCTCTCATGGTGTGGCGTAACTCAGACAGGATCAAGAAGGCGGTCGCATTCTTTAATCGCGTTGTCGAGCAGTTCGAGGATGTCTTCTTGAGTGACGCCAGGTTTATCGTTGTACCGCGCGAGGCCGTCTGAATTGCCAGCAGGCATCACGTTTCGGAGAGCTTGCGCGGCTGCGCCTACTTTGGCCACAGAAAAGTCCGTATCATCCATTTGCTCACACAGAGCCCACACAAGGCAGACAGATCCAGCATCGTTTTTTGCTTTGCCTTTACTCCAGTCGTTCGGATTCTGCAGCCTTTCCCGCGTTTTTTGTAATACGCTTAGTGCGAGTGCAGCAGTTGACACGCTCATGGCGGTCCGGTTATCGTTGGGTTGAACCACGCCGGTTGTTCTCTGATCGTCCATTTTGCGAAAGAGTGTTTGTAGCGGTTGTAGTAGTTTCGGTACGCAGTTACAACGGACGGATCCTTACAATCGTCCGGCATAGCCTGCACGAATGGTACATAATTAGGGGTTAACGGAATATTTTCCGGCGTATACCACAAGAATTGTCGCAGCTCCTGACACTTGTGAAGCTTACCGTATCGAAATGTGTACTCTTCTAGCAGGTGACGGAACAACGTAAACGTCCACTCATACGTGAATGTATTTTGCCTGACCCACACACTGCACGGGTGGTTTATGTGACTCACCTTGTACAAGGCGTTGTTCCGCTCAGGCATCCTAAGCTGGTACGGTCGCACTATGGTCCCGCCGGCGCCGTCATCAACTTCTACGGGCCGCCCGTCGAGCACTCGATGCGCTGTAGATAGCAGCTGCGCCGTTTCAAGTACCATCTTTACGACGTGCTTGTCACAATGCATCTTGGCCGCCTCTATGGGGTCATAGGCCAATACAAAGATGTTCATTCGTCGCGCAGCTCGTGCCTTAGGTTTGTGTCTTCTACCATGTATAGGCCGTCCGTAACAGTAACTACGAACGGGCCTCGAAGCCTGGGATGATACATATCCTGGCACGCGGCGTTAATTCGCATCGGCGATTGGCCGCTGTCTGTGACGACTCCGCCAGATGCTCCTCGTGACTCATGTATATGTCCGCAGACGTGAAGCCGAAAGTTCACGTCTTTCAGCCTCTCTGCCAAGTACGGGCAGCCCACACGAGGTGATGCGATATCCACGACATCATGCACGCCAAATGCAGGACAGTGCGTTACAACGATGTCCACCGTATCTGGTATCTGGTCCCAGTATTGCTTGATTTCTGGTCCGTGAACATTGAAGGCCCAGCCGTGAAAGTACGGTTGAAATGAAGACCCAAAAATTTTCAATCCGGCCACATCCGCCAATCCTTGAATCAAGATGTGCGTATTCCTGAATAATCTATGCGCCTGGTCCGGTTTTCTTTGAAATAACCAGTCGTGATTACCTGGAATAAACACTTTGTGCTCGAACTCTTGCTTATTCCACCACTGAGCAAATTGGTTGGTCTGATCTTCTGTGCCGTAAGGAGTCGCGTCTCCTGCATGAATTAGCACATCTCCGGAAAGGTCACCTAATTGTTTGTGGTAGCCATGAGTGTCGCTGATTAGCACTATCTTCATATATGTAAAGTAGATGAAAGCACCATAAGGCGCACCTTATAGTGCGCCTTATGGTTACCGATCAGTTCAGACCACTCTCGGTACGGCCGACCGTATCCCAGCTGAAGGTCTCAGTATGCCCGCCAGTCTGTTGTGTGGCGTGAGCCATGGGCGCGGCCCGAACCTGCGAGGGATCCAGGTCATTCAGGCGCTTCAGTTCGTTCTGAACGCTACGCAGGGTGTCCTGTACCTGCGCCAGCTCGGAGGCGAACTGGGTACGCCGACGGTTCAACCGCTCTTGCACATTGCTAGCGCGCTCGCGGCCCTCCGCTTCGGTTTCGAAATGCGCGAATGTGGCCGTAAAGCCATCGAGCTGTGTCATGACAGCATTACGCTCTTTCATGACGTTTCCAATCGACTTGGCGTAGTACAACAGGTTAGACGGTAGAACGACCGTTGACATTCTAACGCCGGGGCGCGGGTCAAGATTACGTTCGTTGATCTCCGTCGTCACAATGTCGTTTTGGTTGATGAAACCCGCCGGAGCAAATTGGAAGCTTGTTTGGTTCTGCATAATAGTTGAATTCAATTGTGTTTGTTGAGACTACCGGAATAAAGAAATCTATTCCAGGTAGAGTTGTTTCTATCATCTTGTAAAGATAGAAGAAGTAAGGGCTACCCGGCATTGCGTCGGGTAGCCCTTGGTTTGTCAGAGGCGTTCTTCTTTGGGGGTACCCCAGTAGAAGATCCACCTGAGCGGGCGACTCAGTGCCCGCCAGTAGCGTCGAAGAACCGCCTTGAACGACGGCACGCTCTTCTTGCCGTTAGCGGCTTTTCGCTCCGCGGCGGTGGCCAGGTAAATGACTGCCAGCCGCTCATCGAATGAGACTCCGAAGTCTTTTGGCAGTACCCGCCAGCCGGTCAACAAGTTACCACCGTGCGGGCTGTCGAGAAGGTAGCAGTCCTCGTTGTCGTACCAGGCCAGCGTGCGCCCTGTCTCTTCGGACGCCCACTGAGCGGCGTCACGGACATTTCGGAAGAAGCGGGTCTTTTCACCCACCTCGACCTTGACGTCGAGTGCCCTTGCGAATCCCAGGATCGTCCTGGCATCCTCTGTCTTGCTGCCGAACTCTGTGATCTTGTCCAAACCACGTTCGGCCAGCCGGATCCAGTCTGTCTTTCCAGCCATCTCTAATCTCCTGTAGAGTTGTAGTAAGTCCAGTTACTACTCTGTGACCAGTAAAGCACCAGTCATATACTTATGCCACATTTTAGCCCTTTTTTCGCCGCGTATCAGCAGAGTAAAGAGCAGAATAGCCAAATCAGGAACTTACCGATCATGAATAACCAGATAAGTGTGAGAATGACTATCACTGACGTGGCTATACGATCGTATGTTCTGGGTTCTAAATTCAAGAGGTTATTGGGGAAGTCCGATAAGTTCGGAGACTATGGGATCGATCAGTCGTTGAACCAGTTCCGCGTACGCCCTAATTTCGTACTGCGCGTCCGGCTTAAGTCGTTGATGAAGGAAATGAAGCGCGCCTTGCAACGATACGGTCCAGTAAGCTTCGCTGTAGAGATTCTGCGGCAGCATGATGCGCGCGATCTCTTTTGCGATGCCAGCTTTAAGTCGGTCGTGGTACGCCGTCACCGCGTTTCGACACTCGATAAGCATACTTGCCCGCGCAGCCTCATGGTCAAAATCTTCTGGAAGCGCTGACGACGCCTGCTTATTTCCGTGCCCGCTATTCGTGCGCATTTTGTTCGGAACATAGAATTCAGGTTCCTTGAATTCGACGTAGCGACCAGATATTTCATTCCAACTGCAGCCTTTGTCGGTGTCATACATGTGTTCAACGACGTCGACGTGCACAGGTACAGTTTGATCTGCTATCTCGAGCGTCATCCAAGTCGAGCCTACTTGGTACTTCATCCACTGCCTGAAAACAAACAGGGGCGCCTTAATGTGGAAGGTCACATACGAGTGTCTGAACGGAGAGGTGTGCCCAGCGTCCCACAAGAACGAAAGAAGCTTTTTGTCTTTTTCGTCCAGTTCCTCTTTGCGTTTGTTATATGAGATACGCGCTGCGTTGACGGTTTTCAACAGGGCGTTCTCTTGCATAGAATCAATCAAAGCGACGAAGCCTATGCCGTCTTCAGTCGTTAGTCTTTTCAGTTCGTTAGTCCCCATATTCTTATAAAATTTGGTTCCGTTTTTCCGATGTCGCGACAGAGTTGCTTGTAACGAGCCGCGTCGTGTACGAGCGCTTCGTTGTAATAGTTAAATAGTGCAGCCATTAGTCCTGAATAGGCATCTTTCGAGAAGGGACCAGGGTAGTTCTTAATACATTCGTAGAGTTCCTTTCTATTGGAAGCGCCCGTAACGTATTGCAGGAAATCGAAGTCCTCTTTTTTGAGTAGACCCACTTTCTCGTCGCTCGTCCCTACAGTTCTATACGCCGATAAGGCCTTTATCAGCCCGCGCGATTTATCCACTCCGGCCACTATCGCTCGGCACAGAATCACGACCTTCTGGTAGTACCAGTGTTGTTTCATAGCCCAGTCCGAATTCTTTAAGCAGCCTACTCTTCACGAGTAGATTAGGAATCTGAGTGTTAGAATTTCTGAGTATAGACCAGCCAAGTTCTTGCAGCACGTGTGTTACTGCACCGCTGCGACAGAGTCCTTGGCTGCAGTGTGTGTACATGTTGCTATCGAAGTTGGTACGAATCACTTCTGCCATTTTTTCGGCATCCAGTTTAGTGAAACTACCGTCTAGAGCCTCATCATTAAGGTCGAAGAACCTGAATCGATAGATGTTCTTAAACACACTGCGCGCCACTTCGGACGGGATGACTTCAGGACTGTCCGGGTCGCAGATAGAGATTAAGATCCCTTTCGGAATATCCATAAGGGCACGAGTCTGCCCTTGTTTCTGATCCTCGACCACTCCCCTCGGGAAGTTTGCAGTCCATTTGGGGTTCATGTTTTGACCAATTTGTTACGCAGTGAGCTGATCCGCTACTCGTCGCCTTGTTATCGGGATTTAAACGCGGTTTCATTTTCAAAAGGAGGAAGTGTTGTTTTATTTCTCCTATCGAATTCTGCCACAGAACGACGCATTTTTGCTATGGTGGGTACACGTTCATCAGTAAGCCATACAAGATGTTCGCTATGCATGCCGTGATCTTTATGCATAAAGAACATCCGTTGACACGGATAACCAGCCGCCGCCAGTTGCGCCTGCGCGTACGTGTTACCTGATTCTGTTGTACCGTTGATGAACCACTGGTGATAGTTTTGCACGCCTGACGCACTCTGATGGAAGTGGCCAATGTGCATGTAATCGAACGGCTCTGGGATAGAGTCTATGTAGCCGTGTAGCTTCCTAGATACGCCATAGAACGGGATACCTGCGAAACCGCCCCGAATCGTGTCACCGTGCAGTAAGAAGTTACCCCACTCCCAGACGTAATCTATAGCGTAGAAGTTTTCCGAGATACGGAAGTTCAGCCTGGCGCGCTCCTGCGGAGTTAGCGAAGACTCTAACATCAGCTTAGTTACGTGGTACGATACGTTATCCCAGTTCGTCTCCGGGCTCGCGCCGCTGTACTTAGACCCGCTTCTTCCGTGGTTACCTGGTACAGTTACTACCGTTACTTTAGGTACGATGGCCAACATTTTGGCGATCAGCGTAGACATGATCTTCGGAGCCGCTTCAACAGCCTGTTTGAAGAGACTCATTTCAATTTCGTGCGGTTGATGCGGAAAGATAGTTTCCCCCTCAACCATATCGCCGATAATATAGATTCTCAGATCGTTGATAACGAACCCGGCACGCTGCACCTTAATTAACTGTGTCGCCTTGTCGGCGAACAGTTCCGTTATCCGCTTATGTGCTACAGCAGCGTTATACGTAGCTGTGGCTTTACCGATTTGCGCGTCTGACAAGACGAGTACGGCCACTAGCTCGTCTAGTTTGCGTTTGTCCGTCGTTGGGGCGGCCGATATTTTCATCGGCGCGTGCCCGTCCCACACTTCTCGCACTCGGTCTAGAATTAACTCCGTAGATACCTGCTGGCCTATCAGCGCCTTTGATAGTCTGGAGTTTTCTTTTTCCAGGAACGCCATTCGAGCCACGAGATTTCCGGTAGGGGGAAGATCTACGTCGGCGAAGTTGGTTTGAATGAATTTCTCTGCTTGCGTTTGTTTCTTTTTCGTCATGATTTAAACAGACATTTATATGTCTAGACAGCGAGCCTATTGGCGCGGTAAAACCGAGCTGGCTCCGTAATCTGCGGTAGAGGTCTGGAATAGATATCTCGGTTCCTTGAGTATCAAAATGCCGCGCCTCTAACCGACGCTTGGCGTATTCTCGTATCACTTCCTGTATATCTTGTGTTTGATTACAAGTTTGGCAGGTAGAAATCTGAGTCACCTTAAGCGATTTATGCGTATTAGTCATCTGCGGTCTTGTTAATAACATACACTAACTACGGAGCTAACGCTCCTACCGAAAGGATTCAGTATGTCAGAATCTTGGATTAACTACATCGATATGATGAAAGACACGAAAGCCGTAACCACTACGGTCGGCTTTATTGGAGAAATTCCTTATATATTCGTGCGCGCGGGCGCAGGTAATAAGGAAATTCAAGATGTGCACTTGTTCCAAGAGTGGGGTAATCCTTCGGACTATGAGCACGAGAGACTATCTACAGATACTTGAGGGTTGATGGGTCGTGGAAGTTGTCAAACACCATATATGCGGCGTAGCATTTAGCTACCGCTATCCCCCACAATTTGTCGTGGCGTTGTAACGCTTCGATTCGTTCTCGCGCTCTTTTACTCTTCCTAGATAACCTATCCTGCTCTAGAAATACCAAAGCGTGCGCCCACTCATGCAGTAGGCACTCCTTAAGCATTTCCGGATCTTGATCGTAGCATATCTCGATTAGAAAACATCTCCCTGGTAACCCATAACTTCGTTTGGGTATCCAGCTACACCGCGCAAGGGCGTCTTTCGGCATCCTCTGTGGCGGTAAAAGACGGACGTATGTTTTTCTCGGTGGCGGGACATGCTCTTGAAGGAACTTTTGTAGGTCCTTAACGGTTTTGTAATGACCGTCTCGAACATGTCGCCGAAGACTCATTTGAAGTGTTCGGTAACGGCGATTAAGATTTGTTGGAGTGAACTGTTTTCCGGCCGGCCCGCTAGGAAATCTAGCAGCTCGGTGCGACTGATCAATCGATCGTCGCTCTCAGAAACAGTAGCAAGGATTTGATCTTCTAGAACGAACGCCATTTCGTTCTTAGATTCTCTTTCGATGCGTTGCGGCAGCGGATGCCCAGGAGAGTTAGGTCCAACTAGGACTACTTGCCCAGGTTTGAGCGTGGGCCGTATGAGGTTTCCTTCGTAATCGTACCGGCCAGGCCCTACAGACACAACACGCGCCATGTACGCGTCATTATCTTCCCTCGCACTAGGTAACAAGATACCTCTAGCGGTCTTGTCCTGTTTAGGGAATTTCTCAATCAGAATGCGGTCAGAAGCCGCTTGAATCTTTATGCTAGTCATAAGCTATTTTCCTTTCTTTATGGGACACCACATCACTCACGACAACCCCGTAGTTCAAGGTCTGGCGAGGATATTTTTCTTCGTCTTATCTAAGGCGGAAACAGGAAAAATACTCGAATGGGTCGGAAAGAATGTGATGATCAGTTGCGGCCCACAGTCGTATTGGTGGTGGCGCCCCGGCCAGGCTCGTGTAGAGATTTTAGCTATCTCCAGATCTTTGCCTGATGGAAGTCTAAACGACTTCGGTGGGCTGCCGCCAGACATCTCTAGTGGTAGGAGTGACTTATACCACAGCGCCCGCCAGTTGTCAATAGACTGGAACATAGCAGCCAAGGCTATAGGCCTAGATTATTTCGATCTGTACTCCTCAGCGACACACGAGGAGGTCGTCGAGGCCATTCGCCTGGCCGCTATGTCTCATAATCAGGACTTAATTAAGTCCGTCAGGTCAGCCGCCTTGTAGTCTGGCCCTTTGATAGTCTTGCCAGCCGCATTCTTGACCGGTTTTCCGTCAACGAGCTTACTAAACTGCGAGTCCATGACTCGTTGGAAGGCTGTTTCAGCATCCCATCCGTGAAGGGCGGCGGCTCCTTTCACGGTAACCTCCACATCCGCTATCTCTCTGAGCGTGTTTACTGCGTCGCCGCTAAGGTAGCTGATCAGGAACTCTGTGAACTCCTCGAGCGCCAGGCTCGCCTGTAGCTGCATCGCGTCAGGCACGTCCCACTCCGGTTGTTGCAACAGTTCACACACAGTAGTTTTTACTTGCCCAAGTATGACGTTAACTACTTCATGTAACATTACAGCTTTACCGGTTCTCGGTGCATCTACTTGTCCAATCATCGGTGTGAAAAGAAACGGGCCCGCAAACGGCTCTGTTCCAACAGGTTGCTGGAATGCTCGTTTCATGTCTTCTATTCTTTGTTGATTATTCATTTTGTGTGTGTGTGGTTTGTATGCCTCAATACGGCCTCATCTCGTCGCGTATTTGATCATCCATTAGGGGTGTTGGTATGTGCTTTCAGTATTTGCGTAAAATTATCGACATCAATATGAGGTAAATACCTCATCATTGTTCTTATGCCGTAATTAGGTGTGGTTTTTGTAGTAAAGTACCCAGCCTTGTTAATACAGGACTGGATACTTTTCAATGTTGCTCTGAGAGACCGTTCCCAAGACTACACCCTCCTCCGAATCCATATGTCATCCTGTGCCAGGTTCCAGTCCCGTGACCATTTCCACGCCAATTTCTATGTCCACTCCCGTAGCCATTCCCGTCCACGGCTCCGTACGCAGGCCGGGTTCCATATCCATAATCGTTAGTCTTCAATGTTTTATTCCTCTGCCAATTCCGTTTCCTTTGTAACCGCCATACCCGTCCCCGCACCAATCTTCGCCCATAGAACGTATACGCCCCCCACATCCATCCCCGAACCCACGCTCATACCAACCACCAAACCAATGCCCGTTCCCGTACCCGTCTCCAACTCCATACTCGTCGCCAGTTCCGAAATTATTAATCTTCAATGTCTTACTCCTCCTTTTCCTCTTCCAGTCCAGTAGTGAGGTCCGCACCCATATCCGTACCCGTACCCGTCCCCGTACCCATTACCGAACCAATTCATACCAAGCCCAAGACCACCTCCTTTTTTAGATCCGCTTCCATATCCATAATCGTTAAGCTTCAATGTTTTCCTCCTCTTCCACCTATTTTTTTAAAGATTCCATACCCGTATCCAGTCCCATCTCCGTTCTTGTACCCCGATCCGTCCCCATACCCAGAAGGGTTCCATGGCGCATATCCGTACTCATATCCATATCCGTATCCATTATTGTCTCGGTAGTGATTAATTATCAATGTTTTTCTCCTTTTCCTTTTCCTTCGGAGTCTCCAGGTCCACTCCCGTATCCGTACCCGTAACCATCTCCAAACCCATACCCAAACAAACTCCAATGTCCATTCCCGTACCCGCGCCCACCCCCGTACACAACCATATATCTATTTCCGTTTGTAAACCAGCCACCACTTCCGGTGTCACGAATATTCAATGTTTCACTCCTTTTCCATTTCCCTTGTAATTCTCGTTTCCGCGCCCGTATCCGCCTCCACACCCAGACCAACCCCCATACCCACACCCATTTCCGTTCATATACCCGTGTCCGTCCCCCCGCGTTGATCCATATACGTGCCCGTTCCAGCACCCAGTCTTAAGCCACTCTGCACTTTCTTCCTTATTATTAATAATCAATGTTTCTCTCCTTTTCCGTTTCCAGTCCAGGTGCAAGGCCAACGCCCATACCCTGCTCCATTCCCATCCCGTCTATCGATCCCGCACCCACGCCCGTACACACGCCCGTATCCACGCCCAGTTCCTATTATAAGTCCGGTTCCATATCCATAATCGTTAGTCTTCAATGTTTTATTCCTCTGCCAATTCCGTAGTAACCTTCGGGACCGTTTCCAGATCCGTTTCCATTTCCGCACCCATACTTGTCTCCATCCCCGCGCTCGTACAAACCACCAAACCAATCCCCATTCCCGAACCCACGTCCATATCCACACCAGTTTCCACTTCCGTTGTTATTGATCTTCAATGTTTTCTTCCTCTGCCTCTTCCGTAGAAAGTTCCGGTGCCGGCCCCGTATCCAATCCCGTGCCCGTATCCAAACAAACTCCAATGTCCAGAACCGCATCCGTCTCCAATCTTGACCCATTCCCAGTCCGTAAATCTGGCGCCACTTCCATTGTCATTAATCTTCAATGTTTTCTTCCTTTTCCATTTCCATTCCAGTTGTATTGCCCGTGCCCAAAACCACCCCCGTGCTCGTTCCAGTCCCCGAATCCATATCCTTTCCCGCCACAGCCACCAGACCCGTATCCTCTCCCGGATAAATTTCCGACCCCATGCCAGAGTCCACATGCACTCCAGTTTCCAGTTCCGTAGTCATGAATATTCAATGTTTTCTTCCTCTACCGTTTCCGATTTCGCTATGATTTATATACCCATGCCTACGCCCATTTCCATATACGTATTTATCTCCAAAGTGGTGTCCATATCCAGTTCCATTCCCATACTTATACCATTTCCCATTTCCAAACCCATTTCCGTAGCCATTCTTAGCCCCGTCGCCACTTCCGTATTTGTTAATTTTCATTGTTTCCTTCCCTTTCCATTCCCGTCGTGCGAGCCTGACCCGAGCCCATATGCTCGACTTTTAGATCGATTATTTTTACAGGCGCGCCGCTTACGACCGCCTCCATATCCTTGGCCTGTTCGAGAAAACTTGGTGTCGTAGTTTATTTTCATCCGAGTGTTTTGTAATGAATAAAGAATAGAGTAGCGCTCCCGATTTTACTCGGGAGCGCGAATCTCACAGCCGCTTTGCCGCGCGCACAACAAGGCACATAGCCTTGAGGCGCCGGCGGCGCGCCTTCGCAGACGGTACAGATTGGAACCCGTACCCGCTGCGAATCTGCAGATGCAGCGGCCGCACATACTGCATCAAAGTCGCCCGGTTCTTCACCGTGCGATTCTCCAATGCAACCATGACCGCCTCGAGGATGGTCATGGCGTACAGCCGCTGGTGCGGCTTGGTACGTCTGCTGACTTTCGCAGCCCTGCTAAGAGCTGCGACGACCCACGCCGGATCAAGCGGCGCGGTCTTCAAGCGCTCGAGCGCTTCTGTGTACAGCATTAGACCTCCAGGGTCTATTAGCGTGTACTGACAGGAGTTCGCCTGTCTCGTTTGCGGAACCGGTTCCGCTTAGTTAGCCGAAGATGCGTCGACTCACAGTCTTCGGAGCAAGCAATACCCGCTTTCGAGCAGTCGAACTCGATAGCAGGTTTAGCGACAGGTTTCTGTCACATAACTTATGCCACAAATCACCCGGTATTTTCCTATCACGGATCGTCGATTTGGGGCTAGCTCGTTCCCACATAGTTACGGCTGCTATTCCGGAGCGAACAAGATGTCGGCGGGGCGCGCCCATTCAACGTCTGCGCGCATAGTCCATATCGTGAGTCTGCCTATTTCGTAGATCCGTATTGCGGAGATTTTTAATAGGTATCGAGAATACTTTCTCGGCATGATTGCTGGTGATTTCCACTTATCAGTAGATGAATTAAACCAGCGCTTATCGTCTTGCTCAGCTTCATACAGTACTTTAATACCGTCTTTTCCGTTCTTGTCAGTCCAGTTTACAGGCAAGAATGCTTCACGCACCTACAAGTAAGAACCGACTTGCCTGAACGGTGTAACTACTTGTTCGAGTGGCTTTTGTTTAGGCTCTAGCAGTAATTCGTTCACCAGTTCAATATCTTTTGGCGTGAATACTCTACGTTTCGAGCCGTCAGAGTTGCTGGTTACTTTAGACCAGTCCACTACTTTAGATTTATTGACGTGTTTGCCGTTTTTCAAGAAGCCAATGTCGACATCGTCTAGTGTCAAGGGTTTAGCTGACACACGCTGTGCACGACGAGCCGCCTCGTTCACGCGAACTTGGTCAAGGCTGAACGCGCGCTCAACACTTAGTAACCCCGGCAAATCGACCATCTCCGTGGCGTCACCCGCGCATGCGTTTTGAATAGCAGCCCATGCGTCCGCAAGCTCAGATGATGATTTTATCTGAGACATAGCCGGCTTAGCTTCAGTTACATACCAATCTGTGATATCTTTGGTCGCTTTGTAATAGGCGTCAGCCAGTACCTTGAGTTTTTTAAGATCCATGTACAGTTGTGCTTAGTCAGATGATTTGCGCGTCGGCGTCATGTAGCCGTGTAAGCTTCGTCATTCAAGGCTGTCTCGAACCGTATTGCGTTTCGTTTAGGTTCGTATCCATAATTGACGAGTACGTAATTCTGTATGGCAAGTTCTTCCGTCGCCCGCGCTACAAGCCCGAGTTTGTTCATTTCTGAGTGAAAATACTCCCAATACTCTTTAAGAATATCTTGCTCAGACATTAGACATATCTGTGCGGAGCCAGGCGTCTGATCGAAAGTTGGGATTATGTAGTACCGAGTACTATCTAGAGCTGAAGTCGTCAAACGCGGTTCCTCGCTGGTTCTCACGGAATACGTTTATGTTGTCATCGTAACGTGTTCCGTAGTGAAGGATAAGCAATGTTTTGATCTTGTCTGCTGTGAGAGGCCGGGTTGTATAAACGTGTGTTAAATCGCGGCCGTTTTTTGTGATAATGTATCGACGGTAATCAACAAACGCCATACTGGTCTCCTGTTCTGTAAAGAATATCGCCTCCGCTACTAAAGCCCTGAATTATAGGGAAGTACGTATCGAACTCTTTCTGTCCGAAAGCTACGTACGGCGCGATATTGCTTCCGTCGCGCCCTCTTACATACATATTCTCATGCCTGGCCAGGTACTCCTTATAGAACTGCTCATCGAGCTGGCCTACCGGTTTACTATTTGCGTCGTAGGTTCTTATTTTGGTGAACACGCCCGTTGAGTCAATATTACGAGCAATCGCAAATGCTGGAATAATGATGTTGTGTACAGCGATTAGTTGTTGCTTAGTACTTGATTCGGAGAGTTTCAAGTAGGCGATCATTTCGTAATATGCGTGCGTGAAGTCGTTATCACCGAATATATAGAAATCGAATTCTCTATTTAGATTCATGTTATGTAAACGTAATGAATAGACCTGCCCGGCTCTACCGGGCAGGTCTTTGAGTCATTGCAATTTCAATCGCGTCACGTCAGAGGCGCTGAGAGTTGTCAATTTCTCAACGACTCTTTCCGGGCGGCCCGAACCGTCGTGAAGGTAGGCGACGCTTCTGACGCTCACGGTGTGCCGAGCCACTCGATACCACTTACCGTCGATACGTTTGTATTCGACGCCATTGTGAATCACGGACTTGTCAACAGCTTCCGAGTGTCGTTTCCGCCATTCGATTTTTTCACGCCTGCTTTCTCGCTGGCGATTCCGAAGGACTCCGAACTCGTCAACATACAACCCGTAAGTAGCATACTTGAGGTGGTGCGCGCTATGGGACACGCTGTTTTTGATGTGCCCCATAATGTGCTCTTGACCCCAACTCGTCGCGAGATTTTTTGCGTCGCCAAGCACGCTATCCCACGGACGGCCGATCTGCGTTTTGAGCCAGCGCATCAAAGGCTGCAAATGGTCTCGGAAGTATTTGCTCTTCGATCCCACTTTCATTCCAAGACGGCCGGTCAGATCTTCTTCGCGTTTTTCGCTTCGAGGTTTCCGCTTGTAGTACATACGGCCGGTACCTTTGAAGTGGCCGGCCTGCACGATCAACTTGTTGTAGTTTTTACGGCCGTATCTCATGAATCTAGGGCTAGCTAGAGAGGGAGTGCAGGATTTGACTCAGTTTGTTTTCAACACTGTGTCCGAGCGCTTTTGCCTCTAATCCGTACCGCTGAATGCTGCGCTGGGCGCTAGCGAGCTCGGATTGAATTCTCGTTATGTCAGCTTGTGCTGTGGTGGAGGCGCGTTGTAACGTCCGTACAGCCTCCTGCAATTTACTCTTCAACTCAGCGATCAACTCGATCGCTTCGGCGTGTTGATTTAGTAGCCGACATAGTTCGGCGCCGCTCAGAAGACCGTCGACACCGTATGCGATATGGATTCCGTCCTTGGTTTTGACGAAAGTCCCTTCAGGTTGAAACGGCCCGTGGTCTTTTGTGAATGTGTCCATGTCCGCCGGTTATTGCGAGGGGTGGATGGCTTTGATGAGCTCTGAGTGTTGGTGGAACTGTTTATCTAGATTTTCTAAGTGGTCCACGCACCAGTTTTTGATTTCCCAGTCCTTATCTTCGATTTCCTTACGCAATACATTCAGCTGCGATTCGTAGTACGAAGCGACGCTGTCCGTGTAGTTTTCGGTCCGCTCGATCATGATGATCATGACGACCATAGATACGGTGAAGGCGCCGAGTGAATAGGCGTAAGGACGAACACCGTCCGGGTCTTTCCAAACGATCAGAGCGGGGATGAAGCCGGCGAGGAATGCGCCAATCAGAAGTGCAGTAAGCATGTTGTTTGTGTGGTGTATAACTTTGATGGGATGGTACCCACCCGACCTAGCGGTCGGGTGGGTAATCTTCTACAGGTGAACTACGGTCAGCCCGGCATGGCGAAGTCGCCTTGCGACTTCTTTTGACTGCTGTTCAACCTCTCCCCCCTCCTTAAATAGCAGGATGCCGACTGTCTGGAGTTCGGACTGCTCGAGGAGCTGATCGAGGAGATCTTCGACCGACTCGTAGCGGGTCGATGTGGACCGCAGGGTGATTCCTACCTTCTCCCCGATGACCACTAGATCCAGCTTCGGATCTCGTGGGCGCTTCAGGAACTCGCTCAGTGTCGGCTGCGCCGCCGCCTGCTCCGCCGCGAGTTTGGCGGCCGCATTCTTCGCGGCCACCTCAGCCCAGGTCAGCTTCGTCTGGGCTTCGAGAAGACACGCCCTGTGGTGCGCCTCGTTCTCGACGGTCTCCGCGCCTATCCAGAGCGCGTACGAGGCCGCGATGAGCGACATCGTGGCGCCGAGCTTCAGGACGATCGAGACGAACTGTTGGAACTTCTGCATGGTACCTCCTAGTACTTGCAGTTCTGTCGCAATCCTTGCGACGAGGGAGTAAGTAGAATTACCCACTCATTTACTTATGCCACAAATGGGGGTATTTTTTACTAAAAAAAGACAGACCCACCGAAGTGAGCCTGTCTTTTCAGCATCAAAACGCGGTGATCACGTTTCGACGTCGACCGGTGTGGTTGGTTTCAGGTTCATAACCCACCGTCTAGCACTGGCGGCTTTGTTGTGACTGGCTGGTACAAGGTGTACATACTTCCGTTTGGTAGACGGGCACGTCACCCGCAGCAGCCGTACTTGGAGGTTCTTGTCTCTCGACGCGTACAGCGCGCCGTCGGGCCCGTCCTCGTCGCCGTCCAGCAATTTACCAAGCACTACCTGCCACGCATCGAAAGCATCCAACATGCGGGCCCGTAGCATTGAATCGTCGATCTTGATGATATCAAGACCGATGTCTTTACGAAGCTGGTCGGCTTCGTCGCTGTGTTGGTCCATTTCCGCGTACCTGGCGTAGTGCTGCCAGATGAGGCGATCGGTGAGTGCGTCAGCGACCATTCCGCCAACGCTGGCACTGTGACCAGCATTTGACGAGACGACCACTATTCCGTTTCCCAAGTTTTGGGCGGTCACCCACTCTCCCTGAACAGCCAGGTTAGGAAGTGCGTATCCACCAGGGATCTCTACGCGTTCCGGACCCCATCCGCGAAGAGGGACATTGTTATTGAACGCCTTCGCAGCGTACGGACCGACTTCGTATGCGTGAACCGGTTTTAGCATATTAGATCAGTTTTTCCTTCTTCGCCAACGCTTCAAGCGCCTTGATGGAAGGCTCTTGTCCGAGTGTGGAGTCTTCCATCACCGGAAGAGTGATCGCGGCGACGCTCATGTGGTGGAGAGTCGCAGCAGGCGTGTGGTAGTTCGGTTTCGCGGTCCTGGATACGCAAAGCTCCGCCAGACCTTGAGTGGTACCCCACTCCGCGACGCCAGGTCCGACCACGATGAGCATGTCGCCGACGCGCCAAGTGAGCCCGGCCCGCGTCCAAGAGCCAGTTGTATGCGTCGCACAGATACCAAGGTAGACGCTATTGGGGCCCTTAATACTCGCGTAGGCCCACGGGCCCACGATTTCCGCGAAGGTTCTGCTGTCGGTGGTCGAGGTAGGATCTTTCTTTGCTGTCTTCATTGTGGGGTCTGTGGTTATCAGTCTTTGACTTCTCGAACGACTCCGGCCAGGTCCAACTCTTGTAGACCACTTACGTACACAGCGCTGTTTGCCGGGATGATCAGCGCTTTGTGCCGAGCGTGGGGCGCGTCAGTATGCACGATGCATACGGATTCGTGCCCGACTGTCAGCTTGAGAAGGACTTTCTCCAGCTGGCAGTTCTTCGGCACCGACGGGTTGCTGGTCACCGTGAAGCGACCAAGAGCGACGTGGTCACCGTGCGCGCCGGTAGCAACAGAGTATGCAGCATCCGGCAGCTCGTCGGTGATTTCTTTGGGATCCAGAGGCAGGACGTGGATCATGAGATCACCCTGCCTCGCAATTTGTCCGATTGCTACCTCCGCGCCGCCAAAGGCGGGGTCGTTTCGGATTGCCGTGGCGATTTGATGGCGTTGTTGTGTTTGCATGTTTTTAGAAAAGACTGTGCTAGTTATTGTGCACAGGGTGTTGCGGTTCGCTACTGTGATTTACCGGTGTGCCTTGCTTTTTAAGCAGTTTATCCGACTCTGACTTGAGGTCAAACATTCTTTGGTTATGTAACCGCTTGCATACCCAAGAACATTCCTACCCCTGTACGTATGTTGTTCTGTTCTAAGGCACTGGTCATCGTGTCGGTATACACGACGTCACCTGTGTCTAGTTTCGTGCGCGGTCCGACGGCCGCGAGCCTATGGCACGAATCTTCAATGTGTATCTGCTTTTCCATTTCCATTCAAATTCGGACTCCAACGCCCATATCCATGTCCGACCCCATTCCCATCCCGTCTCTCGACCCCGCACCCACGCCTACGCCAACTCCCGTACCCTTGTCCTTTTCCAGATCCACGCCAAACGCCACTTCCGTAGTCATTAATCTTCAATGTTTTACTCCTTTTCCTTTTCCATTCCTGTTGTGATCCCCATGCCCATACCCGTCTCCATACTTGTCCCCATCCCCATAGCCACTCCCGGAACCGAACCCACTTCGTCTCCCATACCAATTCCCGATTCCGTATCCGCGACCATATTCACACCAATCGCCAGTTCCGTAGTCGTCGATCTTCAATGTTTTCTTCCTCTGCCTCTTCCGTAGAAAGTTCCGGTGCCGACCCCATGTCCGTCTCCATTTTCAGATTCGGATCCGTTTCCCCAACCGTCCCCATTCCAACTCCCGCCTGCGCGCCCATCTCCGTACCCATATCCATAACCGTACCCATTTGCGAATCTGTTTCCATTTCCGAAATCGTTAATCTTCAATGTTTTCTTCCGCAGTCAAGTCGGTTACTGAATTCTCCCCCTTTTCCTCTTCCGTTCCCATTCGGGTAGGCAGACCCGAATCCATAGCCATTTCCATCCCGATGCCCAGCCCAACTACCAGACCCACATCCGTGCCCATTTCCATACAAATATCCGGACGTACATCCATATCCACAGTTCTTAATATTCAATGTTTTCCTCCTATGCCTCCTTCTCTCCAGGTGCCAGGTCCACCATACCCATACCCGCGCCAACCACCATACCAATGCCCGTTCTCGTTTCTATACCAATATACAGGGTCGCGCAGTTCGCCGTATCCGCGATTGTTAATCTTCAATGTTTTCCTCCTTTTCCGTTCACACCAAACGACGTGTTCCTTTCTAAAGTAAATTAAACTGAACAAAGTCCGTAATATACGGCTCACATATCTTATGACATATATCTCTGTATTATTCTCAATACAATATGAGTACGTTCTGTTGCACCGACCATACCAATCATAAGTTAGTAGGCCACATTAAATAGGTAGCTAAGTTGGAGACGTTTATTAAACAGGCTAAGCGATGTTGGAAGGGTTACAAGCCGGTACCCGGTAAGAAAGCGTATGCTGAAGGTTCTTGCGCGCCAATAGAGAAGAAAGCCGCCAAGGAGAAGACGCAAGCCGAGCTCATAAAGCTTATGTTGCGAGTTAAGCATAGACGCGAGGCAGCGGCCGCTAAACCTAGAGCTAAACCAGGTGTGATAAAGAAGGCGTCCGACGCGCTAGGATTAGGGCGCGCCATAGGTGCAAGTACTGTTGTTGGAGGTTATAATCAGAATATGCGCGGCTCAGACCGCGCCCGTCTTTTAAGCGAGCGCGCCAAGAAGTCTCCGTACTTTCAGAGACTATACGCTAAGCTCGACAACCCGTGATTCAATACTATGGATAACATCGAAAAAGGCCTACGCCAAGCCTTTCAAAAGCAGGCGACCACACAAGTTCCCTCCCTAGAACAACACTTTCTATCTCTCGTAGAGAATGAAGGTCAAGTTAAGCAGGCCGCTGGTCCTCAAATCGGACCTCTTATTCGACGCGCTAAAGCGCAGCCCGCTCGTATGGACGCTGATGTTAGCTGGAACGAGTATGCGACGGAGTTCAGTCCGAAGATGTCACCGGTACCTAAATCAGGAATCCTAGATAAGGTCAGAGGAGCTGCTGGGCACGCTGTCGAATATGCTCAACAAAATCCTGAGATTGTCGGCGGCGGGGCCGCCGCTGCATTAGGTCTCGGCGCTGGCGCGCTTATGCTGCGCGCCCGTGCTCGGCGTCGGCGCCAAGCCCAACAAGGCTGAGGTAGTTAGTGCTCACTATGCGTACAGGATTCGCGAAGGCCGCGGGAATGACTGGACCTGGAGGCGCGGCGGCTGAGTCGGGTGTTGCCGGCGTCACAGGCCTGGCGTCGGCAGCTCGCCGTGTATTAAGAACGCCTGAGTGGTCCCATTCTCCTCCTCCCCCTGGTTATGGTTACAAGGCCTGGCTCAGTCAAAACGACACTCACGACCATAACTTCCGTTCGGACATGGAAGCGTACGATTGGCTTACGCAAAGCCCGCTAAATTTGAGAAACCAGGCAGAAACAGCGGCTAGAATGCGAGAAAGAGTAAAACAGCATGTGGAACAGGCGCCCACGCCCGACAGAACGTCCGCAGCAACTTTAAAAACACCTGAAGTGACAGGTCGAGGTCTTGATGCCGCGCCTAGAGGCCTATCGGATCACATCCATTCTGGGCATCCGTACTTTCACCCGAGGGCATCAACCGCTAGTCAAGCATTAACTAGGCGCAACACCAGCGATGTGGTGCTTAGGCCCAAGACTCCGACTAGCGACATACACGTGGACGTCCTTCCCCGGAACCCGGCATCTGATGTTGCACCTAGATCAGGAATCCTAGATAAGGTCAGAGGAGCTGCTGGGCACGCTGTCGAATATGCTCAACAAAATCCTGAGATTGTCGGCGGCGGGGCCGCCGCTGCATTAGGTCTCGGCGCTGGCGCGCTTATGCTGCGCGCCCGTGCTCGGCGTCGGCGCCAAGCCCAACAAGGTTGATACACTTATGTCGTCTAATTTTACGCGTCTAACTAAAGCAGCTAATGCACGTAACGCGGCGGTGGCTGGGCTAGGTGTTGCCGGCGTCACAGGCGTGGCGCTGGCATCTCGTCGTGCATTAGATAGGCACATCTACGGCTCTAGATTGAACCATAGTCCTCATAGTCCCGCACCGACTTTAAAAACGCCTGAAGCGACCGGTGTAGACGTCATTCCCCGGAACCCGGCGTCTAGTGCGGCATTGCGGCATCATTGGGCGCAGGCGACTGGTCGTAGCGGCGCTGCACCGCCTAAATCAGGGATCCAAGGTGAATCAACGCCTGAAGCGACCGGTCGTATCGTCGATGCCACGCCTACAAGCACACCTGCTCCTAGCGTCTTTGACCACATCTCTCCTGAGCATGCAGTAGGTTACGGCGCAGCCGCCGCTGGCGCGGCCGGTTTAGCATACTACGCTAAGAAACGCTGGGATAAGTTCCAGAAAAATAGACAACTTCAAAAGCAATACGGTCTACGTTAATGACTACACAAAATTCCCAGCGCATCATCAAGATCGCCGTGCAAATGCATGAGCAGTCGAAGCAAGCCAGCATCCATGATATGGCGGCCGGATTAGGTGACGCGCTTATTAGCGCCGGTCAAGCCGCGGCTAGTGTCGCGCCGTACCTACCGGCCGCTGCTACGATAGGTGGGGGAATATACGCGGCTAACTCAATTAAGAACTTCGCAAAAGATCATGTTCGGAATACGCGTAAAGCACACTTACTGGATTCGATGAAGACAATAGGTGAGCACGCAGCGGGTAAGCACAATAAATCTGTGAACATGGACGAGATACGCCGTAGACACCCAGAGCTGGCAGCCGCTATTTCACAGCATACTAAGGCCGCTGCCTATCAGGATCATGATGGCGGGTCTGGTACGATAGCTCCGATAATCGGCACAGCCGCCGGCGCGGCCGTGGGTGCCTCTTTAGGCGCCTTTGCGGGTTCCAAATTACATGAGAAGATGATGGAAAAAGCGTCGCCCGCCTTCCGTCAACACGTGCTAGAAAGTAATTTGAGACAGATTCGCGCCGATAGACTTGCCAGCGGTCGCAAAGAGTTGGGCAGGCGGATGGTTCAGAAAGCGCAAGGCGCGTCTCCCGTAAATCCGTATCCCACGGTAGGTAGTATTCTTCGAGACAAGGCTAGCGGAATTAACCTGGTGCCCAGAGGTGTGCGAAAATTTGTCGGCCGTGCCGGTAAAGGTGTCAGTAACGTGGTCGGTAGCGTCGCAGGCGACCCGGCTATCGATGCAGTGCAGGCTTTTGTCGGTAACTCTAAGTACAGAGGTATGATGCAAGCTCGAGACACAGAGGGAAAACTAAAGCCGAAGAAAAATGATCCGACGAGCGCTGCTATAAGTCCGGAGCGTATAGAGTTCTTTAGACGTAATAATAGTACAGCCCAATATGGCGCGCGTGATTATATGATGCCTCGATCTCTATTAGATCCGAAAGGCTTCGGCGCGATAGATGATTTCATGCGGGTTAAGACCAGGTTCGGCGCAGGCGCCGGTCTTCTTGGTCGGGCGTTCGGCCGCGGCGCGCCTAAAGGTCCGGAATCAATAAGCGCTGATAAGATGGTCAGTCACGCACTTAAGTCAAAACGTCATTCTTTCTCTAAGGCTATGACGCAAACGCCGAAAGAGTTTGCCGCCTCTCCTTTAGCGCAAGCCGCGAATCGTAGAGCCCTAATTAAAGGCAGATCACTTGGCGCTATAGGATTGGGTATAGCTGGAGGCTTTGCAGGTTCGCTAGTATCTAGACGTAAAGCTCCGCAACCTATCGTTGTGCAGAATCAGCAGGCGCCAGCTCCTTTGTACAGATGAACACGTTTATAAAACAAGCTAGACTCATTAAGTCGGCTCTTGAATATCGAGGAATCACGTTTCCAGGATATAACAAACCTATAAAATCTAATCGCGCCGGTAAGAAGATGATGGTTTTAGCTAAAGACGGCGATACAGTCAAATTGATCCATTTCGGTCACACCGGATACAAGCACAATTACTCTGATAAAGCAAAGAAGAGCTATCTTGCCAGATCAGCAGGAATTAAAGATAAGAGTGGCAAACCGACAGCATCGAATAAACTATCAGCAAACTACTGGGCCAGAAAAGTTTTGTGGCCTAAATAACGATTAGACCCCTCCTGATGACGCTACCTTAGGACAGGTCGGAGAGCGCAGGCGTGAAAAGTCTGCGCTCTCTTTTTACAATCATACCATGGCCGATTATTCCATCCAATCTGTCGCTCCTGACGGTCTGTTTACGTTCAGTGGCGGTCTAGACCCAGCAAAGGTCTATGGAATGGAGGCGCTCGTTCAGCAGGTACTGATCGAGCTTTTGTCTGACCAAAGTACACGTTTGCGGCGAGGCGCCGGTCTATCATCGGCGATACTGTTTGCGGACGTAACGAATACGGTGGGCGCCCGGCTCACGATAGTACGCGCCGTTGACATTGCCAGATCCCACATTTTAGACGCGCAGCGTTTAGTCAGACTTCCGGATACAGAAAAGCTTAGAGACCTTACTCTTGTTTCGGCAGTACAGGATGGCAGCTTGTGGCGGATAGCCCTTCGAATAACCAATGTTGCCGGCGAGACTAGAAATCTTTCACAGGTGTTAGGATCATGACGACCGTCCCTGGGTATGCGCAAGGCTCCGTCGCTAAGGCTTTTAGATTAGATGTACCTACCATTACATCGAATTCCCAGAGAGTGCCGCGACAGGCCGGCGCAGTTGTGAAGCAGTTTGGGCCAGCATCACAGACATTTGCGCCGCAGAAAATGGTACGAGTGGCTCCTGTCAAACCTCCGGCACAAGGTACCGTCGCTCCCCGACCCCAACTTAATAAACTACTTATGAAGAAAACAGCTATGAATCCCGCGTTTTATGTCGGCTCGCTTATGAATATTGACAAGGTAGGTGTGGCGACCTACAGTAACGACTTAGAGAAGAGTGCGTTCGTACCGCTCGTAGCACCTGCCGCCAAGGGCTTAGTCGGGTTCGGTGCGAAAGCGCTGGGTGGGCTAATGTCCAAGAGGACGCTCGGGTTCGGCGCGGCACACGTAGCGGCATCGTCATTCAGTAGATTAGGTAAGACTCCAACACCCCAAGCACCGACGCAGACTCCTGGTAAGATCGCACTGAGCTCTTATAAAGAACGTTATTCCAAAGAATTAAAGAAGCGGGCAGCCATTGTCGGCGGCCTTGTAGGGTTCGCTGCCCGGAACCCGATCAAGTCTATGGTCGCTGTGGGCACGGCGCGCCGAGTCGGTAATACCGTACGCACCGGCAGTCCTAACGGTCGACCCGGAACTGGTAATCTTCAATTGTCTTGACGACAAGCGCAAGCGCGCCTTTGTTACCGGGCGGTAGGGCAAACGAAATCTCTTGACGGTATACGGTGGCGGGATCCGGAGCCCCGTTTACGACAGTCATCTCCTCTAGAATTCCTCTAAGGCCGCCAGGTACTTCGTGTACCGTCAGCGTTAACATTTTGTGACCCGGAGCCGGAGTGGGCGGTTTGGGTGCCGCGTGCCTACTGAACGGAATTACAGGTCCTTCGTACGCAGGCGTATACTGAGGAGTCGGCTCGGGTTCTATTTCTGCGTCCTCATTATATTCAGGCCCTGTCAGAACTTCCGGTGTTTCAGGTTCCGCCTCTATGGACTCGACGTTCAGACCTTCATTATCTGAGATGTTTTCGGTTACCCATCTATAGAGCACAGCAATCCCTAGTCTATAACCACGTTGCCATGCGTCCATGGTCTTGCGTTTTAGGTTTGGAAGTTCGTTCTCTAGCTCTTGTACGAATTCTTCATCCTCCGACAACCAACTATCTGTGGATTCGATATAGTCCAAGTCCGGCGCGTCTGTCGAGGCAAATGGCACCTCTATAAATCGGCGCATACTGGAGTAGCCGTTGTTGAGCCCTAGAAACAGGCCCATTATTTCATCAGGCGTGCTTTCTTTCTCGACGCCACGACCGATCCCGAACAGAGTCGGAAAGTCGTCCTCTATCTTTCTCAGTGCAACCTTATCCGGGTCAACTCTCGCCGGCGAGGCTATATTATTAGACGCGGTCTGGAGAGCTTTTAAGTATACATTACGTGTGTTTGACATGTTGGTACAATACTGGGGACTCTAGAATTTCCCTTTTATGACAAGTGTCGAGGATCCGAACCGGTTCAGTCTTCCCGTAGAGACTGCTATCGTTGAATTACTGCAGGCTAAGTTTCCGGGAATTAATGTATCCAGAGGATCTGCGATATACGACATTCTAGTACTCCCGATGTCTTTGATGTTCCAAACATTCAGAGATTATTCAAAAGTTATTGCTAGAAATCAGTCGTTGGCTAACTACGCTACGATGCTTCCCGAAGAGCTGGACCGCCTAGCCGCCAATTACGGCGTATTTCGTAATAGCGGAACTAAAGCTCGAGGGACGCAACGAATCACATTCAAAGAACCGAAGACCGTGGTCGTACCAACAACAGCTGTCTTCAGTACTGACGACGGTCTTCGGTTTGTTCCGGTATCCTCGACTACGTTTAGAGAGACGGTCGTAGCCGGTAACTTTATAACCTCCACTGGTGAGTATTACGTCGACGTTTCGGTAGAAGCTGAGCAGGTCGGTTCCGCGTATAGCGTACAAGCTGGCGCGGTACGTTCTGTGTCTGGTGTGTCTGGAGCACTACGAACTTTTAATGTTACCGATATGACCGTGGCTCAAGACGCCGAAGGTAATAGCCAGCTTTACGCCAGAATCCGGTCCAGTATATCCAATCGCGACCTAGTAAAGAGCACAGGTATAATTGGAGCCATACGCGACGCCTTCCCATCAGTGACGCAGGTTCGTGTGGTCGGAGCTGGTGACCCGGCCATGACTAGAGATACGGTAACTGTCAGCTTATCTCAGCACAGATTGTTCGAACAGTCTTTTTGCCAGAAGGTAAACCTGCCGCTAAATAGCTCTGGTCAGGTTCAATGGGAAGACTCCTCTGGTGCCGCCGTTCAAGGTCCGTTAGGTGGGTTTGTTGGCGCTATCTATGATCTGCTTTCTCTCGACTATAACGCTATTCCTGTTCAGGTCGACGGTATAAACACTGAGCTAGTGTCAGCGCAGCAGAACTTTAAAGTCAGGTTGCTTAATCCTGAAGATCCCGATGCTTTTGAAGAGTACACAGTTACTAGGGTGGAAGAGGTTCCTGTGATAGCGGGTGGTCCGCTAGTTAAAATCCTTAGATTAGATCGCCCGTTCTCTGATACAACACTCGTAGATGTCGAACAAGACATAGCGGTGAATCCGTACACCGTGTTCGGGTTTTTCTCGTCTAACACGTTCCATGTCGGCGGTAAAGTCGATGTGTACGTCGCTTCATCAAATATTGATCAACGGGAAGTGATAGTCACGTCTTTGCCGGCCTTGTCCGAGACACAACCGAACGCATCTGAAGTTCCGATTACGGCCAGTTTTGTCGACGTTATTGGTGAGGAGCTGTTTGAAAGGAATATAGGCTTTACAACACCGGTTCTAAGTATTGATAAGGTTGAGGAAGTCGATCCGATCGACGCCAATGTCGTATTGAAGACACTCGTGCCTGGAACGGACTATTCTTTTATCAGAGCATCTGCAAGAAGTAGATTTACAGAAGCTGAATTCGACGTATTGTCTATTAGAGGGACCAAAGTAGACTTTATCACACAGGTCGAAGAGCCGGCTTTTGTCGGTTCGAGAATAAAGATTACGTACTCTACGAGTCCGGACATACTCGCTATTCAGCAGTTCTTATCGGACGACGTGCGGCGCGACATAACTAAGGATTTGAAGGTCATGACGTTTGATACCGTCAGACTGAGTGTTGAATTAAACTACAAAGGCTCGATCTCAGAAGAAGATGTAGCCGCGATTATTACTGAATACATTAAGCTTAAACAAGATAACACGGTCACTGTACAAGAGCTCATCTCTGCGTTGCAAAGATTTGATGTTGTCGACGTACTGCTACCTGTCACGTTAAGAGCCAAAGCGCTGAATCCGGACGGCACGTTTACGGCTAAAGAGAGTACAGATCGTCTGACTCTAAGCTCAGCGCAGATTTTTGTTGCTGATAGCGAACAGGTGATTACAAAGGTTGAGCAATGACTGATATTAATTACGACGCGGATAGCATCTTTCAATATCTGCCGTCATTTTGGCGAGAGCACTATAAAAGCAGGGACCAGCTAGAGGCCGTGTATGAGGCCGCACTCCGTGCGTTGGATGTCGACTTCGCTGTATTGGCACAAACGGACGATTCTAAAGACGGCGCGTCCTTACCCAGCACAACTCGTTATCCGGTCGTCTACCAGGATCTACCGAAGTGGGTATCGAACCTAACGAATCACCAACATGCTAGATTTGATCTCCCGTGGCCGGCTCCCGTAGCCGGTACGCATAATCTATACTTACCAGCAGTATTCGTACCTGAAGGGGCTTCGCAAGTATTTTGCTTAAATGGAGTATCTGTCCCCACATCATTGTTCCAGTCTCGCGTAGCAACGTGGTATACTGGAGGTCAATTCGTCATAGGTACTATATTATCGTGTCGTCAAACGACGCTAAATAAGTACGTTTCCGGTGACTTTCCTACGACACAGGCTTCTGAATATTCGTTGATAACGGATGTTGATGATATTACAACATTTACGTGCGTCGTCGACTCTTTCCGAAACATATCTTTGTTCGACGGGGACGGTACGAAGACGGACTTCGCCGCGTCGCAGGCAACCATTGACACCATCGATTCAGAAGTTTATATAGATTCAGTAGATGTTCTGCCGCAGCTCACAGTAACGTATCAAGGAGCGATGGCGCGCCTGACACCGAAAACACCTATAGGTAAGAATAATAGGTTAGAGTTACGTTTTTCTAATGGGGAGATTAAGACCGTCTCTTCCGGTCCTGGAAATAAACCAATCGACGTACCTATTCAGGTTGGAGCTACGCTACAGTCGGCGCGTATTCAAGTCAATTTTCGAATCAAACCGGATGACATCGTCGTACGCAGTGAATCTATTGTTCTAAAACAACCTCTGTTCGACGGAGCGGTTATTCGCGTATCGGATCCGTCTGGTACTCAGGTAGTATCCGTATATAACGGTAATACGTCTATTCGTTTACCGTCTAAGATCGACCCTACCGCCGCCAGAGTCTTCTTGTATAACATCGACCTAACTGTCGATCCTCTGACAGATTCCGGCCTGTCGTTCTCTCGGGCGCCAGCTACTGGTGTTCGCATTCAACTCCGAGAGGCCGCTTACGCAGATCATACGCATAAGAAATTGTCCGTAACGGTAGCGGCGGCAGTTTCAGTTGTCTCCTTACCTGACGCGCCGACTGGGTTGGTAGAGGTATATCTCAATGGTCGACTCCTAGCGCCGTCTGACTATACGATTAGTAATCAAACGATCTTAAAGGCATCAGGGACTTTCGCGGTAAATGACAAGTTGATTATCTTCTATCAGGATTTCGAGAATCCTGTTAGACATTTTCACTCTTACGCCAGTTATAACCGCGCCCCCGGCGCGCCGGATCAATCGACATTTGAGCTCGATAAAGCGGCCACTTCCGGTATGGCCGAGAAGGTGTATCTAAACGGACTACTAGCGAGTAACTACGCGATAGTTAATGAGACGTTCGTTAGATTCGATGAAGAAATTTCGGCGGAGGATGGCGCCATCGTCCAGGCTCGCATACCGACTAGGTCTTTCGCGTACAGTCACGACATCCCGATAAGGACTCATGCGGCGTATAACTATTCAGGACAGCTCGTGTCGGCGACAACGCTGCAGGACAAATTAGCTGATCCGTCGCTAACTTTAGACTCGACACAATTTCAGCTTGATGTTGTGCCTGGCGTCAGCACTACGCTATCTACCGACTTCTTACGCAACTACTTCTGGTTTGTTGATGCCCGCGTAGATGAGAAGATTCCAGAGAAGGTCTGGGGCCAAGATATCGGTCTTATTCAAGTAACATCCCCAGAGTATGCACGATTAGTGGCTGCTATAAGGTATTCTCTGTTCCAACCGTCAACAACAGAGAACTTAGAGAACTACGGCTCAATCTTATTAGGATCTAACTTTACGACGGAGGAGGCCGTCTCGGCCGGGATCTCGGGGTCTGTAAACGGCCAGCAACTGAATTTGGTTCCTGTGAACGCCCCGCAAACGACTACATCGATTGAGCTACTTCCGGGCGTGCCGACACGGATTAAAGAGGCCCCGCAGAAGTTGCCAAGATTCTGGGCGGTAAACAAGTTAGTCGATGTCAAGGATGGCGCCGATCTTAAAGAGGTCAAATGGCTGGCACATTTTGCAGCCGACCTAAGCGGTGATTACGGATTTGCTAAGAGACTCGACGTAACGGAGCCGCTTGTTATCGACGGCTATGCGACGTCGTTTGATAATGAAACTGGCGTATTAACCGACTTGATAACAGACTTTCAAGCAAACGAGGTCCGTCCCGGCGACCTAATTTGTTTTAATACGTTGTTTGTGACGAGTGAAACGTCAGAGTCGGTCGGCTATCTATTTGACGGTAAAGGCTTTTCTTTGGTGAGCTCACTTGAGTATCTGGCGCCGTCGCCTGGATTCTCTAATGGCCGGATTCGAGTTAGATTGCCAATAGCCGGGCTGTTGACGAACACATTTGTTTCCGTAGGCGGTGCTGACGGGTCTCAATGGCAATTAAGCATAGATGGCTCCGGAACTGTAACGACATCGCTAATCGACGCATCTCCGCCGACACCGGGCACGCCCATTCTTGTGGCTGGTGATGGTGGCACGTTATGGTCAATTGTCGTAGATCCAACTGACGGTGCGTTAGTGTCCACCGCGGTCAGTCCGGCATCGGTGCCTGATATATTCATGTACGGTGACGGCGCCAGGTGGAAGCTATTCGTTGACCTATCTGGCGCGCTAACACCACAGGCCTCGCCAACACCCGTACTAGTGTCCGGTACAGACGGAAATATATGGAGTATTACGACTAATTCGGCTGGACTACTAATACCGGTTTTAGTCGGCGCGGGGTCAGCTGCGACAGTATATGCGAAAGGATCTAACGGTGGTCTTTGGATGGTTGTCTACAACCCCATAGATGGTCTAGTCGGTACTCTTGTGACGCCTACTCCGGCAACTCCTCCGCCAGATCTTGTGGTTTATGGGGCTAACGGTACAGTGTGGAAGATTGTGTTCAGTGATGTAGCTCCAGTAGGAACACTTTCAACTGTCGAGACGTCGCTCGCGTCCTTGTTGGGCGCGGATCGTTTCGCGCCGGGTAAATTCTTCATGGTGTCTGGATCGGATAGCTGGAGTGTTCCGTTGGCAGAGGCTGCCTACCAGGTGTCTGCAAGTTATGAGACGAATTCTGAGTTCATAATTGAAGCTCCTTGGATAAAAGAGAATGCTCCGTCTCCGAGTACGCTTACGGCGAGCGGCCTATCCGTGTCTGGCGTAAGCGTAGTGATTACGCTCGGGTCGCCATTGATCGAAAGTGCTGCTAAATACACATTAGTAAAGGATGTCCTCGATAAACACCGCTTAGTCATAGATTTTGAGTTTGCGTCTGATGAGCTGTATACGACGGGAACTGCTTACGGTCAGGGCGGGTACGGTAAGAACACGTATGGCGGCGGTGTAGTAAAAAACACGATAAGTTCGTATAAGTTATTCTCTAGGCGCACGCGGACCATGGACGCCTATCTATACCTAGACGAAGCGCTACCTGAAGGTGTCGCGTGGTCGAAAGGAGAGACTATAGAACTCCTAAATTCTCAATTTGCTGAAATACTTCGCCACAATGTGTTTGCGGTTGAGTATGATTGGCGCGCGCCTCGAACACTCGAGACTCTTGAGTATTTGGGCACTTTAGTTGATAGGCTTAAATCAGCTGAAACCAGAGCGATCATTTACACAGAGGCCTATAAAGACTCGGACAGTTTGATCGATAACGTCAGCAGCAAAATACAACGAGATGATGCGGTAGATCCGAGTTTTTCCGCCGGCCCGGTTGTTGACGCGTTCACGGTTGGAGAGAGCTTCGTCGACGGGGATAATATTGATGCGGCATTTTCTGTGTTTACAGCGAACCCGTACCAGTACACGCTCGGACCGGCCATAGAGACGATGGCTGCGAAGACCGTTGTGCCGATGGTTTATGGCGGGTTGTACCTTGTCGGGCCGGTTTCGGCTATCGGCGGCCCGTCCCTGTGGTTTAGAACATTCACAAATACTAAAGGTCTGGAGAACGAAGTGCTGCGCTTGGTAGGTTCTCAAGCAGATCATTCTTGGGTTTTAGATAGCGGCACGGCGACTAGAATATCTCCGGCTATACGCTTGATCGATCGTTCACTTCGTATAGACTCGGTAGGTGTGCCGAATCGAACTTTCCAGACTCCCCAGACACTAACATATACACAAGGGGACCCGCTATCCGTTAATTTCTGGTACAGACCCTCGGTGAGTACTCGAACAGTTGGTTCGGACCTTAGTTTGTTAACCTGGGGCCCGTTCAATATCGGTGTTAGAGTAGAATCCGATGGCTCACTTCGTCTTTATGCAAAGACGACTAATGCTACGGACGGCAGAGCTGATTCCACGTCGAGTTGGGCGGCCGGCTATCAGTTATCAGTGGATGATGCGCTAGTGGCCGATCCGACCCCGCCCGCAGAAGGTGATCCGGTCGTACCGGAGCCCACCGCACCGACTGAAGTGTTAGATGGCAGACTCATTCTAGGCATATGGCATAACATTACTGTCACATACAGCGTCGTCGCCGGAAAAGGTAAGATCCGCCTATACATAAACGGAATCCTTACAGGAGAGAATAGCACCCCGGGACCGGCTATAGATTCGCTTCTAGTGACGCTAGCTCAAAGTATTCATATCAACTCCAACGGCGTAGATAATCACGCACAGGGTGATTTCCAGCAGATCATGCTGTTCGTAGATCACTTATTGAGTACCGATAAAATCGAGGAGTTTGCGGAGAGCAACTTGGTACAAGCCGTTGGTGTCAAATTTGACGGTACAGTATTAGCGCCGGAAGGGGCTACGTCTGTTCTTCAGTTCTTCGACGATGAGCTTGAAATAACTGACTACAGTGGTAACGGGTTCGTAGCTAAAAAAGAAGGACCGGCCGCTTCTTCTGATTGGCGAGTGTCCGACGGTGCGATCGCCGACAAGAGAAAGAGAGTCGGCGATCTTCACTCAATCAAACCGGCCGGTTTGATTTTCTACAACGGAGCCGTATTAAGTCAAGGCCAGGTACTAGCAGCCAGTTTTGATGAGTCGGTAGGATCCGCCTCGTTTACTCCGCCCGCGTTTTGGTACACTTACAGCTCAGGAGGCTGGCAGCGCGTACTGCCGAGCCTCCCGAGTGTTGGTGCGTCAATAGAAGTTGACGACTCTACCGTGCTTTAAAGTTGTTGAAGAATGGTCACGCTAGTGTCTTCGAAGACAATCAGCACGGGCCCGCACGTAACCATGAGTCGCTTTTCGTTTGCCGGCTGATCCGCCGTAGCGATGAAGACTGTGTCGTCCTCATTAGTCCGCGCCCCGATACTAAGAGGCGCGAACACAAACGGCTCGTCCTCATCAACAGGCATCTTGGGAATATTCAGTGAGCGATACGCCACGGAACTGCTTCTGTCAGAGAAGTGAATATTGATATGTACGTCCAGCTGGCCTGAGACGACGTAACATTCGATCACCAGACTTGTATATTCGTCCGTCACGTCATCGCAGGTCATCGGGTAATCGGCGTGTACGCTACTACCCTGCAGTTCGACACGGTCTAGGCGGAAATCGTTGACTTCGCCGTCGTCCGACGGCATGTCATTAACCAAGTCAAGAATTTGTTTTTTGGTCCACGCAATGTGACCGAGAACGAGGTAGTCTTGTTTGAAAGTCAGTGTTGCTTTTTGTTGTGACATGGCACGATTATTTTTTTTCGTAGTAGCCTGTGATGCAGCCAGCTAAAGCTATAGCCGCGATGAGTATGAGAAGAGGACCAGGCATCAATTTCCGGTCTCCTCTGCCAAGATCGTAATCACAAGACTATCCCACGCTCCATAGGTATTATCTAGAAGCCCGTGTACGTGGTCAGTAATTCTTGCGAGTACGTGCCGAGCTGTTTCATTACGCCCGATCGTTCCGAGTTCAGATGGCACTTCTATTGTTTCTTCAATATTAAGCCAATCATCGTCGGTAGACGTGCATGACCTGTCGTTTCCTTGTAGTGGGGTAGTGCTGTCGATAAACATCGACAGCGGGTCGCAGCTGTAAGAAATCGTTATACGCATTTACCGAACTCTTGGTGTCGGAACCGACTTTGCGGCCGGCTTTTCAACGACAACCTTCACAGGGGGTTTTGGGTCAACACTGAGCTTACCGTACCTATCCACTGCATTGACCGCCAACATAACGGCCAGTATGATGAGTGCCACAAGCTGTAGCCGATTGATACGGCGCAAGCGCCTGAATTTCTGATCTGTCGTGAATAGTAGGTATTCGTTAGAGCTCGACATTTTGTCCGATGCCTAGGGCAGTAAAGATGAGTCGAATGATAAATCCGATTAGGAGTCCGCCGATGACGTAGATCATTTTTTGTAGTTCAGTTGTTTTGAGGTGCAGAGAGTCGAACCCGACTCAAAGAAAATAGGGCTAAGTCTACTTATTTCGTGTTCTTACATTGTCTTATGACCTTTTGTTAGGGTTGATTTTCACATAGCAGTTTCGTTGAGTTGTCTTAGTGTTTTATTCCCTTTCGGCGCCAGGTCCCGTCACCGTTACTCAGCTCTCCGTACCCGTTTCCTTCCACAGTCCCATAACCGTACCCGTACCCACTCCCGAACCCAATACCGTATTCACGCCAAGTTTCGCAGCCGTACCAGGTTCCATAGCCGTAGTTATTGATTTTCAATGTTTGTCTCCTTTTCCATTTCCTTTCCACAAGCTGCTTAATCTCCCGTGTCCATACCCACTCCCAGCCCCGTATCCAGGCCCGTTCCCGTACCCGTCTCCAACTCCATACTCGTCGCCAGTTCCGAAATTATTAATCTTCAATGTCTTACTCCTCCTTTTCCTCTTCCAGTCCAGTAGTGAGGTCCGCACCCATATCCGTACCCGTACCCGTCCCCGTACCCACGCCCGTACACACGCCCGTATCCACGACCATATCCGTCCCCACTTATGAATCTGTTTCCATTTCCGAAGTCGTTAATCTTCAATGTTTTTCTCCTTTTCCGTTCCCGTCGTGCCGCGCATTTATGCAACCACAATCGTCAGCAGACCAGCCGGCAGTTTTACTATCGACTGTCGCTATTATTTTGGTTTGTTCAGACTATTTAACTGACGTACTACTTCGGCCCGATCTTTGGGCCGCAAGCACAACAGTAGTCGACCCGCCGCTCTAGACTCAACAGTCGTTGATGCAGATTTGGAATCCTTCATCGTAAGGTCCAATAGTTATGAAGGTATGGTGATCTAGCCACACGGTAACGTACGAATGTTCGCACGCGTAAATACTCTCTTGATACGGGAACGTGGTAATTGGGTGCTCGCCTCGTAGATGTACGGACACATCGTATGCGTGCGCCACGTCGACCGTTTTAAACTCATCGAAACTGGTCACGCCATTTACTGTATACACGGTCGTGTTTCGCAGAGTCAACTTCTTATCTAAGTTGCAGTACTCTACGATCATGTTGAAGGCGGCTCGTTTTAGGCTTATTTCCAGCCTAACCGTGCCACCGCTCGTTTGCTCCTTATTAATCGAGACGGTGCATAGTGATGAGGACGGATTTTTGTACGGCTGCACAGTATAGACAGTGCTGGTCATAGTAGTGGTGTTTCTAGCTCTTTCAGGATCTGGAACAGGGGAGTGTTTTTTCTAATTAGCGTTGCGAGCCGCCATTGTTGCGTCTTAATCGCTCGTTTCCGACGCGCTCTCGGTAGTTTTAAAGCGCGCAGAGTCCTTTGGATTAACGAGTACCGGCTACCAGTACCGTGTTTGGTCCGGATATCGCTAAGTAGTCTTGATTGAATGGAATTCCTTTCTTGATCCATAAATTGGTTACAGACGCCACAGCGGTGTTCTGCTTATCTGGACCGCACCAAATGTTACAACATGGAACAATAACAACTGTGCGCTTTGCTGCAGCAGTTGCGATCTCGTAGGAGGCACCGTCTGGATGCATACCGACGATCAGATCGTACACCTCTGCTTGCGTATGGCAGAAACATGTCTGAATTCTAGGTAGTTCCGCGATGCTTAACTTACGTCGCAGCTGGCGTCTTTGGGCCTTAGACAAACCAGTCTTTCTCGGGTCAATGACCGTTGGTTGGTAACCTAGTTTTAGTAGTTCGAGGGATAGCTCTCCCTTTCCGCCTGCCACATCGGCGACTCGCTTGTAATGTTGCGGTGGGAATGTCCCGTGCAGAAATTCTGCGAACTTGGTAGCGCGCGCTTTGTCACCCATGATTTAAAAATGAGAGTCGAACACCGTAAGCCCTAGACGGGCCTAAAGGTATTCAACTCTCTTATGACACAGCCAGACTAGCTTTTATCGGGTGCCGGAGGCTAACCGACCAATGGGCTGGACAACGCGCATCTTGCTCATGTCTCCTGGTTTGGTTTTTGTAGGTGGTTGACGACGAGCTGTGCGTAGCCTGCGATGTCGACCCAGTTATCCAAATACTCTGGATCGCCGTTTAGAATTCGGCTGAACTTGGTAATGATCATGAGCAGAGCTTTGAACTGCGGCGTCTCTACGTTGAGCGCGTCGTCTCCTCTTCTCTCCGCATAATACAGCAGTAAACGAAGAAACGCTCCGGTGATTTCAGCATTAGCCGCAAACGCACCGTAGCGCTTCCCTCTGTTTTCTAATACTTGTGTAACTTCCGTGGTCATAGCACATAACTTATGCCACACGAATTAGCAGTATTATCAGCGATCTACAAAGAAGACCTGCTTATGGTCTAAAAATATTTGCTTTAGCTGCGATACCGCCAGATTAATCTGGTTTTTTATGACAGGGGTATTCCAGGTTGCTCCGGGCGGGAATGATATGGACAAGTATATCATTCGCTCAGGTGCAACACCGAGGCGTCTAAATGCGACGTGGCCGATGTTATGGGCCATGTATGTCGTTTTTAGGACGCCTTCATCCATAGTCGCCACGTCAATATCGAGCTCCCCTTCAGAATACAACCGTAATAGCAGGCGCGCATATGCCGCATCCGCCTCTCGATTTTGCCACTCGTCTTTCAAGGATTGGCCGCTTGTGTTCAACTCTTCGTATAGAACACTGCTTTTTACTTTACTCGTCGGATTTGGAACTCCGCCGCCGTTAAAAGATGCGAGCACGAGAGAGCGCTGCGCGCCCGATATCTTAGTGATACTGGCGAGCGTCTCGTATATGGTGACGATGGACTTAAGACTTTTGCCGTGTTCTTCCACTCCGCGTCTTTTTCGCCAAGCTTCGAATGTCTGTACGACATACTTGACTAAAAATGCGCCGGTAGCCGAGGAAAGAAGAACTACCCACCAGTCCGAGGCTTGGATCACTGAAAGAAGTAATTTTATATACATAGAGGCTATTCAGACTCCATGTCTAGTGTAAAAAAAGAGGTGGGAATAGTCCCACCTCTAAGACTGACTACGTCGCGTGTGTGCTCGTATCAGCGCGTTTTTCGGTGCCTTGAGCGGCGTTGTTGTTCAACGCTTCTTTCGCAAGGATCTCGGTCCGGTTCAGTATCCGCGCTTCGCGCTCCTCCGTGCTCGAAGGAATAGGTTCCAAGCACCGGGAGGTGACTAGGCGGAGTAGGCCTGCGGCCGCATTGATTCTCTTCTGACGCAGTTTGAGAACCGTCTCGCTATCGTTCTGACCAAGCAGAGCGATCGCGGTCGTTGTAGAATCGATGATATTCCACAGGGCGCCCGCTCGTGCGCAGACCGCCTCCTCGCTCCCCTTTCGCGCGTTCCGTGCCATTTCCGACGCCGCCCATACGACGGCCTTTTTCAGGGTGGCCGCGGTTTGGTAGCTGGCGGTGAGGAAGCCGATATCTCCACACAGGCCGATCACGGCCCAGGTTTTTTCATCGGCGACGAGATTGTCGATGAGACCTTTTGCGTTATCTCTCTGGTACCAATCACGGATATCGTCCAGATCGCTCTCCAGATGTTTTGCGCTTCTTTCGTTGAGGATTCGATTTACGATCTTTCGGTCGTGCCTATCGCCACGCCGGCGATGTGTGAAACGAACATGTGTGATGTACATTTCCCTGCCGTTGAGCGTCAGAGGGATGATGATTGCGCCGACGGAAAACGCGTCTCCGAGGTGGCGGGTCTGGATTGTGTAGTTTTTGGGTAGCATCAGAGTCGTTGCGCGTTCGTTTGTTGAAGCAGTTGTTGGAAGTCGTTGAGGTGAATCGTGTGAATCACGCTCTCGTCGTACAGTTTGGTGCTGTACGTCACTAATATGCCGGTAGCAGAAGAGATAAGCCCATGCACACATATCTCTCCCCCAGGCTGTGAGTATCTATCTCCGATCGCGATCATGGTTGTTGTGACCTTACATCGTTTGTCGGTAATTTGTGGCGCGGTCAGTTCTTGCGTCTTTCGAGGTAGGCCCTCCAAGCGAGGTTCGCAAAAGCGCATAAGAAGACAAAGCAGGTGGCGATGGCTTCGGGTGTGGTCATTTGATGGGTTTCTTCGGCAGTTGCTCGGGGTGGTCGTCGGTTTCGATGGGGCGCCAGCCGTAAAAGTAGCTGTCCACGTTTGCATGCGTTCCCCCGGCGCGCATCCAGGCACCGTGACCTTTGCCTTGGTATAATTCAACGGCATCATCCCACCGGCCTTCGCACAGGTATCCGCTTATGTGGGCAAGCTGAACCACGCGCCCATCTTTAGGCGCCGTGCTCATCGGCTGCCACGCGGGCTTCGGGCGGGGCTTGGCGAGTTCGCGGCAGAAGAGCGCGGCGCACTGCAAGCGCGCATCGCCGCGGCGTGGTTGGCCCTCCGCAGTCTTGCGCGGGGGTCGTCGGGGTGCAAGTCACTCACCGCCGCACCTCCTCGCCCTGCGCAGGCTCTTTGGAGCCAAGGCCAAACGCCGCTTCGAATTCCTCAAGCGCGCCTCCAGAAATTTGCGCATCGAGCCAGTCGATACCGGGTTGCTGCATCGGGGCGATTTCGCAATGGAACGCATAGGCTGCGGCTTTGAGGCGCGCAACCTCAGCTTCCAGCGCGCTAACGCGCGCCCGAAGGTCATCATGCTCGAGCGGTAGTGTGGTGTGGGGGTTGTTGGTAATCATTGGAGAGCCTCCAGGGCTTTCTTGGCGTCGCTGTAGTTCCAGTCGCTGTCTTCGTAATTCCGCAGCTCCCGGCCGTCGTCGCTGCTAAGAAGCTCGCGCCAGCCTTCTCGATACGCCTGTTCCACCAGCGCGCGCAGGCGCTCGACCTGCGCCTCCAGCTCGGCGATACGCGCCATAAGCGCAGTAGCTATCGGCCGGCTCGCCGCTATCCATTTAGCGTCGTCTGTTGTCAGACAGACCATGCTAGATTGGTCGGAAACAACCGGACCGGCGTGCTCTTCGCCAGGCCCGCAACAAACAAGCACGTGCCCAGGTTCGTCTGGGAAGCTCTCGTCCTTGCAAACCTTCCAGTCGCCTGGTGTAGTTTTACTAAGCAGCGTTTCAATTTCTGCAGTGTTCATGATTTTTTCGTGTGAATTTGTCGAAGTATATGCTCTAGGGCCTCGGCGTTACCTAAAGCGTCTTCGAGTGCGTTATGCGTGTGTGGCGTCTGCCTTAGTTTTCTAATGCCGGCACGCATGTCTGATTCTGCGCCTTTATACAGGCATGATATACTGCCACAAGACCACCCGAACGGATTGTATCCGAGGAATTTGTGGAAGTACCAATTCAAGGCGCCGCCGTCAAACTGAGGGTTGTCGGCCCATAGTTTTACAACGTCGTTTTTTACTCTGATTTGGTCGACCCACGCAGCAATGCGTTTTATGCCCTCAGCAGCATCGGGAAAGCTTAGTGTTTTTTCTCGACTAAAACCAGAAATTGCGAGCGCTTCGGGCTGCCACTGGTCACTAATCGGTCTTAGTTCCACATAAAGATTTGGCCGGCTTGGTAACAGGGCTACAAAACCAGCGGAAATTATGGAGTACAGGCCAGGAGCCGGCCCGTCCATTTCGATATCGGTCACTACGTTGATAATCATGATATAAGAAAAGTTCACGAGTCAACCCCCTCCGCCAAACATGGCGGAGGGGGCTAACGGTCAAAGCCGGACGCGATGTTCGAAGCGTCGCGGCTGGCCGCCTCTCGACGATATCCACAACCCCTGGTCGGAGTTGTAGAAATCGGTGGTCCTGCGCGCCACTGCGCGCAACCACTGCACCGCCTCAGTGACGACCGTCCACAGATCGGCGTCGCCACGTAAGCTTGCGGTCGCACGCAAGCGGCAAATCAACGTTACCAACCGGCTTTCAGCCAGTTGGTCTCCGTTCTTTGCCGATGCGAGCAGCTCCTTCAGCTGCTCGATCACGGCCGCCCTGTCAAAAGGGATCAGCGGTGAGTATTCCGGTGCGAACATACGGGTACCTCCTAGTACCTGTAGTTCTGTTGCAGTCCTTGCAACGAGGGAGTAGGTAGAATTACCCACTCATTTACTTATGCCATAAATGAGGGTATTTTTTCTTATTGAAAGAGTATCTATCATATGTAAACCTACAATAGCGCAGACCTAGCGTAGATACATATGGCTTATACATTAAACGGTGAGCGAGTTCAACTTGTAATCGACGACAATAGCGGCGGAGCTATAACCGAGATTGCTATAGACGGAGTTAATCTTGTAAACTCTGCAAATAAGTTCCGGCAAGTACAGTTCGGTTTAACGTGGTCTGATAAGACCGGCTCTTTTTTTCTTAGTGAGTCGGGCAATTCTCCCGCTGGCCCGGCTGCACCGCCTACAGCTGAACTTGTATCGGCTGTAGTTGAAGGTGATACGTTAATTACGACGACGAAACTAGGCTATCCACTACCGAGTACAACTACCGCACTGGGCTCATTTTCGGTCGCGGAGACGACTCTCGAGAAGCGCGTTACGGTTGACTATCTAGGGAATCCTAACATAATTAGACTCGAATCGGTATTTAATCCCGCAGCGAGTACCAAACTTGGAACGGCTAGGTTATTATTTTCAGCCTCAACTATTGACGCTCTAAATAGATACTTCTACTATGATCCGACAGTTTTGGCGGAGCCGTTTCAAATTTCTGTAGGCTCTGTGGCGCCGGCTACGTTTTCTACCGCTAACGATGCCGGCATAATCTACTCTAATCAAAACGGGAGTTTAGCGCTCGGTGTGTACTCCAGAGGCGCGATATCGACTAATGTGCCTCGACGCTTCACGCTGTTGGCTCCGGCGGCTTCTCCGGGCGAAGGCGGCACCGGACTATTCGCCGGAACCATGGTCGTCGCCCAAGAGACTCAGCCAGGCTCTGGGCTATCTGCCGACAAGTTTTGGAATGAGCAGTTTGTCGTGGTCGGCACATACGCTGAAGTCGCATCAGCTTTTAAGCAGATTTTTACAGGCATCCCGCTATCAGCGACGGCGCCGGCCGCCGGTCCCGCAGCGTACCTGAGTATCGTCGCATTCCCTTTACAAATTGCTACCGGCACTACGTTTAGTGTTGTCGCGCAGGCTCTGGATGAGAACGGCTTAGTAGACGTGTCGTATACGCAGCCGTTTTCTCTCACGAGTTTTGGGCCGGCGGCGCTCTCTGGACCTAATACGGCTACACCGACGAACGGGACCGCTGTGTTTTCTGGCGTGTCTGCGACCGCTCTCGGTACGTATTTCGCGCAAGTCACATCTGGCTCTCTCGTGCCAGCGTCCCATACTCTTCAGGTTGTAAATCCGGTACCAGTTTTACTATTCACAGATCCAACGACCTTTACAACTTCGGCTGTACCAGCGACAATCGGCCTAGGAGGTCAATCCTTCCTCGCGGGAATGACCGCGCGTATAACTGGTACAGGAATTACCACTCCCATCACTGTTCCGTGCACTGTGCTTACGGCGACAACCGCTACATTTGTACCTCCCGCTGAGATGCAGGTTGTCGGCACGTTTACTATCTCTCTACAAAACATCGGGTCAGCCGGCCTGTTCTCAAATACCAAGACCATTTTGGTATCAGCCGCTCCTGTCAACCCCGTAGCCAATGAGCTGGTAATCGACGTAATAACCACGTCCTTAACCGTACCGGCCTCTGTTACGCTATCGATTCTTGCCATAGACTCGACTCAATTCGACGCAGCATCTAAAGTGATTGACGTCGATGTCGACGGAACTATAACGTTAACAGCCCAGACACTTCCTGCGGGCGCCTCCGTCACTGGCCTAGGTGCGGTACCTATGGTTAATGGCGTAGCGCAAGTTACTCTTACTACAAACTTCGACGGCACGTTTGTATTCCGGGCTGACGGTACGGCCCTCAGCTTAGGCACAAAAGACACGCCGGAAATACAGATTGTTAATCCTTCGCTGATCACCCTAAATAGCGTATCCCCGGCATCTATCCCGGAAGACAGCCCAGCCACGACGATCACGGTGTCTAGCACACAGCCGGGACTTCCTCAAGGGAATACGACTATTCGCGTTAACGGGCTGGCGCTACCGACGACGAGCGTTAATTTTAACACAGCGACCGCGGTAATTCCGGAATCGATGCTCAAGAATCCCGGAACTCTAAGTGTCGACGTGGTTAGCACGAATCCGGTAACGACTTCTAACTCTATAGCACTAACGATCACTGACGTAATTGAGCCGCCGGCAGCACTAGAGTTCACATCAGTACCAAGTTCGGCAGTATTTGCAGGCTCCCCGTTCCAAGTTCAAGTTCGAGTTTTGGATACGGATGGAAAGGCGGCTGGACAGGTGCAAGACCTAACTATCACGGTCGCACTGCAGACGCCTGGTTCGGCGCAACTCAGCGGGTACTTTTCGAAGACAGTAAACAGCAATATCGTTGTTTTTGATGATCTATCTATAGATACCGAAGGAACATACGTATTGACGGCCACAGCTGTTGGATTGACATCTGCTGAGTCGCCAGACATTACGATCTCGATTCCGGCGGCCCAAATAGTGGCAATTAATCCCGCCAGTGTTACACCTGCTTTTTTCTCTGATGAGGGTTCTCCGGCATTTGGGCTAACTTATTGGGGTGACGTACCCAACCAGCTAGGTATAAATTTCAACTTCTGGAATATCTACGAAGACTTTTCGTACTGTTTCCGTGGCAACCTGCGGTATGCGACGACTAAGGCAGTTGGGTTCAACGGTGATGGCCTCGGCACGTCTCCCGATCCAGTTCTAGATAGTCTGGGTTGGCCTACCGTACTAAATGGTGAGTATGCTACCGTCCGGTTATTTACCGGCATGAGCGTGCCTCAGCTATATCTAGACGGTACGAACCGCGGGCTACTGAAGGCGTATAGACCTGGCCGGTACTTATACGAAGTCTGGACCAACACCGGGGTCGCTAATCCAGTCGCCTATTTCGCAGGTGACGGAGACTGGGAGCAGCTCTCTTCTGGGTCATTGACAGCCCCGGCTGTGTATCGAGTCACAGTGGCTGAGGCCGATAGAACGAATCAGGGCATCGAGATGGTCCTATTCGCTAACGGTGCAGATCTGAAGATGACAAATTTGATCATCTATCACGAGAATGACGCTGCGTATAAGAATCAGATCTACTGGGATCCTGAACTACAAACACAGTTAAAGCACTTCTGTCGTGGTCGAGACATGGAGGTGAAGCACCTTAATGAGCTCAGCGCGCTTATTTCGAATCTATCACAAGATCCGGCCTTGACGTGGGCTACCTGGGACGGATACGGCCCTCCGCCATCGGTTATCGTCGCACTGTGTAACTTGGCTGATTTGGATTACCATTTCTGCATTCCCGCCGCGGCAGCTAGGAACGTATCGTACATCGACTACTGGGCTACGTATATTCGAGACAATCTGAATCCGAAGCTTCGGGTTATACCCACAGTTGGTAACGAAATCTGGAACGGCCCGGGTAACGTCGAATTCGATACGTTTAAGTCAGCTTACGTATTCCAGAGTATTCACGCGCCGGCCCTCGGATTCTCTTCGGATTTCACAGGACGTCTTAAAGCTCAAGCACACTGCCAGCGGCTAGTTCACGACCGCTTTGCAGCTATATTTGCTGGTCAGACTCATCGAGTTGTGAATGCTGTTGAAACACAGAACGGCGGCAACGGAATGAGCATAATTCTGGACCATCCGTATGGGCCGGATGGTCAAACGCTCGGTCAGCGCGGCGTTGAAATACTTATAGCCGGCTACTTCCCTACCGGCGTAGATACGATCGCCTGGCATCAGTACAACCCGGCCTGGTCTACTGTGCAAAAGCAGGCGTTCTTCGAAACGGTCATCTCTGCATACACGCAGGCGTATACAGACGCCATCAACTCTGCGCGGATCATTGCGGACCAGGTTGGGCCGGGTAAAGCGTATCCCAATTGCTCGCTGGGCTCGTACGAGAAGTTCTTCCAAGAGGGTGCGCCGTCTCTCGCTGCGGTCCCTGATTGGTCGGCTGGTGCGAGCTACTTCCTCGGTGCGCCCGTTTATTGGCAGGCCGTCGGAGCGTCAAATAAGACTATACACATCTCTAATGTAGCTAATCCGACTGTCGGTACATTTATTCCCTCACAGTGGACTAACACTGGAGCGATCGTATGGGAAGACTACACGTCGCAACAAAGAATAAACGCAACTGTCGGTATGGCGACGTTAAAGTCTATCGACACTTATCGAGGACTGATCGAGAGCGCCGTGGCGCAGTGGAGAGCACTTACCGACAAGTGCCTAACTATATACAAACTATTCTCGCGTCCGGATAGTCGGAGCGGCTTCAGGTCACTTGGCGCGGAACGTAACGAGCCGTACACCCAGTCGACCACGTTTACTTATACCGGTCCGTACGCTCCGAATCAGGCAATTTTGAATACGACAATAAGGCCCAACGGTATTATTCCAGATCCGCTCGGGTCTGGAGGCTCCGGCGGTCAATTTACATTAACGGGTTTAAAGTTCCGTTCTGATACAGTATTGACTGTGGATGGTGTTGTTACGCCCGCTGTGTACGTCGATCCTGGATTAATGCTGTTTACGCCCCTCCCGGCTCAACAGGCGGTTGGATTACACCAGGTTATCGCTAAGAACCCGGGCGCGCCAGATTCAAATTCGGTAACGTACGAAGTGTTAAGTGTTGCTCCTAATCCTGAAGCTGATGTCGGTGTGGCTGTGTTATTCCAAGCAATCGAAGCGCCGAATAACCCCACATCATTTCACGCCCCGGAAACCTTATATCTCGTTGGGGCCGCCTTCGATTCCGGTTTCGGTACGGATCCGTTATCAGCACCTAGCGGTATAGATGATGATTATACGGAGGCGACAGTAACATGGATTCAAAAGCCGGCAGATACCACGCTAACCGATTTCAGTGTCCCTCTAGTCGCAGGTGTTTTGGGTCCGATCGTACTAAATACCAAGGCTGACGGAATCTATCAAGCTGAGGTTACCTTTACTGGCGCGGGTGTGCCGGACGTCACAGGCACGACAGGAACCGTGACCGTGACTAACCCAGTACCGACGATAGACTCGATTGTACCTAATCTGTTTCAGGCGACCTCAAACCCTGTTACGCTTCAAATAACGACCTCTGGATTCTTTCCGCCAACTGGCGCAAATGTAATCATAAATGAGCAGATCGTCTTGTCTTCTACGACGGTATCGGCGAATAATAAGTCACTATCGGTCGTATTACCGTCGAGCGTTTCATCCGCGCCGGGGATCAAGAATGTAGTTGTGACGGTCGACAATTCTGTAGGCGGTGCCCCAGCCTCGTCGAACGCACTGTCTTTCGAGGTCACATCGCCTCCGCCAGGAGTAGAGAATCTTCCTGCCAGCATTGTTGTAGGTCCTACCAGCTACCAGCGGCTGCTCCCGGCCGTCGGCCCCGTTATAACTAGCGCTACTCCTCTACGAGACGCGCTGCGTACGATCGGTAAGTATTCTTCAGTTATAACTCCGGATAATACGCAACTGTTCACGCAGCAGGTAAATGGCGAGAATGCGTTCGAGGTGGTAGAGATTCTAGCCGGCGCGTACGGTAACATCATATTCTCCACAAATAACAATGGCCCTCACGATGTTGCAATAGGCGCACCTTTAAGCGCTTCGGCGCCGCTACTGATTCGAGCCAGACGAGTTTCGGGTGTTGCTGATAAGGTGGTTATTCGCCCCTCGGACTTTACTGACCCGATTCCGGCCAGTATCTTTATTACCGGTAATTCGAACCTAAGCTTCGTTCACTGGTACGACGTTACTGTATTTGGACACCAACTATCATGCTTGGCCACGGATAACAAGCTGTTGACTCCGACCGGCATGTTAGGTAATCCGGCTCAGGCGTTCCGTAGTTGGAAGTGGGTTCGGTGCAATTTCCTTGGTAATTGGGACCCGCGCATCGTAGCGCTCGGCTCTGACCGGTTTGTGCGCGCACCTTTAATCGGAACATCGCAGGCGCAGTGGAACGCCGCAGGCGTCGAAATCATTGGCGGTGATAAGTCCTCATGGACCACAATACAGGCCTATGATGCCATAAACGCTGCGCCGCCGACGGAAGTATTGTCAGGTTTACCGTTACCTCAAGGTCGGTTTGGTCGCCGATTCTTATCTGGAGACGTCACTAATCCGGCACACCCGAATTACAACGGATCGAGTGTCTACATAGGTGCGTACCCCTCGGCCAGCATTCCGAACTTTGCCTATAACCAACTGAGTCCTTACGCAGTAGACGGTATCAATGTCTATAACATCTGGGACTGGGAGTTCAGTGGCTGTAAATTCTTGAATCATGCTTACGCTGCTGTCCGCATATCGAATATCGCAGGCGTCAGTACGAAGTTTGTTGGTTGCCATTTTGAGCAGAACGGTGAGTTCGCGCTACTGTGCTTAAACCGAGCCGGCACAAATCCGTTCAGTATTGCTAGCGGTGATGTTACCAAAGCACCCGTACTTGGCTCAGATACAGGCGGGCCAGGTGCGGGTGCCTTGGTACTGCAGGGGTGTCAGTTTGTTGACAATAGCTTCCAGACGACTAACACGCAAGTCATTATTCGCGGTATTCAAAAAGGCAGCCTTCTTGTCGAAAACTGTCAGTTCCTAGGCGGCTATTTGGATGCGATGCGGCATTTACCTGCAGCCTGTGGCGGCGGTATCGACGTAGGCGACGATGCACAGTTCGACAGTCAAGGAGTCCTAACGCATTGGTACTCTAACCTTACAACAACGGCCAATCTACCACTGGTACCTTGGACAGATGTTCTATCGCAATTTGTATCAAATAGCACGTGCACAACTCTTCCAGGGACTGTGAGCGGCAATATCGTATGCGGCTGGCCATATCTCCCCGGTCCGAATATCACTAATCAGCAGTACGCGGCTGTGGCTAGTGATCCGGGCGTGACTCTACCTGGCGCGGCTGTATTGGCCGGCCTGCAACAGACTGAGTCTGTGATAATTACTAACTCAGTATTTGCGTTTAATCCTGATGATACAGGACTATCGTGGAACCTGCCCATTGCGAATAAGAATCCGGCTGGTGTGGCAGCCGCTAGAGATTCGCTACTGCTCGGGGGCATTCGATTCTTACAAATCGATGGGTCTACTTTCTTACAAAAATCGAGCCTGTTTGGCATTCGTATAGACCCGATCTTTGCAGGTAAGCATATTAGTTCCCTGACCAATCAGATTGGCGGCGGAGCTGTTCCAAACAGTATCGCCGATGAGATGGTATTTGCTTATAGCGGGTCGAAATACGATACCAACGTACTTAAATTAACGCTCAAAGGCGCCGGTCCAGTATCTGGTCCGTTACTGGCGCTTGCGTCTTTGAAGGTTTACCCGCCGACCAGTACTCCCCTTCCGCCTAATTTCCTGATGCGCGCCTGCGTTCCGCTTCCGGACGCCTACTCAATCGCAGGTCTCGAAGCGCTCAATCTAGAGATATTCGACTCTAATCAGATTCCGTACCCTGTTCAGTTCAATCCTGTGGCGTACTACCCTAGCGGCAACGTGTCTGTGGTTGAAGTTTGTTCCGTCGTACTGACTGATGTCGGAGCTAACGGTACGCCGCAGGTATATACGTTAGCGCGGCGCGTCTGACATACACTATAAGCACACATATGAAAAAGGTGACATTTGCTAAAGGCGTTCGACCGACAGTCGGAGACATGAACGCTATAGGAACTACGACTGAAGAGGCGTTAGATCAGCTTATTCGGGCGCTACTGTCAACCGAGACTGGAAGCGTGCTGTTCGACGCCGCGCCTCCTACGGTATCGGTCCTGAATGATGTGCTTACCGTAACAGTTCCCTCGCAATGGTTCGTTATTGCCGGCGCGGTACAGAAAACGCAGGAAGTTGTTGCGCAGTTTAACGCTGGCGCTAACAACCTACGCATCGATGTGTACTTAGTTGCTGGTAAAACAGGCCAGAACGAGACGAGAGACTTTAACTCTGTTGATCCGACTACCGGCTATCTAATTCAGCAGACGCTTACTACCCAGGTTCGACAAAATGATGCGCCGAGAGTCGAATTCGTTACAGGTACGGATATCCTGCTGGCACCCACACCACCTGTACTATCTTCTACGGATGTAGGACGTGTACGACTGGCCATAATTAGGTACGTTAACCTATCTAACTCGTTTACGATCGACTTAAACACAACAGAACGTTACGTACTTCCTCCAGGAGCGGTAGCGGGCCTGACAGCGCACGCACTCTCTCACTTACCCGGCGGCTCAGACGCTATACAAGTTGCGACTGTCTCAGGAAACACCAGCACAGCTGGTCTGATGCCTGCTGATTCTTTAGTTAAGGTCCAGGCAGCTATTCAAGACGTAGCTGTGGCCGGCGGTAGTGAGTTCATTACGGTATCGACATCAGTTGCTAGAGAGGTCGAAGTAGGTGTGCGTATCGCAGATTCACTCACTATTGAGGATATAGGTGGTCAGCAACACCTGGCTGCTGCCTTTCTACCTCCGAGCCAGGCCGCCGGTTTCTCCTCCTCCGTGGCCAGAGCTGACCATACGCACACGTCATTTGATTCCGGGTTCTTAGTTCAAGTAACAGAACTTGATGTAACCGGTAATTTAGGTACTATTCTACCCATCAGCTTTTTGTCGCAAACACAGGGTCAAAAGACCTTGGTACCGAAGCGCATTTTGTCCGTTGATTGTTTCTGGGAGCCCGCGAATCAAACTAATACGAACAGTCCCAAAGGAGTCCACACTGGATGGACCGCTATTAACACTTCAGGTACGAACGCTACGGTAGGCGCTAGGGCGTTGATAACTGGCCCGTCTACATTTGAGATAGAGATTGGCGAGCTAGGAGTGACGTTCTTGTCAGCTGCAACGAAGAATAAGGTAGCGTCTCCCGAGTGGACATCACCCGCATATAACCAAGGTTCCTATCCAACTAGCGGAAAACTAAGGATCGTGGCCGTTGCGCAAACGTAATCATGCACAAAAAAGAGTCAATGGTTGGTCAGCTAAAGGGCAAAGTCGAGCTGACTATTTCAACAGAACAAAACGTGGTCTATACGATGCGAAGCAAAAATCTCGTCGTAGATTCCGCGCAAGAAGTAATTGCCGGCCTCTTACGCCGCGATTTTGCGAATTTTATACCACAATATGTAACGATTGGCGACGGCGGCGATCTTGAACAAGACGCGAAGGTTGACTCTGGCGCGCGCGTAGCCCCCGCATCTACAGATACGGTCGTTCGTAGCGTAGTAGCTAAGATTCCGATCGTACAGGTCATAGCGAACGAGGACGGCTCGTGGACATATGTAGCCATCGCGGGAAAAAATGAGGCCGTGACGCCGGCGATCAACGAGCTCGGCCTAGAATCGGCGAACGGAACATTGATATCACATTTCGTGACGGAAGCTACACAAAACGGGAGGGCTCGTAAATACCCGAAATCTTCGGCTGAGCACTTAGTAATTCGCTGGACACTTTCTTTTTCGCTTCTATGACACAGCTTATATACACGCGCTTTCACGCGCAAGATACTGCGGTTAACCAAAACAAACAACTTGAATACGTTGTCAAGCCGGGTATATACGCTGGCTTTAGAGTTAAGCCTAACGTCGCGCTGCCGTATCACCTAGACATCACAGTTGGAGCAGATGACAGCAGTGTGCTGGTCACGTCAGAGGGTGTTAAAGTTGAAGAGACGGAATCGATAATAGGCGCAGTGAAGTTGGCGCAGCCGGACCCGACTTTAACACGCATAGATGCGATCGTCGCGGAATACGCATACGTACCTAACGCTAATATTCAACAGACATACAAAGCGATTCGCGGCCAGAACCAACCTGACACCGACTCGGCTCCGACTAAACCCGAGCCTGAAAGTGATTTTCAAGTAGTGCTGGCGTACGTTACCGTTCGGCCATCAAGTAGCGGAATTCAAAACATTGACATTACTGATATCGAGCATGTTCCATTGGCGCCGTGGTCCGATGCGGCGCTCAAACCGATCATAGAGCCGAATGACCCCAGACGGGTATATGTATACCCCGGCAGATTCATAAGCGTCGATAGGACTAGCCCGGTCGAATTTGGCGGCGGCTACTCACCGATTATTGACCCAGTACTATATCAGACCAACGAAGTACGCTACATTCAGCTCGGTCTGACAGATGATGGGTTGGTGTCGATAATAGGGCAGGCATCATCGGAGGACCTACTTCCGGCGCTGACGACCGACGTACTTCCTGTGGCGATAGCGCGCGTGCGCAAGTCGTTCGGCCAGGTTGTCGTAGAAACTTTAAAAGACATACGCTTTGCATATTCTCGCGAGCATTCTCGCCCCAATGAGCTTCTCTTCTACGCGGACGCTCTGTCTGGATCGGTTTTCAAAGATCTCCGCGTAGAGACTTTTTCGGATGCCTCTGCTGTCGATCTAGACTCGGTTAAGCTGGTCGGCGGAAGTCAGGCATTCTTGACAGCATCTGTGGATACCGCCGATACGTCGCTAACAATATCTTGGACAGGCCCGACGAAAATTCCATCAGAAGACGTCACTATCTCTACCGCGGACGTATTGGCCGGCGGCCTAGCGACTAAGGTTGCACACTTCATGGTGCTGGCAGATACGTCTTTTAGCGGCCTTAGATTCCAGTATTCGGTTAGCGCGGCGACAGCAGGGTATACTGCAGAGAGTTTCCGTCCGAATGAGATAGTCCGTATTCCTGGCGGCCAAGGCACAAAGCTGTTCATCAAGTTCATTATTCCGCGCTCAGCCTTTTCTGCTACTAAAGTAGCGAAACTGTTTAGCTACGGGTTGTTATATGGATTGGATGCCACCGTACTGAACGCTAACACGCTTTCTGACCTCGGCATTTCGTCGCTTAAGAGTAATCTTCAAAATCTCATTCCGAACGGGCAGTTTTATTACTGGTCGCGCCCATCCGTAGAAGGTTCGGTGCCTGATTTATCATCCCCGCAGGAACTTATCTTCCCCTTCTCGCAATCTACAGACGATATCAATGCCGGAGATTCGTGGCAGGTTACTAAGTGGGGCGGGCCGGCCAAATCCAATCAGATCTCCAGAGTGTGGTACTCAATCGCCGGTCAGCCGTCTAAGACCGCGCTGAAGTTTACAGCCTCGTCTTCTATGTCTGGACCGACGTATGTCGAGTATCGATACCCACTTCCGGCAGAGCTGGTGGGGCGTACATTGACATTCTCTTTCGACTATAGATCAGGTGTATCAGAAGCTGTCGGTATTGGTATAGTCGTATATAGAGTTAACGGTCTGACACTAGAAGTTCTATCTCGTACGGACCGGGTAGCACTAACAGCACAAGGGACTCTTGTAGTTCAGACTGACGGTAACATTTCCACTGAGGCCGCGCAGATAGGCTTCTATATTATGTTCCTGAATACGGGTGCGGAGACGACGACTTATGTCACAGACGCGCGAGCCGCTATAGGCGATTTCAACGACTTGCCATACACCCCGGCCCCGAACGCATCGGCTATCCTACCTGCATATGCTGAATCAGGTAGAAGCTTTTTGTCTTGTTATGCATCAGAAGGCACCGTCGTCGGGGTCGCGTCACAGTTCGCTGGCCGAAAGCTGGCGATTGGGTCAGTAGAGGCGCGTATACAGAAGTTAGGTACAGCCAATAGGTCGGTCGGGCTGTCAGACATTACACTCGAGGCGACATCAACTAGCGTCGTGGCCGCCAGCTCAGCAATCGCTGCTGGCCCGGTACTATTGGACGTAGATTGGGAAGTCTTTGTTCGATATGAAGGATCTCCGACGTGATAAAATACAAGTATGCCGAAAATCGTATCTCAGCGCAGCGGATCGACTCCCCTGCCTAATTTTTACTCTAAGATTACCACCGCGGGAGACGCCAGTCGATTCATCGGCTCGGAAACTGGCCGGCGCGAGATTCATGTCGTTGCATCAGATGCTAATGGTGACGCCTTAGTCGATCTTGACTTAGAATACTTAGTAGGTCAAAAACAGCTAAACGTCTTCAGACTTATTCAGGCAGGTGCGGCATCTTTCTGGTCTAAGTTGTTGGATGAAGAAACAGTCATTTCGTCTCCGGCGTCTGTATCGAACGCGCTTCCGTATTTCGAAGAATTGAGCTCAAGCACGGTAAGACTCAGAAATCTGCCAGCATCTTCGACTACTGAGTTTCTGTTTGAGATTCCGCACACAGCCATTCCAGCAGAATTGCGCGAGCGCGTTACGATTCAACCGCAAGGTGGCGGAACGAGTATAGAGCTACTAGGTAACGGCGACGGTATTCGCCTACGCAGCGCGACTGGCCTACAGTTCGTTATTACTGTAGATGATGACGGGCACTTGACTTCCACACCGCAATGAAGCACTTTGTGACCCGCGCCAAGTTGTTTAAACAGGCGCAAGCTGTTTCGGCGCTACCGCATCAACAGCGGGTCATAGACCGTATATCAAACCAGCGCCCTGGTGATAAGGGCTTGCTTGTTGTACACGGACTCGGCTCTGGAAAGACGCTCACGTCGTTATTGGCCGGAAAGGCGTTGAACCGGCCGACTCACGTGTTGGCACCAGCCGCTACTGCCACGCATTTCGTGGGCGAGGGCGGTAGAATACCTGGCATGCCAAAAGTCACGGCTGAGTCGCACGAGCGTGCTATGAAAAGGAATACAGACGCTCGCGGAGTGATGCGGGACTTAAGCACATCATCCGAGCACGCTGACAAGCTGCTCGTTTATGACGAAGCACATCGAATGGTGGGTCCGTCACACAACTCTAAAAAACAAGAGCTTTTGAAACTGCCCGCAGCCAAGAAACTGTTGTTGACGGCTACGCCGATGCGAAACAGTCCGGCAGATATAGCCCCTCTAATCAACGCTGTTCGTCCTGGCGCGTTACCAACAGATCCGGCGTCTTTTTCGAAGCAGTATGTGCGTAATAAAAAAGTGAAGCCCGGCTTACTTGGGTGGTTGAAAGGTGTTCGCCCTGGCGAGATACCGGAGATTCATAATGCTGAGAAATTCAGATCTAAGATCCAGGGCGTCGTCGACTACCACGCCACAGATAAAGAGCACTTCCCGTCTGCGACATATGAAGACGTGAAGGTAGATTTATCTCCGAGGCAATCACAAATTCTTCGGTCGATCACTAGTAAAAACCCGATTCTTCAGTACAAACTTCACCACAATTTACCTCCTGATAAAAAAGAAGTCCGTAACATGATGGCCTTCTATCAGGTACCGAGAATCGTATCGAATAGCGCCAAGGGCTACTCTATTCATGCCACGGACGATGATAGCGCAAAGCTTAATGCCGCAGCGAATCGACTTGTTGAGAAGTCTAAGACGACGCCTAATTTCAAGGCTGTAGCGTATTCAAACTACCTGGACGGCGGCGTCAGAGAGTATAGCTCAAAGTTGCAAAAGCACAACATACCGCACACGGTCTATCACGGAGGCTTATCTAAGCGGCAACGTGATCAGGCGAAGAGAGACTATAACGAAGGTAAAATAAAAGCACTGCTCATTAGTGGCGCAGGCGCCGAGGGTCTGGACCTTAAAGGTACCAAATTAATGCAAGTTCTCGAGCCGCACTGGAACTCGGCTAGAACGGACCAGGTTATTGGTCGGGCTATTCGGTACAAGAGTCACGCCGCACTACCTCCCGAGGAACGTAAGGTCCATGTAGAGAGATACTACGGCGTGGCTTCGAGACCGACAATGTTTGGTCTACGCAAAAAGAAGTACAGTGTGGATGAGTACATTCATAACGTAGCCCAGAGAAAGACCAACTTGATCAAGCAGTTCGAAGACCAGATTCGTTCTGCCTCCGGCTCGTGATCGCCGTAGACTCTAGGTAGGAAGTCTCAGTACCCGCGCGAAGGAATCATACCAAGCTTCGTTTTCCGCGGTTTGCACGAACCCTGCTGCGTTCTTATGACCTCCTCCGCCAAATCGTTTGGCTATCTGGCTGACGTCTAGTCCGCCGTCTTTAGCGGACCGTAGCGACCATAGGCGCTGACCTTTATTATCGAAGTACGTCATAGCAAACGCGTAATTCACGCATAGGCGCGCGCCTACGTCAGAGGCGAACATACCTCCGGGAACATTCGCCACTGGGACTCTATAGACTTCCTTTTGATTCTGATCTACCACAATGACGTGGTCTGAAGAGTCCACAAATAGTTGCACAAGACTGTCGTGATACCGAGTCATGTGACCGCCGATAGCTTTCAATGCCTCCAGGTCAGTTGCGTGCATCCATTCCGACCACTTAGCGAACGTCTTGTCTTCGTTGGATAGTGCTAGATGAATTTCTTTGGTTCCTGGCAGTTGGTAGCGCCACAGGTCACGGTCTTCTATATGCGCCAGCAGTTTAGGCATTGTATCGAAGCCGTCATTCAGCGCCGCCCAGGCTAGAGCCGCGCCCGAGTGCTGAACATCGTACATAAACGGCACTCCCGAAGCTGTAATCTCCGGAAGTGCCGTCACGTGATGATCGATGACTCGCACGCTTTTGGCTTTTTCCGCCATGCTGCGGAGTACGTCAGCGCGATAACTGAAGTCGACGATCAGTACGTGCTTTCCGGTCACATCCGGCAGCGGCTGGCCGTAGTGACCCTCGAAAAACTCTGTGGTGTCGAGGGCGCCGATCCGTCGCGCAGTGTCGTAGACACTCCACGCTGCTCCGTAGCCGTCTATGCAGTTACCGTGGTATATGCACAGGGTCGGACCCTCTTTCAAATCTTGCACTATATTTTTCATCTATGTAGAATTCGGTTGTGGTCTGTGATTCTGATTGGCGATGTTTGCAGGTGTTCTTTGACTTCTTCGATCTTGGTCGGATCTACGTGTGTGCAGCTGTGTGCGGCGAGTAAACCGCCGCACACAGCTAGTAGTGCTGGTGAGAGCACCCACACGATGGTTACGTACCGAGACAGAGAATCCGATTTTTCAATGTCGATCGGTCTCATACTCCAGCCCTAAGCCGCTGGTTGTTTAATCCTTTAGCTAGGCTGAGAGCGATCTCGGCTTCGACGTCGTACGCTACTCGGAACATCGAGATCGTCTCTGCTTCCGTATCTATCACGGTACCAACCGCGCGCGCGTCCTTATCTCGCGGCTGGCCCACGCTCCCGACGTTAACTAAGACACGAAAAAGTGCGGACACGTCGCACTTGAACTCTCCCTTGCTGTAGAGCTCTTTTATGTCGAAGTGAACGATGCGGTCAGCCCAGACGTCTTCCGGAATGATCGCACGCATGGTGCAGATTTCAGGCAGGTGTGTGTGCCCAATTACACACATTTGCGCCTTCCCGGCATCCATGCATAACTCCCGACTAAAGTCGTCCAAGACGTAGTTGAAGCTCTCCGGGCGCACCAGCTCTCCGTGGCATAGGTGAATATGCTCTGTGACGATCTCGTGCGGTCGCGTGCTGAGCCAGCGTTTTTCTTCGGCGCTCAGAGCCGTTCTCGTGAACATGATACCTTCGAATGCGTGACGGCTGAAATCATGAAGAATCTTATCCGACATGACCGCAGCGTCATGGTTCCCTTTGACGACTTCAGCGTTGATCTCGCGCACAAACGCGATCGTCTCAGACGGGCGCGGTCCGTATCCAACTATGTCGCCTACGCTTAAAAACTTTTCCGCGCCACGTTTGATCAGTTCAGCGTGCACTGCGCGGAGCGCCGTTAGGTTTGCGTGTATGTCGCCAAAGATACCGTACTTCATGTGACATCCTTTAGGTCCAGTGCTTTTAGTTTTTCCAGGAACAGATTATCAGCAAGTTCCTGATCGTGCTCTTTCATAAACTGCGCGTACGTGTTAAACGGGCGAGTCAGTGGTAAGAGCAGTTCGAGCCAGAAAAAGTTGAGAACGAATTGCCTGGCGTTATTGTGGGAACTTTGCAGTTCTTTTGCTTCTTTTTCGCTGGTTCCTGAAGGAATCTTCGGCGCGCCGAGCGCGAAAAAGTGGTTGATTTGCTTAGTGAGCAGCTCCCAAGGACCGTCGATCCGCTTGTCGTAACTGCGCGGATGTTCGGCGATAAAACAAAGAATCGCGCTATCTACGCAGGCGCGCTGTAATGTAGTTAGTTCAGGCATGACTAGCCTCAGTTCAGGGATGCATGACTGGTAAAAAATAGGTCCGCCAAGCCCTTCCCGCAAAGCGGACCTATTTCTCAGAAGCTCATTGCGATCAGGGTCGCGGCGAGAATCGCCGCGGCTCCCAGATCGTCGAGCAGTTGACGCCAGTTCATGACTCTCCTGTCAAGTTTGGTGGCGCGAAAGCGGTCGCGCACCGGAGAAAGAATCGGGGTCAGCTTCGGCTGACTCCTGATTAGGTTCTTTCAATCATTTACTTATGCCACAAATGCAGGCATGTTTTGTCAGATTTTAATAATCTGTACCAGTACACCCAACCAGCGAGGCGCACGGCTAACCATATGGTGTACCTTTGCCACATAGGGACGCCTAATTCTCGCATTATCTTTCTGAAAACTCCATCCGCCTCCCGCCGAGTAATCCTTCTCATCCCGCCACTTACTAAAGGTTTAGCATAGTAACAGTAATCATGCACCACCGCAGCCTTGTTGTACTTGCCTAGCTTAGGCAATAACCAGTTCGCCCAACCAGGAATTGAAGCGAAATCCATAATAAATCCGGCAGGTACAATAAATGTATCTGTATTCCCTTCGTAAATAAGAGCTTCGAGTAGCTCGAATTCCTCGCCACCTTCTACTTCTTTTATTTTTAACTCGGTACGGAACGGCATAAGCGTGTAAAAGCTGTGTAAGTTATTGTACCGCTTAGAATCGTGCCGCCTCAATATGTTTTCTCTTAAACCGCTAGCGGACGCTGCTAGAAAGCAGTTAGAAAAGAACAAGGTTCAACCCTCGACAGATCCGGTCATGCAGCCGGTCCAGTCTTCTGCCATAAAGCAGATGGGATACAACCCACACCACAAACTGCTACACCTAGAATTTACTGGAGGCGGGAAATACGCCTTTAAGGGTGTCGGGCCTAGAACGTTCTATAACTTCACAAAAGCCGAGTCCAAAGGCGCCCATTTCCGACAATACATCATGGATCGGTATGATAGTGAGCGTCTAGACAAAGTTCACCTGAACGATGTAATCGCTGCAAGTCGACCGCACATCAAAGGTTCTCTATTCAAAGACAGCCGCGCCAAGAAAACCATACTACAGGTCACTAAAAAGAAGTCGCTCACCGAACTGGATCAGAAGGATCTCCGCATGGCCTTGCGGCACTTTAAAAATCTATCTAAGCCCGTAGCCAAGACTCCAGATTCAATCCAGTCAGTTTTTCTATCGCCGAATAGCGCGGCGCAGCGAAGCGCCAAATAAGTTTTCGACTGTGATCGTCAAAAACCGAGTCTAGTGGTTGGTAGTACCGCTCGTCGTGCCGTTCTGGGAACATCAATTCAGGGCCGCCCAAAAAGTATTGAATCCTGGCCATTTCTACGACAGTATTCTGGACGTAATCTTCCCACTTTACGAACAATACGCGGTCGGAATCATTAACAATGGTTAAGATATGTTCGATGAACGTGTCGTACTGACATTGATGTAGTCGGTTGTGAACATCGTGCCACGGATATATTGCGTTTCGTCTCCAACGCACTTCTTGCTCTAAAATGTCCTTTATCGGCGGCTGACGTTTAGGTCCGTCTAGGTACTGATGCGTCAGTCTCGCAATAGGTTCTCGTATAACCAGGACGTATTTGGCTTTGTGAATGTATCTCTCTATTAATTGAACTGCCCACGGCCAATAGAAATAACTTTCTGACGCATCTATTGCAGGTTCTTTCTTTAATTTTCGGAACAACTTCATATACGACGCCGGCGCGATCGTAGTATGCTTTTTGTACAGCCCCGATGGAATAATTATTCCTGGGCACTTCAAACTAAAAAAATCGAGGCCGCGCGGCCTCGGCACCTGGAAATCTCCGGTGCGCGCCAGTTCTAGCGCTATCTCTGTAGTACCACTATAGTCAGGACCGAGAATGAATCCGAATTTCATGGACTCATTTTATTCTCGGCCCTGATTTTAACGCAGTGGCGTTAGGCTTTGTTACTGTAATGTGCAAGGAGTCTTCCAAGATCCTGCGCTACAGGCTCTTGACGGAACTCCGGACGCTGCTGAAACCACTCATACGTCCGCTCGAGCAATCTTTCTAGATCGAACTTGATACGCTCGTCTCCTAAAGTGTCTGGTGTAGATTGACCAGCCTCTAGCTTTTGCAGTCCTTTTTTGGTGACCGCTAAGATATTGCGGAAGTCCGTCGGTTCCCAATCGCCGTTACCGAATGTCGTAATTAACTTCATTAGATGATCGATGCGGCCCACGCGGCCTGAGCTTCCCACGCCTCTTCTGTAGTGAAATCCACAGGATGCTTATCCCACCAGAATTGAGTGAAGTTAGCGGCGCGGCCTCCAATTGTTGATAGTGTTTTATGTAACTGATTTGCGTTCCAACTGTCGTGATTGTGCTCTACGACGTCAGTAGGATAAGGCGGACCGAGGGGTTTCACGTTGAAATCCACGGTCATTTCGCCTGCGGCTAAGAATACAGGCACCTGACTGGCTCGGGCCTGGTTGGTCGTTATCCAGGTGATCGGTGATCTAGCTATTTGATCTTGAGAGGACAATGCGGCTAAGGTGTTTCCGGGGCCGTAGTGCTGCCCTAGAGAGCCGCTTACATTTTGTTGCATTGACGGTAAATATACCGCAGCTACTGCGGACAGACACAAGAACTTTGGAGCAGGACAGTTCGCGTCTGGGTGCCAAGCATAATACATCAGATTCTGACCACCCGCTGAGCGTCCCGCAGCGCCAATTCGTTCTTTATCTATACCAAGCTTAAAAGCGTTTCTTTGTAGATATCTAGCGAGCACCACGGCGTCATTTTCCGGTCCGGGAAACTTACCTATAGCGCCGGGCAAATAGCCAAACTGGGCATCGATAAACGCTATGCCGCGCTTTAAGAACGCCATTCCCAGCGGACCAGGTTCGCTAAGTTTAGTGGTTTTACCCCAGCCACCCCCAGTCATAAAAATTACTGCCGGTGTTCCCGGACCTCCCAGCTTCTTTATGGGCTGGAACATCCGGAATGTTTGGTGGTCATGCAGCGAACCATATGTATGATCCTGCGCGGTGTAGCTAAATTTCGGTGTTTGCATAGATATTGATTGACGCAACGCGAATATAGCCAATATTTGACTTAATAGGTGGCGTCGTGTTGATGACATTAGTTACCAGGATATGATTACAGTGTACTCGTCTGTTCCGTACTCTTTAATGAACAGCTTGGCAATATCCTGCACCCAGGGTTGTGATTCTGCAGCATCAACGACATCTAACCAACTGAAAGAGCGTAGAACGCCATTATGGGCGTCAAAGAAATCTGACATGAAATGCCAGAAACAGCGGTATGGAATTTCTTGCGCCTTGCCGTCCGGATCATTTTCATATGCGTGCCGCAGATCGTTCCAGAACTTGATCCCATCTGGCGACTCTAAAAATAATCTGCCGGCTTTATTGAACCGGTATCCCCTAACAGGATTTTTTTCCATCTCGATTATTTGTGGGTAGCGTGCACGCTCCCACTCCGTTTGATGGCGCGCATTGAACGCGAAGACGGTTTCATATCCGTTAGCTTCTAGGCGCGCCCTTTCGTCATCAGTGATATATTGGTCTGTGTTGATTTTGTATTTCTCTTCGAGCAGCCGCACCATTTCTCTATAGTCGTATATTTCATCCGTCTTTTGGCTGCTTAGTTTTTCTTTGAGGCTCATGTGTGCGTGTTAAAAATTAGATTAGAAGAGTCTTCAATACTCTTATGCCGCATTTTTGGCCGTGTTTTTCGCACGTACAATTAGATGTACGCACTCTCTATTCAGATTATGCCCCGTCACGTAATTACCTCTGAGCTAGGCGCCTTAGGCGAGTATAAAGGCGCATGGAACCCGGCCGGCGGCGCCTTCCCATCCGGAGCGACAAAGACAGACCTTTACAGAGCCTCAGCGAGCGGTACTGTAGATGGGATCGTGTTCGCTACTGGCGATCTGCTTTTGGCTTTAGCTGACGCGCCAAGTACTTCGGTGTATGCGAATAACTGGTCAAAAATTCCTGTTACGGTAGCCGCGCCCATAACGGACCACGGCGCACTCAGTGGACTAGGGGATGACGATCACACGCAGTATCACACAGATGCGCGTGCCAACACTTGGCTAGGAACTAGAACATCAGATAACCTTCCTGTTGGGGCAACCAATCTATATCTCACGGGGGCCGAACGGGCCAAGCTGGCTGGTATAGAACCGAACGCGACCGCAGACCAGAGTGCGGCTGAGGTTGTATTCGATCCTGCCGGTTCGTCCTTATTATCGACGGACGTCAACGCGGCGATAATAGAATTGGATACGGCTAAATCAGCTACAGGTCACTCGCACGCGCTAGCGAGCGGTTCTGCCGCCGGCTTTATGAGCGCCGCGCAGTTCACGAAATTGGCTGGTATAGAGACTGCGGCTACAGCCGATCAAGATGCGGCCGACGTACCATTCACACCAACCGGGAATTTGGTCGCTACTAATGTGCAGGATGCGCTAGTCGAGCTTCAGACTGAGTTGGACGGTATCGTTGCGGGTGGTGGTGCCGGTGATATGTTGAAGGCGACATACGACCCGACTAACAAAAATGCTGATGCATTCAGCATGGGTAATATGGTAGAAACGGTTTCTGCCAAAATACTGACTGCGGCGGAGCGCACGGATATTGCCAACGCCAAGACTAAATTGGCTACCATTCAAGATGGCGCCCAGGTCAACACGGTTACGTCGGTACACGGCCGCTCCGGAGCGGTAGTATCTGCTACGAATGACTACGAGGCGGCCCAGATCGATGTTAATCCGCTTATTCCCGGCCTCGCTGCTGGAGACGTTAAAGCAGCATTATCTGAGCTCTTGTCTGATATTGACAACAAGTCACATACTACGCTCACTGATTTGACCACTGGAGATCCACATACCCAGTATCTAACAGCTTCGTCTGTCGGAAGCAGAGCAACATTTCAAACAAACTGGACAGATTTGACCGACGGTGGGCTCACATCGCTTCACACGCACAGTAATGCGACGACATCTGTTGCAGGCTTCTTGAGTGCGGCGGATAAATCGAAGCTGGACGGCATACAGGCCGCAGCGCAGGTTAATACGGTCTTCTCTGTTTTCGGACGCACGGAGGCGGTAGTACCTGTCTCTGGCGACTACAACGCGTCTCAGATAACCGTCACGCCTGTCGGCGCTATCGCAGCAGCAAACGTGCAAGCTGCTTTAGCGGAGCTCGACACTGAGAAAGCACCTGTCGCGCACTCACACGCCGCGTCCGTAATCACAGTTACACCAGGCAGCGGACTAGCTGCGACTGATGCCCAGGCCGCGTTCAACGAGCTACAAGGTGACATAAATACTATCAACACCACGCTACCGAATAAGTCAGACGTAGGTCATACACACGCAGCGTCGGTAATTACTGTTGTCACAGGTTCAGGTGTCACGTCGAATAACGTACAGGACGCTTTAGTCGAACTACAGGGTGAAATAACTACGAATGCTACGGACATAGCTAACAAGACGCACAATTCGCTACTGGGTCTAACGACGGGCGACCCGCACACACAATATCTACTCACGAGTGGTGCTCGCGCACTGACCGGTAACCAGTCTGCTGGTGGCTTTACTATTACAAACCTGGGTGCGCCCACAGGCGGCTCTGATGCGGCGACGAAGACGTACGTCGATACCGGTTTGGCCGCCAAGGCTGATACAGGTCACTCCCACTCGACAGCGAGTACGTCGGTCACGGGCTTCATGTCGAACACCGACTGGAATAGATTAAATCAGCTTAACACGTATGTAAATTCCCTCGGTCTATTTGAATCTATCACGGATGTCTCAGGCACTATCGTTATCAGCATCACGACGGCTCGTCGTCTAGCCCGACTGAATCTAATTGCTGATACGATATTAGACCCGCAAGTCACTGTAGCATCTTATAACGATCTAGGTATTAATAGTCGAGGGCAAGTAGCGGATTTGGTCGTGACCGGCGCGTTCAAATTGAATTTCTCAGAGCACGTATTGTTTGTGGACGGCAATTACGACGGTACCAAGACGAATCACGTAATCATAACTAACCTAGGTACCGTAGCAGGTGTACCTAAATTCCGTGCGCAAATTACACAGACAAATGCGCAATTCAAGACGGGATTGGTATTCAGGCAGGTCATGCCTAATTACTTCGTCGATACTGTCGAGGCCGCCGCTTTCAATAAGTCTAGCCTAACTCCGGGCAGTGAGACTCGATTCTCCGTTCTGGAAGATCTAGAGCAGTATAGACGGCCGACCGGAGAATTCCGATTCCGTCTTGTATACCCTACGCTTGCTGGCGCGCCAACCATCTCATGGCATCAGACGTCTAATCCGGTAGATTTCTATAGGCAGGTCGAAGGGTTCTCGAACTGGAGCACGACCGGGTCCCCTAACATCACAGGTTTCGTCGGTCTGTCTAGGTCTGGTTGGGCTGGCCAATTCTTAAGCGGTCAAATTGGCACGATTAATTTAACCACTCCGGCCAACGTGTTCTTTGAAGTTGGTACACTAGTAGCCTCTGACCCAAATACGGGCGTGTCAAACTCGGATGACATTATTCTTGGCCCGAACGTTTCTAGCAACTGCACCATTGTTGAGCTATACGTTGACTAATCATGACACTATCTGATAAACTATTTCTACCAAGTCTCGGCGCATCGGTGTCAAGACTTGAAGCAAAAAAACTTGACAGTTTCGGTTCGAGCGATCGGTTTCTAATCGTTGCGCTATGGGGGCAATCGAATATGGGTGGCGGCGGACTCCCAGGCACGCTCGATTTAACGATTAATGGGACCGACAGTCCTGACGACAAGCTGTTTATGTGGACTGAGGCAGGTAATATAGAGCCTGCCAGGCCGCCATTAAAACCCATCACTGCTTTTGACTCGGCGTGCGTAGATCCCGGGTTCTTGATAGGAAAGCAGATTGCGTTTGAAACTGGCAGTAAAGTTCTGTTAGTGAGCGGTGTCGCGGGTGGCACTAAGCTTGGTGATGGTCTTGGTGGTACCGGCGCTTGGTGTCAAGGTGGTGCGCGATACACATCATTTATGGATCGAGTTAATGCTGCTGTTGCTGCGACAAAAGGTCATATCTACGCGGTATTCTGTCAGATAGGGGAAGACGACTCGGCCGTATTAGCTGACGCGAACGCTTTCAAGACAAACATGGTCAATACGATCAATAACATGCGTAATGACTTTGTGAGCACGGGAATCGGTAAGTCTGAGACAGTACCGTTCGTATTGTCAACATGTACAACTGACGCAACTTACAGTCCGAACGCAGCTGTCGTAAATTCAGGTCTTTTGAGCATTATGGACGACGCGGCGCCTACGCACGTAGTGGTACTAGATAATACAGACTTGGCTAGAGATGACCAGGCCGGGCAGTTTGTTCACTACACTGCTGACGCGCGGCGTATCTTCGCTAGACGCATGGTCAGTGCTCTGCAGAACGCGCAAGCAGATGTGCGCGGTCGGGCCGCGTTTACAGATGCGAAGAACACCGCAGTAGCTAATTCTTTACAGTCGATAACTAATGTTGGTGCTGGCTCCTCGCTATTCAAAGACATCACTGGCGCGTCGCTATCAAAAACTGCCAATCTAAAAACGTTGACAAGCAACGGTGTAGCTCTCGTCTCTTCAACGAATGAGCTACAGATTCAGGCTTTACCTAGCTTGCCAACGACGGGTTTCTGGAGAATATACGCGACAGATAACAGCGGTCTTGCGTCTGGAGTGGCTGTGGAATCCGTAGGACTATCTCCTGCCGCGACTAAATCCTCCACTGTAAACACATTATTTGCGAGTACCAACCCTTTTCAAATCCACGACGAAAATGTTAGCGCTACCGGCACGCATGCGACCGAGATAGATTCGTACACGCTGCCGCTCGCCGGCGGGTGGACTCTGTGCGGCTGGTTCGCACCCTTATCTATCCTTAACGATCAGTATTATGCGGGATCCAAGCTTTTTAATACTCCTGCAAATGCTGGTTGGGAGCTGCAGTTTGTTCGTAGGCAGCTTGATTACGACAACGACGCCGTGATAGACGCTAACGAAACTCCTTGGGGGGAGTTCAGATTTAGGACTAATCAAAACGAAACGTACGCATCGGGTCCGGTACCTGTATTTGTCGGTACCAGGTGGGTGCACGTCGCGGTCGTTACAATCGATATTAACGCGTCTCAATCTGGTAAATTGAAGGCGCTACTTTATATCGACGGGAAGTTAATGCACGGTAGGGTGCAAAGTCATTTACTGGACGGTACTATTCAGCTCGGCACGGCAAACTCGAGTGGCGCAGGAGCGTGGTTACTTACGCCCGGGTTGTGGTATTACAATGTGCCCTTAACACCTCTACAAGTTCAGCGTCACATGATCGATAATGTGGTAACAGGGGCTGGAGCCTATTCCTCTCTTGGATGATCCTGATAACGTCCCTAGGCACATTCAAATCTGATCGTAGCGACTGCGTATCCTTGATATACAGAATGTCATCAGACACGAAGTTTAATACGTCGTTTTTGTAATACGCGACAGCGTAGCTGACATTCGCGAGTATACGTTCGAGCGGTCCAAGAACATCTTGAACTTTTTCCATAGTGGACGCCGGCCGCAAGCGGCCAGGCGTCTCACATTTATAGTGCGCAAACGCTTTACTGTCTGTGTACAGAGTTAGGTAGTCTGTAGTTCCTTTTAATAGCACACTTATGAAGTGGTCGTGGCGCCTACGCGCAGTCGCCCAATTCGCATGTATCAGTGACGTACACGTCTGATTTAAGCTACTTAGAGTTGGCGGTCTGTAGGTCCGGTGTTGCGCGAAAATATGCTGCACTGCTCTTATGACGTGCTGGTGCGTGTGTTGATCAATTTGATCAGCCGGTAGCGTCTGCCGTATGAAATTTTCGAGCGCGGAGCCGGAAAACGACCAATCTTTTTGTCGGAAGATTGCCGCATAGAGCAGGTACACTTGCCCAGCGAACGGTAGAATCCATAATTTGGTGTCAAGTTGCGCGGATCCGTCTGCTGAGTCTACCTGTATCTCAGTCCCGGATCGAAGTTTGCTGATAGCGTGGTCGATGGTTTGTGTAGAAGTTGTTTCCATTGATGATTGATCGGTCTCGGTTGTGACGTGTTCCTGTTGTGTTATATATAAAATGAGAGACCCCTAGACCCCGTGTAGGGGTCTAGGGGTAGCTGTCACGAGACTTTTTGTCCCGTTCCTTTTTCCATCCGCTCGAGGCGGCCCTGGATCGCTCTCATCTCACCCATCATTTGGGTGAACAGTTTTGCCATCGCCGGATCTGCGATGGTCGAAGCCGGACCCTCGAACTTGGGGTCCTCCTCCTCCTTCTTCTTTTTGGCGGGTTTTTGGACCGCCAGGCGGCGAGCGACTTCGGCCTCCACGACACGGTTCCGAGCCTCTTCAGCTCGGGCTTCCGCCAACCGACGGAATTCTTCCGTCGTCTCCCTCTCCAGTCTTGCGAGTCGACTGGAGATTTCCGTCTGCGCGGAGGTCCGTTCGGACTCGATAGTCCGACGTCGGGCGTCGGCTCTCTCGTCCTCCTGACCGAGGATGTAACCCTCGGTCATGTGGCGGCGGCGTCGCGCCCCGAGGGCCGCGGTACCGCCGACAGCGGCAGCCCCCACGAAGAGTGCAGCCAGTCCGCCGACGATGGCGGGGAAGAGTCCGTTGTTCCCGCCGCTATTCGGCGGCGAAATCAGGCTATTGTCGTCCATGGCACGTCCTCCAGACGCGTGGAACTGTCCAGATACCGTCTGGGGCGGCGAAGAGAATCGGCTCTCCGACCGGCGCAAGATACAATCCTGCGTCATATTACTTATGCCACATAATGCACTATTTTTTCTCGTATATTAGGTCTAATCCAGCTCCGCAGCTAACCGTACACTATATTCATGATTAAGCGTTTTATGTCGCAAGCTTCGCTCCTTAACCTGTGGCGAAACGGAACATTTGAGCTGCAGAAAGAAGGTGCGCCCGCCTTTATAGATATCGTCGGGGCTAGCCTAAATTCTCCAGAATCGTTAGACGTATATTCGCTTATCACGACGAATGACGTAGTCGCCGAGTCGTCAGAGACATGTATAGAAATCGTCTTGTCGATTCAGGCGGATGTAAAAATACAGCAGACATTTACTCGACATAAAGATACAAAATTTGACTTCGTGGCACCGTTGAGCGCTAACGCATTCGTCAGCCTGGCGCCAGGCTATCAATCGCGGCACGAAGTGTTCATTCCTGCGGGCGCCTACACGTTACGATGGTCGTATAGTCTCAGCGGCTCGGTGCTAGCCAGTGTTTATGGAGAGGATGAAAACGGTGCCGAGCTGATCTTCGAGAACACAGATATTAAAGCGCTATCAACTACCGATCACTGGACATCCGAGTCTATATCATTCAGAATTACAAAAGCGGCGGCCAAATTAGCGTTGCGATTGCGCGGCGCGGGATCGGAAGCGGGAACAATACGCATAACTAACATGGCTTTAGCAGCTGGAGAATACTCTTCTTTACCTGCACTCCCAGATCAGTTTATAGCGACGTTCCCTAGCAACGCTATTATCTTGACTTTGGGTGAGAAATGCCCAGATGGTTTCACGGAGCTGACAGAGATTGCGCCATTACCGGAGTGGGTCGCAACAAACCCAGATGTGAAAAGCAAGTACGGGAATTTCCCTAGAACGAGTAACGAGCTTTCTGGGACTGAGCTACACACTTCCGTAAACATTATCAAAAAACCTGGTATTAATGACAAGGTAGAGTTTCCAGGTGCTAATAACCTGGAGGTGGTGTTGGCACGCACTAATAAAGTTCCTGGTTCTACATCACCATTGACGACTCAGGTACCTAACGGCGGGAACACAATCGATGTAAACTACACTAATCCGCCAGCAGACTTCCCTGGATCTAACGACGGCACGCCTACACACCAGCACAAGCTCAAGCCGGCAGGTACGCGCCCGGTGGCGCGTCCATTTTTACTGTGTAAACGCCTATGACTCTCGAGCATATATTCCAACGGGACGCGCGGTCCCTTATTCGAAACGGCAACTTCTCACAGGGAACTGCGTTTTGGAACGGCAACAAGTTAAAGCACGTCGCCTTAGATTTACAGGCTCTGAGTGCTGAAGGTACTGGATTCTCGTATGGTTTAGAGATCGCGGCTAACTCAGCCAGCGTGTACTCTGTTTCGGGTGCGTGGCAACACGTCGATGAGACCCTGTTCAGCTTTCCGACCACATTAGCTGGTGGCAACGTTCAGTTTTTGCCGCTGACTCGCAATAAGGCAGTTCTGCGCCTTGTTAAGGGAGTGTCTACATACAATGGGCAGCTGTTAAAAGACGTAGTAGCTGACCCACTAGAAACCCCGGTAGCGTCATTCCCCGCGGCCTTATTATTTCAATGTCCGTTTAGGATCGTAGAACAATCTATTCAGGACTCAGAGTCAGTATTTAAGCTAGTCTATCCAAATATTGGCGCGACCGTCACACTATCTGATGTCTTTATAAAGACTAGGTCCGGTGTTTATGCTGCTAACGATGCCGTATCTGTCTTAGATGGTAATAGTATCACACAATCTACAGATCTGTCTAAGTTCGAGGATGTCGCGTTAAAAATTAGCGTCACTGGAGATAACGAATTTACTGCCATTCTCGATTCAGATAGCCCGTTCGTAGATTCAGTTGAGTTGCTCGATTTAGATCCAGGTGCCGGTATCTACCAGATAACTATATACGGGAATGCGGCAGACTTGTTGGCGACGCCCAGAGGTACTATACCGGAACAATACGGCATAAAAGATGGCGACGTATTCTCTGACAATAAGTCAGGGGCGTTGGAGATCACTCAAGTTGTCTCGATGTCTGATAGGGTCGTATTAGTAGCCAAACTAATCAAAGTTGGTATCGGAACCGGACTATCCACAAAAAATATAGCGGACGCTATAACCGACTTAACGAGCTGGAGCGTCTTTGCGGGCTCATACGCAAACGTACTAGTCGACATGCCTTTGTATCAATATGATCTAGGCGTATCGTTCACGTATAGGACTGCTGGTTATACGATACCGAATGATCCCTATATCTCATTTGTACTAGAAGAGTTCGGCGGAGAAATTGAATCGAGCTCGTTTGTGTTATACGCCAACACACTCAACTCCAGAACGGTTGAACTTGACGCGTCATTCTCTAGACGGCTAGTCGAATTCTCTGGGTTATCTACGACGCCTAAGCAGGGACGCGCCACGCTCGTTTTTCCTGGTCCTGTAGATGCGATCACACTACCTGTCAGTAAGCTAGGGCCTCGGTTGGTTGTAGATCTGGGGGCCGGCGGCGCTGCCGCACAGAAACTCGAAATGACAGTAACTGTACCTGTTGGATCGGTTCCTGGCGAGACACCGAGCAGCCTCCTAAATATTCCAATAACCCTAGCCAGTATCGTAACCTTATCAGGCAGTTCTTCGTGGGTTAATTCGTTAGTCGGTATCCCTATAACATTCACAGAGTATATAAGTACCGCTGTGACTGTTGAGCCTGATATGATTGATATAACGCTACGCGCTCCGTGGCCGGCTACCGTCCAGTTTCCGTTCGTCGATGACTTTACGCAACTGGGTATCGTGCAAGCCTCCGCTGCATTATCTGTAACACAACCTTGCCTGATTGGTGACGTAGCTCTGTTCAAAGGCGGGGCATATTCTTTTGCAAAATCGATCGCTATGGATGGTCTAGTCGACCCCTCCGAGCAAAATGCTAAGTTCGACTTGTTGACCACGCGCATAGATCCCCTAGAGGTAGCTATTCCGAAAGGCACGGTCGTGTTATTTTCGGACGGGGCGTGCCCGGCGGGGTTCAAGCGAGTTAATTCATACGCAGAGGCTGAAGTAGAAGGGTTATTATCTATACCGTTCCCGGATTCTGTGTTAATAAATCAGGATCGGTCTCTTCTCGTATGGAACAAAGCGTCCTATCCGATAGTCGACGCTAACGGTGCTGTCGCAGTAATTGAGGCTACTGAAACTACCATAACAAGCACATCTCCTTCTGGCGCGCCGATATCGTCAAAAGTCTTTTCTGCGCAGCAGCAGCTACAGCCGGGAATGTTTATCCGCGTACCTGAGGTCGACTATTCGTCTGCCTTAAACAAATCTTTATGGGGAGCGACTGAAAGTACTGATAGAGAGTTCCTGGTGCTGGATGTGCGCCCCGGAATACCGGAAGAGTCGGAGACGGAGTTGCCGTCCGCGCTACCGTACGCGGCTACTGGTAAGCAAAGTGGTTCGACTGTTTACCCGAAAGTAATCGACACGAATCTGATCGAACCTCCGTTTCGGGATTCTATTCCATTTGCCGCGCCGCTCACCGAACAGAAAGAGACCTTCTCTGGAAATAAGCCGTTTTTGGCGGGTATTAACTCACTTGAGCAGTTAGAGACAAATAATGGTCAACTACTGCGAATTAAGGCGCGAGTGTACGCTAATAGTCCGGTCGTCAACAAGTATACCGTGACGAACCTAGCGAATCCGGCGGTCACGTTTACTGTTGGTGATGTAGTCTGGGTGGAATATCGCACGCGCGTCCCCTGGTTCTCTGTTGCTGCGTCTCCAGGTATAACGGGTGTTGCCAACAAATACGGTAACAACGGATTTAAAACTGAATTCGCGGCCCGGATCGTATCAGTAGCTACCGGTATTCAATCGGGGACGCAACCAGCTGTAACAATAGACACTGAACTCGTGTTAGAGCGTTACGATGGCAATCCTATTTATACCGGTGGACTTAACTTATCAGATCCAGCAGTGTTGAAGCTGCTAGCCGGCAGCGGTCAGTTTACTTCGATGAGTAATCCTCTATCACTGACGGAAGGAACGGACGTGTTTATACGACCTATTCTCCTTCTAGGTTCGGATACGCAGCTAAACATCAACGGCGTAATAACACCTAAAGATATTAGTGCGGCTAAGATCATCGGCCCCGCCGGTAACACGCAATGGAGTCTTGTGTCCTTGGCCTCCGGAGCCGCGCTATCCGTGATAGTGCAGGGTAAGTTCCCACTCGCTGAGCTAGACGCCGGCGCCGGCATTCGTGTAGAACCTACAGGCTATTTAATAAACCAAGTAGATAACGGTACGTTAGTCTATGGAGCCGGCGCGCACTCACACGAAGTAGTCGCAGCTGAGCAGTATGTGCAGGGTTCGGTACCTGCGTGGTTCCTAGAGCAGGATACGAACGGTAATCCTAAGGTACCGATAATCTCAGCAGCATCGAACCACTCGCACGGTGCTCTACGGCACTACACGTATAACCTTCCGGCATTCTGTCTGCTTGTGCCTTGTATTAAGTTATGACGACATTGAATCGTTTTGCGGCAAACACGCCTAATGTCAATTTTGTATCTAACGGGGCGTTTGATAAGTTCGCCTACACTCCCTCGTTAGTACCTGGTATAAACGATAAATTACTAGAGCCGTCGAAGCAGCTCGTTTCCGTTGATACTAGGAAATATTCGAGGGTCTCCGCCGCCTTTCCTATACAAAAAGAACTACCGAAGGAAAGTCCTATAGGGTATTGGAATATATCAGGTGTTAATGGTACCGCTACGATCAATCCAGGCACCTTAATATCTAACGACGGTGGTAATATCTTAGGTGTAACGTTCAATCAAAGTGGAACGATTGCGCTTCACCAGACAATAGAACTCTATAAAGCTCTACGCGGTCAGAAAGCCACACTCTGTTTTTCAGGATATTCGATTACTGGTCAGGTAAAAATAGAGGCTGAGCTTATAGTCGACGGCGCGCTCGTTACTAAATGGGCCGGCTCTTCTACGTTATTCGGTAAGTATAGAAGAGTAGGTACGTTTGCTACAGTTAGTAACCAAGCGAAGAACATTGCGGTTAAGTTCACGCTAACGGCTACAGCCGGCGCGTCTGTCGGATTATCTGGGGTAAGCCTTTTCCAATCCGGTGTGAGCATTCTGTCAGCCTTCTCTCCGAGTATTCCAGATATTGCGCTACCGTCCGGCACAGTGCTGTTAATAGAGGGAGATGTGTGCCCGGCTGGGTATGCATCTATTACAAGTGATTCCCGCAATATTCTATTATCGACAGGTCAGGGGTTTATAAACGGCTCAGAAGACTTCGAGCGCTTTGGTGGTTCGGATACTCATACGCACAACCCGGAGGGTGGAAATGAGCACGAGATAGATGCTCCTCTACCTCCAGAATCTACGGGCGCGTTTTCTGCAAAACCATACTCAGCTGTAATCAAAAACCCGGGCGAAGTCCCTATCGTAGCCGCGGGTATAAATCATACACACCTAGTTGATTCTACTATGACCAGTGTTCCGCCGAGTTTCCCTGTCAGAGTATGCCGGAAACTGTAGCAAGCGCGCGCCATTAGAATGGACGTGTCTGATCGAACACAGTCCCCAGCGGGACACCCGGAGCATTCGGTGTCTGGGCGACGGGAGGCGGCTTGCGGCTTTTGTCAACTTTCTTGTTCAGGTCTTGTATTCCTCCGTTTATCTCCCTCATTATCTCTAGCATGGCGTTCGATTCCGCCGGTCTAGAACCAGTTACTGAGGACAAAAGTGCGGTCTTGAGCCAGGGAGGGAGTTGACTAGTCTGCTCTATGGTACTCGTTAAAAGAGCCGGGTCATAAGCTGCGCCGCCCTTAGTGAGGAAGGTCATCCAGTCGGATGGGCCGCGCGCCGACAATCTAGCAGAGGCCGCATTTAGAAGCCCAAATAGATCCCGATTATTTGTGCCGCCCTTTCCGTAAGCCAGCAGTTGGGTCAGTTCTAGCGCCGTCGTTGCAGAGAACATCTGACTAAGTGCCGTAGTTTGCGCATCACTTGTCTCGCCGAAAGACGCCGCCCGCCCGCCTAGAACCGCGTTATCAAGCTGTTCCCGTATCCGCGACTGCATCGCCACGTTTGCGGTGGTGAATTTAGTGGCGTCAATTCCTCGCGCAACAGGATTCCGTCGGAAATCGCTCAATGCACTTTGGGCCGCCTGCATGTAATCTATGCCCGATATTCTAGCAGCTTTGGACGTCTCATCTAATAAAGTAGATACAGTGCTTATAGGCACGCCGTACGTTTCCGCTAGCTTTAATATGCTTTCGTTGTTGTACTCTATCGTGGTCGATGTTCTCTTCGAGACGTTCGTGATCTTTTTAGCTAGCTCTTCTGCAAACTGATTTAGTGACCTCTCCAAAGATCTATTATTAGCGGCCTTTTTGACGAGGCTGGTGTCATCGAAGAAAGCGGTCTGCGCCAGATTGATCAGTAATCCGGATTCCTTTTCCGCTTGCGCGTCAGCGGCCCTTATGCCGCGTGCGTAATTGAGCTGTCTAATGAGGCCCTCTTGGCTGCCTTGGATAAGGCTCTTCCGAACACTGGCGTCAATATCATACAATCCGTCCTTGCTAGCGCCTAAGCTCTCCAACATGCTGGAGCTTAAACGCTGCATTCGAGAGTCGAACAACGCACCGCGTTCTAATCTGGTTAATTGCTCCGAACCTACGACGATACTAGCTCCACGTAAACCAAATGGTACTTCGTCCAAGGCAGTTAGAATATTGGACCGAAGGGCTTCTTGACCTCTGATTCGCATGAACGCCTCTGTTCTTGATCCTAGTGCTGCAGAGTAGCCGGCGTTTGGAAATAGCCCTTGAAACACACGATTAGGTACCCACCAAGCATCGCGCAAGTATGGTATAAGTGAGCCCTGGGCTAGCGCAGTGACAGTCGAAACTGATAGACCGCCAGAGCTGTTCGGGAACATCAACGGAGACGCTAGGTTACTGGCATAGCCAGCTATATGAGGAGCGGCAGCCAGACTCGCAGCACCGATAGCCGCACCAGCGTTTATAACACCAGATACGAAGTGCCCTCTTTGTCGCATCGTCTGGAACGACTGATCAGCAAAAGCCTGTCTCTGTTGGTACAGATTATCTGATACTGATGCCTGTGCGCGCAGAAACTCTTCTTGCTGCTCTCTTGCGCGCTTCTGTTGCTCCTGGAAGTTCATACAGCGCTATTGTATAAAAAAAAGAAGGTCGGAGTTACCCGACCTTCTCTCACGCTCAGTCGAACGTGATTTTTTCGATCTCGTGTATCAGTGCGTTTGGATCAGACTGTCCTTTTTCAAGGATTTTGAACATTTCGCTACTGACACCCGAGATAAGCGTCTCTTCTTCACTCGGTACCTGCGAAGCTTGTTGAGCCGCTAGATCCCAGCAGTACACTCGCATGTTCGGATTCCGAGCTCGTAGAGCGCGGATGATGGTCGAGCTTCGAGTTCCGCGGTTCGCCTCTTGGTCGCTGAGGATGATTATGTTACTGATAGCGTTTGGCTCGGTGATCGTCCTTTCGACGTAGCTGAGAGCCAGGCTAAAGTTGGTGCCGCCGAGAGACACCGAAGCCAGTTTATCGGCCGCGGCCGATACTGTTTGCTTATCCCACGCGACACGGGGAACTTCCGTAGAACTACCGAAAGCGACGAGAGACGCGTCTGCGTTCTTCATCATCAACGCTGCGGCGAAGATGGATCCGAACGTTTTCGGTAAGCCATCCATCGAATCCGAGCAGTCGAACAGTATGACTAGTCCCGGGACGCTCGGAACTAGTTCGACGTAGTTGTCGATAGCCGTCATGACGGCGCTGTACGCCCGTCTGTTTTTAGCAACATCCGGCTGCACGCTGGCCACGACGAGCTCGTGGAGGCCTACGGGCGTCGCCTTAAGTCGCTCTTTCGACGAGACGATCTCGAGCAGAACCGGTAACTTGTCCGGGGCGTCTCTTGTCACTTTGGCGAGGTTTCTTATCGCCATCAGGTAGCCAACCTTGCTCGGATCTCGAAGGATTTCGTCCCACTTCTCCGAGGCCTCCATGCTGTTGTCAGCAAGGACCGATTCACGGTTACGAACCTTCGGCAGGTTTCCTCCGCGAAGCAGGTACGGAGCTGAACCAGGCGCGCCCGGGGGGTGCACCAAGTTTGCCAGGGTGTAGAGAGACGGCGACTGATTTTGGCTGTACCGGCGAAGCGTTTCGGGTTTGAACCGAGCGAAGGCCTTTCGGAACCCACGCTTTACAGCGTTGGGAACCCAATTCTTCTTTCGTTTGTTGCTGGTGCTCTTACCCTTTTTGCTCGGGTACCGAGTCCAAATATACGCCATGATCTGGCACATATCGTCCGGACGATACACGATCTTGTTGAAGAACTTGGAGGCCCACGGCGCACCATTGTGTGTGGCAGCAACGATTCCTGCCAACACGTGACTGGTGGTGCGGTGACCGTCGTTGTTTCTCACCCACCACGCCAGTTGTGCTACGAATAGTGGGTTAGTTTTGGCTACCTGGGTCGCCAGTTTTTCCAGCTTTGCCAGGGATTCGTCCTTACTTTCATAGAACGTATTTTTGGAGAGTCGGCTGTTCGTCGCCGCGCTGACGAGCGCGGCTTCGTCTGTCCGCGCGAAGGCTTCGAAGCCTTCGCGGTTGGTGGTATCGGGAATGGGCGCAGTTCTGCTGGACGGAGCTTTGAACTTCATTTAGTTTTCACTCTAGGTGGTTTACCATGGTTTTGAGGTTCACGACTGCATTTTCCAGTTCACTTACGATATCCCGTACTTGGTTGGCCGGGATTCTCTGCGCGATCGCGTCTCGCACTTTAAAAGCTGACGTGGCTACATGGCCGGTGGCTGTGATCCAGACGTCTGGAAGTTGGTGTTCTTTGGGGGCCGCGTTTTTATCCATTTTGGTCTCTGGAGTTTCGGGAATTTTGAGGGTGACGTTAAGGTTAGTTAACGTACTGATTAAGCTCAGCCTTATTTGAACGGTGGAAGTTCAGTTGTTCTGGCGTGAAATGGCCGGTTACGGTTCGACATTTCTGTTTGCCGCAATGTAGGCAGCACCAACTCACCTGAGTTCTATCTCCTATTCCCCACATATTCGTTCCTATGTAGCGGTGGACAACGAACCAGTCGTGAGCACAGGAAAACGAGTGACGTGCTTTTTGGTGAATTTTGGTAATCAAATACCAGGCTACAACTAGCCCAAGAACATACACGCAAAAGAGTGTTAACGTGCTCATCGTTCGTTTGTGTTGGTGTTGGTGGTGGGGTAGGCGGGACTCGAACCCGCACGCCTGCAAAGGCTCCGGATTTTCTTACCGCCTTAGCTTTCGCTAAGCTTTATAGTTGCGGTCTGGACTATATCATCACCTTCAGCTTTCCTGGTAAGGTGTTCCGTGCATAGTCTCTGAAGCTTCACCTGTACGGTGCTCGCCTGCTGATTGCCCAATCTCCCATAGTTTTTGAACTTTCGCGCTCGTCGTTTCCAACCACGCTGTGGTCATGGGAGCTATAAGGGGTTTCCAGCAATTCTCGGAATTCACAATCCCTGATTTCTCAAGGACGGCTCGTTGATCATCCAAATATCGATGGAGTTTAACATGCGTACCTCTCGTAAGAACCATAAGGTTTGTAACCTCGTTGTTCTTAGGATCGTGATCCACATGGTGTACGACCTCATCGTTACGTAAAGCGCAATTCAAAAGGAATTCAGCTTTTGACCTATGAACGGTTTTACCAGGGGTTCTGGTATATTCGTACTGGTTTGTTGCTTTCGATCTATTTGAACCCGCTATACGGGACCGGTAACATTCTGAACACCACACCTGCGTTTTTCTCCACCCAATTGATAGAGAACGACAGCAGATACAGGTGAAGGAGTACTTTGTACGTTCTCTGTTTTTAGCCGCCTTTCGTTGACGGATAAGATTACAGGGACGACAAAGACGTCTACCGATCTCTCTTGGTTGACCGCTATTTTTACAGTTTTGACTTCGCATACTACACGAGTGTAGTAGCGCCGTCTATTCTGTAAGAACGAAGTCCGGTGCGTTTACCAATTTCGCCACTACCCCGAAAGATTGGAGGAGAGGGTGGGATTCGAACCCACGGAGGTGTGAGCCCCGTCTGCTTTCAAGGCAGATGCCGTAAGCCGCTTGGCTACCTCTCCGTATGCGTTGTGGTGGGCGATGAGGGACTCGAACCCCCGACTTTTTCTGCGCCAACAGATAGGTTAGGTGTACAATATTGGTAGGAACGGAGTGAATCGAACACTCGACTTCTGGATGTAAACCAGAAATTTTACCACTAAACTACGCTCCCATGACTAAATGTATAGAACGAGAAACTGCTAGAAAGCTTAGAAAAAATGGATTATCTTTAGCCGAAATAGCTCAAGAATTGAAAGTATCTAAATCTTCAGCCTGTAAATGGACTGAGGATATCGTGCTTACAGCGGAACAGACACAGCGTCTTAAGCAGAAGCAGCGTGTCAATGTTGCATTGCAAGCGCAGGGGCTCAAAAACAAAATAGCAGCTCGCGCTGTCCGAGATCGACATCGCGAAGAGTCTAAACGTTGGTTGACCGAAAATCCAGATCCTGCTCTTTTCGCTTTTGCCGCTCTCTACTGGGGTGAAGGCATCAAGAACAGAAACAAGGTGGCTATAGGAACATCCGACTCGAAGATGCTTTACTTTTTTACCGAAATTCTTCGGAAGATATTCAATGTTTCGGAAGATCGGCTTCACCTTGATATTCTACTTCATTTCGGTATCAACGCGGCCGACGCAGTAGACTTTTGGAAGTCCTCACTGCGCTGGACATCTGGACGGGTTCATCCAGTACGATTCGCGGTTCCTAAAAGCTCTAAACAGGTTACCGCGCACAGATGTCCTTTTGGAACAGCACGTGTCTCTGTCTACGATACGAAGCTTCGAGCAACCATTGAAGGAATGATGGATGTTGTCAAGGACAGCATCTTACTATAGAGAACGCACTCTACCAAACTGAGTTAATCGCCCTGGTGGTGAGAGTAGGATTTGAACCTACGCTGAATCAATTGATGCCTGATTTACAGTCAGGTGCCTTCGACCGCTCGGCCATCTCACCTCGCAACAGACGCAGTAAGGCGTCCGTTACGTGAATTAGTAGCTCCGCCCGGACTTGAACCGGGGACCCGCGCCTTATAAGGACGATGCTCTAACCTACTGAGCTACGGAGCTTGTCAACTTAGTTGCCTGTCCTAAGCGAGGGGCAGTTTGCCTTTCGACAAACCCAACTAAGTGCATGTATGCTAACAAAAAAGTGGAGCTCCCGATCAGGCTCGAACTGATGCCCTGCTGATTACCTACCTACGTGGTCTTTCAACCGGCTTATTATAGCCCTGTAGGCTGGACTTTCTCTTCACCGTGCACATGTCTGTGTTTAGGTGGACTCTGTAAAGTCTCTACACTTGCCCGGTCTTTCGACCTGCTAGCTCGGGATTGCCTTCAGCACTACCTGTTAAGGTTTCCCCGACTTAGGAGTCATTCACGCAAGGACTTTCGTACCTTGGTGTTCGTATTATGATAACCCTTATTTGTAACGCACCAGAGTGCCGCAAATCTTTCAACACGACTTATTCTTGCCGGTCATACTGCTCACGTTCGTGCGCGGCTACGAGCAGGAATAAGAAGCGTAGACGTCAACCTAAATTATGTATTGTGTGCTCGAACAGTTTGCCTCGACATCAGAGACAATACTGTTCAAATACATGTCAACAACAATTAGGATTGATGAAAAGATTTGAGAGCTGGTCCGCAGGAGCACAACTGAGTCGCGTATCTCCTGGGTTGAAGAAGCTGCTATTTGAATCACAAGGATCAAAATGCGCTATATGCTGTTTACCGCCTATTTGGAACGATAAGCCATTAGTTATGGTTCTCGATCATATAGACGGTAACGCCTTCAACAACTCTATTAGTAACGTACGCGTAGTGTGTCCGAACTGCAATGCTCAACTTCCTACCTTCACGGGTAGAAATAGAGGTAATGGGAGACACGATAGGCGTATGCGTTACAGGCAGGGATTATCTTATTAGTACAAATCAGCCGCTCTACCGACTGAGCTACGAGAGCTTTGTGGCCTGCTAGAGTATATAGCAGGCCACGTATCTTATGCCCTAAGTTCTTCGGTTTTTATCAGCGATCACAACCCTTTTAAAGGGGTACAGAAGAACCTCTAGCAAGGCCAGTATGCCGAGCGCTTGCCAGAAGGTGACCGTTTTAGCACCGAAGAGGTCTACCGCAAGCCAGTTCCATAGCAGCATGAACGCTGCTGATTGGAGTGCGATAACCAGACAGGCGGTCAGTACGACCGCCAGTCCGATAACCGCGAATTCGAGGGCTTTCATGGATTGAGTATCGTCGGAAGCCAGTCCGAGTACATCGTTAGGAGTTGATTCATGTTTTGACGGGCGATCGATTCGTTTCGCCGCCCCTCTTCTGTCCGGTAGATATACTCCCTTTCGAGGAGACTAGTCAGAAACTTCCTCCTGGCGGGGTAGTACACCTTATCGGAGAATCGTGCGTATTCTCTTCTGATGGCAGCATCGTTACGCAAGAATGTCGGCCAAGACGCGCCGAGCTCGGCTAGATCAGCATCTACGACGAGATTACCGATCGGGTCGTCTGTGTCGTTCGGGTATTTCGTCATCAAGATGATCTTGCAGATTCGATCGACGACGGTGCGGTCTATTCTGGTGTTCGACAATTGATTTCGGGCGAAATCCGCACTGCGCTCCTCGTTGTCTATCGCGCCTGGAATATACACCGCGTCGTGGTAGAAGGCGGCCAGATACGCGATTCCTTTTTCCTTTGATGTCAGTCCATCACACCTGCTGTGAATTTCAGACAGTACCGTATAAACGTGGCTTTTGTCGTGATAGTGGCGATCGGGTTCACCATAACCCGCCGTAGCACTCCAAAAATCGACGTGCGCGCTGTCGTTCGGAGCCAGCGCTTCGAAAGCATCGGACCACAGAAGGTATGAGAAGTTGAGTTGCTGTTGAGTGATGCTCATTTGTCTATCCTTTGATGCAGACGATTTGTTTGAGTGTGTGGACTACCTCTACGAGGTCGGTTTGAGCTGCGATGACTTCATCAATGTCTTTATACGCCATCGGAATCTCGTCGATTACTCCGGCGTCTTTACGACACTCTACTCCTTCAGTAGCTGCCAATACGTCAGCGACACTGTATTGGCGTTTCGCTTCGGATCGAGACATGCGACGCCCTGCGCCGTGGCTACAGGATGTGAATGACGTCGGATTCCCTTTGCCACGTACGATGTACGAGCGCGCGCCCATAGAACCGGGAATAATCCCAAGCTCTCCGGCCTTAGCGCTGATCGCGCCCTTTCGTGTAATGTAGAGTGACTGGCCGTAATGAGTTTCTTTGGCGACGTAGTTGTGGTGACACGTCACGGCCTTTTCCGTGATTTGTGTGGTGGGAAATCCGCGAACTGCTCTTAGGGCGTCTAGCACCTGCAGCATCATCATGTTCCGGTTTAGGGCTGCGTAATATTGAGCCCATTCAACGGAGTCCATGTACGCGTGAAAGATCGGATCACTCTCGTCTAGCCACGCTAGGTCTTTGTCTGGTAAGGACAGGTTGTTCCTTTCCATACATTCTCTAGCTTTAGTGATGTAATATCTTCCGATTCTGTTACCGATATTTCGAGAACCGGAATGTAGCATTAGCCACAGTTCGTCGCGTTCATCTAGGCACAGTTCGATGAAGTGGTTACCTCCGCCCAGAGTTCCAATTTGTTGCTCGTATTTGCTATCTTTGAACTCTTGCGGTGCGTGAGAGGCTACCTTAGCGTCGAAGCTTGCGCCGAGATTTTTAAGCTCGGACCAGATGATCATGTTCCGCTTATTGGCGAAGGCGGTGCGACTGAAGTCTGCGAAACCGACGGGTACGTACTGCTCAATGGCGCGTCTTACTTCCGTTAAGGAGTCCGGCAACTGCTCGGCTCTAACGTTAAGTCGCGCAGCCAACATTCCACACCCGATGTCTACACCAAGACTGGCCGGAATGATCGCGTGATTAGTCGGAATGACTGAGCCTACTGTCGAACCGATGCCAGCGTGTACGTCAGGCATAACCGCCAACCACGGACCGACGATAGGTACGGCAGATGTGTTAAATAGTTGGTGCTTGGCTGACGGATCGATTTCGTGGTCAGGGATCCACGATTTGATCGGAACTCTATTAGGGTTGTTATGCAGTTCGTAAGGCATAGAAAAAATGAATGAGGGCGAGGGAGGGGCCACACCGTACTCGATGTGGCCCCTGCCGGTTACCGGTTTTTAGCAGCTCGAAGATTTTTTAACTGCTCTGTGGTTTCTCGCTTAGCAGCTTCGCGCAATTCTTGGTAGGTTTGCGCGGGCGACGTATATTCCCGTACAGGAATATATCGAACGCCATTATCTTCGATTTGAACGCCGAAGCGTTCTTGTGGTGTCAGAGGTGCTCGGTTCTTGCTTGGATACTCTACCGCGAGTACGCCGTAGATACCCGTGATGAGGAGGAATCCTACCGCAGTGATCACGTTCCCTACTCTCTCTGTATGCGTGTTCCGGAGGTACTTAGAGCACATACGGCGCACACACAAGAGGATAGTTAGCAGCACCCCCCACTGCACGAACAGGCTAATCATTTTTGTAGTCCGTGCAGTAGAATCGCGGGATTTGACAACGCCTCGTACGGGAGGAGTACGACGTGATTGTCACTCTGCGAGAGCTGTTGCAGAATCGAAAGCCCGCGCTGCGTCACATACGCTTCGCTGACCACGCCAGCAAGGATCCTCTCTTGCTCAGCCTGAGTCGCGGCTTCCAACAGGTCGATCGCCTTTTGTTTCTCTGCAACCGCCAAGCGGGCGTCTGCTTGAATCAAAGCGATAGCCTGTTCTGCTTGAGCCTCCTGAACTTGAATAGCCCGACGAGCCGCGGACTCTTGCGCCTCGACAATCACTGCCGGGGGTTGAATATCCGCAAACCCAAGGTTGAGGATGCGGATAGGGACGTCCTTCAGATCTTCTTGAATAGCTTTTTCGATCTCCGCACAGATGCGTGTGCGGTTGGTCAGAAGATCTTGAATGCTACACTCACTGACTAGGGAGCGCACTCGTTCCCGAATCTTGGGTTCTGCGTACGTAGCATACACCTTTTTGGAGGAGATCTCCAGTACGCGAGAATTCGACGTAGCCGAAGGCGTCAGTCGGTTGAACAGTACACCCAGAGTGCGAGCGTCCGTCGTAACGGATGTCGTCATGCGCAACTCGAGCTGCACGTTGAGATTGTCCTTCGGCATGAAGATCTGCAGATCGTCCTCGACAGCGTTGTCGCTCGTTTCAGCGAGGACTAGACGGTATTTGGCGCCCCACGGCCATGTGATTGGAAGTCGAAAGCTAGACGGCTCTCGATACGCGGTTTCGAGGCCCTTTGGCGACAACACGCAGCCTATGTACCCGGGAGGTACTTCGACGCGCGCGCCGCACGCAGCCAGGAGCAGGAGACAGAGAGTGGCGATCAGTTTCGTGAGCATGGTAGGTGTGTGTGGTTAGTACGTGTGTTTCTTACCGGACCGCTGCTGTCTTTTCAACCGAAAAAGACGCTAACAAAAAAAAAGTGGAGTAGCTACCCAAAGACGCTTTTACGCGTCAGAGAGGAGATGGTAGCTACTCCGTGAGAGGTGCCGAGAAATTCGTCACTTACCGTTTGCGAAGTAAGTAAGCGACTGACTGCGGCGAGTTCGGACAATTCAGTACATGCTGAAGGTATCCTTCAGGCTCTGTTTTACCTTGAGTGAGCGGCAATTACTGTGGTAGGTAATGTGTCGAAGACCACTTACCGTTCCACAGCTAATTGCTGCTCGCTACCGGTAAAGTGGTCTTTTGTGCCACTAGCTTTTGTTAACTGACTATGAGTCAGTTTTGAACTTTCCGATATACAGAGAATTCGACGCTGCTGAATTGTGTGTTTACGAAGGTGGCGAGAATTTCAAAAGTTACCTGGGTTGGAATTCTTACAAGGAATGAAGTAGGTAACTTTTTGACTGCGCCGAATACTTATGGTGCTTCTGGTCGGACTCGAACCGACGGCCCGGCTTGTTTCCCTGCGATTGTGGCCCTTCACCATGAGGGAGCCATGCTCTACCAACTGAGCTACAGAAGCAAAAAAGGTGTGGGGCCGCCCGATTTCTAATCGAGTCCCCCACTGATGGTTTTCGGACCCATGAACCGCCAAACCGCTGTCCAGGTTGGAAGCTAGCCTACACGGTTTTATCACTCCTAGGCACAGTGATGGTAAGATCTAACTTACCGTGTCGGATTTTCACCGACATATATTGAAGATCCGCAACCGGTTGCAGACGGTTGCAGTTCATCAGGTACCTATGGGCGTCTCCTTCGACTCGAGAGGGCTCTCGATGTCTGAGACTGTTTTACGTTCTTGAGAGAAGTGGTACTCCCTTAATTCAAAAACGCCTACCGATCTAAGTAGCCCACACAGGCAGTAGGTACCCTGTGGCCACTGCGTCGCCCATTATTGCAACTGGATCATCAAGGGCTCCTTGAGTTCCTTAACGGGAAACGCCAAAACGTCAGCTGCTGTAATTTGAGTTACATGCATTCCAGACCCTAAAAGTCCGTCTGTGAGTGTTCCTCGACATCAGACTTTTAGTATCTATGTATGCCCGTTGAGACTAAGATGCTCTCGAGCACTCTGACGGGCTAGCTTATTAACGTGCTAGCAACGCCCCTGATACTCGAAGGTATCGGAGTATTCTCCGAGTATGAGTCGGAGTGTGAGTAGAGTAGCTACCCACGAATGACACTCCTAGTGAACGATGCGTAGGAATGTTTTTCGTGAGGAGATGGTAGCTACTCTGTGAAAGGTGCCGAGAAATTCGTCACTTACCGTTTTCGATAACAGTGAAGTAAGTAAGCGACTGACTGCGGCGAATTCTGTTATCGTGGCGCGCCTACCAGGGCTCGAACCTGGAACTTTCTGCTTAGAAGGCAGTCTCTCTTTCCAATTGAGATATAGGCGCTTTAGAGTTTGTTCAGTACAAGCTGAACTTGTTCAGTTCAGTTGCGTGGAATACGCAATGCCAACATTAATTAGGCTTAATTAATGTTGATACACTTTTTCACAACGCTTGTGAAAAACATCTTGTGCGTATTCGTTTTTCGCAGCCTGGCTAAAGAGCCGGACTTTCGTACCGTTTTCAGACTAGAGCCCTTACTGAAATCATAGTACTCATTCTCTGCTGAACAAAAGAATATGGGTGCCGAGAAATTCGTTGCTTACCGTTTTCGATGTCCAATGAAGTAAGTAAGCGACTGACTGCGGCGAGTTCGGACAATTCAGTACATGCTGAAGGTATCCTTCAGGCTCTGCTCTACGGGTAAATTATATATACGGAACGCAGTGTGCGTAGCTACGGAGTGGATGTATAAATAATTTACGTCGTAGACCTATCTTTTGGATAGACTGTATTCGCTGACTGACCAGGGATCAGTCTTAACCCTTTTTAAACAAAAGGATCGACTCTGCTGAATTGTTTATCGAAAAAGAGAAGCGCCGTGCTCACCTACTTCGCCCCTTCCACAATTGATTATATGGGATAGGAGTTAGAGGATTCAGCGCTTCTCTGGTCGATGTCGGAATCGACAGCTATAAGTAGCCGTCAATTATCTTGTGACACAAAACCGGCTATTTTTCTCACCGGGCCGTGTCTGCGTGTCACTGGCGGGAAGATCGCCGCCCTAGTCCTCTTCTAGCGTAACGGCGTAGGTGTTGGTAATGGTTTCGATCACGTTATCGTGATGAATCCACTCGATTCTGGTATTTGAACCCGCCGGTAGAGTCTCTGACGGTAGTTCGATAGAGATGGTGATTGTTCCAGACCCTCCCTCGTTATTCCACCAACCGTTGTGACCACGCCAATCCCACTTCTCAAAAAACTCCTCGATCGTACCGAGGAGCAGCGGATCATTGATGGTCTGCTTTTTTTGGTTGTATGGCAACCATCGCTTCGTACCCGTCCATGCTGTCTCCGTATCCGGAGTACTCGATAACAATTTCTACACCAGTACCTCTATCCGGGGCGTCCGGATCTTGGCTGGCTAGCAGCATCGCGCATTGGGATTGGATTTCGTCCAGGAGCTTTTTGAGAGCGTTATTGAGTGTGATTCCGTGCTTCATTTGTTGAATGGGCGCGTGTGTTCAGGTGGTGGGTCGATGCGCTTGATTCTGTTCTTGGGTATTGTCCGACTGTCTATTTAGCTTTTCTAGCTCTTTCTCCGTGGATGATACGTTGCGCAGCATCCAATCGGCCGGCTGAATCAGAGATAGCCAGTCTTTTACGGTTGGTATCCATCGAAGATCCTCTCGGACGTGGTCTTCGCCGATAGAGCGGACCGGGACTGTCTTTCCATCGGAGTTAGTCATGACAGTGCCGAATTCTCGCTCACACTCAAAGATTCCCTCCGCGTGGTGGCGCAACGCTCTGTGTCTGAAGTTAGCGTAGTGCTCTTTTGAAGCATCAAACCATGAGTGAATCTTTATGTAGTCTTCCCACTTACCGCCGTAACGTTTAGCGGAGACTTGGGCGTGCTCGTACGGGTGCATCAGAGGTTTCGTTGTTAAGACCTTGTTCCAAAGGGTATTTCAGATATTTCAGTGTGGCTACTTCAATGTACCCATTTTCATGGATATCTAAGATCGCTTCAGAGAGCGGCGCCGCTAGCTCTAAATATCCGAATGGCTCTTCTACTGTGATGATCCCTTCTGCGACCTTTGTCAGATTTACGACACGAAGCTTGTCCGTGTGATCATCTCCCCACATACAACCGGCAACGAAGGCGAACTCTAGAAACAGGTCAGCTCGTACCATCGGTTCCAGGTTTTTAATGTCGAATGTTCTGTACCACCCGAAACGGTGGCTGTAACCAGGTTCTAGCTTTTCCTGCGAGCCTTCGTAGTCCAACATTGTTCCGTAAAATTCTTTAGTGGTCGCTAGTGCAGGCACCAAGAACTCCACCGGACAAAAATTGTTTTCAACAGTGCATAGCGGCTCGAAAGTGTCGCCAAGTCTAGCTAGTTGGGTACATGTGTACCGTCCAGAATACAACGCATACCAACCATCTGGACCTAAGAACGGGAAGAACGTTTTATCCGCCAGCGACGGATATCCTCGATCATATCCGCCGATGTTTTTGCTGGTCCTGCGATCGAACACTTCGATACGCTGAGTCGACCAGTATGGCTTCGGGTTCTGAATCTCCTGAATGGTGATATAGAAGGGCGTCCTAGGGAACCGATCGACCGTAAGTTTTTCTGTGCTGTTCATTGGCTGGTAAGGACTTTCTAACGAAAAAAAAGAATGGGAGGCCATGATTCTGCCTCATGGCCAAAGGCATTAGATCAAGCTAAAGCGGCGAGGTGTTCGCTGCGTAGCTTGTTGATTGTGATTTTGTTCGGGCCGCGCGCGCCAGTCATGTCGTAGGTAGCAACCGTACGAACTAGGCCTGCGTCTCGAAGCTTGGAAATCGCGCGACGGATCGTACGCGGATGGCAGCCTACTGCCTCAGCGAGATCTTCGTTGCTAGCGATCAACCAGTTTCTGTCTTCAGACAGGGCTGTCTCCACAAGAACTTCGTAGACATTAGCAGTCGACGTACCTACACGCTCCGCGACCGCGGAGATAGGGTCGACCCCAGCCATCTTCTGAGAAAGAAACGATGAATATTTGGATGAACGGGTCATGATTAAAATTTGTAGTCCTGTTTGTAATGTTGACTACATTAAACTTATGCCGCATAATCATCGAGTTTTCTCACTAGAATAGGTTAGCTCCTATGAGTAGCCTATGGATAAGCTAGCCTTAAAATTTATTACCGCGCCGAGAAAGACGCCGGCGATTCACGGAGTTATAGACAGACTGGTTGTTAAGGATCGCTCTTTGTTAGAGCCGCCCAAGGCTAAAGACATAGCGAAGTTGAAGCAGGTAGCCACCTACATGGCTAAAGCTGAGCCGCACAAATTAAAAGACACGGCGGTTTTTACTGGCGGCGTTAGATCATCCGAGCTCATAAAACAGATTCATAAGCTTCGGAATAGAGATACGGTTATTGACCGGCTCACCGGGCGCAGGGACTTTATGGCGCAGGCAGTTTCTCATATGACACCAGAGTCGATCGAGCAGACACCCGCAGCGTACATGCCTATAGCGGATACGGTATTCCAACAGGATAGACACCGCGGTACATTGATTCATGAATTAGGTCATGCAATCGATCTAAATCCGAAGAAGGACCAGGGAAACTGGTCTCTAGTGATTAGAAACGCTATTAAGCCTACATTAGTCAAGGAGTTTAATGCGTGGAGAAAGGGTCGTAAGGCATACCAATCTGGATTCGCGCTATCAAACAAGCCTACTGCCGACAGACGCGACTATCACGAAGTTATGCGGCAATATAACGCTGCTAAATATCCTGCGTTCGGATCCTATGCCGGCGCGACTGTTGGCGGATTGGTGGGTACGGCGGCAGGAGTAGCCGGCGCAGCGGCGATCGAAAGCCCGGTACTTGCTTTAGGAACTATCGGCGGCGCGCTCGGAGGTTTCGGCGGCACGCTTGGCGGAGCCGCTGCAGGTGCGGAATACGCCAGACTCGCTGGGCCAAGGCTGCAGCGTAAGGCCGATAGGCAGTTAGATAAGGCATTCGCTAGCTTAAAGACGCGGAGGTAATCAGTGGGCCAGGAAATAACGTTCTTCTACTCGCCTTTTTGCAAGCACTGTCCAGTAGCACTAGAACAGATAACTAAAGTTTTATTAGATAACGGTCTTACATTTATAGCCAGAATGCCGTACGCTTCTGAGCGTGCAAAGCTTACCGGTATTCCCGCTTTATATTTACCAGCCGGTACACTAGGGTATAAAGAACCGTACCTTCTTATAGGCGGTCAGCTGGCTGTACTCCTTCAGAAACTGATATCTGGCGCACATGCAGAAACTAATTGAAACCGCCCGGCAGAATTTACATAAGATTGCGGCTCTTGGCCGAAGTGTCGCGCTGCGCCCGCAGACAGCTCGCACACCTTCTCCAACTCTACCGTCTGTTGTCGGCGGTCAACCGGCTGAGGTGATAAAGCCGAGGCCTAGCCGCAGTCCCTCTAGCCTATCTACCGTAAAGGGGCGCGACGATGGCAAGTCAGTTTAATGCTACACACGTAAACGTGCCCTACGATCCAGCCATAGCCGGACTTTTGTCGTCACCGGCTCGTAGACTAAACATCTTCTATCCTCCGGCGGTAACGGCTGTCGCTAAGCCGGTTCTATTAGTAGTTAAATATACCGGATCTACTTCAGCACGTGACACGCAATATTCTTCTATAACTGAAATTCCGTGGCGTCTTCTTAATTCCGGACAGTTTGTAGTTGTTTCTATTTCAGTGTCGGTCCCGAATGAACTCGAGGCAGGCGGTAACATATGGCATCCGCCAGAGTTAGCTATTAACGGGCCGCAGGATCAAGCCTCGGCTAATTGGGGCAGAGTCGATCGAGACATGGCGATAAAAGACGTCGCCTACGCTATCGACTGGCTTAAGCGCCCGAACAACATGCTGCTGTACGGGCTAAACGGTGCGGTAATCGCATATGGAGACGGGCCGGCGGCTTGGGCGGTTCTTATGAATGCTTTTGGGCCTGCATGGGGTACGTTAGGAAAAGCATCGTTCGCTGCTGGAATGAAGACGAGACCGGACGCGATTATCGTTACAAAGCCACATGGAGTGTTCTTACAGTCCGTGGCAGGATCCGTTGCTGCCAACTCGCTGCCTGATGTGTTAGACGCCGGTGTCGCGGCCGCGACTATGGAAGATACGTTTTCGGCCTATCTGCCACAACTATCCGCACTGACTGTAGGATCCAACGAATCCTTATTCCCAGGCATCAGAAAAAAGAGCGCTAGCATCCCTATACTGGCCTATTCGGATAGGGAGGTTGCCGAAGGTGTACCGGCTATAACGGCAGTTGATTTCACACTTGGCGTCGACGCATCCGGAGCGACCGTACAGCCAATAGCACCCGTATTATCACAGTTAGCGTTCCAGGATGACGGCTACAACACCGCGTTGTTATCAGCGTACGCAGCATATTTAGACGCTCTCTATACGGGCGGTTTTCATAATGTCAACTCTAAGTTTTTCGCTAAGGTCGGTAAAACGCGCAATTGGGGATCTGTTCGCTACCAAACTGTATCAGACGACACAGCACTGGCCACTGAGGTATTAAATTGGTCTCTCAACTTAATACAGCAGCCCGATTTAGACCTCACAGATGAGCCGATTCCGGACACAACTCCGCCGGGCGTTCCTCAGGGGCTCGTCGCCACCGGCGGGACAGCTAAAATCACATTAGATTGGACTGATAACCAGGAAAGCGATCTAGCCGGTTATCGAGTTTACAGAGGAACCGTAAGTGGTGGGCCGTATACGCTAATCACTCCGGCTCTCGTTACGAGTTCTGCCTATGTCGATACTACTCCTGTCGTAGGAACGATATATTATTACGTTGTTCGCGCTGAAGACGACGCCGCGAATCAAAGCGCTAACTCAAGTCAGGTGGTTGGAGTTGCGTCGGCTCTCGGATCATCAGCGGATACAACCGCCCCGCCGGTGCCGACAGGACTCGCAGCGACGGCGCAGAACGGCGCAGTGTCCTTAACATGGAACCCCGTAGTCGCTACTGATTTGCGAGGGTATTTCGTCTCGCGCGCTACAGTTTCTGGCGGCCCGTACACCGCCTTATTTGGTGTAGCGCTGACACAGAACTCTTATGTCGATACTACCGCGATAAACGGGACTACGTACTATTACGTCGTAAGCTCCATAGATATAGCTCTTAATGAGAGCGCGGACTCCGCGCAGGTATCTGCGACACCGGCCGCGCCGGTGACGCCGCCTGTCTGTAATACTCCGTGCGTATTAGCAAACGACGGATCTAGCGTACCGCCAGTCTTCTTAGATACGTACAACGATTGCAACGTCGGCGCGCCGGTAGCCGGGCTTCGTGCGCGGTGTTATACGATCTCCGGGGACTTACTGACAACAGTAACATTTGGAACGTATACGCCGGCCGCGGCACCTGACCAGTGGGGTTCTGAAATTATCGAAACACAGGATGTTCTTGGTGCCCGGTATGAGATAGTAAACCTACCGGTTAAGAATTCCACGTTAGTTCCGGATGGCTTTTTAAGGGTTGTGTGGGACGTTAGCGACCCGTGCTTTGAGGAGAATGTACTGGTCGAGAGAACATACGTGTTTCCTGTTGACACAACTAAGTGTGTAATTTTGTCGTGGCCTGCCGTAACCGGCGCGAATCTTTATTCCGTAACTTCGAGTATCGGTGGAATAATCGGCTATACACGGCACACAGTATTCTTAGACACTGTAGCCAAGCGCACTAGTGTTAAGTTGTTAGGTACTAATAATACGGTGTGGGAGCTATTTGTGCTAGACAGTCAAGGAACTCGTGTCGTTAAGCAATCTACCGCGGCTATAGAAGACGTAGATGAGCTCGTGCTAGAGGCGCCGGGCGGCGGCCTATGGTCTGTTCGAGTTAACCCAGTCGGACCGACCTTGGTCACCACATCTATCGCTACCGGCTCGCCGAGCTCTGTAGTGCTCGGTAATAGTCACGGAATGTTTTCAATATCAGTTCAAGATAACGGCACGTTAGTATCCTCCCCATTAGGTTCCGGAATCGTGACTGGTATGCTAGGGTCTTACTCCGTTTCTGCGTATTCGACGACTCAGACACCGAACAGCAACGGTAATCTTGCCGTTCTGAGCACAGTAGCTACAGAAGATCTTGAGATCATAAGAACGACTAGGAAAATGTGTCTCATAACCGGGCGCTTAGCCGATGTGTTCGGTGTTGGCCGGCCACATACTAAGTTGAACGTGTTCACGCACTACCAAGACATCGCATCACCGGTTCAGGCAACATGGATGAGCGCCTATGGCGAGCGCTCGATCGACGTGGCGCCGGACGGTAGTTTCGCGTTTCCGGCTATGCAAGGCTCTGTGGTAACTCTAGAGTTTCCGGCTTCTGGAGTTGCGTATAAAGCGGTAGTCCCGTCTACACTACAGGTAGATTTCTCTCAGCTAGAGACTTTGCCGATTGAATTGCGGCGAGGCGAATAATGGCAGACCCGACACAGAACCTCGGACTTAACTTACCGTCAAACGGCGATTTCCCGAATGCTTGGGACCAGCCGCTGAATGATAATTTCCAAACAATTGACGGCAAGTTCTCCGGTACTGCTGGGCATACGCACTCGGGCGTCGCTGGAGAAGGCCCGAAGATAGATCACGCCAACCTAAACAACAAAGGTACGAATACGCACGCGCAGATAGATGCGCACATTGCTAATGCCGCCATTCACTCCGATACTAAGGTTGGTACGGTAAAACCGATTAATGCTGGTACCGGAGTAACAGTAAATAATGTGTCTGAGTTGCAGTTTGATAACTGCCTCGTTGAAAGCATTGGTAGCGGTATTGTTCGAATTACTCCGGCAGCGGGTTCTGAAGAGCTTATACCTAAGTTCGCGAAAGTGGCGAGCGCGCCAGTATCCTACACAGATAACTTTACATATCCAGCTGCGACGGACTTAGGCTCTTATGGCTGGCTCGTCACAACTTCGGCCGCACTAGAGCCTCTGCCGCTGATCGCTGGCGATGCCGGCCAGACCGGTTCTGGAATCATATTTTCGTATGTTGGTCAAGGTGTTACAGGCCTATCTGGCGCGGTCACGAGCCATTTTAACACGGTCGTCCCTAAAGGGCTGGCGCAGCGCGTGGTAGTGGAAGTGGTAGACGCTAGCGGTTCAGCTTCAGACGGCTTCGTTGCGACGTCAGATACTGTATCACTATCTTTGGATTTGTTAGCTGATTCGACTCCAGGCGGAGCTACCAAGCCTACGGTTAAGGGTCTATCCCTATTAATGCTTAAAGCCGCGGGTACCAACGCTATATCCTACTCTGTTGTTGTGCAGCCTGGAGATAGCGGCTCTGAAGTCGTCTTCTCTGATTTCTCTGGTTCGTTCTACGGACCGTTCGCTACCACCTACGGATCGTTTCAGAATCTTCCGCCGTCATTCTTTGAGGGTACGCACGAGTTTTCTCTTCAGCGGGATGAATTCATAGATACAGCATTCTTCCTTAATTACTACTACAACGGCGGCTTAGTTTTTAGAAAGCTGTTTGATTTGAACAGTCTGAATCAGCAAGAGCGAAATTTTGCTGACGCTGTTTTCGATTTAGTATCCTCGTACTCGGAGATTAGTTCGACTAAGCCGGCTTACGGTAGACAAGGTTTTGGAGTAGGCTACAGCATAGGTGCGAGCAGCTTATTCTCGTTGAAGATTCGACGCGTGTGCTTATCCTCGCAAGAAGATCTAGCCGTATTGAAGTTAACGGAGTATCCGACACAAGTACCTACGGTTGTTCCGGATGTCTGCGCAGGCGGAGGATTTAATGATACTTTCTTAGGTGTTGGTGTCGGCGATTCTTTCGACTTCGACGGGCCCGGTGCCGCCACTTCAGACTGGACCGTACTAGGCGGATTCGCGGCGGGTGTTCAAGGGTCCGAGAATGATGCCGGTTTCATTGTGACCAGCGCAGATTCTACAAAGAGCCGAGTGGTATGGTGCGACCCGCCGTCCGCCGCCACTGTGACAGCTGCTGGTGGGTCAACACAGCTGCCGAGCGACTTGTCTCTCGTCAATGTGACTATCGACGGAACTAATCTGCCGACCGGTATCGCTGATACGCAGTTCGGTGTGGCAACCGCCGGTGAAGTAACAGCGCAACTACTGTTCGGGTCGTCCGGGTTTCCGAAGGCGCCGGCTTACCCGACCGCAATTTCGGGGTACTTTACACCGGGAGAGGTCGTCGGGGCTGGCATAGTTTATATTGCTGCGGGTAGTGGGTATGTTAACGGCGCTGATTACTTCAAGAGTAACGGTAAGTCTTCTTACTCTCTGCAAGTCGGGACCTATGGAGTTCCGTTGCCGTGGGGCCAGACACTAGATGTGAAGTTGACGCCTAAGTTCGCTGGCGCGGATCCTGACTTCTCTATTACCGTGCCGGACGCTATAACGATCGCGCCTACAAATCCGTTCGTTGTGCCTGGGGTGCAATTATCACAGAAGACGTTAGTGTTTGATGCGGCGACTTCGACCTGGGTACCGGAAAGTACATTAACTACGGTGCCTGAAGGTGCGTACATATTTATCGGCCTGTCAGGTGTAGGTCTTCCATTGGGCTCTGGTTATTGGGCAGCTGCGAACGTTGCGGATGTGCCCACGTGGGATCTGACAAACGCAAACGCGGCCGCGCCCTACAACGCAGGACACGTTGCTCCGCCGTATGTTATAACCCCTTCTTCTCAGTTACAGTCGGATCCCGGAATTACTACGCTAAGCAGTAAATTCTTTACCGGGGTTTTGAATGGGCAGACTGTTTCAGTCAGCGGTAATCCGACTACAGCGACAATAACAGATACGTCATCTAACCCGTTCAGCCCTAACGTACCTGCCGGTATATCACTAGGTATCGTAAGTAAGCTATCTTACCTCCACTGGAGCGCGGGTTCGCCTGCGCCGGACGTTAACGTTCAAATTTACAACCCCCTTACCGGCGCCTTATTTGGGACGGTATTCGCATTGTCCGGCACTAAAATACGCCCCGCGCCTATACAGGCTGTCGGCACCCCTATCGTGTACGAGGCCGGTACAGCAAACGTGCTTACGGCTGGGCAACTAGTTGTAAATGATGTAGTTGATGTAGTCGCTGAGTTTGAGAATTTAGACGTCTTCACTGTAGAAGGTGGGATCGCTACGCTACACGACGTGAAGGTTATCCGTACTGGCGGGTGGTCTGTCTTATCTGAAGTTCCAAGCTCATCGATTGTCATAACACAAATTTCTCCGAACCGCCACTCTGTGCGTGTTAACGGGTTGACTATCGGTGCCGTGGCGGGCCAGGCGTTGTCGCTTCGATTTAGAAACGATGCTGCCGCGAGCGCTTACATCAATGCGGGGCACGTGTTCCCAGTAACTCTCGGTACAACAGCAGCCTCAGCAGGAGGGTCGGGTCAAGCCCCGGCGTTTGCGGTCGGCTCTTCGTTTGAGATACAGCAGAATATCAACACGACTATCGAGCTAGATGTCACAGATCTACTTCCTGGCGGCACGCTATCGTTCACCGAAGCCGGCACAGAGCACCCCAATTTCAAAATCGTGTCCAGTGAGTATGTCGGGACCACGGGTGTTGGCTCTTCAGGCTCGTTCACACTAGTAGCGTATGCCATTAAACCGGGCGCGCCTGCAATACCTACACCTACACTTTATCTCAAAAACCCTGGCGTAGCCGCAGTAACGCTCGCCGGCACCGTGGTCACAGACCCAGGTATATCTGTTACAGGTATCTCTGTCGAGGATGTTGGTGCTATCGGTACTGATGCTGTATTCTCAGTATCTGCTACTGAACCGTTCCCTAGACGCCGGATTTATGTGCAATTAGCTAACCCACTGAACGAAGTTAATGAGCCGCCGATAATGTGGCAGAATGGCGTCGGGCCAGGAGTAATACCTACGAATGGTACAGGCCAACTGACTCAAGTTCCGGCGACTAATATCTGGTACGGGGAGTACATTCAGAATACTAACGTCGGTATAGATGGCGTCGAGCCTACATTCAAAATCACTAAAAAGACTAAGCCTCTTAATGAAGAAATAGCGGCTAACACAGGCGCTGGATGGTTGACACTATCTCAGATAGTTGCTTTCTCCTTCAACGGTGGTTCTACATATACACAGCAATCAGCTGTCGGCACGAAGAATGCAGGAGCAATCCCGCTAATCGCCTCTAAAGGATTACCGGCCGGTAACAACCTAGTCAGAACATCCAACAACTCTCCGGTATTCTCAGGTAACTCTGGAATAAGCTTTGCGCGGCGCCCAGAAGAGGGTAGATTTACTGAATTCACCTTCGCCGGACAGTTCAGTCCAGCGAACCCGACTGGCACAAACCTTACGGTGAGTCTAGTGGACTCGGCCGGGGTATCACAGGTCGACAACGTCATTATCAATAGTGCAACATCATCATTGATAAGCGGTAGCGCGTTGATGAAGGCGGGGTCCGCAGGTAAATTGCTATCTGCCGAAGTGGTTAACAATACCCTGTCTAAAACGGTTGTCAATCCGTCGTATGTAACAGTGGCGAAACCGCCGGCGCCGAGAGTAACGTCTATGACTATTGACGGTACTGCAGGATCTAGCGGAGCTACTATAAAAATCTATGGAAAAAATCTTGTTCCTCCGTCGTCTCCTGGCGGCCAAGCTGCGCTCTCTTACGGCTACACACTCACGAGTAGCGGTACTACTCCGGTGTTTACGTCTATTGTTGCGGGTCCTAGAACAGATACTCAACTCACGTTTACAGCAAACATCGCCGCAGACGCCGCCACAAAGAGTTTCGGTATCACTATCGACTATCTGGGCGGTAACGTCGCGGTATTCAGTTCTCTTGGTACGATTGCTGCGGCGGCTGGTGGTAATCCGCAAGTAGAAACAGTACAGATTTACGCCGAGAATGCTAACCCGCTCCTTAATCCTGTACCTGCGATTACTGCGACAGGCCGCACAGCGAGACTGCGCATAACCGGCACAGGTCTTGGCGCGTATAACGTAGATCCGGGCGGACTTGGCGCGCCTCCGAGCATTCCCGGCGTTTTCCTAGAAGTTGTAGGCGAGAATAGTTCAGTTCGAGACATATCGTCTGGTTTGGGGCTAGGCTCAGAACTCTCTGCGCTTCGTATTCCTGTACTAGAACTAATCAAGCAGTCTGATGTAGAGCTGATCGCGCGCGTAGACGCCTCGTCGATGTGGGCTAACACTCGCGTGAGAGTCGTGTTGAAGCGGCCGGCCAGTCACCCCTCCGGCGCTACTGAGTGGACGCCTATAGAAATCGACGCTACTGGTGTATCCACAAGCCTAGGTCTTCTGAACCCAGGGATTACTGCTGTGTTCGGGACTAACGGCAGACCGCCCACGATGAACGTCAACCCCACCGTCGGCGCCGAAACGCAGCTAACTGTAACGCAAAGTCTTCAGGCGCAATGTGGCGCCGGTACTGAAGGCGACAACTTCTCTATTACCGTGCGAATGGGTGAAGCTTACACAGGGTCGAAGCCGCCTGTAGTCGTTGCTGTACCTGATCCGGTATACGGTGTACAGTTCGAGAACATCGTCGTTCAAAAGGACGCTAGCCCGTTTAGAATCATCATCACCGGTAAAGTTCCGACTCCTGGCGTTAATAACTCGTACCCTGGTGTAAGTTTCGTTACTACCACGCCCGTCCGTCCGTCGTTACGATTCGCTAACGGGGTCGTTATCGCGTCCGCTCTCCTGGGCGGCGCGAACTGGGGAACCGGCGGCTCAGGTATAAATTTCTAATAGAATATAGGTATGCGTACACACTGGATGCAAAAATGGGCCGAGCTACTTTGGGATCCGCTGCTAAAGCAGACGCTCCCTGGTAAGCAACCGCCGTCAAAACCAAACCTATCTCGGGTTCTGGGTCCTGTGTATCAACAACAAGCGCAGCTTCAGGACGAGGCGGCGGCAGCTGAGCAGGGTCCGGCTCCTTCACCGACTGAGCAGGATGCATCTCAGATGGAGACAAAGATCAAGAACATTCAAGCTCGACTCAAATTGCTTGAGGCGCAGGCCCGACTTAAAAAGAAAAAGAAGCAACTGGAAGAGAAGAGTAAGAAAGACGACAAAAAGTCCGAGAAAAAGAAGGACGCAACAAAAAAGAAGTGACGTCAAGCTATGAACAAACTTTCTGCTCACGTACTAGACTACTACGACGATCCGGACTTCTACACTGATCCTGTAGCTCATGATCTAATCGAAAAGGGTGAGTTGCTGTCTCACGACAAGCTTGCGAGTCTTCGAGACAAACACTTTGCGATGGTAACGGATTCTCCCGAGAGACTCCGTCGCTATCCGACGCACAGTAAGATGGCTACGGCCTTATCCGCGCACTACTTCTCTGGCTCGGCCGAGTATCTTCCGCAAGACATTCGTGATCGGGCCGCAGAGCATCTTTTGGCTAAGTGCGCAGAGTACGGTCTTGAGAAACAGGCTGAGTTGGTACGAGCCGCTAAAGTCAAACATGTCGAACGAGAAATAACGCTTCCTACCGAGAAAGTTGCTGAATTCAGTCAGGCTTCGCTGTTACGTAACTTCCAGCATTTGAGCTATCAAGAAAAGACGGCAGCTGCTACTGAGATTGTGCGTTTGTTCGGTGCTGAGAAAACGCATCCGAGCATCTGGAAGTATGCTGAAAAGAATAGCGTGAGTCCTAACATAGACGCCGCTATCAAGGATCGTTTGACGTTGGCTAAGCGCGCCGGCCTTGCTCAAGGAATGTTAGATCAATTTAAGAACGAGCTAGCGACCCGCGAGCCGAAAGAGCTAGTCCGTCGTATAGAAGTTCTTGATAAAGCCGCTAATCTGCACTACTCGTACGGCGTAACGCTTAATGATCCGAGCGTGACTGTGTATGGGGATGTGCCGTATACAGTCAAAAAGACTGCCGCTCCGTCTATTCCGGGAGTGCCGGACTTAACAGATGATCAGTTTACGCACTTAGATTATCTACAAGCTCTAGAGCGGGCACTTCCTCGGTCTAATCCGAACTTCGGACCTATTGCTGAAGCTATTAGACAAATACCTGAAGAGAAGGTCGCCGAGTTCACACCCGACGCGCGACACGCTATGGTTCTATACTTTGAGGCGCCTAATATGCTGAGAAAGCAGGCCCAAGAAGAGTCTGTAGATGCGCCGCTTAACGACGCAGAAGCTGATAACGCAGAGGCCGCTAGAAAACAGCGCGTACACCCACGTACGGAAGAAACCAAAGCAGAGGCTGTTAAAAAAAAGTCTAGGTCGGTAAAGCTAGCGCGCTTTACCGGAGCTCAGGTAAAAAGCGGTATCCCTGGACCTGAACATATCGAGGCTGCGCTCAAAACATTGGGGCAGCTCAAAGCGACGGTTCGCCCAGACGATAAGCTGCTAGAGTCGCATGGTCTATCTAGAGAGCGATTCCAGGATGGTATCGACCGTATATACCGCAAGGCCGGTAAAGACTCGTACAATCTAAGGTCCATTGCCCCTAATCCCGCACTTATGGCGGCTGGGGCTGGCGCTGGCGGGGCAGGCGCGGCCGCGTTGATTCATCAACTGCATCCTGATGGTTTGGCCGCGCCTACTGCAGCGGCTTTAATCGCCGCGCCCGCCGCTTTGAACTACTTAAGGGCTAAGTACACTCGAAACACTGTTGGGCGCACAGGTAAGGTCTTAAAAGACTACGGCCTGTTGAATCCTAAAACATTCCGTGCAGCCTATCCGTTGCTTACTGAAAAAGTTGCTGCGTCCGCTACTGCACACGCAAAACTTGCAGCTAAAGCTAAATCTAGCGATAATGTTGTATATGATCAAGCCAAACTAGACGGCGATATGCGAAAATGGAAGGCTCAGTCTAAGGCTCCTGGAGCGGGCAAAACGGTAGTAGAAGAAGATCTGCAATACAATCCGGCACAGGCTAAGGCCTACACACGTAAACGCTTACTTCCGTTCTTGCAGAATAAAGAAACAGTCGTATACACTGGAAAGGCTCTTAAGGCGCTAGGTGCTGCGGACAAGTACTTTTCGGATGTAGAAAATTACGACATCGATCGAGCGACCGGGGCTCAGCCAAAGACACGCCCTCTTGGACGCATCACGCATCTAGTACAGAGCGATATTGTTACAGGAAGAAAGGCGCTAGGTCTAATACCTGGTCGTCGGACTACTTATATTCACACGCCCGAAGAATACGCCCAAGACATACCGTCTAGGTTCTATTCTGAGAACGACGAGAATTCTCGCGCTGCTCTTAGAAATATGGTATCTGCGGTATACAGCGCACAAAGAAAAAAGAACTTTCCAAAGCAACATAACACAGTAGAGCATATAGTACACCCGCTGCAGAAATGGAATGACCTAGCGCCAGCTAAAGGAGCCCCGTCATTTTCTGCGTATGACTACCCGGCGGCTCGAAAGGTTCTAGATAAAGAACATGTGGCTACAGCTACTGGGTTTAAGAAGGCTCTTGAATTGGCGGAGAATAAAAGTAAGCGTCCGCTAGCGCCGAACAGAGTGATACTACAAGGCTCCGCCGTCTCCAAGCAAGATTGGGTAGATGAAAAGGCGTACCGAAATGCCGGTATCAAAACAGATCGGACTAATAAACTATTCGTAAACAGTCGATTACCGATGCTGGCGCACCATCACGGAGCCGCGTCGCGCAGATTGAGTAACCCAGAATCGTTACGAAATTTGTCGAAAAATATTGGTGCCCAGGACACGATGGCGAAAAAACAACTCCGAAACGCAGTACGGGGATCGTCTGACGTACTATATAGATTGCGTCTAGCAGGTATGTTCGATACCAGTAGATAACATGTTTACACATACGGAACACCCTTTAGTTGAGTATGTCGGGAAGCTGACTGAGAAGCACGGAAAGGCGTGGCTGTCTTGGTTACCTGAGGCTGTACAGCTAGAAGCTGTCGATCTTATCGGTGACCTACCGTCAGAGGTTCTAGAGGCTCTACTGGCTGCACAATGTCTTCTGAAGAATAACGCGTTTTTCACGGACGCGCACGCTTTCGAAAATATCTGCCTCGCCTTCAATTACCGTGACGTAGACCCCGAAACGGTTCAGTTTTGCCTACCTGAGGAGTTAGTTGTCGGTATTCGTGTAGCGAAGCAGATTAGACCGAAGACTAAACCATTCTCTTCTGAAGTCGGTGTTTACGTAATGGTTTGCTGTGATATGGACGGCCTTTATGAGCTGCCGGAAGAGCTTAGATTTGCTGATCCGACCCTTGTTGGGCCGGTGCCTGAACCGTTGCCCATCCCAGATGAGGGTATATCCGAAGCAGATATGGAAATGCTTGCTAAGATACAGAGGTACAAGTTGTTTGCGATCGAACAGTACGTAGATCTTATCCTGAAAGGTAAATAATGCCGTATATTAACGGACTCCAAACCGGGCTAGAAGGTAGGAATTCGGTAGACACGCGTCTATCGACTTACCCGTCTCCGTTCTTTGATCCCAGCTCAGCGTACCTACCTCCGTCATATAAGGAGATGTTCCGGTGGACATCTTATCTGTATTTGACGCACTCCGAAATCGCGCCGATCATCAACAAGAAGTGTTCTTATGTCATTACCGACCTGATATACGAAACTGATAATCCAGTACACACAGAGGCGTGGCGCGAGCTGCTAGAGCGGTATATCAAAGTCCAGCAAGTGGAGTTTCAGATGCTTCTGGATTACCACGTCTACGGTAATGCGTTTGCTTCTATCTACTATCCGTTTGAGCGTACGCTAACCTGCACGAAGTGTGAGGAAAAATATTCCCCTAAGCTTATTCAGTGGCAGTATAGAGAAGGGCGTTTCTACGGAGCATGCAAGACGTGCAATGCGTTGAAGCCTATGAAAGCGGAAGACCGGCCAGTCAAAAATCGGTCACGTATCAAAGTTCTACGGTGGAATCCAAAGTTTATTGATATAGATTACAACCCATTCTCTGATCGATCAACCTATATATACCGCATTCCAAAGGCGATCCGAGCCAAGATCTCTGATCACATGCACGGTAGGAATAAGGCGATCGTCACGGATACGCCCCTAGAGATTCTAGACGCCGTCAAGGAAAAGAAGAATCTTCGAATCGCCGCAGATAACATATACCACTTTAAGAACATCACCATCTCGACTGATGATCCGTCTTTTGGTATGCCGCCCCTACTGCCGGTATTTAAAGACGCGTGGCTGTATCAGACACTGCGGAAGGCGCAAGAAGCTATCGCCATAGACCATATTCTGCCGCTTACGTTGATTACGCCGGCCCCGATGGGCGGCCTGTCTCCCCACATGGAGATGGACCTAGGCGATTGGACATCTAAAGTACAAAGAATAATCAAGCAGTGGAGAAGAGACCAGAACGGTATATTCACTCTGCCGTTCCCTGCTCAGGTAGAGAATATTCGTGGTGATGCTAACGCCCTGTCAGTGCATAACGACATGGAGCACTTAAAGCAAATGATCGCCGGCGGTTTGGACGTGCCGCAAGAATTCATATACGGCGGACTCAATTGGTGCCACAGTCTAGACAACGGTCTAGTAACTTCCGATAATGGTCTCTTGTATCTGGGAGAGATGGTGCCGGAAGTGCTGGGCGAATTCTCTATGGAGGGAAAGGGTGTGTATGCCCCTGGTCATTCCGCCGAAGAAGGCGAGTTGGCGGTAGCAGTTAATACCGGTAACAAAGAAGCGCTAAAACTAACTAATGCGCTCGGCCAGATAGCTTATCCGTCTAAAGACCACAGATACTGGCGATTGAACCCTGATACCCTTAGAGGAGAATGGGTTCGTGCTGAAGAGTTGTCTGTAGGTGACAATATCGGTGTGCGTGTCGGGAGCGATGTTTGGGGGTCTGGAGAACCACTTCCAAGTGTCGAAGTACGAAAGACTGAAACCGTCGTCGCGCAGCCAAATCTGGACGATAACCTCGCTCTAATTCTGGGGCTTTTAGTCTCTGAGGGTGCGGTTACCGGCAAGAGGGACCGCGCTTGTTTCTCTATGGATAACCTAGAGGTTGTTGAAAAGTTCAGGGACGCTGTTCAGCAGTCCTTTGGATATGAGCCGACGATTTCAGTTCAGACTCCTAAACACGGAACACGCTTCGGAAGAAATCCGAAATATGTTTGCGATATTAACCGTAAGGCGGCTGGCCGATTTATTCAAGAGTTAATGGGAACCGGCTATGCAAAAGATAAGTCCGTTCCTCGCTGCATTCGCACTGCCCCTCGTCATGTTGTATCTATGTTCCTTCGAGCACTGTTCGAGGGTGACGGTTGTATTAGCAAGGATTGCGTTTCCTACGCTTCGACATCGTTAAGGTTGTTGCGCGAAGTTCAGGCTATTCTTCTGAATTTCGGGATCGTGACTAGATTATATAATTATCCTCGGTCGTCCAACGTGGCGAGTTTGCAGATTTTTGGAGACGATATCCGGCTATTCCAGGAAACGATTGGATTTTTGAGTCACACCAAGTGTACTAAATTACAGAACGCGGTCTCAACCCGTGAGGCTAAATTGTTCCGTAATCCCGACCGTGAGCGCCTTCCATACGTTTCGGACGTTCTACGGAACTTTGTTGACAAGCATCGTATAGGAAAGACTTGGACCGTGTCTAATACGTGTCCTGAACTTAAGCAGGACACTTATACAGTGCGCGAACTGGCCGCTGTTCTCCAATTAGATGTATCATCCATACGTCTTTGGATCAGGTCGGGAAAGTTGATCGCTGAGATGTCTCCAAATGGTTATGTAATTACAGCTGATAATTTCAGAACATATGTAACCAGTCATGGGCTCCGTCGGCGCGTTAAAACTCAAGTACCGCAATACTGTGCTACGAAAAAAGACCTTGATTTTGTCGACCTGGCATGGGTACATACGTATGATGCAGAATTAGCTGCGAATCTAGAGGAGTTAAAGGACCCACAGGTAATTTGGACGACTATCTGCGAGATACAGGAAGCCGGCTATATGCCTATGGGTGACCTAACGGTAAGAGACACTCACAGCTACCTAATCGACGGCACGATAGTTCATAACTCAGGTTCATCTGTCTCGCTACGTGTGCTAGAGAATTTGTTCCTGTCACAGCAATCATTCCTGAATTTATTCTTACAAGAATTCCTGGTGCCTAAGCTTCGTGCTTACTGCTCCCTACCAGTAGTGACTATAAAGCACGCCGACTTCAAGATGGCGGATGATGCTACTCAGAAGCAGATAGCGCTGGGCCTTCGTCAGACCAACACAATATCCGATCAGACAACTATCGAAGAGCTCGGCTTTGATTATGAGAAAGAGCTTAAGCGTCGCGCGAAAGAAGAAAAGGAACGCCTCGATCTTATGGAGCGGCAGCAGCTTAGAGCCGCAGAAATACAAGGTCAATCTATGGTTGTGCAGGCTCGCTACCAGTCCATGGCGCAGGCCGAGGCCGTTCGGTATCAAGAGATTGAGCAGGCTAGATCCGTCGCGCTCGGTCACGTGGCAGCAGTGGTTGATCCCACTGGCGGCGTAGCTGCGCAGAACGCGCCTTCGGGTCAAGCGGCGGCTCAGACCGGACAGACTATTAGCACCGTGGATCCGTCCGTATTATCTACAGCCGCCGATCATTTCCTTAAGACATACGACCCGCAGCAGCAACAGGTCGCCATGGCTGCGATGCAAAAATCTAATCCAGGCCTGCTGCAAGCTATTAAGCAGCGGCAACAGATGATAAGTCAGCAAGTGTCTGATGCAAAACCGCTTCCTGAACAGAAGCCGCCTAGAAGAAAGAATAGCCCGATATGACCGTCCCGCCCGGATTCAATAGCGGCGCAGCCCGCACTAACAAGGAGTTATCTGAAAAAGTTCAGACAGCTATGCGTTCTCGTATAGCTGACAGTCCGATGCTAGATAAGGTTAAGCAAGCGGTTATTGCTATGCAGGGTGCGCACAATGCCGTAAAGCGCCGTAGAATAGCTGCGCTTTGTCTAACCGACGCAACAGACCTTGGTATATGGGAGACTATTCATAATGACAAAGAGCATTATGAGGTGATAGAACAGAAAATAAATACCACGGTAAAAGGTGACGCCATCTGTATCATACAATATTACGAGATCGGAGACGACGTCCCTATAACCAGTAGCCGCGCCGAAGAGTAGAAACAGGCTCTTAGGCGGACGACAGCCTAATCGCATGTTTTACGAGCATCAAAAATCTGACTTCATAAGCGCAGTTAGTGGAGTTGAAAACGTCGTTAAGGCGGCCTTTCCGATAAGAAGTCGTCAGTATGAGCTCACCGCCTCTAACTGGCGCTGGCTAAATTTAGGTGATGCGTATATCAACGACGTAGCTAAGCAGAAGCAGGCGAAGCTAAAAGAGCAGACCTATGCTGCGCGCTTGGTCGCAGATTTCGAACTAAAGTCGATCGCGGATGGGAAGACGGTCGATTCACTGAAGAATTATTACGTATTAGACTTTCCACACCTAACAAGACTTGGCGGTTACATTGTTGGTGGCAAAGATCGTCAGATTGTGCGGCAGATGCGTCTACGGCCTGGGTTGTACTCTACTGTAGCGCCTGACGGCACGGTACGCACTATGATCAACACCTCCGCGGCCGGAACTTATAAGGTTCTGCTAGACCGCGCTTCAGGTATGTGCAGACTGGCGCTAAGTCATACTAACATTCCGATCTACTCTGCACTGAGAGCCGTTGGCGCTACTGATGCAGAGATTAAGGCGGTTCTTGGGCCTGAACTGTTCGCTATCAACGTGCGGGAAGCGTCGGTAGCAGACGATACGCACAAGATGTTTGTTAAGCTTCGGCCTTACGAATCGATACCGGCAGATCTTGACGAGCAGCGCAAGATCATAACTAAGTTCATGGCATCTAAGCCGCTGGACGCCCAAGTCAACGCGATTACGACCGGCCAAAACGGTATTGATAAGATTGACAAGCGCGCGCTGTTGGCAGCAACGGATAAAGCTATTCGTCTATCCAAAGGAAGCGTCGACGAAGACGACACCGAGTCGCTAGCGTTCAAATCTATTCACGGTATCGACGATTTCATTTTAGAGAAGTACAAGAGGAGCTTGCCGACTCTGGTGCGGTATGTTCAGCAGGCGCTCAATAAAACGATTAAGTCTGGTAAGCGGCCCGAAATCAAATTCGTTATGCCGCCGCACGTATTCTCGAGCCCGATAGAGTCATTCTTCGGCACATCAGAGCTAAGCCGGTATTCTGAACAGAATAACCTGGTAGATATAGCCGCGACGTCGGACCTAATCACTCCTATGGGCGAAGGCGGTATCAAGAGCATTCACGCCGTAACAGATGACGTGCGCGCCTTCCACCCGACATATCTAGGCGCGATCGACCCGCTTGAAACGCCCGAGGGCCAGGGTATCGGATTGACGAACCACCTGACGATGGGTGTGAAAAAGGTAAAGAATCGATTGGCTATCGACGTTTACGATGCTAAGACCCGAAAGAAAGAATCAAAACTTATCGAAGACCTCGTCAACAAAGTCGTAGCATTCCCTGATCAATACTCGAACCTGCCCGAAACCCCAGCGCCGTCGCTAAGAGCCGCCCCTAAGCCGAAAACCACTTTAGTCAAAGCTAGAACTGCGGAAGGTGTGCGTGAAGTACAACCGAAGATGGTCGACTATATCTTCGTCGATCCGCACTCATTCTTCTCATTCACGTCGATGCTTGTTCCGTTTCTGCCTAACAACCACCCGAACCGTGTGTTGATGGGTGACAAGCATATGACGCAAGCCGTCCCGTTGGTGGGTGGTGAAGCGCCTCTAGTGCAGCACCGTGTTTACGGTAAGGGTTTCGACGAAGTGCTCGGGTCGCAGTTCCTCGCCCACTCACCAATCAACGGTAAAGTAACAAAGATCACTAACGAAGCTATTTTCGTCAAGCCATCTAAAGGTAAGGCGGAGAAGATTCCGTTATACAAGGACTATCCTCTTAACTCCAAACTGTTCCTGACCGAAGCACCACTACCTGACTTAAAGATCGGTACAAAGGTTAAGCAGGGGCAGCCTCTAACACAGAACAACTTCACCTCCGGTAAGTCATTAGCTCTGGGGAAGAACCTTAAGGTTGCGTATACCGCGTGGCACGGATATAACCACGAAGACGGCATAGTTATATCTGAAACAGCCGCTAAGAAGTTGACTTCAGAGCATAAGTACGAGTTCCGGGTAGAGAAGAAAGACAATATTCAAATCGGTGTGCGCCCGTTCATAGCGGCGTTCCCGAAAGAGCTTGCAGCCGTTAACCCCGTCACGGACTATGATGAGTCAGGTATCATCAAAAAAGGTACCAAATTAAAGAAGAACCAGGTGATAATCCCCGCCATTCGTAAGGCCGAGTATCACCCCGAACTGGACTTACACGCTATTAAGAAATCGTCTGGTGTGCGCTGGTCCAATATGTCTGAAGTATGGGACCTCGATGTACCTGGTGAAGTTGTCGAGGTAGTAAATACCGGTGGGTTCGTAAAAGTCTTCGTAAAGACCAAAGAACCGATGGTGGAAGGAGATAAGCTATGCTTCGCGCCAGAGCACGAACTTCTTACGCGCGCTGGTTGGAAGGTGGTAGCTGATGTTACTTTTGATGATGAAGTGGCGACTTTAAATCCTACCACTCACGAACTGGAATATCAACACCCTATTCGCTTAGACAGGTACGTCATCGAAGACGAGCAGCTCTACTCTCTAGATATGCAACAGCTTTCGATGCGCGTCACACTCGACCATAAGTTGTACGTCGCATTCGGCCCGGCTCCGGCGGCGCAGGATTTCACCCTACTTCCGGCAAGAAATGTTTTAGGAAGAGACGCTTGGTTTAGAGTTGACCACCCTAATGAGCGCGGCCAGTCCCTAGTCATCGTGCATACATCAGCTACGAAAGCTAGGACTGAGGTTTATTCTGGCGAGGTCTTCTGTATAGAGGTACCTAACAATCTTGTTTATACGAGACGCGACGGAAAACCACACTGGTCTGGTAATTCTGTTAAACACGGCGCGAAAGGAATCGTGACTAGAATCCTGCCGGATTCTGAGATGCCGCGCGGCGAAGATGGTAAGAGCATAGAAGTCTTGTTAAATCCGGCCGGCGTACCGGGTAGAATGAATGCCGGGCAGATGTTAGAGACTGCTGCAAGTAAGGTAGCCCTAAAAACTGGAAACACCTACTGGGCAGACAATTTCAACTCGAAGCACGAGAGTACGTTAGACAAAGTTAAGTCAGATTTGGCGGCCCACGGAATAAGCGACCACGAAACGCTAACAATTCCGAGAACCGGCGACAAGTTGAATAACGTCCTTACGGGTTACCCACTAGTCATGAAGCTAAAGCACATGGTTAGCGGAAAGATCAGTAGCCGTAATACGATCGGTGACTCATACTCACTGAACGAACAACCTACGAAAGGCGGCGACGCGTCTGCCCAGCGGATCGGCGCGCTAGACACATTCTCTCTTCTTTCAGGGGATGCCACGAACTTCCTTGGTGACGCTTTCGGTATTAAATCTCAAAAGAACCACGACTACTGGCTAGCCATTCAATCCGGAAAGCAGCCCACTCCGCCTAAGACTCCATTCGTCTCAGAGAAGTTTGTGGCGATGCTACTTGGTGCCGGCATTGACCTAAATCAAAAGAATAATGAGCTGCGGGCTATGCCCATGACCGATGCGGAAGTTCGTCGCCTATCACACGGAGCCATAAAGGAACCGCTCGGTGTGCGCGCCAATGATTTAAGTCCCGAGCGCGGCGGCCTGTTCGACCCGCAAGTCACAGGCGGCCCGGTCGGTAACCGCTGGGCGCATATTGAGCTGGCCAGCCCGGTAGTGAACCCTTTACTACTTCCGGCTGTAGCGTCTGTCGGGCGCTTTAAGACTGAAAAGCAATTGAATCAACTACTGGAAGGCTCTCTGGCTGTAGATGATTCAGGGAATGTGGTCAAAAACGGAAAGTACACAGGCGTAGAAGGAGTTCGTAAGATTCTCGAGTCTGTAGACGTTAACCGAGAGATAGCGTTATCGGAACTAGAGATAAAGAATAAGAAGGGTACTGAACGAAATAAGGCGTTCAAGCGTCTTCGGTATCTAAAGGCGCTGAAGGAGACCGACATCTCGCCGGCTGCGGCATACATCCAAACAGCTATTCCTGTAATCCCGCCTAAGTTCCGTCAGCTAGGCGCGCTCGATGACGGCACGCTATCTGTAGACGACGCAAACCACGGATACAGAGAGATTCTTCTGATCAATAAGCAAATAGAAGAGCTCAGAAATCTAAAGGTTAAGCCGGAGCTTATCCGGCCTCTCGAAGTTGATCTGAATAAAGCGGTTAGTGGCATGGTTGGTATCACACCGCCATTGTCGCGGCCCGATCATTTCCGCGGCTTCGTAGATCGAATCAAAGGTGTAACGGATAACAAGCAAGGGTTCTTCCAGAACAACGTGCTCGCACGCCCGCAAGACCTATCTGCGCGCTCGACCATTACGGTCAACCCGAAGCTCCACATGGATGAAGTCGGCATCCCTAAAGAGATCGCGCGCCGAATCTACAGACCGTTCATCATCAGCCGCGCGTCTACGATGCTAGGACTGTCTCCGATCAAGGCAAAGGAGATGTTAGACGCGAACGATCCGTACCTTGATAAGGTCCTAGAGCTCGAGATGCAGTCTCGTCCTGTTCTACTCAATCGCGCCCCGTCTCTACATAAATATTCAATGATTGCCCAGAAGGGCCGCCTGATCGACGGCAAGGCAATCACGTTAAATCCGATGGTAATGGCGGGTCTTAATGCAGATCTTGACGGTGACTGTCAAAATGGCAGAGTCGTGATAAAGCTTAGCGAAATCGGCATTAGAGCGTTAAAAACGGCACTAAATTCTGAGAAACAGTTCTTGCATGACCACCCTCTATTTGGTATAGTAGACGCAGATCTAGATGATCTAGTTGATCAATTTATAGACGATAGAGACGTGACTGCAAGATTTAAAGTAGCGACTGCAATTAAGCACGACGATCGCATCATTGTGTGCGATCTTTCTGAGTTCCCCCATCATCCTGACGCTACCGAGATTAGTGTTGGTCGACAGGGTAATTTGATTAGGTGGCACAAAGTTCCCGAAGGCATAGAGGTGCTCTCATTTGACCAGGCGACTGGCGACATGAAATGGAAACCTGCTACCTGGTACACCGTACACGATAACTGCGAAATCTATACGGTAGACTTGTCATCAGGGCAAACAATATTTACCGACGATGATCCGCGCGCAGTCTACGGCATCAGTGCTGACAGCGTCGATCTTGTTCCGCGTAGATTTACTCCTGTAGAGGCCAAAGCTGCGGGCGCCTCCGTCCCGTACAGCACGGAGTTCGCTACAAAAGCTGAAGAAGTTTACATAGATGTAGAAGCTGTAAAATCGCGCAGCCGCTATGTCACTGACCGGCGCAAAGTAACAAACGAATTTTGTTATGCTGTTGGAGCGATGATCGGAGATGGATGGATAGATTCGGCCGGGGGTACGTACCTTGCAAATATCGATCAAAACGTTATTGACGCTGTGGTGTATGGATTAGAATCGGTAGTAGATCGAGAGATTGCAGTATACGAGAAACCTGTCAGTACCGGCATACACACGCCCAAAGGTGAGAATCGCGCTGTGTCGCTCTTACATGCTGGCCTAGGTCGTACGGTAGCGGCGCTCATAGGCCAAGGCGCAGAGAATAAGCATCTTCCCGAGTTTGCTTTTAAATTGCCGACTGAGGCGCGCCTGAGTCTATTAGCCGGTCTAATCGATACAGATGGTTGCGTAGCTTTAAGTAAAGCTAGGAGTAAAGCTAAAGTACAGACGTCTGTTAACTACTCTACAACCAGTCTAAGGTTGGCGCGAGAGATACAAATGCTATGCAAGACTATAGGAGTACGCGCAGGGGTGACTCCGACTAAGACACCGTCCGGAAGAGCTGCGTGGGCAGTATCTTTAGAAACCGGTCGTCTACAGGAGCTAGGATTGCATACGTATATGAAGCATACCGAGCGACGGACGCGCCTAGCCACCGCGCATTTTGAAAAATCAGCAGTATCTGCTAGATACGACGCAGTGCCGTTCCCTATGGTCGTGGCGGCGGAGATTCAGGCGGCCGTTAAGGGCCGCGACCTTACTAATAAGGAATCTCTGCAAACCATCATCTCAAGAGCTAAAGGCGGCCACAACTCGGTATCCAGAGCTATCGCTAAACAGCTCTTGGCGGCTATCGATATGGACGCGGCGACCGATCTGCTCAAGAGATGGGCCGCCATCGTCAACAACGAGTCTGTTCGTTGGGGCTTAGTGACCAAGGTCGAAAAGACCGGTATCATGGAGACCGGCTACGACTTGTCGGTACCGGGATACGAGACATTTATGTCTATAGATGGTGTGGTCCTATCCAACACAGTAGGCCTGCACGTGCCGGTAACTGAGGGCGCGCGCGCCGAAGCACTTGAGAAGTTGCTACCGAGTCAGAACTTCTTCTCCGTGCGAGACAACTCTCCTATGCATACACCTGGTAAGGAGACTATTCACGGCGTGTACCTAATGACTAAGCCGCTCGCCGGCGAGCCGCAAAAGTTCTCTAGTGAAGCTGACGCCTTGACTGCGTATAAACTAACTAAGATCAAGGTTAACTCACCTATCGAAGTTGCCGGAAAGGCGACCTGCGTCGGACGCATATTGTTTAAGAACGTTCTGCCGCCTGGTACACCGTACGATGGCGGAACGGTCACGAATAATGTCCTGAACAGTATTTATACACACGTAGGTAAGAACAACAGTCCTGCGGTCACTGCCGACACCGTAACTAAGATCAAGGATCTTGGTAATCACTTCATAACGGCTGAAACGGGTGGATTCTCTGTATCGTTGAAAGACCTAGAGATCGATAAGAATTTCCGAGACAATCTATTCAAGTCGTTCGTCGGTGTGAAGGACAAGAAGAAGTTTGCGGAGGTCGCGCAGCACGTCGGCAAGCAGCTAGATGATCATTTAAAGACTCTGACCGAGACTAACCGATTTGCTCTGGCTGCAGTCGGTTCTGGCGCGCTTGGTAAGGCGGGTCAGTTGCGGCAGCTAATCCTATCTCCCGTAGCAGTTTCAGACCATACCGGAGAAACCGTGCCGGTAGCCATTCCTAAGTCTTACGCAGAGGGCCACGATATCGCATCTTACCTTAATACGACTCCGGGCGCCAGAAAGGGTTTGATTGATAAAGGCCTAAGTGTAGCTGATACCGGATACGGAAGCCGTTTGATTGTTAACAGTAACATCGAACAGCGAATTACTATTCCAGACTGCGGCACAACGGACGGGCGTATATACGCGCTGACTGATAGAAACTGTGCAGACCGTTATGTGGCCGACGGCCCGCACAAGGGAGAAGTTGTCTCGGACGTGGCGCGCCGGCAGTGGATAGCAGCTGGCGAGAAAGAAGTTAAAGTACGGTCTCCGCTAACGTGCAAAGCATCAGGCGGTGTCTGCCAGAAATGCTTCGGCCTGGATGAGAACGGGCGCCTTCCGCGCATTGGCTTCCACATCGGCGTATTGGCCGGCCAGACGGTCGGTGAGCGCGCCACTCAGTTGACGCTTCGCGCGTTCCACTCCGGAGGGGCCGTCGGTAGTGCGAAGGTCGGCTTCGACCGCATCAAAGAGCTAATTCAGCTACCGCAGAACCTTAAGGGAAAGGCAGTACTTGCCTCCGTAAGCGGTACCGTTACATCAGTAGTCCCGGCGCCCGCCGGCGGTTTCTACGTAACAATTAACCAAACACGGCATTTCGTGCCACAGGAAATGGGCGTGAATGTTTCTCGAGGTCAGCGCGTATCAGCTGGAGACCCGATCACGTCGCCGGTCGATAGTAGCGGTACGCACATCATTAAGCCCCAAGAGCTTTTAGAGATCACTGGAGACATCCGTAGAACTCAAGACTACCTGCTCCAAGAACTGGATAAGAACTACTCTGGCGCGATCAAGCACCGTATATTTGAAACGGTGTTAAAGCCGCTAACAGAGAAAGTTAAAGTTACAGACGTCCCGGCACAAGCCGTGAGTTCCGGCCTATCTCCCGGAGATGTTGTTAACGTGAATCATGTTAACGACATTAACAAGCAATTAGAGGCTAAAGGTCTTCCAAGAGTGCGTTTTGAGCATCAACTATACGGTATCAAGCAGGCACCCCTGCATAGTGACGACTTCGTCGGTGCGCTTGCGCACGAGAGTTTGAAGAAGACGCTCATGGCGGCTCCGGCAGTTGGCCTGAAAGCCAGGCTAAAGGGCGGGCACCCGTTGACTGAGTTGACTTTCAAGAACTTCCGATCCGTTGACACAGTAAAGAAGAGCGGTAGAACCTAGTGATTAAGCACGCCTTTAGTTTTACTGACCCTTCGATGGGCGGCCGCCTAGAGGTGGCTCAAGTGTTAACTACCACTCCCGAGAACGCTACGTACGGTGTTGTAACGGAGAGTGGTAGGTCGCTAACTGTTTCTGCACTAGTGACTGGCTCTCAGCTGGGCTATGACTACGGTGATAAAGTCGTAATCCTGTTTGTGGTCGGTTCTCTACCGCTAATCATCGGAAAGGTCCCGACCTTCACGCCTAATGCGGCACCAGCACAAAATCTCCCGTGGGACGTAGAGACAGACCGAATTAACAGACTGATTACTCGAGACGGCTCGCAACTGCTTAGTTTTGCAGAAGCAGACGAGGATGGTTTCTTAGCTGATGTCATCGAACCTGGTGACACGGTTATGACGAGTAAGGGGACAGTTTCGGTAAATGACAGGGCTGCCGTCGTTCTTAAGCGTTTCGGGGCCGTCATACTGAGAGCCGGAGTTAACGCTTATCTGTACCTCACTAAAACCACTGGTGAGTTCTTCGCATCAGTTAAAAAGATAACGTGGCAGATTCCTTACCGGTTCAGGGAGATCACAGAAGCAATCTCTACAGGCGCGGTCACCAGAACACGGCGTATTTTACGCATAGTTGCCCCGCAAAAGGATTTGTCTGTAAAAGTTACGGACGTCGAAATAGGCGACATAGTCGGAACAGCCTTTACGACAGAGCACGGGTATGTAATCCAGACGGGTGGTACTCGCGTAGAGATAGATCATCGCGGAGCTGTGCGTATCGATACGGGCGCGTGCGGCGTACGCGTCGGGCAGCAAGCAGTAGTTAATACGAGTAAACCTGTAGCTGACGCGCCTGTCACCATTAACAATGCTCCTGTTGTAGATCCGGCCATAGTGCTATTTAACAACGATACTAAGATCGGTATTACGAATACTGGAGCTACGGTGGAAGTCGGCGCCGTTAAATTTGTGATGGGACCCACAGGAATTTCTATGGTCGCGCCTGACGTGGATATCGTCTCTACAGGTAAGATCAACTTGGCAGCAACGGCTGCTGTCACAATTAACGGCTCGACTATTAACTTAAACACGGTATGAATGTACAGGTAGTTGGCGCATTATTATCCGCCGGCGATTCGTCTGGTCCGGAGTCTCACACGGTGCTTGTGAATGGAGTACCTGTTGTGACTTTAGGGTCGCTTTCGACGGGTCAGAACGGATTCGCGCCGAGTCCAGCTATTGAAGGTTCTGCATCGGTATTCGTGAATGGAAAGCCGGTGGTGCGTGCAGGAGATAAATACGCACCGCACAGTAACGGATTAATAGTTATACAGGAGACAGCGTTAGGCGGAGCCGCCAGTGTGAGGGTCGGATGAGTACTACTTTAGAAGTTACGACGTTCTCGGCTGTGCCTATAACAGCACCCATATTAAGGACCATCCCGGTTACGCCGTCCGCAAGTTATGCAATAAGATTGACTAACACCGGGGAGCATTCCTTTTTAGTCCAGCTTTCCTCAGCTAGCTTAATAACTGATTGGTTCGTTCTACAAATTGGTACTTTTGACGTCGCTGAGCTATTCGTGCAGCAATCTCTCGACGTTCGTTTCTGTCAGCCTATACCTGTTATTCCGGGCGCGCCTCCGACAGTCCTGAAACTTAATTTAGAATTAACTCCAGTGGCTGGTAGCGGAGCGCAGCCTCAACCTACCGGTCCTCAGATTTTCTACGACGGTAGTGGAAAGATCGACTTTATCGAGTACGACGACGGATCCGTCAAGGAATTTAGTTATACGGGTGATAAACTTGTTCGTATCGACTGGATCCGTGAGAACGGAACAACTAGAAAGGATTTTGTTTACGCCGGCGACCAATTACAAGAGATAATAGAATACGAGCTCTGAGGTAGCGCATGGCAAACCAAACTATATCAGTTGATAGAAACGGAGACGAGGCCGCCATCAATGGTTTGGCTAATGCTGAATCATATCTGATTAACTCGGGAGCTAAACTTACATTAAATTCAGATTCTCGATGGGGGCAGCAAGCCGCTGTTATAGGGGCAATAACAATTGATTCAGCCACGGGCGGGTCAGTACTTATCGACGGCCGCGATGTCTGGTGGGTCCCGTATGACGGTGGAACAGGTACAGTACCTGCGCTGGGGACAGTTGGTGTATTGGATGTGACGCGTTCTGGTGTAGGCGTCGCCGAGTTCCTCGGCATATTTACGGCCCGTGGAGTAGCGCCAACCGTGAACCCAGCCGCCATGCCAACCACCGGATTTGCTAAGTTCCGGCGTACCACGGCCACACTAGTTGATAACGACGTTCTGACGTTCTCTAACGGCGCGACGATAACAGTAAACTCAGCTACAGGCGGCGAGAGAGGGTGGTTACATATCGTCGGCGCCGAAGGTACCACTATAACCGTACCTCGATTAGGTAAGTTCGAGGTGCTCGGAGATTGGTTCGAGCTAGGTACTGCAGCGGGCACGAATGATGAGACTATGCAGTACTACGTGGCCGACTTCTGTCCGGCTGTATGGGTCGAGACATCTGCAGGTTCCGGGGTGTATGAAGTGTGGGTTCACGCCGGAACGACGCGTTGGGGGCAGCATAACCGCGTATCTAACGACGTAAGAGGTAAGATATTCGGGTGTTCTTCGGCAGGGTTGCTGACATTTGCCAGAACGGCTAGCAGTATTACCGGAGGTGTTCTGCTCCCGGCCGGCGCTAAAGTGCGTGTTCCTAATATACACATAAGCAGTTCAGTTTCAACCTGGGGTGCAAACACGGTGTCAACAACTCCGGCGACGAGATGGGACTTCACCACTACGTCGGCCGGTGATATCGACCTGGATAAAGTGAACGGAAACTGGTACTTGAGCCTTACTCAACCGTTTAAAGTGGATCTATCGTTCGTAGGTACGTTGGACCAGATAAATATAACCGAATGTGCGTCTACATGTACGTTGAATAACGTAGGTGTTGGCTTGTCAGCAGCCGTTGATTTACCGCCCTTATCCATAATAACCGGCTTCGGCGGTACAACAATAACAGACAGCTTCTTTTTGAAATACGAAGCCGAGGCTAACGACACCGGTGTAGTTCTAACAGATGTCGATAACATAACCGTCTCTAATACGAGATTTTATACGTTTGGAGATAACACAGCTGCTACTTTAACTAGAGGCGCGACTACAGCCTACGCCATCACACTATCGCGGTGTTCTAACGGTACGTTCTCTGGCTGTTTCTTAGGCGGAGCCGGCGCAAACTTTGTCACGTGCCAGAATCTTACTTTCACTAACACTGTGTACTACGACGCGATAGAAGGACGACGAACGTCCACCTCCAACGGCGTATATGCTTTTTTAATTGGTAGCGGTTCTTCTGATATAACGATCGACGGGTTCATACAAACGGGACTAAATAGCGTCCATCCGAACCTCGGTATCTTATCAGCTAACACCTGTAAGCGAATCACTATGCAGAACATAGGTTCGCCTACGGCACCGTTCGATGGCGGCGGCACAGCAACGATGGTGCGCGCGGCGTTGTATGGCGGTAACGGATCAGATCACGTGGTACGCAGATGTTACTTCACACAGCTACTCACAGATCTCGTCTCGATGAACAACGCTGATACTAAATTGACGTTCGTCGATTTTCGAGGAGACGGCGCCGATACACTTATCATCCGCTCAAACAACGTCGTAGCTAAGGGCCTGGCCGGAACTAACACTACGACCGGACAAACAGCTGTATATGGGAGCCATTGCTACGACACGTTCACCGCTGCAACGACTGGCCGTATAGTATTCATAGCTAACGAGCCTACAGCATTATCAACGTCGCAACTACAGATTATCTCAGGGACACCGACATTCACGTCTACCGGCATATGCCGCCTTACGACCGTAGGCGATGAGATTATATGGGAGATGCCCTACCTCGCTCTAGGACATACAGCTCTAGCTAACGCTGCCCCCACTGTTACCGGCACGAACGTAACATTCAGCTCAAATGCGCGATGGGGTAACCACGATCTATTCTTCCAGTACGATATCGGTAGCGGTTACAACGGCGCGTGGCTCGATTTTAATCAGACTAATCTAGCTACAGTAACGACTATCGATCCGGCTATAGGTATAAAAATAAAACTCCGTGCTGTATGTGCGGTGACGTCTAGCACGAATGCGATCAGTTATATACGAATCGATACGGTCAGCACGTCGCTTGCTCAACAAACTCAGTACCCGCTACCAGGCATTCCTGTCGAGTTGACTGGCCTCATCACCGGATCAGAGGTCAGAGCTTATTTAGGCACTGATCCGGCCACTGCTACCGAGTTAGCTGGAATAGAGTCGACAACCGGATCTACGTTCAGTTTCACTCACAACAATACTGGATCGAGCGGCTTTATTGTGATTTTTACACTAGGGTATCAGCCTGTACGTCTGAACATAACGTATAGCGCCAATGCCGTATCCATTCCGGTTCAACCAACTATCGATAGAAATTTCGATAATCCCGTATGACCCTAATAACTGACCCCACACTGCTGTTAGCTGGTAATAGCGACTCCGCTACCACTCCCGGCGCCGAAATGACGATCGACACCGGCGCCAAGACTATCGCGTTAGTTCCGGGCTCAGGTGACTTAACGCTGAGCTCATCCGGCGCGACCGGACAGGCTCTGTACTCGGCCCTCAAGATTCTTTGGAAGAATAGTTCGACGTACATTAAATTCCCGTTCCCGATGGAGGCGATTACGCCTGAGCAGTTCGAATTTATTAACGGTTGGCTTCCAGCTAACAATACGACTCGAAAAGCTATCAGGACTGCGGGGTGGGTAGAGAAAAATGCGTCCGGTAACGTGACAGCTATGTATTCTGGTGTGATTTCACTAGGTACGGTAGGCGCATCCGATCAGCCGTACTACCAACAAAGTGCTGGTGGGTTGCCGACAGACTTCGCGTTCCCGGGCGCCGTAAACGAGGCGATTCAGGTCCTTAGTGATCCGAACGGCGACGGGTCGTATGCGGACGGATTCGATTACAGAACGTACTGTAAACTGTTCGCGCGTGAAGAGCAGAAGGTCTACGCCTCTGCGACGTTGTCGGACATCGGTGTTACGGCGATGACGTCAATCGTGTATCGATTCCCGCTAAGCAACGCTACCGATCTAAAAGTTCTTTCTAACGACGCAACAGTTGCCGCTGGCGGTGTCTACGCTAATATTGACGTAACGTACTTCGGTACAAACCAAGTTCGGAATATCGGCGGGGTGGACTATAACTTCCGCATCATCATAGACGGAGATAATAAGACCGCTGAACAAATATATACCAAAGTTCAGTACCTGTTAAGACAAAGCACTGACATCGACCAGGGCGCCGGCACAGTTCGAGGCGATACTGCCGACAGTTTGCTCCGTTTCGTAGGTGACACGCTAATTACATCTCAAGGCGTATACATCGATAACTTCAGTTCCGCTGATGCGAACCGAATCACATTCACGACGTTCGAGGGTTCGCAGGTAACCTTCCCGTATGTAGCGTCAGGAACGCTTCAATTTAACGCGAACCTCGTAAACGACCCGGCCGCAGTCTATAGAATGTATTTCACGACACTACCTGGCGCCGGAAACGACTTTGGAGAATCCGGTGCGGTTATCGTACAAAATAGTAGCAACGTGGATATATCGGGCACAGTTACAGGCGCTACTATACCGTGGTCGTTTAATTATGACAGTAACGTACAGGGCGGCAGAACCGCAGGAACTGATGCCGCTGTAACCGTGGTCGCCATCGGATTGACCACAGGCCAATATGCCAGTACAGCAGCTACGATTACTAGGTCAACGGGTCAAACGATCGCTGTAACGTCCGCTCTAGAGCGTAACTACGTGAACGCGTGATAGAATGTTTACTTTCGATCCCACTAACAAGCGGATCATAGTCGATAACGGCGTTACCAGTTTCTCGGCTATCGATTTGTATAGCGACTGGAAGGAATGGGCGATACTGAACTCACAGTATGCGCCCGCCTTCCGGGTCGTAGGTGGTGACCCTATCGGCGGCGGCCTTTTTGTAGCTAGCTATTTCTTCCTGATCAATGGCTGGCGAGTCCGGCCGTACGAAGGTAATCACACGTTGACAATCGAGGGTAATCTGATCGTAGATGGTGGTGGCGTACCGGTTGTTCCTACCTTAGGCGCGTATACAGTATCTGTACAATACACGGTTCCGGTTCAGGCGCAGGGTATATCAGTATCCGGCGGTTCTGGCCCGACCGCAAGTGAAATAGCACAGGAGGTATGGCAGCACGTTACAAGGACGCTATCGTCTGATCCAGGTACCGCTAATCATACGATAACCCAGCTAAAGCTTGACGGTATAGCGCTTAAGACGAATCTTATACCGGCGACATTATAATTTTTCGACAATAGAATAACAAAGAGGACCTAAATAATGACCAGCCCCTTGTTTAAAGGCCAGCCGCTATTCATACAGCCTGCCGAGCCGGTGTTCGAAAAGAACGCTACTAAGTTATCTAAAGACACGAATTCGTGGGAACAGGAGATAATGGACGCGCTGCATCTGCAGTTTCCATATTTGGCCGACTATCCGATCTCGGTCGAAATGCGCAAGGCGGATGAAGATGCTGGTGTGGGGTTAGGTTCTATCAAAATCGGAGAAGTGGTCAAATTACCGGTAATCGTAAATTCTAATAGACTCCAGCCCTTAGACGTGTTCATCGATAAGAGCGGCCAACTCCAGGCCCTCACTAGAACATCCCTGGAGACTGCGCTTCAGACTCCTTATCTTGGCGCGCCGGTGAAACCCGGCGAGACAGGAGCGCAAACCGATACTGCTATGACTGGTATGGTCATGGCTCCATATGACGGTAAGTACTCTTACGCATCCGCCAAACTAGATATCGCTCCAGATCATTTTTTAGCGGTCTTCACCGATACTCGGATTGCCCGTCCTATGATCAAGGCAGCTGGGCAACGGTTCGCGGCGCACGTCGCTATTCCAGAGGATCGCCTCTCGTTGGTCACGACAAAGCAGGCCTCTGATAAAATCGTATCAGATGGAAAGTACCAGGCGAGCGACGGCGATGTTGTTTACGTAGCACATAACGTTCTATCTCTCGATGACGGAACTAAGTCCATTACAGCACCTCTAGTGGTGTCTCTTAACTCTGGTCAGGTTAAGATGGCATCCGGCGCTAAGCTCTACGGGCAGCGTACGAATGTGGACGGAATGTTTAAGCTAGCGGCCAATCCGATAAAGAAGGTAGCTGGCGTGCTTATTCATAGAGGCGCCGACGGCTTAGTAGCCACGGAGCCGTTCCAGATACTGGGCGAGACAAAGAAAGGGCTACATGTAAAGACCGCGCATCTTGAAAAAGACATCGTGTTTACGTCGTCTACACCGGGGGCACTCGTAGTAACGCCGAACACTGTATATGCTGATAAGAGTTGGGCGCTAGTTCCGGTAACAGACGGCCTAGATCTCAGTAAGTTGGCTCATTCTGGAGCCGAACTAGCGTACGGAGATATCGAGGTCCGTAAGATCTCTGACACACGCATCGTTGTTAATGGTGATACGCGTCTAGGTAAAGTAGCAAGTACTTCTGGTATTTTGCTCGAGGATTGGTTGAGCAGCGTCTCTCCTAGAATGTCGAACGACGATATGATCACGGCCCTATCTAAGCTGGCAGAGGGTAAGTCAGTCTTTTTTACTGTTGATCCGTCTATGACCAAGCAGGCGGCAGAGCAGGTTCTTAGCGCGGCTGAGCGAGAAAACCTACTCACAGCTCTTGATTTTCTGATTGATAATGTCGATCTGCTCAAGACGGCGTCTGTCTTGGTTCCGCAAGATACGGTAGACTCAATCCTGGGTGTTAATTTCCTGACGCAGGAGAACATGTATAAGTTCGTAGATATGATTCCTCAGCTAGAGGACGCGCAGCAAGTACTAGCGCAGCTTCTTATGGCTGCGCGACTCGGGCTACCTATAGACCCGTCGCCGGTGCGCGGAGCTATGTTTTCAGTGGATTCGATTCTAAATTCTCTAAGAGAGCTGCGAAACGTGACCGTCTCCCATACTAGATGATGTATGAGCAAGAAGCCGGTTCTGCTGACTAGGCCGCAAATATGCAGAACCTATAAGATAGCGGACAGGACTCTCCGAGCTTTGGAAGAATCTAAGCTCGTGCAATTTAATTGGGTAGCAGTTAACGGTCTGTTACGCGCCGAGATAACACCTGATAACGAGATGTTACTCGAGTGCGCGCGCATAGACGCGCCGTCCATGAAGCTGGACCGATCGTCGTTCAAGGTATACCCATTTGAGCGGTTCATGTTCTTACGGTTCTTTCAGATGGATGCTGGTGACCTATACTCAGAGTTAGTTGATCGAGGATTCATTAATCCGAAAAAACTACCTGAGTCGTTCATCGAGGACAGGTTCGGTGTCTATACTGAACAAGTACCGTCCGCGCTCAAGAAGTGCATCATGGAGAAGAGGGAGCCTACAGAAAAGGAACGACCCCTTTTCGATACGCTGCTAAGAATTGGTCGCGTGGATCACGTCTACAACAATCCACATCTCGAACAATCTTTTGAATTGCTTCAAGATCCAGGCGTGAAGGATTTGATACAAGTGGCTTGTGCCACATCATCATCTACCGGTGAAGTGGCGAGCTTCCTGGCTGATATGTTCCGCACGGACTTCCCGCCCGAAGCGGTCTTGCTCTATCAATGGCTATTTAGCGATTTCAATGCCATGGACACCGAAGATATAAACAATTATCTCGGGCACGTCTCTAAGGCGCAAAAAGCAGTTTTAGTCCGATGCATGAATAAGCCGGTATCTACCTTGAAGGCCCATCTCGGATTCATAAACGATATTACGCGAGAAGAAGCTTACGATATCGCCAAGCGCGAAACTATCAAGCACATGCTGGCGTCGCTGGATGATACGTCTGTAGAAGGCATGCAGCGCTTCCACGCGTCCTTGAAATCATTTATGCTGTTCGTTGACCGTGAAGACAGAGAACGGACGGGCCATACGTTAGATACCAAGACTACATTACCGCCTTTATTCCCGGCGATTAAAGTTCAGTCGGTGAAGACCACGGAAAGTAGTATCTTTCGATTACCCGTAGCTGTCGATACCGCAGATGCGAAAGCTTCCTCAAATTAATTCAGGACTGATTAAGACTAACGAGCTCGATCGGTTAGAGCAGGCCGTCTCTTTGATGGAAGAGGAGGCAAACCGATTCGAGCAGGAGACGGATTGGGGTGCGTTAAATACAGAGATTGAGGCGCACTACGAAGCAAACGCCGAACAGGCGGCAGAGTCGTTTGACTATAATTTTGAGTCCGAGGCGACCGTAACAGATATGGTCCGGTCTCTGATAGAAGTCGACGGCCGACCTTTCGAGATAGACTCGCAGCCGTTTATTCGAGGGCTCCTAGATCTATCAGAAGAGTACCCAATAGGAAGTCGAAATCAGTTATGGGCCACTTCTAGACAGATAGGTAAGAGCACTTCCCAGGCGGCGAAGCTTGCTGTGTTGGGTGCTGCGACGCCAGCTTTCAAAGCTCTGTATGTGGCGCCGCGGGGTGAGCAAGTATCTTTATTCTCCTCGCAGCGCTTTCGCACTATATGCGAAGATTCTCCTAATATGAGCCCGTGGGTCGATCCTAATAACACCTTGTGGCAAGTGTTTAACCGATCCTTCAAAAACGGATCGACGTTCACATTCCGGTCATGCTATTTAAGTGCCGACCCGATCCGGGGTATTACGGCCCAGATGCTAGCTATAGACGAGATTCAGGATATTATTTCAGACGGTATATCCGTTATCGAAGCGTGTCAATCACGCTTTCCAAAAACTCGGTTTCGTTGTTACGCCGGTACGCATAAAACTACTAGCAACGTTATCAACCGTCTATGGCAGAATACTTGTCAATTTGAATGGTTGATAAAGTGTGACGGGTGTAATACTTGGAACTTCCCGGATGAGTCGATTATTGCTGAAGACGCTTATAGATGTACAGCTGCGAAGTGTAGAAAGAAGCTCAATATGTTAAACGGGGCGTGGGTCCCTCAGAATACGTCCAAGCTCGATGAATCGTGGGGCTTCAGAATCTCTCAGCTATTTGTGCCGTACCTGGATCACGCCGATGTCCGTAGGCTACAAACCGATCCAAATATAACGCGCCAGAAATTCTATAACGAAATCCTAGGTCTTCCATACGACGAAGGTTCCCTGGTGCTGACCCCGAGGGTCATGGCGGAGGCGTCCCTCACATCGCCGATGTCATCTTTCGAACAGATGCGCAAATTGGCGGCGGCCGGTCACAAATTATACGCGGGAGTAGACTACGGTACAGGACTCGGTGTTAATCCGTCATTCACTGTGTTAGCTATCGGCTACTGGAATCCGAGAGACTTTTTCGAAGTTTTGTACATGAAAAAGTTTGTTGGACCTGAAGCAGAGCTATCAGGACAACCGGCACTAATAAATCGTATCTGTCGAGACGCGGGTGTGTTTGCACTCGGGTGCGACTGGGGCTTTGGCGCCGATAAAAACGCCCGGCTTATAAGCGAGTTCGGGTGGAGAAAGACAGGCAGCCGAGACGTTCTACTAGAGTTTCAATACACGCGACAGAATGTAGAGGCTGTATGGAAGGGATTAGGTGAGGGGAACGATCTATCTCCGTCTACCGCTAAATACATGCTCGACCGAACAAAAAGTATGGGTACGTTAATCGACGCTATTAGGCGGCAAAAAACCAGGTTCTTTAGAACTGAGGATATGTCTCCGTATCTGGCAGACTTCACATCGATATATGTGGAATACGATGATAGAACGAATACTATGACATACGATCACAGCTACCCAGACGATGCCTTCCACGCTGTAAACTATGCATACAGTGCCTGCCGCCAATTCCGTGGCGTACTGACACCCACAGGCCTTCCGAAAGTATGATTGTTACAATACCAGGTAGTCGACTATCATGGATACATTTAAACTTCACTTAACGGCTCGGAGAGCTGCCGACGATTTTCTTCAAAAAGCTACGAGCCTAGACGAGGCTATATCCAAGGTAGCGGCCGAAGAAAGTCTGAATCCGGCGCAGATTCAACGTGTTATTGAGATCGCCAATCACCAAGTAAATGATGTCCTTCGAGATAAGTCTCAGGATAAAACATACACGTTTAAGGTCGCTAGTTATGCCGGAGTGCGTGAAGCACTGGCCGGTCCGCAAGAGGATCGCGTGCCTGTTACAAAGCTCGCGGAAGCGTTGACCGCGATTAAGCACAATAAGACTGCCGAACTAGAGAAACGAGCAGCAGAATTTTCTGCGTCTATTCCGGAAGACGCGGAACTAAGGAAGGCTAGACTCCGAGCCACGGAGGCGGCTATCGAGCAGACGATCAAGATTGCTGAATCACTCAAGAGTCGTGTAGACGCTGCTCTTCTCGTGGAAAAGCAGGATCTCGGGAAGGCCTTGGATAAGTTAGCTCAAGACGCGATGTACTTCATCACGATCGAAAAAGGAAAATTAAGCGAGCTTAAGAAGTACGCGCAAGCTGCTATGCCTGACTTCAACGGCTGGCAGCACGTATTCGAACATGTTCGCGCTAATCTAGAGAAACTTGGCCATCCTTACAGAGGAGAATTATCTACAGACGTAGAGCTGCGCAAAGATACGGGCGCGCCGTCCTCCGGACCTGTACCGCTCACTGGGCCTATCACTAGGGTTAACGGAGCATCTCCGCTGTATGCTACTCTAGAACCTATCCGTACTAAAGTGTCAATAGTAGATGCGCTTAATCACTGGAAGAATGAGTTTGATTCTTTGGCAAGTTCTATGCGCACAAATCAGCGGGTCTTGGTAGACAATGCGTCGACAGACATGGAGATTTCGAGACTGACCAGTGGGCTTATGAAGTGCGCCCAAGAACTGCTTAAGCAAGCGTCAGTGAATCCGCCCATGCTTCGGCAATACAATCTTAAAAATGAAGCTCTTCGGCGTCAATTCACGCCCGGGCAAGATATGAAGAGTTGGCTCACTCAAACACTCAATGCGCATAAAGAGCGTATGACCAGCCCCACCATCCCGCTATGATTAATGCTATATACGACCGGTACTCTTTTGCTTTTCCTAATACTGACGAAAACGAAGTAGAGAAATTTGCTGCGGAGTGCGCCCTACGTATTGCAGATAACGATACTGAGTGGGTGCAGAAAACAGCTGCAGAACTGACCGTGTTGGCGGCTGGTGACGAAGCCGTCGTTGACCGGCTATACGCAGTATTAGATAATATCGCCGCGATCGGTTCCCAAGTAGAGAAAATGGCTGCTGAGGTTTTAGCTGCTGCAGGCCCTGGTACAGTAATGGAGAAAGTCTCAGGAGTATCGGCACGCATCGACTCGATACTACAAAAACAAGATGAACGCATATCTGAGTTGACTAGGCAGGTACAAGAATCGGGATCACAGAAAAAAGAGCAAAAATCATCCGTGACGCCTTGGTTATTAGGAGGCGCAGCTTTAGCTTCGGTCGTTGGTCCTGTATTAGTGGGTGCTTACCAGAAGCGCCAGAACCACGAACGAGCGCAACAAACTCTTCACACCGTTCTACGCACCAATCAGCATTTGAGAAACGATCCGAACATCCTACTTTACCACAACACAATCGCCAACTTCGCGCCGCATATTGCTCAAGATCCCGTACTCCTACAGAACATTCTCAACCACGTGCACACATTAGGGCCGACCGCACTCAGCACGGGAATGGTTAAAGAACTTGTGGACATAGGAGAGAAGCATCAGAAGATCAACGCAGGCGCTAGCCCGCTGACAGCTGCTAGAGACAGTCTGGATGTAGTCCAAAAGATGCGCGGTGTGGTTCCTGGCCTTAAGTGATGGATATAAGCATCGAATATAAGCAGCTGTCGCAGCCGCATAGGATAGTCGAAGAGCAAGATCCTAGACGTCAAGAGGAGCCCAGCGATGATTTCCCCCTGCAAGCGGCGCACATTCGCAATAGAGCACGCCGTAATGCTTTGCGTCCAAGCTCCGGACAGACTAAATTAGCTGCGTTTATACAATACATTCGTAATCGCCTTTGAGTATGTCTGATACGACCTTCGGTTTCTCTAAAACAATCGCTGGATTTGATGATCTTCCTAATTGGGGACCATCTAGCCAGCTAATACTCCCTGGTCGGTTCGAGAAAATTGCGCAAGAAACCTTCACTCCTGATTCATTGCTAGAAGTTATAGCTCGACTACAACCAGACAGTCGTGGAGTGTATGCTCTCATAAACGCGCTCGGTGCTTATGAGTACTGGGGAGTTAACAGAAACGGAGACGCGTTCCCTTCGTGGAGTTTGATTGGCGCGCCGCCTCCGTCGGTGGTTATAGACAACATTGTACAGAAGGCTAAAGAGCGAAAGATAGATTGGAAAACACCCGAACGATACGGACATGAGACGTTCGTTACAGATGCAAAGGCATACCCAAACCACGCTAATAAAGACCCGGAGAAAAAGATAGGTGATGTTATAGCGTCGGCATATAACCCTAAGATGCATCGGGCCGAGTTAGTGGTATTCATTCTTAGAGATAGGGCTCCGGAAGTTGTTAGAAACCTGGAGAATGATGTGCCGGTTCCCTGGTCTATGGGTAGCAGACTGCCTGCTGACCATTGCAGCCTATGCGCGAACTTAGCCAGAAACAGAGCGGAATACTGTTCACATTTGCGCACCGCAATGGGACACACATTGCCGGATGGGCGTAAAGTCTTCGCGTTCAACTTTTTCCCTAAATTTTTTGATATATCTGCGGTGACCAGGCCGGCGGATAACAGCGCTTGGACACTCCGCAAAGTCGCGTCTTTGAGCCGTAGTCGCCCAGTACCCCCTGAGAAGAAATATGATCAGGAGTTACCGAGTACGGTCAATACTATCGACGCCGCGCTACTTAGTAAGGTGGCCGCCGATCGTAGCGCTGTTGTTCCGCTGTCAACCCGATCCATGGCGGCACTTACTAAACTTGGATTCTTATCTGCGGTACAGCATTGCGCTGCGGTTGGTATCTTATTAACGAATAAAGAAGCCGTGGCGCTAGGTATGTCTGATGAGCTCATAAAATCAGCTACATTGTCGTTCGACAAGCTAGATCGGCACGTATTAGACATACTATCTGACGATGTGAAAAATCGGTCAATGTTTGAGCCTTATTTCAGTGCTCGCGTGACCAAGTTGGCATCAACGGATAAAACCATCCAGTCGTGTAGATTTGCGAAGCTATTTGACCTTAATACAATGAATTTGTTAACTAGCTTTGTCGAGTCCAGCGGGGCAGTCGCCTTTGCGCTCGAAAAAGAAGCAGCTTTCTCGCGGCTGGTTACTCCAAAACCTCAACAAATGTGGCTTCCTTTCGTTGTAGCCACCCTCAGCTAACTATGACAAACCAAACCCTTAAAATGTTGTTCGAGTCCCTGGGTGCGGGTCAAAGCGGTGGCGTAGAAAAGACCGCAGCCGCTCAAGCTCCTTCCGCTCCCGCTCCTACCGCTGCTCCGGCTCCGGCCGCCAGCGCTGACGTTACCAAGCTAGCTAGCGACGCTCGTGCCATGGGCGCTTTCATCGCTGAAGGCTTCTTCGATAGACTGCTTCAGAAGCAAGCTATGGAAGGTCTAATCCCCGCTGCCGGCGCCGGCACCGATCCGCGTAGCGTGATCGAAATGATTGCTGACCGCATCCACCAAATGAAGGGTAAGGGTGCTGTCGGTATGATCGGCGATGATACCAGCATCCGCGCTGAGCAAGCTGGCGCCATCTCCGGCGCCATGGGCAACGTCAACCCGGCTAACTACAGAGGCTGATACATATGACAAACCAGAAATCCTTTTCTCAGCTTTGGGCTGAGGCTCGTGAGGCTGAATTCCAGACGAAGGTGGCCGCTGTGTCCGAAGCTTGGGCTAACGACGCTGTGCGCGCTAACCTTCTAACAGAAGCCAGCGAGATCGTAGAGCTAGCGAAAGAAGCCGGTATTCTACCCGCTTTCGACGCCGCCGACACGTTCACTGCGGCCGTGACCCTAGTCGAAGACTACATTGCTAAGCACGCGCAGAGCGAAGCTGAACAGACCAAGCTAGCTGCCGAAGACGAAATCGCGTTCGGCGAAGCTCTCGGCGAAATCGTCAAGGAAGCCGGCTTCACCTTGGAAGATATCGAGGTTCTAACTGCCGAAGAGCAAGAGCAACTCGCTAACCTTGCCACAGCCGAACTACAGCGTCGCCTAGAGTCCGAAAATAAGGCTCAGTGATATATGATTGGACGTACAGCCGTAGATCAGTTAGTTGATGCTATTCTCGAGAAGACCGCCGAAGACGCGCGTCAAGAAGAGACTGCCACTATAGACGCTGCGGCTGTACAAGCTGACCTTCAAGAGGCGCTTGAGGCGCCGTCCGAACAGGTTAAGCAAGCTGCGCTGGCTGGTCGCAAACTACTAGCTCTTTTAGGTACACTCGCGCGTTAATACAGATGGATCACGTCCTCGTCCCGAGAGAAGTAATCAAACAGGCGAATGACGCGATTAGTCAGCAACGGTCAGAGAACGAGCTGTTAATGCAGAAATTTGCAGCTCTAGAGGCCAAGCTCGCTATCGCGTTAGAAGTCTTTTCTATGCTTAAGGAGGGACAGATCGATCCGCACGACGCACGAGATCACTTCGAACACTATGCAGCCGACCCGTCGTCGTTTGCGTTAGTAAAGCAAGCCGCCCGGATCGGGTACGCGGTTCCCAGCAAACTGGGAGAAGTATCTGATGATTCAGACGAGGTAGCCTCTACAACCGTCGACGACGCTTGGTTCTACTCTCAACTGAAAGACATTCTTCAACACAACTAACTAAATTCTTGCTATGGCCAGAAATGCTTCAACAAAGGTCGGCCTTAATGCGAAGATTCAGTCGGTACAGCTAAAGTCTATCGAACTAGCTAACGGCTCGACTTCTTTCATTGAGGGACAACCTATCGCACTAGATGCTAACGGTAAGGCTGCTAAGGCGGCCGCGCCGACTGCCGATAATGCTCCGGTAGTCTGGGTCAACTTCGTAGACTCCGGACGAACTGACGTGTCTTTTACACAAACTGACGGTTTTGACTCCACCGCCCCCAAAGTTTGGATTCAGAGTGGCGGTCTAACTGGTATCCAGGGTCCTGTAGAGATCGGGCTTTTACCGGAAGCTTGGCACAATAACGCCTTGCCGGCTCTCGGAACTGCTGTGAGTATTGACGATACCACGGGTAAATTTCGAGCTATCGCTGTCGCCGCCGCAGACGGCCAAGGCACTAAAGCTTACGGCGTCGTTCACCAAATCAAGGACGGCCGCGCGTGGTTTATTTTCCATTCCGTTCCGTTTGTCGTCGACACAACCCCCGCTGCCTGATATAGGAGAACAATAATATGCAATTTAACGCAAACGAATTCAACGCTTTGTTCTCCGACAGCCTTACTCGTGGTGGTGACTCACTCGAGAAGGTGGCGGAAGTTACCGGTACTTACATCCAAGAGCGTCTCCGTGAGAACGGTTTCGCCCGTAAGATTCTTGCTCCGCAAGTAGTCACTACGGCCGAACTAACTCGCAGTGAAGACGACGAGGGTTGGAAGTACATCGACGACCTAGAGCCTGATTCAATCGCCATGCGAATCAACATGCGCGGCGAGCCGGACAAGGAATATTTCCAAGGCAAGCGCTACTCGATTAAGTTCGGTATGATTTCCTCAAAGGAATTCACCAAGGCTGTCGATGAGCTACGTACCTACCGCATGCCCTTGACCAAGATCATCGAACAAAACACGATCAAGGATATTCAAGAGCAAGAGGACTTGATCTTCATGGATCACGTCCGCACAGCTGTTATTCTCGGTACCCGTCACCGCATGAACGAGCTTTCGGCTCGCGGTGAGACTAATGTTGTTCCGGCTGCGACTGACGTTCCCACCGTAGGCGGCAAGAACTTCCCCAGCGCACACGGCTTTGCGTCATATGTGTTCACCAGCAACATGGCCCAAGCCGCCCTAGGTGGTGCCTTAACTGAAAACGCAAACAGAGCTAGCGCTGTCTTCGACATCAGCGATGCTGCCGGTAAGACTCGCGCTACAGGTTATTTCTCTAACGTGTTGTGCTCAACTAAGTCTACTTTCGACCGAGACGTTCTCGTCGAGACGCTCAAAGTACAACCGGCTCGTGAACTGAAGGCTCGCTGCTTCCTGATTCACGAGTACGATTGGGCCGATGTTCTGGCGTGGGTTGATGCTGAGGCCGGTCTTGAACTGACGTCTGAGATCGTCCGTGACGGTTACAAGTACGCTACGGTCGGCGGTGTCGTGTTCGTAACCACGGTTCGGGATAATCAAGATCTGGTCCGTAGAGGTCAGATCTATACCTTCCCGGCTCCCGAGATGCTTGGTCGCTTCCTGATGCTTGACGGTATTCAGTTCTATATCGACAAGCGCGGTCGTTTCCTTACCATGCAAGCTTGGGAACAACTGGGTATGGGTTTCGGCAACATCCGCGGTATCGGCTTGAATCTGCTAACTGGCGCGAGCGTGAAGCTCCCGACCATCTGGCAAGACAACGCCGACGGAAATATCGGTACGCCCGGAAGCTTCACTCTGACGAACTCGCTCGTAGCTACTACTACTCCTGTAGCTGGATCACAAGCCTGATCCTAGCGATCACAGTCTCTAGCTAAAAGCTAGGCAAGAACCTCGGTAATCCCGAGGTTCTTGCGTTTCTGGTCTACAATATCGTTGTTATGAAGAAAGTTTACTATTTCGGACCGGAACTTATTCGAAAGCTATCGCTAGCGCCGCAGCAGGTTAACACATACCACGAGAGGCGCCTAGATCCCGATACTATGTCGAATTATGGGGATTGGATGGTAATCAAAGATAAGCGCACCGACGCTGTAATACATATCGGATCAAAGGTGTCTCCGCAAGACGCCAGAATAGCGAAAATCGCTATGCCGGTTGTCGGTTCTGTAGTTGAACGCCTAGAGGAAGAGGCCGAGAGCGATCTACGTAAGCTCGAAAATCTTAATAAGAATCAGCTGGTCGCATTGGCACAAGCCAACGGCCTAGAAACGAGAAATTTGCGTAAGAAGGCTGACTTGATTATGGCGTTAATGGAACTCGGCGAGATTAAGTTTGACTCGGAGCACAGTCAATGACAGAGCAGAAGAAGAACGTAAACATAGGACAGGAAAATAGAGTTGCTGTCCCGATGTCATTAGTGAGAGATTTGCGTTCTCAGATTTCTGACTATGCGGATACGAATGAGCTCTTCGAGGGAGAAGAGAACTCCGACGCCGTACTGGCCAAGTACTTGGTTCAAACGTTAGCCGACTTCAATGGAACTCCGCCTATCTTCACGCAACCTGTAGATATTCTGGCATTGATAGTACCGTCTGCTGCTCCCTTGCGTTCCATCGTTATGATCGGCGCAACCGCACGTATACTTCAAAAAGTCAGTATTAAACTCGCCAGAAATGACGCGCCGTACACATCTAACAACGTCACGATTCAACGTAACGCTGTCTGGCGCAATTTGATTCAAATTGCGCAGGAGCTTAAGAGAGAGTTTGACGCTAGAACAAGAGAACTCAAGATAGCAGCAAACGTAGTCGGTGGTTGGGGCGGTGGCGGCGCGAATGCGTTGAACGCGCAGCTCGGTATTCCCAGCGGATCGGCGTTCCGTTCAATGCTTACTGAAATGTATGGCGGCCTTCTGGTTGATTCCGTTTACGCCCCAATGTGATGCTACCTGAATCTAGATTACTAGAGATCTGCGTCTATCAGCAGACATCGAACGCACAGATCGTTGGTTGGGTACCCGCGCCGGCTTCCGGTATGGACGCCGAAGATGTGTCCCTACTGATCTATGCTAGGTATGCTGAGAAAGCCCCAGAGTTCCTGGTGTTCACAGGGACGCTGGCGGATCGTTTGGCTGTCATAACAGATGTCAACTTAGCCGATCGCTGGCGCACGGTAATCTATCGAATAGTTCTAACCGAGCCGGGCGGCGCTACAGGAGTATACGACAATATCCGTCTTAACGAAATAGGTATATACGGACCAGTAAAGTTGCTTAGACGTGACGTGCACGCGGCCCTAAGAATTGGCGGCGGCGATCCAGTGCTAATCTACCAACGTATAGTATCTGGCTCTAGATGTTCGTGCTACGACACAACATTACGCAAAACAATAAATAAAAACTGCGTGCTATGTTATGGAACATCATATACCGGAGGCTACTATCCGCCTGTCCTAACGCTAGCGAACATAACTCCATGGGTTAAAGCTAACGCTCCAGGCGACACATTAAGACAGGAAGGGGCTACAAGGATGCTATTAGCCGATAAACCTATAGTCGCACCCAGAGATATGGTCTATATAGTGAATACTGGCTGGCGCGGAGCGATAACGACGGTGGAACCGACATCATATCAGTTCATGACTATCAATCAAGCTGTAGTTTGCGACATGTTGAATCCTACGGACATTGAGCATAAGATACCCGTGCCTGATTTAACGACGCTCGTTCCTATATTGAAGAGAGTACAAGCACCGTACGGCGGGCGAAATATGATTAAAGCTAATGACGGAGAGGATCCGCAGGTCGTTCGGAAAAACATATAAACGGCTTATCATATACGTAGCGTAATTTCGCGTACCCATATGGAAAAAACAGCAGAACAGCGCCTACAAGAACGTCTAGAGCAACTACTTGCTCAGAAAGAAGCTCCGTCTAGTGCCTTTCTTTCTTTCTCTAAGTTAGCCTCGACCCAACTGGACGAGCGAGTCGAAGATCCGACCGACGAGGAGGATGAAGAGACTGATGAGGACGAAACACAAGAAGAGGCGCTTGAGCCGGAAGAAGGTAAGGCTCCGGTCCAAGAAGCAGGCATTGAACAATCAACTGTTAAAGTGGCAGGAATGGATTATACCACTTTTGCTGAAGTCGCCATGGGCGCTATTATGCAGAAGCTAGCTGCTGACGGATTCGAGCTAAGCCTACTTAAGAGCTTGTACGGAGATCTAACCATCGACAAGGCCGCCGCCTCAAAAAAAGCCTTACCGAAGCAGTGAGCGTCATAGGCGAAGAAGCAGGGGCGGGCCTGCGTAACGCTAGATTAGCTGCTTCGGAGTTCGTTAGAAAGAACCGCGGTAAGAGCAACCTTATCGGAGACATCGCAACAGGCCTGTCTGATTTAGGCGTCTCTGGAGAAAAGGAGCGGTGGAGCATTCGTAGACCGATCTCTTCGCTTGCGTTCATGCGTGAAATAGCTGCCCGCAAGAAAGGCCGTAAGCTTGTGACCGGTGTGATGAACACCATGAACGCTATCGACGCGCTAAAGAAAGGTATGTCCTGATCGATGGTTAATGCCTTAGGAACGCCGGATTTCGGAGAACTGCTTCCTCCGTTTAATCCGCTAATCTATCCAAGACGGATACTGATACAGGTATTTGAGTCGCTGTTTTCTCAACAATCTATTTACGGTTTCGATACAGACGGCGCTCCTTCGCCTAATCCTTTCAGATTAGTGAAGAAGAGCAACGGAGAAATCGATGAGAAACAGACGCGTATCGTTATTTCGGACATCTACACCGAAGACGACGTGATAAAAGATGCGCGCCCTCACGTAATCGTGGAGCGCGGTCCGTTAGAGATCAAATCCCTATCTCTTGGTAGCCGATTCGGCGGCGCCCCGACGTCAGCTAATAATCCAAACAAAACGTTTACGGAGTTTGCTGACTTCACTGAGGTACCTATCAGTATCCACGTCTACTCGCGATCGATGCTCGAGTGCGAACAGATTGCGTGGATTATCGCCTTCTTCCTGAGAGTTTTCCGCTCCAACATAAGAGCAGGCGCAAAATTTAATAAAATCGGGTCGCCGATTATTAGCGCTGTCACACCCGTTCAGGTGTCCTCAGAAATTAAATTATACGCCTGTACGATTACACTTTTAATATACCAGACTCTGAGCTGGACGACTAAGTATGCCGTAACGTACGATGAAATCGTCGCCGGCATAGAGAATTTATCGAACTCGCCCTGGCCCACCACCGGCTCGGACCTCAACGTAACTTTGAACGCAGAGGAATAACACATATATGGCGGCTAAGAATCTTCGACCCGATCTGATAATCAAGCAAGAGTTCGCTAATCCGGCTCCCGCTTCTGTTACAACTGGCGTTCCCGTCCTATTGATGGGCGTGCAAAGAAATTTTGCGTATCGTCAGCCATTACCTGTTTCCGGTTGGAACGGGTCTAGTCCAGTAGTTGCCGAGGACTTCCCTGCATGGAAAGGCGGGTCCGTTAACGGCGTTCTAAGCGGCAACATTCTTCGTCCGAGAGTAGAAGTTTCGAGCGATTTCGGGATTGCAGAACTTACTTCAGGTGTGACGTTCGCTAACCTCGCGGCGCAGCCTACCGTATCGATCGCAGCCGGCGCCAGCGCCACCTTCACCGTCGCGAGCGGGACTACGGGGGCGTTCTCGTTAGAGGCCTTAACGCCGCTTCTAAGCAAGTTCAGTGATGACAAGTCTGACTTCGTACTTGCTGGTGTGTCAGCCGGTGACAAGATAAAAGTTGGAACGAGTGTTCTTTTTGAGGTTGCTGACGAAGGTTTGGCTTCTGAGACTGAGTTGTTAGTAAAGCGAATCGATAAGGGTGCTTCGAAAGCTGGCGCCTCGCAAGCCGCTGCTTATTTCCTCTCTGCTGAAGACTCTAACGGTTTACGGTCATTAGTTGTAACCAGTGCTGGTTATGTCGCCGATGGAGGTTTCTCAGAGTTTGGAGTCACACCTGGAGACAACGTAACTATCAACTACTGGAAGACACTTCATTCAGTTACTAACGGTATCAGCTTTACTTCCGTCGGCGCAGAGATCGGCGACATCGTAGGTGGTTACACATTAACTGCGAATGATAGACTGCTGACTGTTGCCACTAACTCCACGTATAAGGATGCGGATGGTGCCGGCGTCGGCACAGCAGCTGTTCCCGCCTGGGATAATACCGCTGGTACAGGCGGTGTGTGGTTCTTGCAGCGCGGTGATGGGCAATTTGAGCCTGCTTTCTACGCCAAGAGCACATATACCGCTCCGGGTGGTGGAGATAATACTTTCGCTGTCCGAGATTATGGAGACACATTCATCTCCGAATCTTTGGCGCAAAGCGATGTCACTGGCCGCTGGTTTAATTACACGAGAATCGGCGGTGTACGTACCGGCGGTGCCTTCACGATACTGAACGAAAACAATACTCGGACGTTCACAGCTGCTGGTGTCGACTGGACCTCGGGCGGCATGGCTGTGGGCGATCATATCGCTATCGCCGGTACAGATGGTATATATAAGCCTATCTTCGAGATCACAGCTACATCATATTTAGCTGCTACTGTAAAACAACTGACGAGTTTCCCGTCAGGTCTTACCGCCGGCTCTAACATTACTTTCGTGATCTTAGATGCGACCGGCGCGAACAAGAGCGCCACTGAAGGTGTCGGTGCGAATCTTTCGTATAACGCGATTACAGATACGTACACGCTTGTGCACTCAGGTAAGGTGTTTAATTCCGATAACGCGGTTGCTGTCGGCGACTTAGTGTTCTCAACCGGCGGCGCGTTATTGTTTATCGTTTCCGTGGTTGCGCCTGGCGGGGCCTCAAACACACTCTCACTGAAAGCACATCCTAATGCTGGCGCGACTCCGTCTCTGTTCCTAAACGGTTCAGGTTCGTTTTATTACTCAGTACGTGATAATCTACCGGCCGTATTCGCCGTGACGACAGTGTCTAACGACAGCACGCTTCTAATTCGAGAAGTGTTATCAACGCCGAACACTATTCCGAACTCGACAACTGTCGCTGGCTTCATACACTTTCAGACTGCCCCGTCAGTAGATGGTTCCGGTAACGTCACTCAATATGGCGCCGATATCGGCACTATAGTATGTGCTGATAGCTTGGCGAATCTAAAGTACTCAATTGACAAGACCCTATCTGGAGCGCAGTTAGAGGGTGACCTACTCCTTTCGTACACGGAAAACGCGACTGACTTAGTCGAACCAACTCTGGTGACTGCGTCTACATACACGACCGTGGCAGGTCCGGCAGTTCCGGACAACCCGTTAGGGTTGGCTGCATCAATCGCGTTCAGCAATGCGACCGCTCCTTTGTACGTCCTTAATGTCGCCGACGACACGGTAGAGGCGTGGACTGAAGCGTTAGCTGCTACGGAAACTGATACAGTGTATCAAATCGTTCCTCTAACTTCAGACTCAGAGATTTTAGGGATCGTGCGTGCGCACGTTATAGCGCAATCCGCTCCTACGCTTAAGAGAGAGCGCATAATGTGGCAGTCTCAGCGCTTCACCGATGAAGCGGTTAAGTACAGCTTTACAAGCTCTAACGGCTCGTTACTGACCAAAACCGCACAGGGTAAGCAAACGATTACCTTTACTGACGACATCGAAGCAGCTGGCGTGGTAATCGGAGATATTATCACGGCTTCGGTCTATGACGGGACAAGTGAGATTACCTTCTCTGGCAAGGTGACGAAACTTGTTACGCTCGGCTCATCGACGGTAGCTACGATGATAGCATCAAACGCTATTCCGCTGTCGGTGACTAACTTGATTGTCAATACCTGCACAATCAAAGAGGCGCCGAAAACCCAGGCTAAGAAGGCAGAGGCCGTGGCCGCGTTCACAACCGCAATCTCTAATCGTCGGATTCGCAACGTATTCCCTGACCAAGTCGTCATTACATTCAATGATACGACCGGGGGATTCTATGGCGCTACCACTGAGCAAACACTTTCCGCGCTATACGTCGCCGTCGCCCTAGCCGCAAGACGTACGGCCGTCACTGTAGCTACGCCGCTGACTAAGCAAGCGCTTACCGGCTTCAAGAAGCTCCTAGACCCTCTGAAAGGCAAGCAGTCTCTTCAAGACATCGTTATCGACGGCGGTTCAACATACGTGGAGCAGACAGGCGGTGATAACGGCCCTGTAAGTGCAATCAGAGCCCTATCTACCGACACAAGCGACGCGTTCTTCTACGAAGAGTCTGTGACGGTTCAGATCGACTCGTTTGCTCGAAACCTACGGGCAGCTGTTAAGCCGATTCTTGGCCCGAACATCCTAGATGCGCGCTTCTTCGATCTACTATCTGCTGTGCAGCAAGGTGTGCGTGACCGGGCTATCTCTAACAGGGAGATTGCTTTCGTCAATATGAAGAGTCTGACACAAGATCCTAACGCGCCCGACTCCTTCCAGATGGTATTCAATATGCGTCCGTTCTTCTCTGGCGCTAAGGGCGAGGTTACACTCGTTATAGGCTAAGGAGCTTAAACAACAATGAGTTCATTTCTTAACTGGAACTGGGCAGGCGAAAACGTTCAGTCCGAAATAAAAAACGGGGAGCACCTTTCAACGGAAAGCACTCTCTTACTAGCTGGACCTTCTCGACTAAACATGTTATCCCTTGATCAGGGCGGGCTAAACACTACGAACGCCCTGCTTCCGATCGGACTTGTTCAGAACTGGGACGTATCGCAGCAGCAAGGTCTGAGCCGTATCTTTGAAATTGGCTCTGCTCGAGCCTACTTCATTCCTGGTCGCATGATCGGCGGATTCTCTATGAGCCGGGTAATGATGTACGGTCCGAGTCTTCTGAGAAAACTGTACGCACTAGCCCCGCTTAATGAAGAACAACTCGGAGCCTTTGGAACGCCTCTTAACACAGACCCTGATTCAGATGGGGCTACGGTCGCCAGCATTCCGGAGTACAACGCATTGTTCCCTCAGAAGACGCTCCAAAGTGTTCCGGGCTACGGAGCTACGACTGATGAAGTAGAGAACCGAGATCTATTCATCAACTTACAGTCTGAACTGTTCCGAGTGCCGTTCGGTCTGTGCTTCGTCATGAAAGATGCTCGCGATCGTCCGTACGGCGCCTTCTACCTAGAAGATTGCATGCTCGAAGTACACCGTATGGGTGGAGACGCAAACAACGTAATTCTAGCCGAAAGCGTGAGTGGTCAGTTCGGCCGAGTGAATCCGATCCAGTTAATAACCACATCAGGAAATTAATCAGTATCGTCTTCAGTAAACGATAGATAGAGAGTGCGCAGTCCGGAGTTCTCTAGGGCGCGCACTCTTTCTCTTGTTAATCCCATCTCAACTGCGATCACATCGTACGTCTGTGACGGATATCCCATTCCGTAGTGTCTTTGCAGTACTTCACGGGTAATAGGATCTAGATCTTGTAAAGCTCCGTAAAGGTTGGCCACTTGCTCGGAGTTTAGCATCTTCTCCAATACATGATCCTCGTCATCATCGTTACATACGAGGGAGGATGCCTGGTCGTGTAATGTCGCTGCGTCTAGCTGATCGATCGGAATCATCTGCAAGTCCGAAGAGGATTGAAACTGGCGGATCCTATCAGCATCCCATTCAAGATCTTGAAACACATCCTCGTCGTTCGGAGTATAGCCAAGTTCTTTAGTAAGTCTGTTCCTACTCTTGACGTACGCATCTTGTAGTGATTTATTTTTTACGACTCGCGTACCGTGACGCTTCAGTTCTTCTCGAATCTTGGCTCTAATCCACCACACTACGTACGTCGACAGCGCGTGCCCTCTATCTATTTCGAACTTATCAATACCGATTAAGTACCCAACAATACCCGCATTAACAAGATCTGTAAATCTGGGATCCTTAGCGTCTGAACAGAATAGGCGGACGCTCGACACAACGAGACGCATGTTCTCGACAATTAATCGGTCCCTGGCCTCTTTAGCTTCCTCCGGTGTACCGAATTTAACTTTTCGAACCAGAGACAATTGCTCATCTGTCGATAGTAGCGGGTGAGTCGTTAACTCGTTTAATGCTTTTGTATCTAGTTCACTCATAGTTTGTCAATTTCTTTTAGTAAGGTGTCCAGCATATCTACTGTTCGAAGCATCGGTATGTTATAGAGAATAAAATCCCAATTCCCTTTGAACAGAGGATTGAATCCGCTTACAGCTCTGCTCGTAGATAGGTTCGAGCGCATTACGCATTTCGCGAGCCGCTCTGCGATTATGGCTAAGTCGTTTCTAGAAGCTTTAGTAAAGTGAAATATGATCTTAGCTTCGTGTTCATTAGTTTGTTGAATAGCGTATTCGTACTCAAGAACATATCTACTTCTTGGTATCGTCTTTTTGGTGAACCTTAGAGGCGCGATCGTTTCGGAGCTGTTTGTAATGATTTTCGATATCGAGTTGGTGTCCATAATGTTCTAAGTAGCGTAGGGAGCGAAGTACAAGATCTTCTCCGTTGTAAAAAAAACGACCCCACTCCGAAACTGTCTTTTTAGACAGCGTGTGGGCCATCGCCAACCCAGCTAAATGGCACGGAGAACCATTAGCGATATTGAACTCTGCGGCCGCGTCTTCTAGCCGCTTCCACCAGAAAGGCGTAACCTGTATACGGAGCTCGAATTCTCTAGGAGACTTAGAATCGAACGGAACCGATCTTAAGAAATCTGGTGTTAACGCGTCTTCTATAAGGAATAGATAGAATGACTGCGGATTTCTTTTAGCGTATTTTGTGATCGACCGAAGCGTTTTCTTTAACTTCTTGGATATGTAGACTCGGTGCAGGTTCCCCGTGCTGCGTTCGCTGAAGTTGTGATCGAACACTCTTCTTACATACTTGGCAAATTCCATCGTCTGATACCAACGCAGTGTCGCAATTATGGCAAAATTCGGTTCCGTATTTCGTGAGCGTCATGATGCATTTATTTTAGCCGCGGTCACCCACGCTAAAGCTATAGCATCAGATACGTCTTGGCCGGTCTTCTTAACACCAGATGCGAGTCCGCACGCTATCAAGTCGTCGTGAAAACGAGTGTTGATCAACCTGCGCGTACCTTCCTTGCCGGCGGATCGAGATATACCGAGAGCTGATCGAACCTCATGTGCGTTTAGCGTCATTGTGCGCACATGGGGTTCGAAACGTTTGTATTCTCCAACAGCAGCCATTGCCGTACCAACAGCGTAGGCTGTCTTAGTGATCATGCCTATATTTTTGGTGTAAGGAGAAAATTTGACATCTTCCACTGCTACCACGTCAGGTTTTAACGAGGTTAGATAGCCCAGCACTTCTCGGTAAACCTCCGCCAAGCGACTTATAAAGTCATCATCTATATCTAGTTTGACCAGTTTCGCAGATATCAACTTTGGTTCACGAGAACCAATCTCCAAGCAGGCCAGACCAAATTGGCGGCTAGCGGCATCAATTCCAATTACCAGCATGATCGTCTGTTTGTTGTAACAATGCTTTTAACTGCGCGCGTCGATTCTCCGGTACCGCCTGCAGAGCTAACTCGGTATCTGTCGGCTCCGATGGGATCTGCTGAAATGGAGAGGAGAAGACAACATCAGTGAGGACTGATACGACATCTTTTACAGAGACCTCCGTCGCCGGCTTATTAAAGAATGACGACGGAAGACGCAGCTCCGCGGGTGTCTTGCTGATGACTTCGGTTTGAAGATAGTTACTGCCTACTCCCGCAACAATTTCTTGATGGTTTCGGCAGAACGCGAACCAACCAGTCACGTGAATCTCCGAGCCTTGCACAAGTTTTCTTGGCGAGATTGAGATGTTTGTAGGAATGAATGTCCAAAACTGGTTGGATACTGTCATCAGAAAGCTCCGTTTGTATCAGCGTACTTCATACCATGCTGCAGCGCTTGTGACACCATCCACGCATAAGCCGCGCGCCACTGCTCCTGCTCATCACCGACGCTCTTTAGAGTTTTAGTGAACTCTGAAAATCTGGCCTTGATTTTGGAGTCTTTTTGAGCCAGGATTTTCGAAAACGCCTTCAAGACCTTCGGCATATCTTCAGGCTCGAAGTCGTCCGGAGAAGGATAATCGTTCTCGATTTCTTTTTGTTTAGTCTTAGTAGCCTCCGGCTTGGCTGCTGCGTGTCCAGGCGCGCCACGGAACGACTTAGACGCTACTAAGGTGTGTCGCAAGACTTCTTTTACCTTTAGCTCTTCTTTAGCTTCCTCCTCGTCTAGCGCGATGATGAATCTCGGATTATCCTCCACTGATTCGAACACGTACAACGCGGGAAGAACACCCAAGGATTCGTAGCTAAACTCTTCTGTATTTGCAGGAGGTACGAACAAAACGGTAAGACCAGGTGCTAGACGCTCAGCCGTATTTTTGAGGCTTACCAGCCCTTGCGCCGTTTTTGTCGCAACGTCACCGTCCACAGCCGTTGCTGCGCCGAAAGCAAGAAGGTTAGCTGCCGGAGTTGTACCCGCTCCGACGAATTTTTCCTGTATGATCTCTAGGTTCCTTTGTACTTCTGGTAGCTGCGCCGCCGGAACCTGCAACTTAACAACAGCCATACCGTCAGGAGTATCCGGCTGGGTGGCTCGAGTGTCGGCCAGTAGTCGCTTAACTTGTGTGGATAAGTCCGTCAATCGAAGAGCGCCGGACCCATTCAAAGTGATCTTTGGTAACCACTCAACAATGTTCTGCTCCGTAATGGTTCCGTTCTTAATGAGCGGCGCCAAAGCGCGGAACTTAGACCAGCTGACGGTAGATATAAGCGAGACAGGCAATCCTAAGAATTCCCAATCTCGCCATCCGGCGATAAGGATTCTCGCCTTATCGGCGCTATACCCGAGCTCTTGCTCGACGTATGATTCGAATCGATCATAGCCTCGGTCTAGGTGCCGGCTGTTATCAAGAAGCTTAGACAGAATAGCGGCCAAATGCGAGTCTGCGTTTTCTCGCTGCCGCACGATCGTCGATGCAGCCGCCTCCAGCTCGTCGATCTTAGTCGGAATAGTAGCTGACTTTTTGCTAGCTTCCTTAAGCATCTTAGTTCCTTCGATGCGAAGCTGAATATCTAGCTCAGCGGCCTTTTTTTGCTGATTTGGTGATTCGGGGTGTGAAGCAGTCATTTTTCCAGGGACAATGTTTGGCGTGAGGTGAGGAAGAGTCTTTACATTTCTTAGGTAGCATTGTTTCTAGTGGCGCCGTACCTAGTACCGCCTGCTCTACTCTAAGAATAGACTCTATGTAATTAGTGAATTTAGATGCGTTGTATGATATGTGGTGAACTTGCTCTGTGACCGTGTTTCGATTTATGTTTACTACAAGTATGCCACCGAACTTTTCGGCAGGTACGCGCATTTTCGGTTCTGAACTTACTTTATCACCGAGAGTCGGGTCTAACGCTAAAAGCGCCAAACCTGCGTATATCTGCGCCTGCTCGACTTGATTAGGGAGCGGCAATGAGTTCGTCTTAGTAGGCACTATCTCATAGCCGTCCGGCACAGTCTTTGATTTACGACGGTAGACTCCGTCGAATACGTCTGCTAGGACTGTCTTTAGTTCAACTATATACCACGTGTTCGACGTTTTGTCGACAATAATACCGTCAATCTTTCCAGATAGCTCGTAATTTGGGTTGCCAGAACGACTTGGGTTAAACTTGATCGCGAACTCCGTGTACTCGTACTCGGCCCGTTTGTTACAGCTGCATTTACTTTCCGGTCGAAAACCGAACGTCTGCGTACGGCACTGATTGCATTCCCACTGACCAAACAATCCGAGCTGAGGAAGTACCGTATTTTGATACGCTTCGTGCAGCGCGTCGCCAGCTATGCCGTGTCGCCGCATACTTTCATCGAACGGCTCGAACACGTCCCACCGCTGCTCTCTGATTCTATGTGCGCGTTGAAGCGGGCATTCACGTATGATGCTCGAGGGTGTGAACCTCTTAGATACTTCTGGCCGCGCCTGCGATAAGATCGCGTTCGTTATCTTAGTGGGTAGATCTTTGTGTGTCTTGTAGACAGTAACATTACCTAAAGACTTAGCCGCGTTCCGAAGAAGAGTGTACATGCTCATCGCCAATCCTCCTTGTCGTCGGCGTCATCATCGTCATCATCATCTTCATTGAAAGCTTCATCCTCTCGAATCTTTTCTAATTCAGCGGCTTTAGTAAGAATATCGAGTAGTCCGGCCTCCAGTGTCGAGATTTCATCTAAACCTATAGTGATTTCAACATCGAGCATACTTTCAACTTGCTCTACCTCAATTGAGCAGGTTCTGTCTTTTCCACTTATTGCCACCTTATGTAGCACGAACTTGGAGTCTTTCAAGATTCTCGTTAAGTCACATGCTATCGTTAAGGCGTTCATCGAACTTTTTTCCATGTGCGATAAAGTGATCGAGCGTTGTTATTTTCCATATACCTTGATTTGTTTCGAAATAGAAATAGCTGTTAGTTGTAAGATGATACAGGAGCGAAGACAATGTTAGTATCTTCGTCTTACTGTCTGGATTCGACACTGTCGCTGGCGTAGCAACAAAATCATAGGTGCGTGTGTCGGTATAGAAGCGTAACAAAAGAGCAATGTGCGCCCGGTTATGAATTTTTGACTGGCGACGAAGCTTACCTAACCATTTTTCTCGAACCTGTATGCTCTGCTTGCTACTGGACTTAGCTTCAAAATGCCAGCCGTCTCCGAACATGTCACCGTACTGAAACGGACCGCAACCGGAGCCCGCTGTCTTTCGAGCTCCGAGTTTTGACGCGACCTCAGATTCGTGTCTATCAGCCTTCGTCTTCCGGGTCTTCTGCTCCTTCAACTGCTTCGGGGTCATTGGCGTGTGGTTGTCCGTCACCTCCTTCTGCGTCGGGTTGCTCCATCCACGACCTCCTCCCCACATTCCGAAGAGCAGCGAGTCCAATCCTTTCTTTCGTTTCATATATTAGCTGAGAGAGTACATCATTCTGATCAAAAGGTCCGTATAAGAAGTTATCTATATCAAGGTGGTGGAGCGTAGACGGAGGCAACAGCTGCACGAATATGGGAAGCAGCAGTCTATAAGAAATACCCGGCTGTCTTAAGTATTCTTTTATAGCCTGGGCCGTTTTGAATCTTTGGCCCAGTAGATTAACGTACCCTGACTTCTTCTCGAACCACCGTAAGTCACCTGTCTTATCCGAAATATCCTTCATAATCTCTAGAAGGCGTTCCGGATTGTCGGTCTCTCCGGCTATATACGTGAGGCGGTTTTTCTCTGTATTCTTTAAGAATAGCCGCATATTAGCCTGCCGGTTTGTCATGCCCCCTAGTTTATCTTTTGTCAAGGTGAAACGCATGTCGGCATACTTATGCTCGATCGTTCGATCTGTGAGTCCCTCGTTATAGCTCGAATACAGCCGCCACTCTTGCATAGTGAAGTACTTAGCCGCCTTTCCTCCGGCCGCCTCTCTATTATCGGCCTTAGGATTCATCATCTGGATGTTGGTTCGGAACTCGTTAGTGAAGACCACCGTAGGCGCGATACCTTCGCGTATAAGCGCGGCGCCTTGTGCGCTCATGAGTTTACCCACCATCGTGCTTACAGCGCGCGCACGAGCCGCAGGCTGCGCCTTACCTTGTTTCTGCTCGGTAGGTACTAGACTGGCGATCGAATCGATGACGATCATATCCGCTGCACCCATCTCGATGAGTGTTTCTGCGACCGTAGAGACTTGCTCCGCTGTGGATGCTCGACAAATGGCGAACTTAGCGTCCGGTCCAACTAATAGGCCGGGAACTGTTTCGACGAAGCCTTCGGTAGTCTCAGCGCCAATATCCAGCCCTAACGTTTTAGCCCAGCCTGGATCGAACTCCGTCTGCATGTCGAAATAAACAACCCGGCACGGATCCTTCTGGCCGCAACGACAGGTTGTAGCGGTCTCGCCGGTTGTGAAGTTCACGAACGGCAGGATTGGCGTCATACATTGACGACACAGTCTTTGCTGAGCCGCCATAAGGCGATACGCCGTGGCAGTCTTGCCCATATGCTGTTCGCCTAGTATTGAAATACGACTTCCAACAGACGGCCGTAAATTTAGATCTAGCTCCACATCTCCGATGAAAAGTAGCGCCTTGGAGAATTCCTTAGCGGCTGATGTGGCTCTGATCTGTTCGTTATAGCGATCCTCAACTTTCTCTGCCCCGGCCTTTAGCCCGTCGGCTAATGATACGGGGTCTTGCGCTTTTCTACGTTGTGCCATATTAGAGTTGATCTGCGATGCTTTCTGCGCTCACCTGTGCCACCGCAGCTTTGGTTGCTTTCACCGCGGTTTGCGTGGCGTGCCCATCTACATGATCGACATGTTCAAACGCTAGAGGCAATCCGTTGGCTTCGCAAACCTGATTGATGACATCTTTAGCGTATGAGATTTCTAGGTCAACTAGGTTATCTGCGAACTGCTTAAAGGCTTCTGCAGATGCGAACGCTTCTTCGGGAGCCGGAGCGTCGATTACGACTTCTATCGAGTGAGATGAGAACTGACCGTACACACCGGGTACGGTAAGTCGGTTAGCGATGGAGACTTTGCGAGTACTGGGAGTTGCTGCTTCTGATTTCTTTGCCATGATTAAAGTGTTTGTTCGGTTTGTGTTTTTATCGGTCGTTGTTATTAAGATGTCTGTGTTTTTAGTCGAGTGTAATTTCATCTACTCTGCTTCCTGACGCTAGGTACTGTTTTCTTCTCTTTGCGGCTAGTGCCTTAAACATGGGGATGTTTTCGTGAACTAGGTCAATAATTATGGGTGTTTTCTTTCCATCTTTTATACGCTCTACTCGTCCCTTGGCTTGCGTTATATCACTCATTGGTGTAGTTAAAACCAAGCAATCTTTGTGCGGCACGTCGATAGCTTTTTCGGCCACCCCGTTCGTAGCAAACGTCAACTGCTTGTTTAGTTCATTTTTGCGGTCTGCTTTCTTCACGACGTTATGCTGAGCGCCTATAAACAAACCTACCACGTTAGAGCCGTGTTTGTCAAGACATAATTTGTAGAGTGTCTTAAGAATTTCAGCGGACGCGCCTAAGACTAAGATCTGCCTACCTTTAGAGATGAGAACGTCTATCTGAGACACGATCCAGTTTATGTAGGTTGGGTCTCCGCACGCCGCCTGTATAAGGCTAGCGAACATTATGGATTGATTATCCCACTTTACTTGCGGCGGGGATTGTTGAGTCAGAGGCAGGCGCCCGCCACAATGAGACGGATACAAGTCGAATAGCGGACATTGTCGACATCTATCAAACCACGTCATGCGTCGGTCGTAGTTACACCACGCGGTCTTAAAGTCCTCTTGAGAAGCCTCGGTAAAATGTCGGCTGCGGATCATCTTAACGACACTTTTCATGTACGTCCCCTCTACATCTAGGGTGACGTTACCAAGCGTGATCTGAAATACCCACTCCAGGCCGTCCTTTCTTTTCGGTGTGGCTGTAAGTGCGAGCGAGTATATGAAGTCGATATTCGTTATAGCCTCAAAAAACTTCGGCGCTGAAAATACGTGCGCCTCATCCACGATCAGCAAGCCTGTCTTTATAGGATTATCTTGCCGACTTACACGCCAAAGGCTCTGTGCAATAATTATTGTGAAGTCAGCGGAAAGAATAACGGTTTCAGCATCACCCTTTCCGTTACCTATGATCTCTACAGTCGCACCAGGAAGGAACTGTTGAATTCGTTCTTGCCACTGTTTAGCTATATCAATCTGGTCTACAAGTACGCACGTTTTTCGACCAATCTGCTCAGCGATCTTAAGAGCCATTACGGTCTTACCAGTACCGCAACCGGCTTGCAGTAGCATGCCTGAATGGTTCTTAAGTAATCGTACACTCTCGGATACCGCTTTGACTTGGTAATCGCGTAAAGTACCGCCGAATGTACAGTGAATCTTAGGGATTAACTCACTGCGTTTTTTGTACTGTAGCGCATCCGCCATTTTATCCGTGCAGAGAAACCTTGGTATAAGTGTTGTGTTACTAAGTTGCTTGTACACAGTAAACAGCGACTCATCTCTAGTGTTTGCGACTAGCTTTGTTCTCAATAACGGATCCATGGACTCAAGTATCTCGAGCTCCTGGTCTGTTACCTCTAATAAACCTCTTAATTTAGCCATCGACTGCTCCGGCTGAATTTGTTACGCTCATCTGCGCTAGCGGTATCCCAGTATCTGCTATGAGTGGTGATGGTTGTGTACACGAGAGAGTTAGGATATCCTCTGCTCTTGTCATAGCCACAAACATCAAACGACGTTCTTCCTCTAGATCTGTAGCGTTTTCGTGAGGTATATGTCCTTCACTGCACCCGACTACATACACAGCGGGCCATTCCAGACCTTTCGCTTTATGTATCGTTGTTAATGTTACAGCGTCCATAGTATCTTGCGTATTCTTTTTATACTGCGCGATGGACATGTCTACCATATCTAAGAACTTCTTAAGCTTGGTGAATTTCGTAGCTACAGAATTCAAAAGCGTGTCTAGGCTCATGCGCATATCTACTAGAGATTTGTGCACCTTTCGGGTGGCCAGCTCTCGTATATACGCGTCGTAATCAACTATACGAGCTACTTCTAGAAGGAATTGTCTGGTCGGTTTATCCTTGGCAGCAGCCACTGCTACCAACTTACTTGCTAGGTCAGCAGCAGCTTTACGAGCCTGTGGTTTAACACTAGCCTGCTTACTTACATTGCTGAGCAACTTGACGGCGTTGATGTCGTGACTCGTAATTCCGCTTGAGACGAGACTACCAGACAGGAACCTGTTAGGTCTGTTAAGTATATACTGTAGACTCGTCATGGCCGTCATATCAAGCGCAAGTCGAGCGTATTCTACAAGCGGCTTTACTTCGGCTAGACCAAAAAAACCTTCTCTATCACCTACGCCCGCAAATGGGATTTTTCGTGTGACTAGTTCAGCTTCTATGGCGCCCAAGTACGAATTCGTTCTAGATAGAATAGAAAACTGTGAATACTCAGCGCCTCTAGCCACAAAATCTGCGATCGATGCGGCGATCTCTGACGCCTCATCTGCTGGAGAGTCGAACTGGAGAGCCTTCGTTACAGCTTTACCACTTCGGTCGGCCACGATCTCCCTATCATCCCTGAACGGTACATCTTTCATTAGCGAAGAAGCAGCCGCAACGATATTTGGCAGGCATCTATAGTTTTTACTCAACGTTAGTGTCGTGACCGGTCCAAAATGCGTCTCGAAATCAGTTAGGTATGTGTTTGACGATCCCCTAAATCCGTATATGCTTTGGTCCGGGTCACCGACGACGAAAAGATTTGAACCGTTTGTAATCAACTGCAAAAGCTGAACTTGTCCGTAATCCGTATCTTGAAATTCATCTACCATTACATGGTCGATCGTATTTTTGAACTGATTACGTAACTCTTCATTAACTTTCAATAGTTGAATAGTTTCTGAGACGAGATCTGAAAAGGTATACCTTCCGCCCTCATGTAGAGTAGTACCAAGTGCGGTAGCGTGTTTTATATGTTCTACATGCCGTAACTTAGTCTCCCATGATTTGAGTGGATAACCGAAACTAGATGCATAGTTGTAGGCTGTAATGATAGCTAGAGGAGTAACACCTGTATCCTTAGCGATCGCCTCAGCTATAGCGTTTAATCTCCACGTATCTTTTTCTAACAGAAGCTCACGACCAGCCGTAAGAGGAGCTTCATACCTTAAAGCTAAGTGATAGCAAAGGCTGTGGAACGTCTGAAATCGCGCTGATGTCTTAGGTAGATCCGCTCTGGCCGACATGTTCTCCGCGGCATTGCGGCTAAATGTGAGACACAACACTGACTTCTTTTTGTCTTTTACAAGACGGCGCGCCCTGGATGTTATGACCGTTGTTTTACCAGATCCGGCGGTAGAGATTACTCTACAGTTTCCTGACTCGTGGTTTATAGCGGTAAGCTGCTCTGCGGAAAGTGCCATCTGTTTTTAAGAGCTTTGTGCAAATATGGAGTTTATCCAAGACCCCGCAAGCAAGTCTTGAATAGTGCATAGTCTTTTTAGAGCCGCCCACGATCTGCGTGTCGACTGCTCTGGATCCGGGCTTATAGTTACGTCATTTAGATTCAGATCTGACTGTTGAATGAATTTATCTACGAACCTATCTACAGCCCGCGCGCCATTGTTCAGCAGAATATCTTCAGAAACGTCAGGTATAGCTGGCTGGACAATTCTTAAGCACTTGCGGTCGTCATCATCATCCAAGTTTGTGATCCAAGCTACGAGCCTATCCTTATAGCCCAGGGTAAGCGACGCTAACAAGGACTGTCTAAGTACTTCTTTTAGAATCAATACTTCTGCATCAGATGCGCTGACAGGGCACGCCTTCGGCGGAGTAGCATAATACGGATTTGTGGATTTCTTAATTGTCATGTTCTATTGGCGAGTAATTCGTCTCTACTAACTGTTACGACATTAGATTGTTTGACTGGTAATTTAACCCTGCTCTTACAAAAAGCTATCTGTTGCGGCGTTAGCACTGCGACAGAACTTTCCGAGGATACCTTTTTGTCTTTCTTTGCAAGGTACTCTTCCCAGTTGTCGCGGGTAACTATCATAAGCTCTCCGTCTTCGTATTGCACGAACTTAGAGCCAATCTCGGGTACGTCGTCGTTATCCTTGTCTGCCCAAGACGTACAAACTTTACAGCCTACAAGGACCGGGATTTCCATATCAAACATGGGATATTCCATGATGTACTTGATCAATACGGCGATTTCCTCAGCTTGTTCTACAGGACATACGTAACCTAATTCATCGTGTACGGTGAAATAGAATCTCAACCCAGGATACAGAGGATACAGGTGTTTTTCTATCAGCCGCTTACTCATCTTGATCATATCAGCGCCTGAGCCCTGAATGATCGAATTAAGAATAGTACCTGCTGACGGCTCATCATCCGAATCCACAACATACGTAAAGTGTCTGGACCGGCCGCATAGAGTCTGGAAACTCTTTATGCCTTGGTCCCACATGTTCTTCAGTTCTCTGTGGGCGCGTCTAATGTTGGAGTAGGTCTGTAAATAACCTTCCTTCCATTTAGCCGCAGTATTTATGTCGTGTATGAACGTACCTGGGAGGAATACACGGTTCATGCGGGCGTATTTATTAGCACCCATGCCGTATAAGAATCCGAAGTTAACGTTCTTCGCCGGGCTTCTAGGAATATTCAGACTTTCTGCAGTTTGTTGGTGAATATCCCCTGTGTAGTACTTCGTGCCGTCTATGACGATACTATCGGTGTACGCCTTGATCAATCCCGGATCCTGAGTGAAGTGCGCCGCTAGGCGCAGTTCAATCTGACTCTGGTCGGCAACGATCATTGCATAGCCGTTAGGGGCTAGCTCATCTGGAGGCGGAGGAATGAATCTGCGGCGCAGGTGTTTACCGAACGAAGCAATACGCTTATCAAACTCTTTTCCTTTCGATCTCGACGGAATATTTTGAAGGTTAGGGCCGCTACTTGCGTATCGGCCAGTCTCTGTACCGACGGAATTGAATTTACCGTGAATAACAGGACGCTCTGGAGTCATCGACTCGAGAAATCCTTCTATATACGTCGAATAGAGTTTTTGTGCTGTTCTGTAATTCAGAAGCGCCTGGCCGATCGGGTGCGCCAGACTTTTGATAACATTCTGATCAACGGCTAATCCTCCGTTTCTTAACTCATCTGGAATATTATCCCAGTTGATTAGAAACCGCTCTTCTGTCTTTCGTCCGTTGTAAATGGGAACAGTGACAGCTAGGCCCAATGTCCGCAGTATCTGCTCGCCGACAGATGTTAGCGACGGCACTGCATACCGAACATTGTTGTATATGTGATATGAGTTCGGAGGAGGATCACACCACAACTCTTTGAATATCACAGAGGATAACTGCTGCGAGCTATTTAGGTCTATATCGTCCCGGCCCGCCAGCGTATATATCTCTTTCTCGAATGTCTCGATGAGAGGAACGATTTGCTCTCTATCTTCCAGTAGGCCTGCGTAGTCTATCGTGAACCCTCGTAACTCCGCTCGAATGCATTCTAGACGAACCGGCATCTCTACTTTAAGAGCCCACTCTAGAGTGCCTTCTGCTTCTAAGATGTTACGCGCCTTTCTAGCTAATGGAAACAACTTTTTAGTGTCATCCATCGCGTATTCTTTAAGCTCTTTATCAATTACTAATCTGCGGCTCTCTATCTCTCTTCGAGCTTTAGGCGCAAATTCGGCGAGCTTAGTACCGTACAGCTCTCGCCTAGACTCAGCGTAAAGCTCGTCTCTTTTTTGTATTAGGAACTGGCGAGCGGCCTTGCTTTTGGGTTCGTTTATGCCGTTTTCTGTTATTAGCTGTCGGCGTATCTTAGTCCAAGATAGCGGATCAGATGTCAACTTAGGAAACGGAACCTTACCTTTTTTATTGACAGAGTCCCATTGCTCGTAGGTTTGTTCGTATAGTTTTAAACGATACTCTAATGTAGCTATAACCTGAGCATTCTCTGAATTCACTACGTCATCATAGGATCGCATTTCCGACTTTAACTGAGTGCGAGAAAGATCCTTAAGTCCGTGTGATATATTTTCATCCACCATCCACCATAGAACTAAAGTGTCGATCAATGTAGCTTTGACATTGAAAAAATCGATCATCTTCGATCTATGGGCCACAACCGCGTCATACGGTAGGTTATGTGCCATGCCGATGTATTCGTCGCAGTACATCAGCTCTCTGAAGAATGCGGTAACTTCTTCTGTTATATGAAAACAGCCGCTTTTGTTTTTAGTCGAAATCGATAATAAATAAGGTGATGCTGTCCACGGGTTCTTCGCCCCTTTAGCGTCCCCGGTTTCTGATGTGGTTTCAAAGTCGAATGCGAATACCTTAGTCTTGGCTACGTCTTTACGTAGTTCGGGTATAGAATTCATATTTTTTTGGCGTTTCTGTCAGATGTAGCCATGCATGGGCTATGCTCCCATTTGTTCGGTCTTTCTACCGAATTGGTTAGTCGTTCGCACCATGTTACGAACGTAAGCGGAACCTAATCCAGTCCGCGATGTTCAGATCAAACCTTGAAGTCGTCGTCGCCCTCGTCATCTCCAAGAGACGCTAATAGCGACGGCCCGCTCTTTCTTGCCGGGCGTGTTTCTTCTGTCGGCGCGCTATCCAGTAGGATAGATCCGAGATCATCACCAGGAGACACTAGCTTACCTTCTCGAAGCTTTTCTAGCGCATCAGAATCTATTCTGAATCTCGATCCACCGTCCATTGTGTTTATGATTCTGGCGTGGTTGGCCAAGATACGGTAAGCTTCCTCGTTCGTGCAGATCGGAAAAGCTGACATGATATCAAGAGTCGGAATAAGCTTCGCTAGTTTCGGATCAATAGCCGGCTCCTTCGTCTCAGGAACTTTAGCATTTAGAAGAGATTCTAGACTGACCTTCTTTTCTCTCACCCACGCATCGCCGATGTTGATCGACTTTTCTTGATTCGATCTGCTAACTCGGAACAGGCTCATATCAAGCGGTTCGCCGGCGATGCTAGAAGCTTCGACGAGTTGCGCGCTGATCTGAGCCCGATCAACCACTAGCAGGCGTAGCGATGAATAAGCAATTACAACGTCGTCTTTATTCTTAACCGGCGTTAAATCAAGAATGTAAGCCGCGACACAAAGGCTAGGCTCTGTCTGTAGAACCAAACCAAACGGGTCCAGCTTTCCATTGTTAACCCAGGAACCGGACTTTTCGTCCCATTCGACGGATGGAGATCTGACGTAGTCATATGAAGGGAAGCTGCGCTGAGCAGGCTTAGACCGAGCTACTTTATACAGAGGTAACGGTGTAGCGTCCGTTAGAAACACAACTCGACGATTTTCACCCTTACGAATGTAGAACTCGTAAGTGGAGTGACGAGCCGTTATGATTTTTGACCAAGGGCCCTCACCTGAGGATTGCTGAAATCTGGTATCATTCTTAGCTTGTGTATACGCAGCTAGACGACCAGAGGGTCTTGAGCTGCCTTGTAGTAGATTATCTTCTGTCATGTTATTTGTGATAGTAAAGGATGAAGTAAGCGAGCTTCCTCGGCGGTTAGGGCTCGCGGATCTTTTGGGGGTCGGATATTGATGATATCTGGTCCGCCGGACTTTCTTATTCTAGACACCAACGAAGTTGCTGCATCATCACCTGCACCATCTGGGTCTAGAAGCAAGATCATAGCAGATGGCATTATGCTTGTCAAGAGATCTAATCGAGAATCTCTGAGGCTTAGGCCGTTTAGTCCCAACGCTGGGATACCGATTTGCCACATATGCATCGTATCTAAGTATCCCTCAGTAAGAACTACAGGCTTCCCTCGGATTTTGTTTTCTAGGTGCTGACCGAACATATAGTGCGACGATTGAAATCGCAGAATGTTGACATATTTGTTCACAGACGCTCCGTCTTCCACCGCACGTATTGATGCTCCTACGCACTCGTTGATGTTTTTTATTTTTACGAAGACGGGAAACAATATGCTATCCGCTCGAATCTCAATTAAATTGCCATTCTTATCTACGAACGACTTGTGGCTATACCCTTTCGGTAGGAATTTGCACCCAAACTGACGCGCGGTTTTCATAGTGCATCCCTTCTTGCTTAGAAAATCGATCGCTTGTAAGGGCCACGGATGGTCAGTGATTGTCTTGTAGTCCTGCGTGTACCTATAATCAAGTACATTGGTCTTCCTATTAGGTGCTGCGGATGGATTTTTAATGTCGTGCTTTTCAGCTACTACAGCTTCTAAGCTTAAGGTGGCCACATCTTTATACACCCGCCATAGATGAATATCTAGCAGCGCTTTATCTAGAGTCCCTTTGTATCCGCAGGTGTGGCAATATACAATTGACGCTTCTGGACCAACCGATATCGACATTGAAGGACGATTGTCGGTTCCTCGTTTATGTCGAACTCGCGCGAACAGGCATGAGATGTTTACGTTATCCGGACCAGCAGAAGATAGGTTCGCGCGGTATCCGGGGATCTTTGCCAAAATCTTCTCTAAGTTTTGTTGATACATAAAATTTAATCAAACGAACAAGGAGAGGCCATATAGGCCTCCCCTTGTACTTACTGAAACGGCCTATGCGTCAGTTAGATTACGGCTACTGATTGAAGTAGTCCGTTATCGTCCACATCAAAGATCATTTCGGACTCATATTCGACTTGCTCCTGGTTCAAATGTCCTTGTGCGCGAAGAAAATTTAGAACCAATAGTTCAACTTCGCTAGGGTCCAGGCGCATAATTCCGTCGGTCTCGTCCACGACGAGCTCCATATCTAGGATGGTGTTTTTGACGAACTCGATAATAGACGGATCGCGGATGATCCGTTCGATTACTTCTCTGTTTCTATACTTCGTTTCAGACTCAGAGTCGAAATCTAGATCTTCTTCGTCTACTTCATCGACATCATCTTCGACTAACGTAGAGAGACTGTCTTGAAATCTTGCATCAACTTCTTGATCGTAATCTTCTTCGTCGTCAATAGGGTCGATATCGATCAACTCGTCGCTATATCCGGGAGCCATGTGTAGTAAGAAAAGTGGACAGGAGTGTCCAACTCGAAAGTTGGACGTAATTACAGGTACATTAATCTTATGCCGTAAATCATAAGACTTTTATCACTGAAAATTCATCAGGTAGTCGTAGGCGGATCTGTACCGTTTGATCTGTTTTACGACAAACTTTTCATCAACCAACGTGAATCTACGAATAGATGTGTTGTGTTTTAGGTCTCGAATCTTAACGTACCTCGCAAGAGGATTCTGGGCCAATCTGGGGATGTACTGGGTCAAATAGTCTTCGCCATCTCTTCGCGTCATAGCTACTACAGCATCAGCAATGACATCTGGAACTATGGTTCGAAGCTCTTCTTCTTTCAGTTCCGTGTCTTCCAGTATGTCGTGTAGAAAGGCTACCGCGCGTTGTTGATCGGTTTCGCAGCTATTAGCCACTTCCATTAGATGGAAGAGGTAATCATAGCCGCCCATATCTTTTTGACCGCTATGCCATTTGATTGCGGTGCTAAGAGCCACATTTAGTAGCTCCGGGTTGATGTTGGTTTTATAGGTCATTTTACTGGGCAAGCTCCAGCGCATTCAGCTAGGTATAGGTCGTCGGTATCTACTGAGTAGTCAATAGGCTTTATGTTCTTAACCATCTCGTTGTACTCTTTCTCTGTGATCGGTGAAATAGGGGCTTGTAGAAACCCATGGTCCACTTTTCTTAGGAAAGAGACGGATTTAACTTTGGTCGCGTAATTCTTCCGTAGGTATTCTTTAATTTCTGGTAGTTCTTCAGGTGAGAAATAAACAGTGCAAGACACCTGGTTGTCCGACCAGTAAGTCTGCCAAAATTCTACCTCTTGTAGTTGAGAGATAGCATCTACTTCGTCTGCGGTTGCGCCTGGGCGCGCCTTGATCGGGAAACTAGCGACGACGGTCGAATAGTCAGTACTTCCATCAATCTGAATACGGTACTCGGTAGGATACCCAGCCGCTTTTACCGCGGACACTAGAGGGTTTGAGGAAGATATGGAGACACGTCGAACGTAGTGCTTATGAAATTCGGGATGCACGCCCGGAGACACGCCGGCTAGTAGGCTGAGCGTACCAGAGGGCTTTATGGTCCTGGTTTTAATAGACGGAGCTATGTTGGTACCAAGAGCCTTTGATAGGCGCTCACTAAACTCTATATCGACTTTCTCGATATTTTTCGCGGCCTTGTAAACGACTTCTCCGGTCATCCACGCAGGGCGCTGCATACAGCCGGTTATGCTGCTTCCGACTCGGTGATTCTTTCTGATGACCGCGTCCGCTTCTTCCCAGTGGCAGGGAGCTGTGGAGATGACTTTAGACGCCATGAAGAGTAGCTCCGTGACTCTCTGTAACTCCTCAGGTGACGTTAGATTAGGAGCGAACGTCTCATTCAGATTGCAAGCTTCGTACGACTCTAGCGAAATTTCTCCGCAAGGGTTTGTACCGCAAGCCTCCATATCAAGATTTTCTCGAGGGTCAGACAACATACCTCTAGAACGAACCAGTGTCGGATTGAACAGGCCGTAAGGCTCCCCGCGCCCTTCATACCCGAGCCAGAACGCATCGGGTAGGTGATCGATATTGGTGCACGCCACAGTGTTATTCGACATTGCTCTGTGCGCAGGAATAGTTCCCAAGTCCCAACGCTTTGCTTCGAGGAACTGGAAGTCGTCCGCGTCTCCGAGCGCTAGTTCCGCTGAGCGACGAACATTACCAGCCACTACGATCGACCCAATAATAGTGGCGATATCCAAGCAGTCGATAGGCCGAAGTCTCTTGCCGCGCCTGGCATCTAGAACACCGCAGATCTTTTGAATTCCTTCAACCAATACTTCTGGGCCGGAGGCTACACCACCAAAACCTTTAATAGGCTGGCCGGCGTGTCGGATGAGCTGTGTGCTATATGTAAAACCGGACTTACCTTTGAATCCGCTTATCGGATCTTCGATCGTGCCAAAGTACGTATTAAGTACTCGGTGAAGTAGCGTTATCCATCCTTCTCTTGTATCTGGAACGATGAAGTCCGCTCCTGCGTCGTTGATATTCTCAATCTTAACTCGCTTGCGAGTTATCTGTGGAAGTTGATATACATCCTCTTTACGAACCGAATAGCCTACGCCGCCGCCCAGCATAAGCATGTCGAAAAGGAAGCAGAAAGCCTTAGCTGAGTCTAACACAACGAACCAACAATTATTAAGAGACGCTTGTCCGTATCTAGTAACAGTCTCTGTACCTAATTGCCATCTGGCACGGCCACTGACACTACCTTTGAGTCGATGATGCAAATCGTATAGCTCTTCTAGCTCTTGCATCGTGAATGCGCCTTTCGACATCTCGCTAAGCGCATTGATACAGCGGACAATGTTCTGGGAATACGTCTCCTTCTTTCCATTAGGAAGATCTCTAGCATAGGTTCGATAATAAACCAATTCACCAATAGGACCAAAAGGGACTGGAACATTTTTGTAAGACTGTAAGAAGTCTTCGGATAGTTTGGGATAACTCATAGAGTTGAAAATATGGATGGAGTTGACGGTGTAGTGAAGTTGTTACCGCTGTTCTCAATTAGGTAGCCAACTTCAGTAAAGTTCATATTAATGAAATCCCAATTAACTAGGCACGGTTCTTTTATCTCCGCGTCACGAGCCTTAGCTAGATGGAATTGAATTTGTTTGGCGGCTCTCTGCGCCTTGCTCTGAGAAAGCACAACCAAGTTGTTTGTATCGTGACCAATGCTAGCAGAAAATGCTAGATTATCAAGTCCGGCGTTGGCTCCGCTTGATTGCCGGTCTAACTGGGACGTCAGAATGTAGTGGTCTGAAGACCTAAGGGAATTCATTCTGATCTGACCCATATTATCCTGTACCTTTTCCCACCTCTTTTCACCGGCGCCGTGCATCATATAGAAGCCGTCTATGATGACGACACTAGCGCCAAATTCCTCCGCTAGCGCATGAATTTCAGCTGGCGTACTAGCGGTATCGGCGCCGACAAATTTCAGGAGATTACCGATGTTCAGCGGTTCGGTTCTCGTGTTATCTTTCTGAGATAGAAAGTTTACGTTCGATAAGTCTTCCGGCTCAGCTTTTAACGACTCCAGGAACTTTGCATATAGATACTCTTCTTGTTCCGACAATTTACCGGCTCGAAGTCTATTGAAGCTAAGCTTGCCTGATATAGCGGCGTGACGACGCGCCATATCTAGAACTGACATTTCGATGGTAACGAACAGAACCTTACCCTGACTTTTAGCTTTCTGCTCTAACGTATACGGCTCGCCTCCGACCGGGAAATCCATTCTATACGGATCACCGTGAATTATGGCATCCGAGAGCATGATTTCAAGCCAGCTCTTACCTACGCCGGATTTCGCGACGATAGTAGTGATCTGTGCCGGCTCTAAGACACGCATGGCGTCTCTCAGGCAACCTACAGGTAATGGATGCCCGCTAAGTATTGGATTCTTGAGCTGCTCATAGTCAGCTGCTAGATCGTCGGCTAGTTCGGAAAAGGTCTTTGCGTTAGTTCGGAATTTTGAATACCGCGTCGTAAGCTGCGTTATACGCTGCTCTACGAGTCGAAGAGCATCGATAGCGTTCGCGTCCTCTATAGCAGCGCTAATGTCTCCTATAGACTTTCTAACATCTGCTTTGACACGAGCCGTTACTGCCAAATCGTATAGTTCGTGCGGACTGACGTTGTACGCAGGAACCGCGGATAGGAATTCTGCTAACCGAGCATTCTGTAGACGTAGTGTCTCTAGATTCGGAAATTTTCCGTAGCGTTGCTTATGCTCAAATAGATCCTGAGCGTACACAGCTACGGTATCGGAGAAGATTCGAGTGCTCAGACCGCGTGCAAAAAGGGCGTTCTCGTCCTTCCTGCTTAGATCTGAAACGAGCGATCGTAATAGAAGAATATCTGCAGGATATTCAATTACTTCAGTCTCTTTGGCAAGAGGGGTATCCGACGTATCGCCAGTAGTAGCGATACCGAATATGGATTCAAAGTCTGATGTCACGTCTTTAGCTTTCTAACGGGTTGAATGATTTTATCTTCACCAAGTACGGTCGGATTCTTTAAGTCGTATTTCTCTAATTCACCAACCACCACAGTAGCATTAGGACCATTTGCCGCACGGTACATCAAAGAGCCTCTGATTCTATTTGTGAGAGGATCGTTAACGAATTTAGGCACGTTAAGAATCAAAAGACAGCCGTGATGGCGGACCATGTAATCTGCTTCGCTATCGGGTTCAAGCGGGCTGATACTAAGATCTACGACTTGCATCGGCGGTAATACACGTCGAAGCGGGACTATAGAGTTACGTACGGCTGCGTAGGCTGCGTCTAGAGCCTCGCTAAAGCTTCTCTTGTCTGTCGGGCACAGAAAGAATATCGGGCGTCTATAGAACTCAGTAATGCGCTGCTCACTTGATACCGAATTTGAGCTTAGATAGTCTTTGCTTAACGTCGGTAGTATCTGCGGTACCCAGGCCAGAAACTGCTGAACCGTGTGGCTGTAGCCCGTATCTGATTGTTTGCTCAGAACTCCGGATGTTATCAGAGGCTTGTCGTTCATAGAATCTACAGACTTCGTCTAGTTGGGCGTATGTTTTTCGTAATAGGTCTATCTGTGAATTTTGTATGTTATGAGGAGTCAGAGCGGCAATAAGCTCTACTACCGTAGCTTCAACAGCTGAAAGTTTTAAACTCTGTTTTCCAGCCTGTTTTTTAGTGTGAAGGTCATTGAGCTCCACTAGAAGGTGGAGGAAGTCACGTACTTTATCAGTCATTGGTACTAGAGATGTTAACTGCTCTCAGAACGTCTAGTGCGAGCTTATGTTTGTGGGCTAGAGGTTTCACAGCAGCTGCAATTTTATCTGTATGCACTAAGTCATCTAGGAACAACGGGATAAGAACCTCATAGATGCTGGTTGGTACTGACTTATAGTGCTTAGGCCAGAAGGTAGGAAATTTTCTACGCATGGAAGAGTGCACAACATACTGGTTGTACTGTGTAGCATCTGTTATCTCCGACAAGTAGAAATCGTCTATGGATTCAGCGAGGCCGGGAGATGTTTCGTAGTAGTCGTTGAGGATATCAACAACTGCGTGTTGGTAGGAACCACTCCTGCCACATTCGTCTTCTATAGCCTGACGCGCGGCCTCCGGTAGGCTGAAGATACTGGGTAGGTTCGGTAAGAACTCTCGGACCCGCCTTTCTATATCCAGAAGGAGCTTATAGTGCTTATCTATAGATACTACCTCAGAAGAAGCAACTTTAGCTCTACTAGCCGCTATGTGAGCAGGGAAGAAGTTACTAAGCACGCCTAGCCTATCAGAACATTCATTCAAAGCCTTACGAATGAAGTAAGGGTGAAACTGCCTTTCGTTCTTCCACCGGGCGCGGTCCGGTATCAACGATATGAACTTATCCAGTGATCTCACTATGTTCCCAATTATCTGGACAGCCTCATCATCCGTAACTTGTAAGAACCGGCCTATATCCTTAACCAAGTAGTCTAGGTTAGCTTTACCTTTCTCATACTCAGCAACCCAGTGAGATATATCAAGGTCTAGGCTGTTAGCCAGATTAGCAACACTTGTGTACCTTGTAGCAGCCTTTATCTGCCTATCATCCTGTACATATTTATGTACAACTGGTCTACCAGACCTAGTAGATTTCTTAGTCTCAATTCGTTTGAGTCTAGTCCGACGCTCTTTGTACTTATCATCGTCAGGTAAGTCGTTTATAGACTTATTACTAGAATTTCTACGCATAAGATGGATATTATAACATGTGATTTAGGCGTTGTCAAGAGGTGATATACGAGTCTTAAATTTGAGACTGCTTTAGCCAGCTTGGGGTAGAAGTATTAAAACCAGCATAAAACATGTACTCGTAAACTCAATAGGATCGCGTATAAACGATTCTGAGAGGGTCGGATGAGTCATGAGTCAAAAAAGTTTACAAAATCGATCCTGCGCGTTCCTATTGATTCCTATCCAGTACCGCTAGCACATTCTCACCCCGCACTTGACTATTTGTACTGGTTCTTTCCGAAAAACCCCCTCCACCGAAAACCAGAAGCGGACAGCCGCGGACCAGGTGTCCTGGTTCGTGGCACGCGCTTCTGGTTTTCTCAAACTTTCAGACAGCATGGATGAAAGTATTATCCTGAAGAAGTCTTCTTCTGAAGGAGAATGTATGGACATACGTAGTATGTTCATACTATGCTCTCCCCTAAAGGGGAGAGCTTATATATTAATAGACAGACTTTTTGAACCACTTCTGGGAATTGAAACCGTGGGTAATAGAAAAACCGCGTTCTTGATACCGCCAGTGGGGTTTTTAATACGGAAAATAGGGGGACACGATTTTGAGTTTCTTGTCCTGGCCTATATCTTGAACTTCAAACCCGCGTTTAAGTTCAATCTTTAGCGTTCTTTCTAAGGATTCTGTATTTCTTGTCCTGGCCTTAACCCACGCTAATAAACATAGAAATATAGGGACAAAAACCTTTGCCCTCCCCTAGTAGTATGTGTCCCAAAACTGAGACACTTTCTATTAGACTGCATTAGAAGCGTTTTAACGCGTTTTGATACATCGGTAGTGTACCACACGTACTTTTTTCTCGAGGCATTTTAACGCGTTCCTATGTGGCTCTAATGAAGTGGCGGCTTTATGCCCCATGGGACACGTTTGTCGGGAGGACAAATAAAAAACTACCCATTTTTTGCCCGGAGGGGGAACCCCATTCTAGATACCTAGAACGAATTTTCGTGTTTATTTCAAATGAGCATTTGAATTGACAAAACGGAGTGACTTTGGGTCAAAGTATCCATGCCTTCTCCTACTCATACCATCGCCTCGAAACACGCTATATTTTGACACGAGCGGTTCGTACCAAGTTCTCGAACAGGCTGAAAGTTTCCCTAATTTTTTTTTGAAATTTCTGATTTCTGGCGCCCCGACAACATACGCTAGCAGGAGTTTCAGCACTGAGTCAAATGTCTAAAATCAAAGGCTGCTGCAGCCCGACACGAGTCGGGCTATGCTGGTTGTATACTCTTTAGACGTACCGCTATGAATGACTTGCGGCGGAACTTTCTGTCACCTTCAGTGATTAGACCGTCCACTAGTGAGAGTGCTAGATAGCCTCCAGTGGTCTCGTACACTCGGTCTATATCTCTGTGTGCTATTAGTGGTAGCGCGACTTGTTTTATAGTGGCTATCTCGATTCCAAGGTTAGGGTTCTTGGCGCGCCACCACCTGTAGTGTTCGTTAACTTGCAGCTGTCGACTTCTTGGCGCCTCGTACCATGATATCAGCTCATTTACTTCGTGTATGTTGGTGGGCGCGCCTATAAGTTCAGCTATGTAGGCATCTACGTCGATGTCTAGGGTTGTTGCACTCGACGGAGTGAATCTACCCTGCTGTACAAAAATCACTCCGTCATGATTTGTAACGTACGCAGGTAACCCGCCTTCAGTATTGCATTGTGTCACGTTATGTGTGTACCACGGCCTTATAGACGAACTAATGTCGCTACTAGCCCGGTAGACTTTAGGTACCGGTAGCAGAATGACTTCAGCAATTCTTATGTCGTCTTCGTAGATATATGTTTTATTCATATACGTACCTATACGCCTGTTTCTTATATGGCTCATATCTATGTGGTCATGTTTGTTAAAAAATATGTCAGGCTAACGATGTCCTGACATATTGGATAGCCGCGACTAAATCAACCGTCGTACTAGAGTGGTGCTCTAGTACGTATTTCTTCGACTCTTAGAAACGAATAGGCTATGGACCTATTCATGACGCGATTTAAAGCGATCACCACTTGATCTAGTGCACGTTAGTTTGCACTAACTACGACTATCACATGTACTTTTGCCATATTACTAAACGGTTTTCTCAGAATAAAAAAAAACGGTAGACCTCTATAGATCTACCGTATTAACCTACTTTGCTTCGTCGTAACGAGCAGATAGGACTTTTACGGATTGTAGGCGACCGCTTCTACTGTCGTACGTCGGTTTTGTTGGTCTGATCACTATGCCTTCGGCAGGCCTTCCGTTCGGATAAGTGAGACTATCCGTCAATGCCAAGTACGCGTCTAGTGAAGGGGGCTCGATGGAGTCCACAGAAGCCACGTGCTCGAGGCCAAGAGAGTCGCAAATTCGTTGTATGTGGTGATGCGGTAGGTACCCATCCCAACCGGCGTTTTGCATTTCTGTGTGGCTAGGGTCTATTACCTTCACGTTAAATACAAACAGGCGACTCTCTGGCAGGGTTAGAGGATTCTTTTGAATTCCGGGCCCGCACAACTCCCCTTGGAAAACGAGCCCCGTAGGCAGTTTCGGAAGCCTCCTGGCCATTCTCCAGAACGCGTTGTTGTCGTCTTCTTTCAGTTCCAGATTACGACTACATACGCGTAGACCTACCATATCGTCGTTCCACACGGTCATGGACGATCCGTCATACTTTACAGTGACGACGTGGGGACCTGCTACGATCTCGTGGAATAACGACAAGTCGCTCTGAGCGTTGCGTTCGTCTGTCTTACTGATTACGTGATTAGGAAATGATCCTTTGATTTGACCGGCCAGCGTTCCGTCTGGCTCGGCTGAGACGTATTTCGTAACCTTTAGTTCTTCCGTAACATCTACGCCTTCGTGCCTTGAAGCCGGCGCGACTAACGAAGTTGAGAGCGCCAGACCTTGAGAGACCTGACCGCGCAAGCGGCAGGTCTTTAGTCTGTGGCCTGGCTTTAGAAAGTTCCACGGCGCGTCAGGTAGAATTGTGTCAATTTCAATGAACACACAAAGGTCTCCCTCCGCGAATGATCCTTTCTTAACGACGGTCTTGTAACCGCCCACGGTTGCTACCTCGATACTATCAGCGCCTTGAATCGGATCGACTTTGAGTATGCGACGAACTGTCGCTAGGTTGGTTTCCATATCTTTAGTTCAGTTTTCGTGTATGTGTAGACAACTTTCTTGATACCGACCTTCAGTATCAACTCTTGGCATTTAGCACATGGCATGCTTAAGGTATCACCGTAAGGGTTATACCTCGCCACGTAGAGAGTTGTCCCGCGGAGATCTTTTGGGTCGTTTGTTCTTAATGCATCTTTTATGGCTGCCTCTTCAGCGTGAATGGAGTTAGTTACTCCTGCGCCCCACCTAGGATGTGTTTTATACGTGTTACTCCCTCGCCCTAGTATCCGCTTCCCGCGCACCAATATAGCACCGTGCTTAGCTCTGACAGTGCTACGCTTCGCGCACCGTATAGCTATCCTTATCACACGAAGATGTAATTAAAAAAATCGGCCGGAGTATATCCGACCGGCTCGCCGTTTTCAGACCATTTACTTAGTAACGGCGAGCTTTCGAGTTTTTCAGGCGGCCTTGGTACCAGCCGAACGGCGCAGGTGGATGATCTGGCCAGCCGTGGTGATCGACGCGTCATCCAGTCGATTACCGTTCTCTAGGAAGGCCATGAAATCGGCACCGATCGCGCCGGGCGTCTCGGCGTTAATCTGCGCGCGGATCTGCACCACAGTTACGCCAGGAGCGAACCGACGGACTAGGGGCGCGCCGAAACCGCCGGTCTGGTTTACGATAACCTGGACCGGAGCTTGTTGCTCGGGGGCGGGTTGGGCGGTGCCTTGGAAGTTTCCTTGGAGTTGAAATGTCATGACTTTGATTGTTGTTGTAGTTGAGTTTGTTTATTGTGTCGTTCAATTGCGACACGTACCGGCAGTCTAGTGTTGAAACTGAACTGCATATTTCGTAGATTAAAACTCAACTCATTTACTTCTGACATAAATGAGCTGATATTTCCCACAGAGAAACGCGATAGCTTTAGCGGTTCCTCAAGGTATGATGCAGAGTCCAAAACTTCTTCGAACGAGCCGTGGAACGGAACATAGACCTGACGATACCACAATGCCATCATCAGGTGAGCCACTAGACCGTTTATGAAGCCAATCTGAGGATCGGACTCATACTTTTGCGCACACGGTTTGTCCGTCGGAAGTACATCACTCGGATCTTCCGGCTGGTTGAATTCCGGATATCGTTCTCTGAACGCAAACGTCAGTGCTTCGGGCAGCTCTTTTGTGTTCAGGTAAATACCCGTACCCCCGGCGTTAGTATTAACGACCTTAGGTAAGACGGAACTAGCCGGGCCCATCCTAAGCATAGCCTGACCAGATGTTAACGAGTTACCGCCGTCGGTGTAGGACCAGAAACCCTTATATCCGAGCATCTGTTCTAGATACCGCTCGATTAGAACTCGAGTAGGTCTGTTATCAACGCAGCCGAATACATGTATACCGGAGTTGTGAAGCTCAGTTCCGGTCATACGAAGTGCGCCTTTTACAACCTCGATGGTTTCTTTTTTGTAGTCCAGGTACAAAGGCACAGCTGTGATTTTTACTTCTGGGTAAAGGCTATTCAGCTTCTCCGCCAGTGCTACGCACTTCGGTTTACCGATATCAGCCCTACTGAAGACTCTGGTGATGTTTTTTTCTTCAATAACATCACCGTCAATTAGTACCAACTCCTTTCTTTGGAATGCGGGCCAGTTTGCTATACCACGAATCAGCGGCTCAGATAGGCAATAGCCTACTCCGCCGCAACCTACTATTACAAACATGCGTTTATAGGTTTAGTTTTAAAGCGTTGTTAGCTTCTACTTGGTTCAAAGCTTCCATGAGAAGATCACCTGTGTATGAGTACGGGCGCGCGTCTGGATCTTCGACTAACGCGAACTGCTCGGCTACCGAGAAAAGGAACGTCGCTATCGGCAGGATCAAATCAAGAGCTTCCAGTTCACCCATGATATCGAGGGCATGATCCACTGCGTTCGACTTTTCTTTAGCGAGTTCTACACTCTCAGCAGATATTTCTTTTAGTTCTGTTTGGATGAAGTTGTCTATCGATTGAACGACTTCCTTTAACTCTTCGATGTCTTTGTAGAGTCCGCTGTTTTTATCTAAGCCGCGTTCAGCGTCGTATAGCTTTTGTCGAATTATGTCCGACGCAACATCACCGATAACAAGAACCTCAGCAGGAGATAGGTTTGCTTTATTAAACGGGAGAGTGTACTCGAGTTTTTTAACTTTTCCGGTTTTGTTGTCAGGACACTCGACCCAGACTCTACCGTTGTATTTTCCTTTAGTGGGGGATTTGGTAATATAGCATCCACTTTTTCCCTCGTGGTAAGAGAAAGTTGAGTCTGTGTCTGCTGTTCGAGTTTTGTTATCTCTGTTTCTTCCTTTTTTGTTTTTTCGGCTTTCGCCTGGATCAGGCCAGCCCATGTACTCTCCGTAGCTGTGATCTTCGTACCCCCAAGATGAGTTGTTGTTGAGGGTTCTGTTGCTTTTGCCGTAGGGCGCACCGCCGCCAAATTGAATCAGTCCGCCACCATATGTCGAATATGTAGAGATTGTGGCGACTGGATCCAGGCCCGCAACCCTTGCGTATTCTTCACAATTCTCTTTCGTACCGAGATATATCTCTGAGTTGGCAATCGCAATCTTGTGCGTTAAACCTGTATTATTGTTGTTATGCTTGACGTGACGTAACCAACCGGTAATCTTCGCGTAATGTGCTTCGGTTAGCGGATCTGAGAAAACGTCATTGTCTCGCAGTTTATATCGCTTGCCGCGCCCAGTAATCGCTTTCTGAGTCAACGTGGCGTCCACTACGGATTTCTCCGACGCTAGAAGCCCTGTGTTGCAGTGGCCGATAGTTAAGTGGATACCTGTAAAGTCTAATTCGTCGCTATCGTCGGTCGAGCTGTGGAACGGCGCCATATCTACGTGGCTATGGATGGTTCCGACGACCTTCAATTCTTTGAACTGAGCATCAGTGGCGCCGCAGATAGGACAGACAGTCCAGTTAGATCCATACACACCGATCGAACATTTGGTGCAGTAGTGCGTATATAGAAGGCTATACTTGACCGTTCCTCCAGTACCGTAATACGTTGCCGGAGAGACTATGATCATGGTATTCTCTTCTGAGAGAGCAATAAATACCATGACTTCGGTGCGCCATTGCGCGGCCACACTCATGAAGTACTTTCGTACCATAAGTCCGTCCAAGAATGGAATCTTCGGCATGTTTGCCATGTTTATATCTGGCACAACCGAAGCGGCTTTAGCAGCTGCCGAAAGCTCTCTGGCTACTGTAAAGTTGGCACCAGGAAATCCGATTGTTTCTTCTATCACAGGTTGTCCGTTATGATTGAACTTCATTTAGCCGCTAGTCTGACTTCTTGTGCTTTGGAGTATGCGTCTAGGATTTTATATTCAGGTACGATGACGAAGCCGCTGTTTTGTGGGATGACGTAGTAGCTGTCCAGGATGCTAGCTGCGTAAAGTCGGCCGTTAGGGTCAAGTTTTTTTTTCATGAACGATAACGAAGTGCATCTGGTACGCTCTAAGCACAGCTCAATCTGCTGTGTGGTAAATTTCTTAGTAGGTTGGACTGCTTCAGTCATTGAATGGAACCAAAAGTTAACGACGGGATGAGAGTAGAGCTATTCCATGTATCCGGTTGCGTATCCTTTAACATGGCCATCAGTTTCTTAAAGCGACCACTGTAGTTAGATTCTTTTTTGATACTATCTAGAATCTCGACTCCGTTCGCTAACTTAAGAAAATTTATCGCACTCAGTTGATGATCAACCAGGTGGTCTGAACCTTTTCCGTATACGACGTAATCCGCCGCCAATTTTGCAAATTGAGTATTAGATAGCTCCTTATTCTTTAGCGTCGGATAGTTACCGAAGCAGATCGAACCGTATGAGTAGATGTTAGGCATGAAGCTTCGATACAGTGTGTCATTACGAGCCGTAATAGGCACAAGAGCCATGTAGCTACGGCATTGGGCAGTATCTAAATAAATCTCGCCAGATGATCTCATACCCAGTAATATTTTTACAACGTGTGACGGCACGAATATGTCGAAATAGCCGTGCTCAGTATCAAGTTTGACCATCTTCGGCTCTGTCTGAATGATGTACGTACTCGTAGTGCGTACCTGACGGAACAGAATCGTACCCATCGGTAAAATACCGGTATCGATCTCTTCCGACTCGCGCTGCAGATTCTTGACGAACGCTGATAGATCTGCGCCGTCAGCTATAGAAATAGTTTCTTTATAGACGATACTCGCGTCAGGATCCAGGATTAACCGAGTTTTGCTGTTTGCAACTGTGTTATTTGTCATGGTAAATTTTCACTAGGTCGAATGCGGCTTTGATTTTGATGTTGTCAGGTTCAACGCTGGTAAGCCACGCATGCATTCCTTGAAGTTTTTCAAAAGGAATCGGCGCGGTAACCCCATTTTCTAGGTAGAAGCCAGGAGAGCATCTACCGTACATCACGTCTCGAATAGTTCTATGGGCAAGAGTTAGGAACGCTCGTTTAGAACATCTCTTAGCAGAGATTGTGGCTCCGCGCACATTAATACCGCATACACGCTTATCTTGTTTCGGGAGCAGGCGCTTGGTTTTTTCTTTGTTTAGCTTCAGTCCGACTTTTCTAAAGATCGCCCTGACTTTAGTTAAGAATGTGTCAGTGGTAACCACTGAACTGTTAGAACTGAAGACTATGTCGTCTGAGTACCGTGTAACAGTGATTACGCTGCCATATTGCGCACTAAGTTTTAAACAGAATCCGGATAGTTTTCTATCCGTTCGGATCATTAGCATGTTGCTAATAACGGGTGTGCTAGGCGCGCCCTGCAGCAGTAGGATTTTTTCTCCTTCGTTATGCTTAACAGCACACCCGCATACGGCTATAACCACTGGGTCTAAGTTTGCTGTCCCGAGCTTATTTAAATCGATCGAATGAAAGAAATCCTTTAGATCGACTTTAAGCATGTAGGACCGACCCACGTGCCTTTTTGCCATATTAACAACATTTCGCTTCTTTCTGTAGGCCCACGCAATCGCATGACCTAGAGCGTTTATAGGCAGAGTATTCTCAAGTTCTTTTACTATGATTTTCTGCGCAGTTTTTAGATTCGGAGCCGGGTTGTATGTGTGCCGGACCTTTCGTTTGCCGTTTTTCTTTACGGTTATGATCCTGACATATGTGTAGTTATCTAGTGTGGCTTGATATTGCCCACTTAACCAATCCTCTACTGATCGGTCTTCAACAGGCGGTTTTTGTGTCCGTTTGACTGGTTTTGTTTCTGTATCGACTACCATGGATTCGATTGTGTGTTTGTGTATTTCATGAAAATACCAGGCCCACTAGATAACTACCGACGATTAGGCTTTGTTTTGTGCTTTTTGGTAATCCTCAAAGATATCTTTAAGGATGCCAAGCATTGTCGCAAAGGAATCTATGAAGACTTCCCCCGCTGGTTTGCCCTTTAGATAGGCTGAGAGTAAAATTTCTTTCAGCTCCTGTCTTTTCTCGTCCAACGTTTCTATGTGGGTTAAATTTATACCCAAGCTAATACATAACGCATCTAATGTCACTTCGTCAGAAACCTGGTCAATAAATGCCCAGTCGTCAGATGTGACTACCTTTTTCGTAGTTCGGATGGCTCTCGATGCGTCAAGAGCTTCCCTGTTCTGGCTACGATAGGTTGTGGCGCAGGCAACGAGTCCGGCTGCGCCAAGAAACGCAGCTAGGACCCCAGGTCGATCTTTGACGAACGTCTGAATCGATTTAGCGGCCTGCGAAAATAAGCCTTGAAGGCTCGATAACATATAAAATTTGTGATCCCTGCAGCGAGATATAATATCTCGCATCAAATCCTTATGCCACACAAATAGGCAACATTCTCATGACAGACACAGGCAAGACGGTTAGTGAAGATCCGGTAACATACAACCTTCCTCTTAGCGGCCAGAAAACCCTGGCACAAATAAAGGAACAATATAAGTCCGTATTAGAACAGGTAAAGAACAAACAGAACCTCATAGCTGGCGGCTCTGTTTTATGGTCGACGTCGATCATGGGCATTCGAGTTGTGTTTCGATCGCTTCGTCGACAAGAGCGGGAAGCATTCTTGTCTCCTGTTATGACACCAATGGATGTTACCACAGATCTAGACAAGTTTATTAAATCTCAGACACTTAAACTAGCTACCGTAATAACAGAGTTCAACGGTACTCAGTGGAAACTGCCGTCTTTGACGATTGATACTGCTGCCAAATGGTTAGAGGATCCGGCGGTTATGCAGGCTGTAACCTACATAAGATCGTGGGACGAGACGTTGGTCGAACTACTGCTTACTGCGTACGCGGAATTTGACACAGTTCGTAACATCTTATTGGTAGAGGACTTAAAAAACCCTTCGTAACGCCGCTGGCCTTCGACACAGTTAGGGCCTTATTAGCTGGCGGCGTGGATTTAAGGGCGTACGACGAGCTAGAGCAGCGCGTATTTACTGAAATGACCAGAATGGATACGATGCGCGAAGCCGTCGCCACTGTACTTCCATACGTGAAGGCTGACGCCAGAGGGAATCTGATTAAATTCACTCTTCAGCTTGCAGGATTAGTACCTCACGAAGAGGATGATCATGCTATGAAGAAAGTAGAAGAGCAGATGCGGCAGGACCTTGCGAGCCAGTATCACATAACCCCGAGGAAGGGCGTGAGTATACTCGAAGTGAGAAGGACTGCTTCCAATGACTAATTCTTTTTCCTCTATATTGACGGCCTTAGCTGTACGACATGCGTTAAACACCGCCAGAGACGCAGAGTCAGCGGTGAACGTAATCTACCATGTAGATGCTTCTGATAGCCCCAACATCCGTCAGGAAGCTATAGATGCTGTAGCAGCTAGGGAGTCCGCCGGCCTAGATGTTTTGCCTTTAACACAGGTGATTCAACAGGCGTCCGACGGCCTGGATAGTAGCCAGCTAGCGGTTTTTTCCGAGGCATGCGGTCTGGAGCGTGAATTTGACGCACAAACGTTTTCTGTAGTTACGGACTTACCTAAGACGCCCAATTCGTCGCCGCTAACTACAGAGGCCATAAGAGCTGTTCTTCAGGCGGGTCGTGTCGAAGATACAAAACACTTCTTTCAGGAGGACCCTATAACGGTTTTTGATGAAATTGAGCACGTAAAATCTAAGATCTCATCAGTATTCAACTATGTCCGTACTATGCTGGGGAGATAGTATGGCTGGGTTTTTAGATACTATTTTTTCCGGGTCTACAGTACCGATCAATAATCATGTAGAGCAGCCCGAAGAGGAGCCCGTACCGGCGACCATCGACGACAGTATTCTCAGGGAGTATGGGGATCAAGACGACGGAAAATACCTAGTCTTATCTGTTAGAGATGTAAATACTAACAACATCGTATACCTAATTGATCGAATAATCTTAAGTGCCGCCAGTGAGACGTGGACTTTCAGACATACCACTCAAATGAGCTTTTTCGCTCCTCAGGTCTATGCTACAGATAATGTTTATCCACAGTTATTTCAATTTACAGGACATTTGATCTTATCACACGTAGACGCATCCGAGCTTAGTAAATTCCGCGCTGATTTATCGGCCTGGTTATTGCCATCGACTCAGGTATTGAATCGCAGTGTTCCGTTCATTTGCGACATAACGTTTAAAAACTGCTTGAGAAGTGGTTATATAACGCAACTAGATCTGGAAATGGATGCTAATAACCAGAATCAAATAAACATTGCGTTCTCGCTATTCGTTGTGAACGAGGTATATCTATGACAACTCCTTTTTACGAGCAAAGCCCTCTGTACTCCAAAAGTCTGGGGGTTGTAGATGACGAGGCAAGAAGCTATACAGTTCCGTTCGAGAATAGTCGAGCAGTTTTCAAAGTATACCTTATAGAGCAGAGCGGTATATTAAAATCAGACCCACCTCTTAAGGTGTTTAACGAGTTGTTAGTCACGAACATAACCATCCCAGCTCCGGAAAGATACCAAGTAGTAGGCGGCTCAGATGGTAACAAGTTTTACGCATTCGGCGTCGAACACAAGACGCTACAGATAACTGGCGTCATAGGAGACGCAAATTTAGAGGGACCAATAAATCCGTCTGAATGGTCTGGTAGATCTAACAGAGCTCTCCTAGACTTCGTTAAGCAGCACGCAAGTGTGGGCGCCTGCGCCAAGAACAGGACTATCGTGGAGCTGAGCTTAGCCACTCAAATTTACTACGGAGCAGTCACCAACCTATCGATGAGCTACAACGCGTTGAATGCGAACGCAATACAGGTTGGTATGTCGTTTTATGTTAGCCGAGAGTTGGTATCAGCCGCTCCTACCACGGATGAATCATGATTTCTAACATTTCTCAGTCAGAGTGGAAGATTTTTATAGACGGAGTCGAGATTCCTTGGCAAAGTTTTTCAATTATCAGTTCATTAGACGCTGAAACGCGCGCGCAGATACACATCGAGCCGCATAGATTGCTGACACAGGTTAGACCGGACTGCCTCGTACATATATTTCGACGCGACCCGTTCGCTTTGGACACTGATAGAGACACGTTGTCTCAATACGAGCTCGTGCTCGAGTGTGCTACAGTCGGCATGACCTATCAAAAGACAGATAATACGCGTTATGTAACCATCGATTGTGCCGGGTTGTTAACGTACATGTCCAGGACTCTGGCGTTCATGACGGGTCTCGGACTGATTCCGTTTACGTCCGAGGTTTCTGGATCTAGCTCGATTTTTATTCCGCAAATTACAGAGCTGTCAATTGTCAACACTTCACAAATTGCTGATAGCGTAGCCAACAATACTGAGTCGACTGGGTTTACACAGAGAGTCTTGGACGCAATGAAGCAGTTGGCAGATAAAAGCCCAATATTCGCGCAGATGGCTCAGCGTAGCCGCCTATTTGATAAGTTCTCAACTATGCCAGATGATCTGGTGGAGACGTTTTTTAGTAATCTCATTATCTTAAGGGTTCTGATGGGTAAAGCTGAGACAGTGTTAACTCAGCAGAGTACGTTATTGGACGTATTCTTACATTTCTTAAGTTACGGAATGTGCCATCTAGTCAGCCCATTATTGCCAAAGATTAACAAAAGCCAACGAAACGATTTCTGTGTTGTTCCGGAGCTGTTTTATCATCTCCCGCCAGCATGTAACATAGTGCTGCCGCACATGATAGATACGCTATCAGTCACCAGAGATTTTCAATCAGAGGCCACAAGAGCGTTCATTCGAGATCCATTCATAAATGTATATCACGTCGCGCCAGCGTCTATACGGAAAGATCAGCCGGCCACAAGCAATCCTAACGTAAAAGACTATACAAAGTTTCAAGATTCGGAGCTGGAAAAAGGTATAGTGCCGAGTATAGGTACAAGTGATTTTGCTTATTTTTCTGCAAGCGCACTTGTTCAGCAGTTTAGCTCGTCAAATTGGGCGCAAACAGCAGTGATCGAAGAGGCTTACGGATCTGAACAAGGGCAGTTGTATGGGGCTGTAATGCAGAATGCTGCCGACTCAGTTTTATCGCTCGCTAAGTATGACCGACAAGCGAGCGTACGGTTAATTGGATCGCATTTGATGTTACCCGGGTTTCCTGTGCTAATATGTGACTCAGAGATGAGCTATTTTGCTAGGCTGGATACCGTATCTATATCTGTTACAGCATTCGCTGGTCAATCAACCGGATTAGGTTTATCTAAAGTTAGGCCGGTACCGAACATTTCTGCAAAGCAATACTATCAAATTAAGAGCGATTTGAAGAAGATCGAGGATAGTGCGATAATAGCAATCGCAGATTTTAAACCGAAAGCAGAGGACATCAATGACAGGGCTGATGCTGCTGCTCTAATAGCTATTTCAGAGGTCGTCGTGGGTATATCGGATTTTAAAGATCGAGTTACTGATACGAGTAAAACACCTGTATTCAAAGCACCTCAAGAGGCCAGGGATTTTACTAGGAACGTAAAAGGTGATTTAGAAGGTCTTAGGTCTGTGCTCAGAGAGTCCGTATCCAGCTTTAACTTGTTTGAACAGGAACTCTCTGAAAAAGAACTTGAAGTGCTCAATGATATGAGCACGCTTATTGAGGGAACGTCGTCCGGTACCTCACAGAAACCGTTTGTCACTGAGCAGGGAAAGAAAATCGAACAGCTCGTCTTTCAAATAGGACAACTTTCGAGCAGTGCCCCGCCTCCGGGTTTATCAATATTCGAGCGTATATCTTTAGGTATATCTAACACTATCGAAGCGGGAATAATCGTCGTCGATAAACCTAATATAAATATAAAACTCGTCGATGATAAGTTGATAAAGGTTCTTGATCTTTCTATAGAGGTTCTTTCAACACTTAACATTTTATGGAAGATTGCTGTTGGGTCTAATAAAAGAGAGAGAATAGAGACCGCGTCTGTACCTCTAGTCGGAGTGATAAACTCTTTGAGCGATCTAGAAGACAAATACGACATACCGCTCGTCCCAGCTATGGCGGCCGGAACTTACGGGGACTTAAAGACTTACGAAAATACTCTTATAAGTCTTTTTGATGTAAAGCGCATATACCCTGACGTTAACATCAAGCTAAATAACCTGTTAGACAAGTTTCCGATAGTAAAGAAGAAGCTTGAATTTTACTACTCTTATTTGGAGGGTCTGAGGGCCTTAAACAATATCTACCCGATTATTGAGAAAGGTTCGTCGTTATGGGAGACGTGGCTAGACTCTAAAGCCGACGTTGCTCGGCAAGCGCACATAACACTATACAAGCGAAGTGGCCAGTCCTTAACCGACTTTGTAAAGAAAAACGATCTAAACATCCAAACCGTAAATTCATCTTCTCCGATCCCAGCGCAGTTCATTGTTCTCGAAGTTAGTCCTCAAGTTCAATCTACCATCAGAAACGTAGATGGTATAGATTTGGTGTGGGACGACTCAATATTTACTAAATTAGTCGCGCTAACTAAAGAAACACCTCAGGAGCTTTTAGTCGGACTTGTCTTTGACGCGGAAGAGAAAAAACAGAACGATTTAATAAAAAGCAGACGTAAATCTGTTACGAACCCGTTCTTAACGTCGCTAGTGCGGCAGGCATTTTGGATACAATATGCTATAGCTGTAACAGGCAGTAGAGGTCGAGATGGAACATAAAGATGATTTGTGGCTCATAGAGCAAACCAAGAAAGGCGATCACGTTGCGATGAATCATCTGATCGAGCGGCACATGCCTACTATAAATCAGCAGGTTAATAGGTTTGCGAAAGCCCCGCTACCAAAGGCCGCTATCCTCGGCGAAGGTATAAGGTTAGCTACACTAGCGGCTAAGCGGTACGACCCGACAAAAGGTGCAGCGTTCGCTACACATTTGACCGATCAACTCAGGTCTTTGAATAGATACGTTGAAAGCAATAAGCGTATCGATAGGTTACCTGAGAATAAATACCAACGTGTAGGTAAGTTAAAAGCAGCTAAGAGTCTACTAAGACTACAACTCGGTCGTGACCCAACGTCTTACGAGCTAGCGGACTATGTGGGCTGGCCCATTGACCACGTTATAGATATAGATCGGGCCCTTACACAGAGAAACTTGGCCGCATCGGCTATTAATGACGAGTCTCAGAAACAAGAGCAGATAGATGCGCGGCTAAAAGAAACTATCGAGATGAAATACTACTCGTGGCCAGCCGAAAAGCAGCTAGTATTCGACTATCTGTTTGGTCAACACGGTAAACCGAAAGTAGATATTAATGCGATCGTTAGACTATCAGGACTGTCACAATCTAAGGTGTACAGAATTAAGGATACGATAGCTTCTGATCTTGTCGGCCTATGACTTATAGACTAGTCTACGAAGTAGTTGATGTAAAAAAGAAGGAGGAGTGGCCTTCCCGCTGGCTCGCCTCTCCTCCCGGTACTCTGTGCCTTATGGATGGTGCGTGGGGTACTCAGTACGGGTTGCTACATATAGTTGAGGGTATATGGATACCGTTACGACCTGAGCAAATATTCGCCGGTGAGCTTATCCCCTGGCCCGATAAGAACGCGGTCATCGCTGGATTACGACTGAATGGTGTAGTAGTCCAATTGGTGCTTAAAACAGATCCTCTAGAAGACTTGATGGCTCCTTATTCGGCTCAGTAGTTTTACTGCGCAACCAGGCCGGGTCGGTCATTCTTAACATAGACTCAAGTAACTCTACTTGTCGTTGCGCATCCTGTTCCCAGTCTATAGCTTCTTTGCTAAGGGGCCTGTTTTCGCCTGTAATCGATTTGCCGAGGAGGAGCTCTGATAGGGCTAACCGCCCATTGTACTCTCCGTAGAACGGCGTGTACGTTGGTCCTATAAGGATCTGATCTTTGTTCAGTGCCGCAATAAGCAACTTACGCGCCGACGGCCTGAGAATACCCAAAAGTTCATTCCAAGTTCGAACACACTCCTCTCTGCCAAGTAATCTGAGAATCTTGGACAGGTAACAAAATTGGCAGTAACGGTTGCTGCCACCAAGAGTTCCGTTGCTTTTAGCGCTCACCGCACCTTCTCGAATTTTGCATTCCCTACATTTTTCTGTTGACATGCTAGTACTATTTAGGTATAATTGACGCGTATGAGTAAGATATCCGTTGAAGCTAAAGTCCTAGAACAAACCATTCGGGACGAAATCGAGGGCCTGCTAAAAGGCGCGCAAGAAGACGTAGCTGTTACAGTCAATCAAATCACATCGCGGCTTGTTGCTGCGGTCGCTTTAGGGCGAGAAGATTTGAGAGATGAGTTATTGGCGCAACTGAAGGTTCTTGCCGCGCATAACAAAGTCAAAGCCAGTAAAGCTGGATGGACTGTAATTAGTTCTGTTGTAAGCACACTATTCCGCATCCTAATTCTTTTGCCAAAATGAACCGCCTGTTTGTCACCACACTGTTAACCTCACTCGCCCTAGTAAGCTGTCTTTCTACGCCCGGTACCGTTCCTGCGCCTGATCTGAAGGATACGATTGTAATCGTCGCTGAACGTCACGATAAGTACGTAGTAGAAAAGCTAGATGGTCAAGCAGAGACCGACGCTCTGAATGAAAGCGCGTACATGGTGCAGCTATTCTCGGCTGCCAAACAAGTAAACGCTTCCGCAGCTAAAGCGGCCGTTACACCTGTGTTCGCGCGCCACGATACGTTCGTTCTTGGAGATGAATCTCTAACTGTCGCTGAAGTAGACATTTACTTACAATCTACACAGCTTGTCATGGCCACAATCGACGAAGCTTTGAATGTAAATATTCCGTTGCAGTAATGAGTTGAACTAAAAATTTGATTGTTGTGCAGAAGAGCCGGCTAAAAACCGGCTCTTCTCTTTTTCCGTCCCGCCAATACCTACCAACCTTACGCCGATCAGATACTAAGACGCAAATGTCTCGTTCATGTCGATCATGTCTGTGTCACCAACCCAGCGAAAATTAGATTTATCTCTAAGAAATTCTTCACGCTCCTCCAAGGTAGCGAGCTGTTTCAAGTGGGCGATTTCATCTTTCGTGAGAAAGTATCGCGTACTGATAACATACTGCATCGTCTTGTGAACCGTATACCCGTGGTACTTGATCGTTTCGTTTTTCATGCTGCTTTTTATCTTTTCGGTTATGAGTTATTTAGTTCGCGGACTCTTTTTGTAGTTCCCTGTCGTTCAGTTTGTTGAGGCAGGCGTGAATGGCGCTATCGCTCATGACTAGGGAGCAATCCGTTCCCGACAAGATTGGGTAGAGGCCCTCAAGTTTTACAGATTCGGTTCCATCCAGATTGAACAATTCGACAGTTACGACGGTAACGGTGCCGAAATACCCGAGGCCGCCAAGAAACCAGAGAAACGCTTTTTGGTTTATTTCGTCCTCGATGGTTTTTAATAAATCTACCAATTTGTCCGCGGTAACTTGGGCCTCTGGACACGCCGCGATCTCCGTATCAGAAATGCTGAATAGGCTATAGCCGCGCCGCCCGCCTACCTCTTCCTGCTTAACGGCTATGTAGATCGTCATCGTCGGGATGTAATCGTCCCCGCTCGATTTCCAAGCTTCACTCACTTCGTTGAAATCCATGGTATTTTTTGGTTAGGTGTTGTAGATGTGTCTTTTGAGATTTTTCGTGCGACAGTAACAGCTCTATAACAACATTTTTAGTGTTTTCCTCCTTTTCCTTTTCCGTTCCGGTAGGCATACCCATATCCATTCCCATCCCCGTACCAATACCCATGTCCACACCCGCTTCCATTCCAATAGCCAGATCCGCTTCCACAACCATTTCCAACTCCATACTCGTCGCCAGTTCCGAAGTTGTTAATCTTCATTGTTTTCTTCCTCTTCCGGTTCCATTCCAAGAATCAGCCCCGGATCCATAGCCATTTCTATTCCAATTCCTGAACAAACCACCACGCCCGTCTCCGTACCCATTTCCATACTCATACCCGTACTCATACATGTCGCCAGTTCCGTATTCACTAATCTTCAATGTTTTCTTCCTTTTCCATCTCCTGTTTGACTCTTAGTTTGTATCCCGTATCCACACCCAGTCTTATGCCCATACCCACACCAATACTGGTATCCATAGCCATATCCATTCCCGTTTCCGTCCCAACATCCGTGTCCAGATCCATCTCCAGACCCATACCAGTCGCCACTTCCGCAGTCATTAATCTTCAATGTTTTCCTCCTTTTCCTCCTCCGTTCCCATTCCAGTAGACATACCCGGATCCGTAGCCGCCCCCATTCCCGTTTTTATATCCATCACCGCACCCCCACCCGTATCCACATCCATAGCCGCATCCATCTCCGTTTCTAAACCATCCCCCATCTCCGCGGTAGTCAATCTTCAATGTTTTACTCCTTTTCCGTTTCCATTCCAGTTATATTGCCCGAACCCATACTTACCTCCACGACCGCTCCCGTGCCCTTTCCCAGACCCATCGCCATCCGCGTACCCACGACCATCTCCAGCCCCATACCAATCGCCAATTCCGTAAGCATGAATCTTCAATGTTTTACTCCTTTTCCATTTCCTTCGTGCTTCTTAGACCCGAGCCCAAAACCATATCCACTTCCAATTTTATTCCAATCTTTGACCCCATCCCCGAATCCACATCCTTTCCCGCCCCAACCACCAGACCACAGCCCGTTTCCGAGGTCATTAATATTCAATGTTTTACTCCTTCTCCATCTCCAGTCCAGTAGCCATCTCCGTACCCAAAGGCATTGTTGCGTCTATACCCACGCCCGTTCGCGTCCCCGTATACCACCCCCCAGCCAATTCCAGTTTTATACCAGCCACCACTTCCATATCCATTAATCTTCAATGTTTTCCTCCTTTTCCGTTTCCATTCCAGTTGTGTGGCCCGCGCCCATAACCATACCCGCCTCCAACCCTAACCCAATCTCTAGCCCCATTCCAGAACCCATCCCCGTACCCACGCTCGTACCAACTAACAGAACAATACCAGTTTCTACCTCCGCAGTCACGAATCTTCAATGTTTTTCTCCGTTTCCATTTCCGTTGTACCCATCTGAGGGTCCGTACCCGCATCCATCTCCAAATTTAATCCACAACGCATCTCCAAATCCGACATCATTTGCGTTGGTATCTGGCCTTTGAATTTTGTCGCTGTTAATTTCCACTGGCGCGCCCGCTTCATGTATATTCAATAGAATCCGGATACAAATCATCCAACCTATCAAGACACATTTGAGTTCTACTCATGTGTCGCCAGACAGCTTCTCTTAAAAAATCTAACGACTTGCGCTCGCCATGACCCAAGCTTTCTTGCTGCTCTGTAAGTTGGTCTATGGTTCTTTCTATATTCTTTAAGTCGGTTAAAAATTCGCCGTAAGCGGCTCTGATGTTAAGGTCTTCTTGTTTGTTCGACATGTTTATTAGTGGTGTAAGTACGGTGGATACATCTCTTATGCCGCACGCGCCCACTATTTTTCCATAGCGCCGGCCCACATAACATATACACTAACCGCAAATGCGATATACACCAGCTGTAGCACTATACCCTACTCTACTGGTAATAGTAGTAGTAGCAGTAGTACTAGTAGCAGCCGCCGGCCCAAATATCCATAGATTTATATTGACAGAAGGCAATAAATTTGCTATAAATATAGCCCGTTACTACAGATACAGTAATCGTTCCTATACCTTAACTCAACCACTTAATCACTTAGAACGTTACTACCTGTAGTATACAACCAACCCTTAAGAATACAGCTTATAAAATCCAGTGAAGACAGTTGATCCGTTAGTTTCTTTAATAACCGATAAGATCGTTAATGTTGTCTGCCCCGCCAGCGACCTAATCCCTCCAGTAGTTAATCGTAGCTTACCTATAGGCGAGCGGCCCACAGTAATAACAGTGAATGGTGGAATACGCGCATGTGAACAAGCAGACATAGCCTTCGTAAGTAATCCGGATAGCTTTAAGTTGTCTAAGCAATTCCTCAATACGCAATTGATTACGGTTACGGGCCCGCGCGTCTTATCCAGAATAACGGCTAATAGTAATCGCCCTTATACAGATGACGAGCTTAGACAGTTGATAAGCACATCTATTGACTACCTAGATCTGACCGGCAAGCAGACAATCTCTTCTCAAGATGATTCGTTGGTGCTAGTCCTTAGGCTGCTTAAGAAATACGGGCCCGCCGAAGTTCGTCTATATGGCGTAGAGTATAGTGCTACCAGCCCTAATCTGGCGAGCCATTTCTTTAGCTTCTCTCCAAAAGGCTACGTGTGTCAGAGCTGCTATAAGGTGGCGGCCAAACCGTACATGTATGAAGGCACATTGCATACGTGCCCCGCGTGCCACGTTATAGGTAAGATGAGTTTCTTCTCTTTTCGAGGCGGCGGCCACCTGACCACAGAAAAACTGGCGTCATTAAAAGATGCACTTAGTACCAAGACTAAGTACTTCAGGTATAGTGGAAAGCCGTCTAAGCTGGATAAGTTGTTCAAGAGAGTAAATGTTTGATACGAGCCGCTCCTACCACTCATGATACCCATTACTAATACAGTAAGAGACGACAGCACTTTCGGCGGTCTGTCGGACCTAGTGATCGCGCGCCGAAACGTTAAAATGGCTGAAAGATATGAAACCGTAATCATAGAAGGCATCTCTCTTACAGACCGGCAGCTCGAACAGATAATTAATATGTTCGATGATACTCTGGCGCCGCATAGGCAGCTGACTGCGCGCGCCTCCAAATACTACGAGTATTTCACAAAAGGCAAAACTGGGCTAGGTATAGTCACGTTCTATACGCACCAGGATAACAAGGCGCACATAGGTACACTGCACATGACTGGGCTGCCTATGCGCCTAAGAACTAAGTTGATCAGCCAGATGGCGGAGGTTTCTCCTCCTAAGATTAGTCGCGGTATTCCATCTAACAAGTGAGCACTAATGGATGAGCAATTTGAATCTTTTATAAACGAGGATAACGAGCGGCCAATAAGAAAACCTTTTCCGGTCGCGCTGATCTTGAATCCTTACATTCGGCGGCCCGCCACTCTCCGTATACTACATCCTCAGCCGCCGAATGTAGAGTATATGTATAGAGTGCTGATCAGAACCATGGACGAGGCCGGTGAGTCTAGATACTCTGACGTAGTCGATAAGCGTACGCTGATAAGAGAGAGCGAGCCGGGCCCTAAAAAGACATCGCGCACAGAGCAATATGTACTGCTGTTTTCAGAAGGTGCGGAGTTCGAGCTAGAGAGGTATCTGCGTTATTTGGATACAACCAGGCTGGTCAATAAGAATGGAGAACCGCCAGTTCTATGTGTTGGTCGACAGCGCACGTTCGAGGCGATTAATGATGTGTATACTCATGCTCCTTGGCATAAGCCGCTGTTAAAGAATACGAAGATTCACTTTGTGTCAAGCAGCGAGAGCTTAGATAACTTCTTGTGGGTCTCGCAGATGCCTGTTACAACTAAGGCGACGCCGGCAGGTAGAGCATTAGATCAACCTCCTATGTTCTTTTACTAACCATGATAGATCCCTCCGCGCACACACCCGCAGCTGGTAGAAATTACGAGTCTCTTACTGAATATAGCGTGCCTGCTCGAGGTGGCGGGCCTGAGCTAGATATAAGTATGAATTCTCGTCGCGCGCCAGGAACAATCGAACCTACAGAACAAGCAAAGCAATACGTACGAAGAACTAGACGGCGCAATATGGAGTATGAGACGTTCGATCCGTATGCTCCAGGTATAGCCAAGACTAGTTCTTATCACCAAGCTCTATTTAAAGCACTAAAACACCACTATGCAAATCATAATCAACCCTGACCAACATTACCGAAGTACGGAAAGCACTATTCAGATGCTTCTAGATAAGGTCGCCCGACTAGAGGCGCGGCTCGAAGAGCTGGAGAAGCAACCATGGACCAATACGACTCGGACCGCGCCGACGCCCGTATTAAATCCTCTCTATCCCACGTATCCTCTGTATCCGATTGGTGTCCGAACAGATGACGGTGTACTATCCGTAACTTTCACCGGCTCGGTACCACCCGTATATGGCGCCGGCTCTCCGTTCAGTATCCCTTGATATAAACGTGCACATATAAAGATATGACAGTAGCGAAACATGTTGGGCGCCGGACGGCCCAAAGAAAGCGTATCCCGGCCTATGTACAGTTGCCTAAGTTTTTAAGTAAGACGGAGATTGATGAGATTGAAAGTCGAAAGCTAGCTAACCCGTCTTTGGATTGGAATGTGATTGTGAAGCAGGTTATTAAAGAAGGGCACAGACAGTAGTTAAGTAAAAAAACAGGAATAGCAGCTCAGATGCTATTCCTGTTTCGTTCATTTCAGAAGCAACGCGGTCTGGAGAACTCGTAGTTAGTTGCCGGTCGGTCTAAATCTCGAAGGGTGTGTGCGATCATTTTACTACATCGAACCACCTTTTTTGGTTATCAAGAATTCCAAGCCACGCTTCAAGCCAAAGCCCGGCACCCCCGATACCGCGTATTGCTCGAAGGATGTCGCGCCTGGTGGCCTGTTCTGTACATTGGTGGCACTTTCTGCACAGCAGGAGAATGTTCCCTGGTCTATTCGAGCCGGACTCGCAGAGGGCGACGATGTGCGCGCGTTCGAGAGGCCTATTAAACCCACAGAGGAAGCAGCACCCTTTGATTTCTTCGGCAGAATCAAACCGCTCCCAGCGAAGCAGCCTTCTTTGCCAATAAGTGACCACAGCTTTCGGACTGGGCATCCCGCATCGCTTAGCGGCGGCTAGTTCACGTTTTCTCATCGCAACGTGATGTTTGGTTTAGACTGTTTTCGTTGTAGACACCATCAAAACAAGAGACGAGTCCCGACCGCCATACCAGCAAGTGACAAACCAACTCCCATCCAAAAAACATGAAGCCAGTTGATTCCTTTTTCTTTAGCTCCGCAGTGTTTAAAACCCAACACAAACGCGTATACGGAACAGAGCCCGAAAAGGGAGGACGCTGAAGTCAGAATTAGATTCAGTGCTTGTGTATCCATCAGCTAGTGTGTGGTTTGATTGTGATAGAAGTAAAAAACAGACCCACCGAAGTGAGTCTGTTTTTCTTTTATCACTGCTTCCAACCGCTTAGGTTGGGGTCCGCTTCGACTCCGGCCACGAGTGCGCGGAGCGCCGGGTCGTTGCGCAGCACCGATCCGTTTTGGACTCGGTAGAGATCGAAGATCCGACTGTGGTACAGGCAGACCTTTTCTACCATCGCCATTTGTAGATTTTTTTTGCCGTCCGAGCAGAGCTCGGTGATGTCCCCGTACTGCCTATCGATGGTGTAACCCATCGACAAGTAGTGGGTACCCACTAGCCATGTCGGCCCGGCGGTCCAAGACCGTCTGTTCTCGAAATTGTTGTCTGCGAGAACGCAGAGACCCAGGTATGTCCCCTGCGTGGCCAGCCGGTAGAGCTCCGGCCCTAGCAGGTCTTTGACAGTCTCCTGCAGTGAACTCATACGGGTACCTCCTAGTACCTGTAGTTCTGTTGCAGTCCTTGCAACGAGGGAG